>Ga0315286_10005258_pt1 | contig 12490 bp, 11 predicted proteins | sample YL17G10_0_MG_FD_205038 | JGI IMG/M metagenome (GOLD analysis project Ga0315286, IMG submission 205038) | Sediment microbial communities from Yellowstone Lake, YNP, Wyoming, USA - YL17G10_0 | ecosystem: Environmental > Aquatic > Freshwater > Lake > Sediment | place: USA: Wyoming | collected... | reverse complement strand
CCTGCTGCCCGCCATCGAAGAGGTGGTCAGAAAGATCGATACGGATCACGGTGTCATGGTGGTCAGGCTGCTGAAAGGGCTTTAAAGGAATCATGATCCGGTTCGATATTCTGACCATTTTCCCCGAGATGTTCGCTTCTCCCTGCAGTTGCAGCCTTCTGAAAAAGGCCGCGGATCGCGGGCTCATCGCCATTCACCTGCACGACATCCGGATTCATGCGGAAGACAAGCATCACATGACCGACGACGCGCCGTACGGCGGCGGCGGCGGCATGGTGATGAAGGTCGAGCCGATCGATCGCGCCCTCCAGTCCGTTCCGGTGGCCGGAGAGGATGTGCCGATCGTGCTGATGACCCCCCAGGGTGAACGTTTCTGCCAGAAAATGGCCGAAGATCTGGCGGGACATCCGCAGATCATCCTGATCTGCGGCCATTACGAGGGGGTGGATGAGCGGGTCCGGACGCATCTGGCGACCCGGGAGATCTCCATCGGCGATTACGTGCTGACGGGGGGCGAGCTGTCGGCCATGGTGATCGTGGACGCCGTTTCGCGGCTCGTGCCGGGGGTGCTCGGAAATTGCGAATCCGCCTCAGCGGACTCGTTTTCGATGGGGCTTCTGGAATATCCCCACTACACAAGGCCCGCCGCGTATCGGGGATGGGAGGTTCCCGAGGTGCTTCTCTCCGGGAACCACCGGGAGATCGAGGGATGGCGGTGCAGGGAGGCCCTGCTGAGGACGCGGAAAAGGAGGCCCGATCTGCTCAAGGAGAGGACTTTGACGATCGAAGAAAAAAGATGGCTTGATAGTTTCATTGATCCGTAAAAACGATAACATAAAATATAAAGTATAAGGTTAAGAAGGAGTTTGCCGTTATGAATGTGATGGAAATGTTGGAAAAGGAGCAGATGAGGGGGGATATCCCCGATTTCAATACGGGGGATACCATCAAGGTTTTCGTCCGGATTGTGGAGGGTCAGAAACAGCGGATTCAGGCCTTTGAGGGGGTCGTCATCCGTCGGAGAAGGGGAGACGTCCGGTCCAGCTTCACCGTTCGGAAGATCTCCTATGGCATCGGTGTCGAGAGGACCTTTCCGCTCCATTCCCCCTCCATAGACCGGATCGAGGTGGTCACCCGGGGCAAAGTCAGACGTTCCCGGTTGTATTACCTGCGGAGCCTGAGGGGCAAGCAGGCCAAGATCAAGGAAGCCGGAAGATTGTAATCGCAGGCGGGGCGGGACGGCCCGAGGGATGAACAGCTTCGAACGCAAGGCCCATGGATGCGGTTATCGGTTCGTGGCCGGGATCGACGAGGCGGGTCGCGGTCCGCTGGCGGGGCCGGTGGTTGCCGCCGCCGTGATCCTGCCGCCGGGATATGACCATCCCGCCATCAACGATTCCAAAAAACTTTCCCCCCGGCAAAGGGGAAAGCTCTACGAGACGATCGCGCGGGACGCTGTTTCCGTCGGCATCGGCGTCGTCGAGGCGCCGGAGATCGATGCGGTGAACATCCTGCAGGCGACGCTCGCCGCGATGAAAGAGGCGGTTCTCGCCCTTTTGCCGCCTCCCGATTATCTGCTGATCGACGGTCTGAACCGTATCGATCTCGACACGCCTCAGGAAACCATCATCTCGGGCGATTCCAGGAGTCTTTCCGTGGCCGCGGCGTCTATCGTCGCGAAGGTGTCGCGTGATCGGCTGATGGAGATGTATCACCGCCAGTTTCCGCAGTACAATTTTCTCCGGAACAAGGGATACGGCACCCGGGAGCACCGGGAGGCGATCCTCAAATACGGCCGTTCCAAGATTCACCGCCGCTCCTTCCACGTCGCCGGAATCGACGATCTGCCGGTCAATGCAAAGCTTCAGCTCTGACGGCTACGTAAAAAGTCCGGATGCTGCGTTGAGCTTCATCCTTCCCCGGCTTTCGCCGGGGCAGGCTTGCGGCGTACGAAAAAGTACGCCTCATTCCTTAGGAGGCGCGCCTTGCCTGCGGCCTTTTTACGAAGCCGTCACAGTTTCACCACTTTTATGACTTTGCGCAGGAGTCGTAAACCATGTCGCTCATGCGAATAAGCACGGGAAAAAGGGGCGAAGAATTGGCGGCGGCCTATCTTGCGGAGGCCGGTTACCGGATCATTGAACGAAACTACCGATGTCTTTTCGGGGAGATCGATATTGTAGCCGAGGAGGGGGAGACGCTGGTTTTCGTCGAGGTCAAGAGCAGGCGCTCCGATGCGTACGGAGATCCGCAACTCGCCGTCGGACCTCAGAAGCAGAAGAAGATTTCAAGGATATCGGTCCATTATCTTGCAGAACGCCATTTGCGCCACCGCCCGGCAAGGTTTGATGTCGTGGCGGTGAAACTGCTCCCCGCAGGGCATCGAATCGAACTCATCCGGAATGCATTCGATTTGGCCTTCGGCTGAATGTGCAGGGTCCGTCATTTTATCTATTTTCACCAAGTTTTTTATTCATTGAGCCAATTGCAAAACCAGCTTATTCCGTCACCCCGGCGAAAGCCGGGGTCCAGAATGCAATGAAAAGACTGGATTCCGGCCTTCGCCGGAATGACGCAGAAGGACTTTTGCAATTGGCTCTTCATTGAATATAAATAGTTGCCGGCATAAGGATTGACAGGCATAAGGATTGAACCTTGACGATGTAACCCGTTTGCTATACAGTAAAGAAAAATGAATCGAGGCAAGCAAAATGGCAAGGACAGCGCAAATCAACTCCCGAACGGAAGCGGAACTCAAAGAGGAAGTGGAAGGCATTTTGAAGAGCCTCGGCCTGTCCACTTCGGAAGCGATCAACATCTTTTTCCGGCAAATAAAGTTACGGCGTGGCCTGCCCTTTCCCGTGGAAAGACCGAATGAAGAAACCTTGAAGGTGTTTCAGGACAGCGAAGAGGGCAAGGGGCTTGTGGAATGTAAAGACGCCGACGATATGTTCAAGGGACTGGGCGTCTGATGAAAACGCCCTTTTATACAAACCGCTTTGAGAAAGACTTGAAGTTGATGACAAAGCGTGGCCGTGACCCAGAAAATATCAAGGCGGTCATGCGGCATCTGATTGAAGAGGAGCCCCTGGATCGCAAATTCCGCGATCATATCTTGACGAACTCGTCAAAAGTCAAAAATGCCCACGAATCGTCATTCCGGTGAATCCCGGATCGGAGTCCGGGACAGGCACCGGAATCCAGAGATTTTAAAGGGTTACAAAAACACTGGACACCGGTTTTCACCGGTGTGACGACTTTTGACGAGAGCACCATGTCTTGATAGGCAATTTCAAAGATCGGCGCGAATGTCACATTGAACCGGACTGGCTGTTGATTTACCGGATAGAAGAAAGCGCGATCATCTTTGAACGCACCGGAACCCATGCCGATTTGTTCAGGTAACGCATTTCCGCACAAATAGGCCGATGACGGAGCCGCCAAGGGAGGGACATGACACACTCCACCTACGAGTCAACACGTTTACAATTTAGAATTGAAGTGAGGATTACCAATTAAAACAGCGTAGTTATGAATTAGATGAAGCAACAGATCCTCTCCACAGAAAAATGAGACGCCACGGAAAGCATGTCCTCACCACTTAAAGACTTTTACCCGGATCGCCGACTATGACAAAAGGCGCCCAGAATAACGGATGGGCGTAACTGGCCGCGATCTTGCCCGTAGTCTCCTCCTTCAGGGTCTCCTTGTCGATCAGGTTCAGCATCGATTTTCGTAAGGCCTGGGCGCGGGATAAGGCTTTGTTTTCTTCCTGCGCCTGGAAAATTCCGGTTACCAGTTTTCGCGCTGAGGTCGTTTCCACAGACCACATGGTGACCAGAAGCGCTCGGGTCCCTGCATAGAAGAAGGCCTTCCCGAGACCGGAAACCGCTTCCGCCCCCTTCCCATCCGAGGCGCCGGTATTGCAGGCGGAAAGAACCACCCAGTCCGCATTGAGCTTCAATTTCAGGATTTCATCCATCGTCAAGAGACCGTCTTCCTTTTCCCCGGTTACCACCGGCGAGGAAAAGGCAAGTGCAGGCTGATCCAGACCATCCAGATCTCCGGGAACCAGCGCATGGGTTGCAAAGGCGATCACCCTTCTGTCGGACAGATTCATCATCTTGAGGCGATGGTGCGAAAAATCTTTCCCCAGGAAGACATTTCCGCCTTTATCCGCATCGAGCACCTTGGCAATACTCCTGATTTCTTCCGCCGTATCGGGAAGACGGTCCAATTGATCGAGTTGACTCGATATCATCTTCTCATCGTCCAGATGGCCCTTCCCGGTGATTCGCACACCCCGGACCTGCAGTTTGATCCCCGGGCCGGCAGGCCGGATATTTTCCGAGGTTGTCTGCTGATTCATCGGCGCGGTTGGTTTCGAACTTCCGTCCATCGCCAACTGTTCCAGGTTAAAGATCGGATCGCCGAAACCGGCAAAGACCTTTCTCTTCGGATCGCTCTCGGGTAATGACCGCAGCGTAACAAGGGAATTTACCGAGGGAAGCATGGTTACAGAAAATTTTCTGATCAGCCAGGGGACCTCCCGGTAATTGGCAAAGAGATCTTCTTTTTCGCTGCTCAGTTCAACCGGCTCGGTAGGCAGCAGAGAAAGCGGCAATTGGTCCAACGGGCCGCTGATTGTGATGAGAAGATCTTTTGCATCCTTCCAGGCCGGCTCGACCGGTTTCAAAAGCATGCGATAGAGTCGATGGGCCTCGATTAAATCGAAGGCGGGAATGTCACCCAAGGTATGGGGATTGGGGTCCAGCGCCTTGCGCAGATGCGTGACCGTTTGTCTAAGGGTTCTCCTGCCGAGCGGTGCAACGGAGAAACGGTTTTCTCCGTGTTTAGGCACGGCCCAGATATAGCTCTTCCCGCCCGCCGTAAAAATCGAAATCAATGCCTCGTTTGGATGGAGGGTCCCCCGGACTTGCCCTATGGTCACGGGCTGAGGGTTTGTGAAGCCGGCATACTTCGGGAACCGTTTGTTGATCTCGGCGAGGATGGCGTTTCTTGCCTTCTCCATGCCATCCATCGTGGTTTTCAGCGCATTCAACCCCTGGACGTCCTGCTGCCCCGGCGGCGTCATCAGCGCGTCGGACAGATTTTCCTGCAGCGCCTGGATCTGTTTGTGCATATCCTGTTCCTGTCGGACGAGCGCAGACAATTCAGCATCATAGGACGCTGCCGCCCGGGCGCTGCTCTCACCGAGGGCCTCCTGAATCGACTGACCGCCCAGATAACCGGCAATCCGAAAAGCCTCATCCTCTGCGCGAAGGCCAAGTTCTTTTTCCAGGGGAGTGCCGTAAATCCGCCCCAGGAAATCGATATAGCCTTCCAGTATGGCGCGATGGAGTCGATTGGGGGCATTCTGATTGCCGCCCTCTGCCATCAGCACGGGTATGGCGGAAGACAAATCATCGAAGCCCTGTCGGTCATTGCCCGCCATCATGTGGGCCATCCCGCGCAATCCCAAGGTCATGATGGTTTCCCGATGTTTTTGCCCGAAATTTTTTCGATTCCATTCATAAACATCGGAAATGATCCGCATCGCCTCATCGAGGCGGCCCGTTTTCAAGAGGGTGAGCATCAGGTTGCTGTTTCGAGTGAACATCGTTTCATAGAGATAGAGGTTCTCTTTCATACCCTCCCGGGCGAGGTCGAACTGCTTCATCGCCTCGGGGAAATCCCCTTTTCGACTCAGAACATTTCCCAGAAACATCTGGGAATTGCACATTTCGTTGGAATCAGATGGAAAACCGGAAGCATCCAGAATCCGTATGGCGGTTCGGGCAAGCCGTTCGGCGTCATCGAGGCGTCGTTGAGCAGACATCACGCCGGCCAAACGGCGTACGGCCCTTACTGTCAGGTCCGATTCCAGCCCCCCAAACCCCAAGGCTTCCTTTACGGCCTGACGCGCCTCCATCTCCGCTTCCAGAAGACGGCTCTGGCGACTGAGATTCTGGGAGAGTTGCATCCGGGTATTGATGGTGTTGCGCGGTTTCCTCTCTTTCACCGGCTGAAAACGGCTGAAGTCCAGTATCTTGCGCAGATGTTGTTCCGCTTCCCCATATTTGCCCTGCGCCTCCAGAACGGCATACCTGATCCCGGCCATATTCACTTCCCTGACCTCGGCGTTCAGAAGGCTTTTTTCGGTTTGCCTTCTCCTGCTCTGCTTCTTCTTTATTTTGACATACCGATCATAGCCCTCACGGCCGAGTTGTTCCGCTGTCTCCATATCCCCCATTTTTATATGGGCATCCGCCAATACAACATACTTCTCCACGGTCTCTCGGAGCTCCAGGGATTTCTCCAACAGCTCCACGGCTTTTCGAAAGTTGCCGGCGGATTTCTCTGCTTGACCAAGATGGAATAATAATTCCGGATCATCTTCACCCGTTCTCTGGGAGTATATCAGCGCCATGCGAAGATCATCAAGGGCCTGTTTCATATAGCCGAGTTGTCTTGCGGCGTCTCCTCTTCCCAGGTAAAAATCGGCCATGACCTGATCGTCGGCCTGACTGGGAGGGAGTGCGGACACCTGGGACTTTAATCGTTTGGTAGCAATGACGTCGAATTGGCCCGGTTGATCAAGCACGGCCAGGATATCGGTAATGTGGCGCGGGGGTCTGACAAGAGGTTTTTCATCCATGGATACGGAGACCTGTTTGGCCTCTTCCCGAGACATCCTCGGGGCGCATCCGGGAATGACCAGCAAGATTGCGATGAACCAACAGGCGCATTTTAAAAAGCCGATCTTTGACATGGCCTCGATTCCCGGATGGCTAATCCTCGTCATCTCTTAAATTACCTTCCCGTAGTCACCACCGTTTTTTCTTCAAAAAATTCCGCTGCCGACTTTGTCCTGTTGTCCGCTGTCTGCGATATCTTCACACCCCTGGTATTGATACCAATATCCTTGGCCTCCGTTTTGACCTGATAGACCTCTCCGCGGGTGTCGAGGCGGAGATCGCCAAGCTGGGCAGTGCTGGCATACAGGATCACATCCTCCCGGCCGAAGGGTGGGCTGACCTCAAGATCGAAGCGGTCATTGCCGGAAGGCAGTTCATAAATGACGCCGCCGTTGAAATAGTTATCCTTTTTGAAAGGATTGGGCAACAATTGAACGATGTTTCCGCCGGCGTCTTTATAAAGGATTCTTGCGTAAAACGGTTTGTTGCCCCTGATGTAAACCTTGATCTTTTCGCCCTGCCTGTACTCCTTCTTGCCCGTCCAGACTTGAACGGTCAACGGGGCGGAGGGGTCTTCGTTTACGTTTTTCCCCTCGCTGATCTTTTGCATGGCCTTTTCATCGGGGGTTACTTCGGCCTTTATTCTTAGCCGGTAGCAGTCCCCCGATGAGGCGTCCTTGTACCATCCCTTTTCAAGCTCCTGGACGATCTTGATGGCGGCGTTTGCATAAGCGCCGATGACGTCCTTTTCGAATTGAAAATCTTTGACCGTAGTTTCACTTTTAATATAGGTCAGCGTCTTTTCGACAGCATTTCTTTTTGCTTCCGACAATGCCTGCTGTTCCGTCTGCCTTCTTGATTTGTCGGCCCCCATGCAGGCATACCCTTCGGCATCGGTGATGGTGGATTGGGCGGCGTGCAGAGGGGAGGAAATACAGATGAAAAGCAATAATACAAGGAAAGTTTTCTTCATTGTGGCCACCTCTATTTCAGTTATGAGGGCATACCACTTTCTTTATGGACTCTGACAACATTGGTATTTTATGTCAAGAAAAGATGTGGCGAATGATAATCATTACCAAAAGTGACGTTCTCGTCAAAAGTCGTCACACCGGTGAAAACCGGTGTCCAGTGTTTTGAAACCCTTTAAAATCTCTGGATTCCGGTGCCTGTTCCGGACTCCGATCCGGGATTCACCGGAATGACGATTCGTGGGCATTTTTGACTTTTGACGAGTTCGTCAAAAGTAGAAATCGTGACTATTTTCTGACTCTGCCGTATTGCGTAGTACAGGAAGTTAGGCTCAGGCTCGATCATCCCCCCAACAATGCCACATTTCATCCAGTATTCAATAATATCCCCTGATAACCAAAATTGCAACTTTGTATTTGAAGCGGATGAATGCGGTTCATAAAAATTACCTGCACCAGACATTGAGGCCACCAACAACTGTTCGATGGTAGGGTCATCGTCAGAAAAGAGGATTACAGATCAAAAAAGAGTACGAACATAAAGCCCATCGGGGCGCCGATACTGACACATCAGGTGGACCGCCTTGTTCGTTCGATATTTAATAAAATTCTCTGGGGTTGCATACCACGCATTTGTATTTGTTTGCATGCATAGAATTTTATGAGGAGATTCGTCGGAACGTGAAATTCTATGGCAGCCAGCTATGCCGCAACGAACTCGATTTTAACCCGCATCCCGGTTGCTTCAGCGATTTTTTCCAAGGTCTTAAGCGTGAAACCTTCATATTCGCCGCTCTCAATCCTCGAAATCGCCTGCTGGCTGGTTCCCATAAGCTTTGCCAATTCCTGTTGCGATAAGCCCTTCTGATCACGCAGTTCCGCAATTTTCATTGCCAGCTTTAGAGCCTGCCTCTCTTCTTGGTAATGCGTTTTGAACTCGGGATCTTTGATGTCTTCCTGCAACCTGCTTTGGAATGTCCGGACTTTGCCTTTTTTCATATTTCACCTCCCTTAGGAAACCTCCGCATCCGGTCTTCCATGCGTTTTTCAGCTAAGTCAATATCCTGCTTTTTCAATTGCGGCGTTTTCTTCTCAGTTACCATATACATCACGTTTGATGTATTGCCAAGAGGATCTGTTCGTGCAGCGTATAGACTGGGAAGTCGCTGAAAATCTGCGGCCATTGCCTCCTGCTCAAGGTCGGGTCGGCGGTAGAGGCCGATCGATTCGAAGAAGCCGGAGAGGACGACCTCCCGCACGCGGACCGGCTTCCGGTACCGGAGCTGCAGTTCGGGAGAGACCACGCCGATCCGTCGCCAAGGGGCGACTCCGCGGCGACGAGGTCGAGACCGGCGGTGAACATCTTCCCCTCCGCCCGGATGACGACCTTCCGGACCAACGGGTTTGCCCGCGTGAAATGCAAAGACTGCGGCCATGAATATTGGTTGGCATTGCCAACTGGGACATAATGCTGCATCGCGTCCCCATTAATTATTCTGAAAGATTTCCTTGCATAAAATATCAATATCGGTATTATTTACATGAAAATAATACTATGAAGTTTTTATGCAGAGAGCTGTTTCAGCAAACCTTCGTCTCTGGAAGTCGGGGAAGGTTATCCATTCCAAAAGTCTGGGAGTTTACGAAGAACGATATCAACCCAAGTATTCCGTTATTCTTAGCGCAAGAAATTTCAACCTCTCCGGAAAACGTCTTCAAATTCCTCTTTATGCCGTGGGAATGGTCAACGGAAACCGATTAAACATGTCGGGATGACGACACTGTGTCGGCAATTCAGAAAGTATCAGTAAAATCAAGCATGTCTCGCGGAGGGTCCTTCCGGGGAGCTTCCGGAATCGGATCCATGTTTGTGACCGTGCGCGGTTTCTTCTTCAGCTTCAGGATGTGGCCGATGCAGGGGATCATCTCTTCCTCGTGGTGCGTGATGTAGATCAGGCCCGTTCCGGGCCGTTCCCCGATCCTTTCCATCAGTGCAAGCACTTTTTCCCGGTTGGCGCCGTCCAGCCCCTGACAGGGTTCGTCCAGGATGAGGAGTTCCGGCGACTTGACCATCGCCCGGGCGATCAGCGCCAGCCGCTTTTCCCCGTAGGAGGTGCGGGTGAAAAACCGGTCCGCCCGGTCCGTCATGCCGAGGATTTCCAGCCAGCGGTCGGCAATCGCCTCCTGCCCCCGGTCGGGCCGGCGGTAGAGGCCGATAGAGTCGAAGAAGCCGGAGAGGACGACCTCCCGCACGCGGACCGGCTTCCGGTACCGGAGCTGCAGTTCGGGAGAGACCACGCCGATCCGGCGCCGGATCTCCCAGATGCTCTCCCCCACGCCACGCCACTTACCGAAAAGGTAAACCTCATTGGCGTAAACCTGCAGGTTATCCCCGGTGATCAGACTCAGAAGGGTCGATTTTCCCGAGCCGTTCGGCCCGACGACCGCCCAGTTCTCACCGCACCGGACGGTCCAGTTGAGGCCGTCGAAAACGACGTATTCGCCGTAGGCCACATGGATGTTCGTCATTTCGACGAGCGGATCGGTGCGTATGGGGACATCTTGCCGCAAGGTGTCCCCATACGCAGGCGGCAGGCGGATCTCCGGAAGCGCTTTCGCTTTTCCGGTAAACCGCCGGATCCGTGCGGGCGTCAGAACTTCTTCCCTGATCCCGGCTGCGTCGACGCGGCCGTTTCGGATCAGCAGCACATGAGAGATTCCCGGGATCACCTCCTCCGGACGCTGGGCGACGAGAATGATCTGCGTCCCTTCCTGTATCAGTTTCGTGACGGCCGCGGCCAGGGCCGGCCGGCTGCCGGCGTCCAGACCGGCGAAGGGATCGTCCAGGATCAGGATCTTCGGGGCGCAGAGAAGCGCCCGGGCGATCAGGAGCTTCCGGTTCTCGCCGTTCGAGAGGGTCCGGATGCCGTGGCCGAGGAGGGGGCGAAGGTCCAGGATCTCCACGAGACGGTCCAGCGCGGCCGTGTCCCCGTCTTTCCCGCGGAGCAGCTCCCCCGCCGTGAGCTCATGCCCCCTGCCGCTGAAAAAGCGTTCATCCTCGCGGAGCTCCTCGCGCGCCAGGATCTCCTCCTGGAGTTCGAAGGAGACATAACCGATCCGCTTCCCTTCGGCCTCCGGGTCGTGACGGATCAATTTTCCCCGGACATGCGGGCAGTCGCCCTGGATGGCCCTGGCGAGGGCGGACTTTCCCGAGCCGTTGGGTCCGAGGATTGCCCAGTTTTCTCCGGTTCGGATCTCCCAGGATGTCCCGGGAAGGAGCATCCGATCTCCCAGGCGCAGCGTGACACGCTCCAGCGTGATCAGGGGTCTGTTTTTTCGATGCGAACGAAGTTCCAAATGGTTGTAATCCTCCCGTGCTTCTGATAAGGTGCGCGACGCTAAGCGAGTCGGTCCCGTCACGGCGCGCCTATGGATAGCAGAAATCTAAAAAAATGCCACACTTTTCCGCAGAAATGCAAGGTGGGGACAGATTTCAAATCTGTCCCCGTAATAAGGAGGAGGAAGAATGTTAACGGAACGCGAGGTCTATTTCAACGGGGAGTATCGCCGCTGGGACGAGGCGAAAGTCCATATCATGTCGCACAGTTTCGGGAGGGGTTCGGCGATCTTCGAGGTGATCGGATTTCACGACACGCCGGCCGGACCGGCCGTTTTCCGTCTCGACGAATATCTGTCCCGTTTTTGGAAATCGGCATCCCTGCTCGAGATGGAACCGCCCCTCACGCAGGGCGCGTTGCAGGAGGTCGTCCTGACGCTGGTGAAGAGAAGCGGGCTGAAGAGCGGTTTTCTCAAGATGTACGGTTTCTACCCCGAGATCTCCTTCAAGATTCTCCCCCCCCAACGGAAATTTCAGGTGGCCGTCTGTCTGTTTTCTGCGGAAGAGGCGCTCGGTCAGCCGCTGGAATCCGAGACCCGGGGCGTGACCGCCTGTGTCTCACGCTGGCGGCGGCTCGACCCCCAGACCGTTCCGATCGAAGCGAAGGTGGCGGCCAACTATGTAAACGGGATGGTGGCCCGGATGGAGTCGCGGGAGAAGGGGTTCGATTATGCGATCCTGCTCGATACGCAGGGATTTATCACCGAGGGGGGGACCGAATCGCTCTTCCTGGTCCGCAACGGCCGTCTTCAGACATCAGCCCTGGGAACGGTTCTGCAGAGCATCACCCGTAAAACCCTGCTGGAGGTTGCCGGGACAATGGGGATTGAAACCTTCACCGGACTTCTGAGCCCGGTGGCGCTCGATGAGGCGGATGAGATCTTTTTCTCCGGCACGTCGACCAAACTTCTCCCGGTCCGGCAGGTGGGAGACCGGATTCTGAATGAGGTTCCCGGACCGCTCACGCGGAGGCTCTCCGAACGGATGGCGGCGATCACCTCCGGACGCGACGAGCAGTTCCGGCATTGGCTCTTTCCCGCCTGACAGAGCATCATAGCAGAACCAAGTCTTTGTCGCAGTGAAACACAGTTTGGCGTTTTAAGGCCACCAGTTGTGACCTTAAAGACTGGAGGAAAAATGAAGTCACTTATTCTCGGGATGTTTCGCATTGAACCGGAACTCGGCGAACGTCTTTCCGTCCAGGCTGCTACCGCCGATCATGCTGGCCAGGTTGCGCGCCACAGTCACCCTGCCGCCGCTGTTGTAGCGCAGATCGACGATCAATTCGTTTACGCCCCGACGCGCGAATTCGGAAAAAACGGTGCCCAGCGCACCCGTGCTGGTCGCGATGAACGATTGATAGACGAAATAGCCCGCCTTGACGGGCCCCGGTGACGCAGAAAAAAGCAGAACGCTGGCGTTGG
>Ga0315286_10005256_pt1 | contig 12490 bp, 3 predicted proteins | sample YL17G10_0_MG_FD_205038 | JGI IMG/M metagenome (GOLD analysis project Ga0315286, IMG submission 205038) | Sediment microbial communities from Yellowstone Lake, YNP, Wyoming, USA - YL17G10_0 | ecosystem: Environmental > Aquatic > Freshwater > Lake > Sediment | place: USA: Wyoming | collected... | reverse complement strand
CAGGCGTACATGTCCGGCACCGCCATCGCCGTTACCTTGTTGTCCGGCCCTATCGAGAAGAAGTACCGCCCGCCCTTCTGGACCTCGACCGTTCTTTCGAGCGTGTCCGTAGTTATCCAGGCGTCCCGGGCCGCAGCCCCGCCTGGCCCGCCGTCCCCCGACGGGAGCGCGAGGGGAAGCGAGCTGACCACCATCATCAGGCCCAGAGCCAGCGTGGCAAGCTTACCTGTCCAGCCCATCCCATCCCTCCCTCTCAAAACGTGATATCTACATAGGATGGGATATAGTTTTAGCCGGCCCGGCTCACGGCTTCAGAAGTTCGTGGCCGCCCGTTGGGCCACCGTCCGGGCCATCGGGCCCGTTGTGATGAGCATCCGTCTCTCCCGGAGCCCCCTCGGATTCCGATGCCTTGTCCAGAAGGGAGCGTATCTGGCGGATGGCCGCCACCTGGTCTGCGGCCGTGACCTGCGGCAGATGGTCGCGGATCTTGCGCGCGTCGAGCTCGCGGTTTAAATCCGTCTTCAGTTCGGCCAGGAGCCCGGTGACCAGCAATGTCGACGTGGATGCTACGTGGAACTCGAGGACGCGCCGGTCGCCCAGTGCACGAATGCGGACCACGAGACGGTCCTCGCGCCCCTTGACGTTCCCGAAGTACCAGGCCTCGGCCGTGTATGGCTCCGGCTCCAGAAGCTCCCGGACCAGCCTCAGGTCGTGGTGCTCCACGGCCGCCTTGCCGATGAAGAACGCGTCCTGGGGGGAGATGTGCGCCGGGAGCGAAAAGACCTTCGAGTCCTTCTTGTCCAGCTCTCCCACAATCATGCGCTTGAGCATGGCGACATTTATGTTGTGCTCGGTGAACATTATCGGACAGACGACGGATACGAGCTTCCGCGGGAGCTTGATGGCGTCCAGCCGGCCGGCGGCGTCCATGAACACGAACAGGCCCTCGAGGTGCGATTCGGAGCATATCTGCGGGTCAAGGTAGAGGGCCACCGCCTTTTTCTCGCGCGGCTCTATGTCCCCCAGGAGTATCTCCCGGCCCTCGACGGCGTATTGCGGCTCGATGTGGTCGAGCCGAAGCGAGGATTCGCTGAACATCACCCGAAGCGCCGTGCGGCGTATCACGGTCGGCATCTTGTTCCTCACCGCTATCTTGACGCGCACGAAGCCCTGGTAGAACTCGAGCTCGCTTTGGAGCAAAACGTCGTGGTGGATGCGCTCGAAGCTGGACTCCTGGACCCGGTAGGCGCCCAGCCGCGAGAGGAACTTTTTGATCCCGGCGAGCGGGCCGGTGGCGCCGTTCCAGCCATCCAGAAGCGCGCCGAACTCGCCCTCTATATCGTTGATGACGCCCCTCATCTCGCTTCGGAAGTCGGCGGGTTCCGCGCCACCGACGACCACAGCCAGGATGGTATGCTTTCCCTTCTGAAGCACTATCTTGTTCTCTCCGTATTCCATGGAGCCCAGTTCGGACATCTCGCCCAGCCCGAGGCTCTCACGCACGAAGATCTGGACCGCCCGGAGCATGCTGGTGACGACCTCCAAATCGAGGTCCGCCTTTATCCGGCGCGTGTTGTGCTGGATGAGCCGCCCGTCCTTGTACATCAGGAAGACGTCCTCGACCAAAAAATCGCTTCCCGAAGCCGGGCCGGTAGCCGCCGTGCGCCCCGGGTGCGCCGCCACGACGGCTCCGGCAGCCGTCTCGTCGCCGACCGCGGTGAGGAACGCCTCCTCCTTCTCCCCGATACCGCCGGAAGGCGAGGGGCCGGGCCCGTCCTTTATCAGGGAGCGGGCCGGCGGGGGCAAAACATCGTATCCCTCCCGCGTGGGCAGGGATGTGCCGGCCGGTGCGGTAGGCGGCGGAGCATCGGCGCGGCGGCGACGGCCGACAAGCACAAATCCCACGGCCAGGAGCGCGCACAGAAGCAGCGCTCCGACGATCACGGCCAGGGGAGGTCCCGCGGCCGTGACCGGTAGTGGGTTCTGGACGCTGATGTTGACCGAGGCGCTCTCGGAGAACGCGGTGCCGTCCATTGCACGGGCCTCGATGACGTGCCGGCCGTCGCGGAGCTTCGATGTATCTATTGTGAAGTTCCATTCGAGGGTGCCGGTGGCGTTGGTCCACCCGCCCTGGTCCACACGCACCTCAACCCTGAGGACGTCCAGCGCTCCGGGGAGCGACACGCCGCGGACTTGGAGCAGCCGGGGCGCACGGGCGCCTTCGACGGGGCCGTAGATCCTGCAGACCGGGGGGATGTAGCGGTCGGACACGACCAGGGTGAACCGCTGCAGCGCCTGCGCCCCGAATATGTCCACAACCAGGATAGATACGCTGTGATTCCCTTTCTGCGATTCCAGCGGGATCCAGCGGAGCTCGCCGGTGGCGACATCCAGGCCCATCCCGGAAATGGGCGTGACCAGGTGGTGGGCAAGCGCATCGTTGTCGGCGTCCGTGGCGTTCACGTTGTATGACAGCTCGTGCCCGACCCTGGCCGAATTGGGCGGCAATCCGTGTATGACGGGGGGCCGGTTCACGGTCGAAAACTTCCTGACGGGGGCTTCCGCGGCCGCCTTTCCGTCGCTTGCAGAGACCGTCCAGTGGTAGGTCTTGTTCATTGCCAGGCCGTTGAGCTCGAACGAGGAACCGTTGACAGGGATCTCGGCCGGAGCACCGTCGGAAAACGGCCGGTCCGACCAGCGGACCAGGAGATGCACCGGTTCCCCGTCGGGATCGGCAGCGGCCCAAGACAGCCGGACGGAGGCCGCATGGAACGATGCGCCGTCGGCCGGGCTCGAAAGCTCCACCGAGGGCGGACGGTTTTGCTCGTAGACCACCTGCAGGCCCCCAAGCACCAGCGCGCCGGGGGTGGCCGAATAGAGCTCGAGCGGTATCTCGATGTCGCCGGCGGCGGCGTTGGATTCGGAGAGGAACCGGTTCAGCAGGCTGGCGATGTCCAGCGTGAGGTTCGCATCCGGGTCGCCGGCGGAAAGCGTGCCGTTGCCGGCGCGAAGCATCACCGCCGTCGGGACCACCTCGTAACGGTAATCTATGGACAGGCCGGTCACCGACGGCGAGGCTCCATCGGTCGAGGCCCAAAGGCTTATCCTGGCTGCGATCCCGTCCCAGGGAGGCTGGAACGAGACCACGGTTCCTTGGGGCGCGTCCACCCAGCCTTCGACCCCGTCCGGGGAGAGAAAGACCGCGGCGGTGCCGTTCCCGGTCGCGGCATCAAGGTGCACCTCGGCGCCCGTGAGCCGCCCGGCCGACACGGCCATGACCGGCCCCAACGTACCTGTGGATACGTACCGTGTGAACTCGAGCTCGAGCTTGCGCAGGAGCGGCGTGAAGCTCGGCTGGGTTGACGTGAGCGATGCCCGCCATTGCACGAACCTCTGGGGCGGCGTGGAGACCTGGCCCCCGTTCGGGCCGAACAGCTCCCACTGGGACCAGGTGGCGTTGTTTTGCGAACTGCGAAAATAGACGGCGAGCGAGGTTCCGTCCGGCACGCTGGACGACAGCCGGGCCGGGCCCAGCGAGGCCGGCCGGCCCAGGTCACGGACCGGGGACAGGTAGGAGCCCGAGAATTCGTATGTCCGGCCCCAGGACCACAGCTCGGCCAGCGCGCCGGTGGCGTTCTTTCCGCCGAAGAAGTAGCCGCGGCCCAAATGGGGATCCCATACTGCGCTGGCCCCGCTGCGGGGCCCCGGCCCGGACGGCCTCAGCGTCCAGGTCCCGTCCGGGAGCGAGCAGGCCCAGAGCCCGTCGAACCTCGTCGTGTTGTTCTGGCCGCCCAGGATGAGAAGGCGGGAGCCGGCCGGGTCCATCGTTGCGGCGGCCGCCTTCCGGGGCAAGGGTCCCGCGCCCAGCGCCATCCACTGGCCGTCGACTGGGAAATAGGCCAGTAGCGTATTTTGGAAGATCTCGGTTGCGCCCTGAAAGCTTGAGCCTCCGAACACCAGCATGCGCTCCGATCTTGCGTCCCAGACCGCCGAGTGCCAGGCGAGGGCTTGCGGTGAATCGGGTCGGCGCACCCACTGGCCGGTGGAAGGAGTGTAGGCCCACAGGTCCGCGCAGGCGGTCCTGGTCGTGGCGTTGTAGCCGCCAAAGACGAGCATCTGGTCCAGGCCGGCGCACCAGACCGCCGAGGCGCCGGAGCGCGCCGGCGGCCCTTCGGAAAGCGCCGTCCAGCTGTCGTTTCCGGGCGAGTACGCCCAAAGGTCGGACAGGTCCCTGCCTCCCGCGCTGCCCCCGAACACGAGCATCTGCATGTTCCGTTCGTCCCAGACGGCCGAGTGGTTCACCCGGGGCGGGGCGCCCGCCGGACGGAGGGTCCAGTTGTCGGTCGACGGCCGGTACGACAGGAGATCCCCGGAGGTGCCGTTGTCCGGCCCGCCGGGAACGGTTCCGCCGAACACGAGCATCTGCGAGCTTATGCTGTCCCAGACGGCTGTGTGCCCCGTGCGGGGTGCCGATGCCGCGGCCCGGGCGGTCCAGGCCAGGTCAGTTTGGGAAAGCATCCAGCACTCATCCCGCAGGCTCCCGTCCTGTCCGCCGAACGCCAGCACCGCATTCCCCCGTTCGTCGGAGGCAATCGCCATTGCCGAGCGCGACCCGGGCAGGGCGGGCTCCGGGGTCCAGGCGTTCGTCCGGTACGAGTAGCTCCAGGCCTCGGATACGGCGCCCGCCATGTCGCCGCCTGCCACCAGCATCTCGTCGGTGAGAGGGTTCCAGCAGGCCGAGTGAAGCTCCCTTGCGGCAAGCAGGGTGTCCCTGAGCTCCCAGCTGTCGTTCATCGGGCAGTAGGCCCAAAGGTCGTTTTGCCGCGCGCCCGCCGGGCCGCGTCCGCCGAACACCAGCATCCGTTGGTCCAGGGGGTCCCAAACAGCCGAGCACGAATGCCGCCCGTTGTTGACGGTCGCCCGGGGCGCCCAGGTATTGGAGGCGGGGTCGTAGGCAGACAGCGTGTTCGAGTACTGGGCGGCGCCCGCGGGCGCGGACGAGCCGCCAAAAACGAGCATCAGGTGGCTGGAGGCATCCCAGACGGCGCAGTGGCGCGCCCGGTTGCCGATGGATGCCAACCCTTTCCAGGTCCAGCTGTCCAGGAGCGATGAATAGGCCCAAACATCCCGTTGGTAGGACGGGTTCATCCCGCCAAAGACCAGCATCGTGGAACCGTCCGGGTCCCATACCGCCGTGTGGAAGGCCCGGGCCGGCGGGCCGGTGTTCTTCCGGAGCCAGACATTCTCCCGGGGAATATAAGCCCACAGGTCGGTGTAATAGGTCGTGCCGTTTACCCCGCCGAACACCAGGAGCTGGCCGTTATCGGGGTCCCAGACGGCCGATGCTCCCATGCGGGGCGAGGGGCCCTTTGCCACCTGCTCCCAGACGGTGCTTTGGATGCGTTCCAGGGCCAGTCCTCCATCCGCCTCCGTCCCCGAGGGGGCGCCTCCGGGGTGGCTTTCGAACGATTCGATATAACGGGTCCCGACCCCCCAGCCGTGGAGGACCGGTGTGAGGTTTGCATCCGGAGAGCTCATCCTGGCGGCGAGCCGGATGGAGCTGTAGTTTTCGGGGATCCGGAAGCGGTCGCCGTTTTGGAGGCCTCTTGCCACGGTGCCGTTGGGAGCCGAATCCGAAAGGATGTCGACCGAACAGGCCGTTCCCGCGGGACTGCTGACGTTTACCCAGAGAGTGCCGTTTCTTGCCGCTCCGGGATAGATGTAGGGCGAGCTCGCCGTGCCGTCCGCCCTTTTCAGAAGCCGGTAGGACCAAAGGTCCGTCCCGTTGTAGAACTGGGACCAGCCGCCGAGCATTATCATGGACGCCTCAGAGGTCGCCCAGACGGCGCTCTGCCTGCCCCGGACGCTCCCTCCGCTCATGAGCCGGGTCCAGCGGTCCGATTCGGGTTTGTACGCCCAAAGGTCGTCCTGGGAGCCGGCGGCCGCGTTGCCGCCAAAGACCAGCATCGCCCCGTTATCCGAATCGAAGACAGCCGAATGCATCTGGCGGGGAGCCGGGCCGTTGGCGTTCTGTGACCAGGCGTCCGAAAAGCAATCGTATGTCCAGGTCCTGTTCTGGAGCGCGCCCGTATCGTTTAGGCCGCCGAAGACCAGCATCCGGTCCCCGAAGGTATCGTAAACGGCCGAGTGCTGCGACAGGGCGGGCGCGCTGTAGTTGCCCAGCCGCGCCCAGCTGTCGTTGCTCGGATAGTACGCCCAAAGATCACCAAAAACGCTGGCGCCGGATCCGCCGCCGAAAACGACCATCCGGGCGCGGACGCTGTCCCACACGGCGGTGTGGCCGGCGCGGGCTTGGGGGCCGGGTGCCCGCCTGGCCCAGGTGTTGTTCAACGGGTTGTAGGCCCAGAGCTCGCCCAGGACTGAGCCGATCGTGCCGCCGAATACGAGCATCAGCCCATCCTGGTCGTCCCACACGGCTGAGGCGTCCGAGCGCTGCGATATCGCCGACACCTTCTGGGTCCAGGTGCCGTTTCCGGGCGAGTAAAGGTCCACCGTGGTCGGCTGCGGGTTGACCATGTTCCACCCGCCGTAGACCACCATCAGGCCATCCCGGCCGTCCCACACGGCGGTGTGGTCGATGCGGGCCACCGGCGCGAAGCCCCCGGGATCCCAAATCCCGTAGGCTGCCGGTCCCAGAATAATTCCGTCCCCCGAACGGACCGTTCCGTTGAGGCCCGAAGAGGCCAGGGCGGCGCCCTCCGCCTGCCACCACCAGCCGCCCTCGGCCAATGTCAGCGCGCCGTCCTTGAGCTGGACGCCGTCGGCCGGCGAGGAAAGCATGAGGGAGGCGGCGTCCGACGAGTACAGGCCGGTCCGCTCGACCGGTGCGGGTGCGATCTCCAGCCGGGCGCTCGTGACGGACGCTCCGGCCGGGAGCACTATGGAGGCGGTTTCGTTCCAGCCGCCACCGTCCGGAAATGTCACATTGGTCGAAAGCGAACCGTCCTTGAACGTCGAGAGCGTGGTGGTGGACGCCTCAGCCTGCTCGGGGAACTGCGGAAGAACGAGGAGCAGCACGACAAATACGATGATCGGTCCCGGACGGTGGGTTTTCATGCGGTGTCCGGTTTGAAATGGGAATGACGGAGGATAAACCTTCTGGCCCGGGTGGAGGGGCCTTTCACTTCCGGTCCGGTGTTTCATCTCCCTCCCGGTATTTTTCCAAAAGCGGCCTCTCGGCATCGACCTTCTCCTTTATCGACAGGTCCACCACCTGCTCCATCCTCTGGAACGCCGGGGCGCTCTCCCTCTGGCGCTTCACCAGGTCGGAGCGGAGCTCGGCCAGAAGGCCGGTGACGGCGAGCCGGCTTCCGCTGGCCACGAAGAACTCGAGCGTCCTTCCTTCGCCCCGGGCGCATACGCGTATCACGAGCTTTGCCTCCCGGGCCTTGGTCTTGCCGAAGTACCAGGCCTCGGCCTTGTACGGCTCCTTTTCGGAAAACTCGCGCACGAACCGCACGTCGTGGCCCTCGACGGAGCGTTTGCCGAGGGCGAACGCATCCGCGATGGGCAGCTTCTCGGGCACGACGAAGAGCTTGCTGTCGCGCTGGTCCAGCTCGTCCCCGATCATCCGCCGGAGCATGGCCGTGTTGATGTTCTCCTCGGTGTGGAGTATCGGGCACACCACGGTCACCATGCGGCGCTTGAGCGGGGCGGTCTTGAACTCGCCCTTTGCGTCGCGGTAGGTGAGCACGCCGTCCACGGCGGATTCGGTGCATATCTGCGGGTCGAGGTAGTAGGCGACGGTTTTTTTCTCTTTCGGGCCTATGTTGCCCAAAACGACGCGCTTTCCGGACATCGGGTAGGCGGGCTCGATGCGGTCCAGCCGGAGTATGTCCTCGTTGAAGTGCAGGTCCAGCGCCGCATCGGCGACGAGCATGTTGCCCTCGTTGCGCACGGCCACCCGAAGGCGGGCGAACCCCTGGTAGAACTCCACCTCGGACATCACCTTGACGTCGGTGGGCAGCCGGGCATCCATGCGGAGCTCGAGCTCCGAGAGCTCCTCGGCGCGGAAGTTGCCCAGCGCCGTCAGGAACCGCCGCGTCCCGGAAAGCGCCACTATGTCGCCGTCCCAGCCGGGCAGAAGGGGACCGAACTCCGATTCGATGTTTCGGAGCGCCTGCACCAGCTCGCTGCGCAGCCCGTCGGGCTCGGGGCCGGAGATGACGATGGCCAATATGAGGTTGCGGTCCGCTTCCAGCAGGATCTTCCTGCCGCTGTACTCCATCGAGCCCAAAACGGCCTGCTGGCCGCGGGAGAGGGCGTCCTGGATGAATGTCTGCACCGCCGTGAGCATGGACGCCATTATCTCGGAGCTGTCCTCGCCGGCCGTGAGCCGCTTGGAGGCGTGCTGGACGAGCCGGCCGTCGCGGTATATCAGGAAGAGGTCCTCGATTGTGAAGGGCGCGTCCAGGGGCTTCAACGAGGCGCCGGCCGCGGCGCTTGCGCCCCTTCCGGACGGTCCAGCGGCTGCGGGGCCAGACCTTCGCCGGTCGCCGGCCCGCCTCCGGGCGTATACGATGGCGCCCGCCACCGCGAAGACCGCCAGAAAGACCACTGTGATAGGCAGCAGCCAGTCGGCGCCTCCCGCCACGACGGCCCCGGGGGCTCCCACCGTGACCTCGACGGAGGCCTCGTTGTTGGACTCGTTTCGCTCCGATATCTCGTTGGAGGGGTCCACCGCCAGCCTCAGAGAGTGGACGCCGCGGGCAGCCTTCCACACGAGCTTTCCGGTGGAGTTGGCGCCGGCGTCCAGCCCGCGGAAGGCGCGCTCGGCGGTCTCGTTGCCGTCCACGAACAGCCGGACGCTGAAGCCGGAGGCTCCCTGGTTGCCCCGGTTGAACACCCTGAACGTGATGGAGACCTCGTCGCCCTTTCGGGGCCGCTCGGGCTTGATGGAGATGTCCTGGCCGGCTATCCCCAGGTCCGGAAGGTTCCGGCCCGGGTCGTTGACGGTGAAGTTGACCGTCGCAAAGGATTCGGGGTTGGTAAGGTTCCGGCCGGAGGCGTCCACCAGCCACAAGGAAAGCGACTGCGCGCCGTTGTCGACATTGGCAAGCGAAAATACTGAATCGGAATACCAGCTCTGCTCCGTCTGTCCAAAGAGCCGGTACCGAAGGTGCGGCCCGCCTGCCGTCGGCGAGATGCTGAAGTTGGACACGCTGAAGTTGACCAGGACGTTTGCGGATCCCAGCACGTCGTTCTCGCGGGGCGCAATTATCCTGACGGACGGGACAGGCAGGGCCGAGTAGACAGTGAAGTTCACCGACCGCACGACCTCGTTGCCCCGGCCATCCGAGACCGTGACGGTGACGGTGTGGTCCCCGGCGCTGAAGCCCGCGGAGAGCGCCGGCCCGGTACCAAGGGCGACCGCACCGTCCTTCCAGATGAATGTGAGGCTGTCGCCGTCGACGTCGGAACCATCGGCGCCCAGCGGTATGGTGTCGGTCATGTTGTACACGCTCCCCTCGGCCGGGGAATTGATGGCCACCGAGGGAGGGCGGTTGATGTTGTAAGCGGCGGCGGCCACGGCCGTATTGTTTGCCGCATCGACGGCGCGCACCTCCAGGTTGTGGGCGCCCTCTGAAAGGTTCATGTCCACACGCCAGTTGCTGGTGCCGTTGCAGGGGCGCCAGCTTCCCCCGTCGGAGCGCGCTTCCACCGCGACGAGCCCGGACCCCTCGTCGCTTGCGGTGCCGAACATCGTAAAGTCGGTCTGGCCCAGAAGGCCGGCCCCCGGCGCCACGATCGTCACATTGGGCAGCATGGTGTCCACCCGCACAGCGCGGGGCGGGCTGTACGGCCCCCAGGCGCCCTCGGCGTCCTGCGTGCGTACGCGCCAGTAGCCGTCGCCCTGGGAAAGGACGGCCGCGGCGTTCTGGTCCGGAGAGCTGACGTTGCCCGAATCGTAGCCGGCGGAGGCAAAGGTCGGCTCGTCGCAGACCTGGAGCTGGAACCCGCCCTGCGCCGCGCTGTCGTTGTCCACGAAACGCCAGCTGAAGACAGCGCTGCCGTTGGCCCAGCCGTCCCCTGACGGGGCCAGAAGCTCCGGCTCCAACGGGTGCAGGTTGAAATCGACCGTCACGTTGTGCACGACGGGGGTCTGCTCCGGATAGGCCGAAGCGAGCCATAGGCGGTACTGGGCGACGGTGCTGCCGTTGTGGCCGCTCCAGGCGGGCAGGCCAGATTCTGTGTAATATGAGGCGTTGGTGCCGTCGGGCCCGACGAACTCCGTCCCGCCGAGCGCGGCGGTGGAATTTGCCGATCTCAGCTGGCACCTTGCGGCTGTTCCAACGGGGGTCGAGGCGTTCCAGCCCAGCGCGATCAGGTCGGCCGCGCCGCCCAGGTCCAGCGGGGCCGAGGTGAAGCATCCCTCGGCGCAGTATCCGGAGAAGTTGAACATCCAGGTGCTGTCGCGGAAGCTGCCGGTGTATCCACCGAAAAGAATAGCCCTGTCCGTGCCGGCGACCGGGGCCATTGCATAATCGGTCCTGCCAAAGATCGTGCCCCGCGTCGCGGCGGGCTGCCAGTCGCCCCTGGACAGGTTGAAAAACCAGGTCTGGTTGCCGAGGTTGTAGCCGCCGAAGAGCACGAGCTTTCCCGTTCCGAACACCGGGCAGAGGACATTGCCGAAACCGGGGACCGGCGCGGTGGTGGTGTTCACCTGGCCCCACTGTTCTTTGGTGGGGTCGAATATCCAGGTGTCGTTCAGGTACGGCCAGCCGTTATTGCCCCCGTGCAACACGACCTTGTCGTCGCCCGGGACCCAGGAAATGGCAAAAAGGTCCCGCGCCGGCGGGGATACGTTCGCGACGACCCGGGACCAGCTGTTCTCGCCGACGTCGTAGAGCCAGGTATCGTTGAAATAGCCGCCCCAGTTGGAGCCGCCGAAGAGCATCAGCTTGTCGTCTCCCCCGACGGGGGCCATAGCCGCGTTGTGGCGTCCGGGCGGGCTCTCCGACGGGAACTGCTGGAACCACATGCCCTGCGTGGCATTGAATATCCAGGTGTCGTTGAGCAGGCCGTCGCCCCCGCCGAACAGCACGACGAGGTCCGTGCCCGAGACGGGAGCCATCGCATAGTCGTCCCGCGCCGACGGCTTTTCCGGAGGGCTCAGCTGGGTCCAGTTCCCCTCGCTGAGGTCGTAGACCCAGGTGTCGTCGAGGTGCGATCCGCCGTTCCAGCCGCCGAAGACCATGATCTTGTCGTCCGTGAATATCGTGGCGGAGCGGCAGAAGCCCCGGGCGGAAGGATAGGCCGGGGCCGGCTGGCGCCACCAGCTGTCGATCTCGGTCAGCGCAAGGGTGATGGTGCCGTTTGGGCCGTCGCTACCGACGGAAACGTTCACGGATGTCCCGTTGGAGAAATCGGACGGGGACGCCTGATCGATGGTAGAAGAGGCGGGGACGGTAAGGCTCAACTGCGGAACGGGCAGAAGGGCAAGGAGCATTATGGCCGCGGCAAGGATGGTGCGGGCGGGCTTCCCATGTACGTTTATATTACTAGACACCGGATGAAACAGTAAAATCGGCCTAGATATACCTTTTGTTACGGAACTCGACAATAACGCGAACCAAAAAGTTGAAATGGGCGGGCTGGAGGGGGCACTGGATGGGGCGGGGAAAAACCCCCGCGCCATATTCCGAATCCGTTCTCAGACCGAGTTGTAGGCGGCCTGGGCGTCGACGAGACCGTGGCCGTAGAAATCATCCCTTCCTAGAGTCCCAAGATCCTCGCCTTGGGCGATAAGAACCCCGATGAGATTGTCGACCGACAATGAACCATGTTCCCCGAGAATCTGCGCCGCCGTGCCGGCTACATGAGGACAGGCCATGCTGGTGCCGCTCATCGTGGCATAACCGCCGTTATTGTAGGTGGAATAGATGCTTACTCCCGGCGCCGCTAGGTCTATCTCGGGCCCGTAGGCCGAAGTGGCCGCTATCTTGCTCGAGCTGTCAACAGAGGAGATGGCCATCACCGAACCGAACTTTGCCGGATAGAGGACCGAATTGGTGCCCGTGTTGCCGGCGGCGGCAATCAGTATTATTCCCGTCACCATTGCCCCCGAACAGGCCGCGTCGAAAGCCCCGTCATACCCACTCCCACCAAAGCTCATCGAGACAACCTTGATGCCATTGTGCTTTGCCCAATCAAGGCCCTTAATAAAATCCGAATACCAACCATTACCGAGCTTGTTCATGACCTTGACTGCGTAAAGTTTGACCGAGGGGGCAATCCCTTTGATGCCCTTACCGTTGTGCTGGGCTGCAATGATCCCCGCGCAGTGGGTGCCGTGACCGTTGTCGTCATCCCAGGCGTTGGGGTCTATCTTCCCCTTGTTGACGATGTAGTTGACCCCCCCCGCAACAACCAGGTCCGGGTGGTCCTTGTCGATGCCGGTATCGAACACCGCCACCTTGACAACCTATCCATATCCTATGCTGTTGACCGAGTCCCAGACTGCAACGGC
>Ga0315286_10005255_pt1 | contig 12492 bp, 2 predicted proteins | sample YL17G10_0_MG_FD_205038 | JGI IMG/M metagenome (GOLD analysis project Ga0315286, IMG submission 205038) | Sediment microbial communities from Yellowstone Lake, YNP, Wyoming, USA - YL17G10_0 | ecosystem: Environmental > Aquatic > Freshwater > Lake > Sediment | place: USA: Wyoming | collected... | reverse complement strand
AGCCTCCATAGATGGGCCCAGTTAAAAGGCATTACCGTCATCGGAGCGGGAGATTTTACGCATCCGGAGTGGTTTGATGAATTTAAACAAAAACTTGAACAATTAGATAGTAACTTATTTAAATTAAATAATAATTATGTGGAGAATAACCGGGTTCCTGCATCCTGCAGGGCCGATGTATTCTTCATGCTTACCGCTGAAATAAGCTGCATTTATTCAAAAAAAGGCAAGGTGAGAAAGATCCACAGCCTTATCTTTGCGCCGGATTTTCAGACTGTTTCAAAAATCAATGCGGCTCTTTTAAGGATAGGAAATCTCTCTTCAGACGGTAGACCTATTCTTGGACTTGACGCGAAAGCGCTCTTGAAGATTGTTCTTGATAGCTCCGATAAAGCCATGCTTGTTCCGGCGCACGCATGGACTCCTCATTTCTCCGTCTTTGGGGCAGCCTCCGGTTTTGATTCGCTTGAGGAATGTTTTGAGGAACTGACGCCCCATATCTGCGCAATCGAAACCGGATTGTCCTCCGACCCTCTGATGAACTGGAGGGTTCCCGCACTTGACTCTGTTACGCTCATCTCGAATTCAGACGCCCATTCGCCTGCAAAACTCGGAAGGGAAGCAAATATCTTTGAGACGTCTGATCTTACCAAAGACGTCTCCTATGAATTTATTACAAACGCAATAAAAACGAAAAAAGGGTTTGCCGGAACGATTGAATTTTTTCCGGAAGAGGGAAAGTATCACTATGACGGTCACAGGAATTGCGAGGTCAACCTTTCTCCTGAGGAGACAATTCGCAATAATTACCTCTGTCCCGTCTGTGGGAAAAAGGTTACCATCGGCGTCATGCACAGGGTTGAAAAACTGGCAGTCAGGGAACACGGATTCAGGCCGAAAGATGCGCCGCCTTTTTATTCAATCATTCCACTTCAGGAAATAATAGCTCAGGTAATTAAGGTTGGTGTAAACAGCAAGGCAGTAAATAAACAGTATTTCAATCTCATCGAGGACCTTGGAAATGAGTTTATAATACTTATGGACACACCGCTTGATGACATAGAAAGAGCAGGCTCTCCCTTTTTAAGGGAAGCAATAGCCAGGATGCGTTCAGGACAAGTTTATATCGTACCCGGCTATGACGGTGAATTCGGCAAAGTAAAGATTTTCGAGCAAGTGGAGAGGAAAGAGATAAAGGGGCAAGCAAGACTGTTTTAAGCTACAAGACTAAAACTCCTTCTATGGTTTACATATAGTAGAGCTATTTGTAAACTCGATACTTACGATTATCCTATAGGAATATCATCCTGTAAGATTTCCGGTTCCGTTTTATTCCTTCCCGAAATAAACGTCGTCAGAAGGACCCTCAGAGACGTATAGCATATAATACTGTTCACTTTTAATCTTCCTCGATGTTTAAAGATTTCCGAATCAAAGTTACGCTTCAACGGTAACGCAAATAACGAGTAGTTCAAACTATATTCGCATCACGGAATATTGTGCAGACACCGATAACAAAACAACGAAAATGGGGAATATGTGACCGATCTGTGACTAAATCTTAAGTATTATGAAATAAATTTAAGCGTGTAATAATTTTTTTGACGATAATCTTTTTTGTTGCAATCAATAACATGCAGTGTTATGCTTTTTTCAAATGTCTTCTGTGCTGCAAACCATCTTTGCCGTGCTGGAGGGGGAAGACAAGTGCATTACCGGGGGAAAACAGTTTCTTTAACGAGATTTTGGGGATTTGATAGTTGGTTCCTATCACTTCGGGTAACAAATACCTTACCCGGTTCGCAAGACGCGAAGTGTCAGTGCCAGTCGAATCCCTTTTCAACGTATCGTGGAAGCTTCAAATACGCACCTTTTAGAATTGTGATACGACATAATGATGCTTCATCATTTCCTTATGAGTTTGGCACTCCGGACTACCTCCTCTGGTCTATGTATTTTGTAAACTTCTACGAAAAAGAATCCAAGAATTCACGCAATCCGATCAATTCCTTTCGGGATTCCATGAGTAGAAGGAATAAAGAACTTTACAAACGCAAAAAGTAACAAAATGAACAAACAAAAAGAAAATCAAGATGCATCTACCCAATTCCTAAAAACAGATAAAGGTAAAACTAAATCCAATGCAATTGAAGTTCCATCTATTTCCTTACCTAAAGGCGGGGGTGCCATTAAGGGAATTGACGAGAAGTTTTCTGTAAATGCCGTAAACGGCACAGCTTCCTTTTCCATCCCCCTTCCTTTCTCTCCTGCCCGAGGCGCATCACCTGCATTGAATTTAGCGTACAATTCCGGTGCTGGAAATGGTGTTTTCGGCTTAGGGTGGACGTTAAGCTTGCCGTCCATAAAACGAAAAACCGACAAAGAACTGCCTCAATATCTGGATGAAGCGGATTCGGATACCTTCCTTTTCTCTGAGGCTGAAGACCTCGTTCCGGAATTCAAAAAAGAGGCGGATGGCAGTTTTAGTTTAGATGCAGGTGGGAACTACATAATTAAAGAAAAAGACTCACCAGACGACTTATTCACTATTAGGTTTTACAGACCTCGCATTGAAGGTTTATTTGCCAGGATTGAAAGGTGGTCAGGCAAGACATCACAAGAAATTAAATGGCGGGTAATTACGAAAGAGAACATAACGACACTTTTGGGTTGGAGCGCCGGTTCAAGGATTGCCGACCATAAGGATGCCAATAAAATCTTTGAATGGCTGCCTGAATTTGTATTTGATGATAAAGGAAATTGCACTCATTACATCTATAAGAAAGAAGACGACAAAGGATTTAACCCTTCTCTGTTACACAATAGAAACCGCACTGAAAACGGAGATATTACTTACACCAATCTGTATTTAGAGAAGGTATTATACGGCAACAAAACGCCATATAAAAATTTTAACGACGCCTATCCCGATGAAGCAGATTACCTGTTCCGAACGGTATTTGATTACGGAGAGTATGACGCTAATACCCCATATACCAAAATAAAGGATTGGGATTTTAGAACAGACGCATTTTCAGGATACAAGGCAGGTTTTGAGATAAGAACCACAAGACTCTGCAAACGGGTTTTGCTGTTTCATCATTTTGCCGAACTGCCCGGCGGCTCGGCTTTAGTAAAATCCCTCAACTTCGCTTACGACACTACAAGCGAAGCAGATTTTACCTTCATGAAATCCATCACTGCGTATGGATACATTAAGAAACCGGACGGGATATACACTGATAAAAATCTGCCACCTACCGAGTTTGAATATCAGAAACACTATTGGAGCAAAGATGTCAAATGCATTTCACCGGATGCTTTAGTTCATGCCCCTGCAGGATTGGATGAACCGCTATATCAATTCACTGATTTATTTAACGAGGGTCTCTCCGGAATACTCACCGAGCAGGCCAATGGCTGGTATTACAAGCACAATCTCGGTGAGGGCAAATTTGAGCAGGCAAAGCTGGTATCCCCCAAGCCATCTTTTGCCGGTTTAGGCAATCAGTTGCAATTAGCTGATTTGGACGCTGATGGCGGAAAACAATTGGTGAGCTACGGCTCCCAGTCCAAAGGATATTTTAAGCTAAGTGATGAGGACGAATGGCAGCCATTCAGGACATTTGAAAGCCTTCCTAATATTGATTTGAATGATGCCAATACCCGTATGATTGACCTGAATGGCGATGGCAAACCCGAAGTGCTGATTACCGAAGAGAACGTTTTTACATGGTATGAATCTGCCGGCAGGAAAGGTTTTACGCAGGCTTATAAAACGCCTAAATCATTTGATGAAGAGAAAGGTCCTCATCTTGTATTTGCCGACCCCAAACAAACAATCTATCTGGCAGATATGTCGGGCGATGGCATGACGGATATTGTCCGTATTCGTAATGGAGAGATTTGCTATTGGCCCAACTTAGGTTATGGCAAGTTCGGGGCTAAAGTCAGCATGGACAATGCGCCCGTTTTTGACCATCCCGATACCTTCAATTCTGCCTATTTGAGATTAGCCGATATTGACGGCTCAGGCACTACGGATATTATTTATTTGGGTAAAAACAAATTCAGTTGCTGGAAAAATTTAAGTGGCAATCGTTTTAGCTCCATTGCTTTTGAAATAGATACCTTCCCGGAGATACACAATCAATCTAAAATAACAGTAACCGATCTGCTGGGTAATGGCGTAGCCTGTATAGTCTGGTCCAGCAATTTGGCTAAAGATGCGAATGCTCCTTTAAAGTACATAGACCTGATGAACAGCAAGAAACCGCACATCATGGTCTTTTACAAAAATAATCTGGGCAAAGAGGTAACCCTTGAATACACACCTTCCACCAAATTTTATATAGAAGATAAAAAGGCAGGAAAACCATGGGTAACTAAACTGCATTTTCCGGTGCATTGCCTCTCAAGAACAGAAACCAGAGATAGGATTTCAGGCTACCTCTTTGAGAGTTCCTATAAATACCGCCACGGCTACTATGACCATGCCGAGCGGGAATTCAGGGGTTTTGGCATGGTGGAACAAACAGATGCGGAACATTTTGACCACTGGGTAAAGGGCAATGCCAGTAATATTGTGGACAAAACCCTGCATCAAGAACCTGTCATTACAAAATCCTGGTTTCATACCGGAGCATTTTTGAGCAGGGAAAAAATACTCAACCAATTTGCACATGAATACTGGTATGAAGAAATGGACCGGCAGGGCTTTGCGTTAGTCAATCATGAATCGCCTTTGCCCGATGCCCGGCTCATTGCTGCGCCGGGATTAGATGCATCCATCATGGACCATCTCAGCTCCCGGGAATGGCGGGAAGCCTTGCGTGCCTGCAAAGGTATGGGGCTGCGTTCGGAGGTATTTGCAAAGGATGCTCCGCTTGTTGGCGCTACGCCGGCTCAACGTCAGAAGGAATTAACCCCCTATTCCGTTGCTACACACAATTGCATCATTGAACTATTGCAGCCAAAAGGACAAAACAAACACGCCATTTTTGTTGTAAAAGAAAGCGAAGCCATCACCTACAGCTACGAGCGAAACACCGAAGACCCACGCATTGCCCATAATCTGAATATCAAATTGGATGAATATGGCAATGTCCTGGAATCGGCTGCTGTTGTGTATCCGAGAATGTTGGCAGATGCTGCATTGCCTGCTGAAACACAACAAGCTCAAAATACTACTACCATTATTTATACCCAAAATCGCTTTACCAATGATGTAATAGCCGATGATGATTACCGCCTGCGTTTGCCTTTAGAAGTAAAAACTTACGAATTGAAGGGTGTGACTAAAGCCAATCCTTTATACTCAGTAAATGATTTTGAGAATATCCTTACGGCTGCCGATGAAGTAGATTATCATCAAATTGATACAAATCCTGCCCCCGGAACTTCACAGAAAAGATTAATAGAGCATATACGGACCACATTTTATAAAAATGACCTCAGCGGCGCTTTAGCTTTACATCAGTTAGAATCAAAAGGACTCCCTTTTGAAAGCTATCAATTGGCTTATACGCCAACCCTTATTGCCGATATTTTTGCCGCAAAGGTTAATGCAGCCCTGATGCTGGAAGGCAAATTCACCCACAGCGAGGGAGATGGTAACTGGTGGATCCGTTCGGGAACTACCCAGTTTATTGAAGGAGTAGAAACCGCAGCCGATGCTCAAAACCGCTTCTATGTGCCCATTTCCTATACCGATCCGTATGGCGCTAAAACGAAGGTGAAATATTACAGCAACTATTTCCTGTTCATTGAAGAAACCGAAGATGCATTAGGCAATAAGGCAAGCGTTGTGGAGTTCAATTTTCGGACACTTTCACCGCAACGAATGAAAGACCCGAATAACAATATTTCGGAGGCCATTACGGATGAGTTAGGCTTGGTAAAAGCCATGGCTATATTTGGCAAAGGTAATGAAGCGGATGACCTGACTGGGCTTACTGAATATAGCACTGTTGCAGAAACTGCTTTGGTAAATAGTTTTTTCAATGCACCGGCTTCTGATGTATTGACCACACATGGGAAAAACTTATTGCAACATGCCACCACCCGATTTGTCTATGACTTTGATGCGTATAAAAATTCCGGAAAACCTGTAGTGGTCGCCTCCATTGTTCGGGAAGAACATTTTAAGAAAAACAACAATTCATCTGTTCAACTCAGTTTTGAATACTCCAACGGTTTAGGGCAGGTGGTGATGAAAAAAGTGCAGGCAGAACCCGGGCCGGCAAAGCAAGTTATCGTCAATCCTGATAACACCTATGCCATTTCTGAGATTGACACTTCCACGCTTATACCAAAACAACTCCGCTGGATAGGCAATGGCAGAACAGTACTGAACAATAAAGGCAATGCTGTAAAACAATACGAACCTTATTTCTCTGTAACACATAAATATGAAGACCTGAAAGAATTAGTAGAAACCGGGGTTACACCTATTCTTTACTACGATGCGGTGGGGCGGCTCATCAAAACCGAAATGCCGGACACTACTTTCTCAAAAACCGAATTTGACTCCTGGAAGCAAAGCATCTATGACCCTAACGATATGGTATTGGAATCTTCCTGGTATCACAAGCGTGCCAATCACCTGATAGATGCCGAACTTATTGCTGCAGGCAAAGACCCCGACCGGGAAAAAACGGCTGCAGATAAAGCCGCCAAACACGCCAATACTCCAAATGTCCAGCACTTTGACACATTGGGCAGACCTGTATTGTCGGTTGACCATAATAAGCATTTGAAAGCCGATGAGGATCAATTTTACCTGACCAGAGTCAACCTTGATATCGAAGGCAATCTACGCAGAGTTACCGATGCTCGGGGCAATATTGTGATGCAATACAAATATGACATGCTGGGCAACAAGATATATCAGCGCAGCATGGATGCCGGACAACGTTGGCTGCTGATTAATATTCTTGGCAATCCGCTGCGCATATGGGACGAACGCAATCACGAATTTCAATATTTCTATGACATCCTGCACCGGCCAACCCACAGCAAAGTAATAGGCGGCGATAGCGACAACCCTCTTAACCATATTTTTGACCGGATTTTTTACGGCGAAACAGAAACCAATCCTGAACTGAAAAATCTCAGAGGGCAGGTAATAAGGCGTTACGATACAGGCGGATTAATGGAAATGCCTGAATATGATTTCAAAGGACAGCCAAAATCTACCACGCGTAAGCTATTTAAAAATTATAAAGGTGTAGTTGACTGGATAGACGCTAATTGGGTTTCAGACCTTGAAACCGAAAGCTATACATTTATTACCGAAACAGACGCTCTCGGCAGAATTACCCAACAAACTGCTCCTGATGGCAGCATCATTACGCCTTCCTACAATGAAGCAGGATTGCTGAATGGTGAAACCGTTACCCATGCCGACCCTGCCATTACCACTGCCTACATCAAAGACATTGACTACAACGAAAAAGGGCAACGAGAGAAAATCAAATACGGAAATGATGTAATCACCAGATTTTACTACGATAAAGAGACCTTCCGGCTCAAACGTTTAGAAACCAAGCGACAGAATAACGACCCGCTGCAGGATTGGTTTTACACCTACGATCCTGTTGGGAATATCACCCAGATAGAAGATAAAAATATCCCGGTTGTATTTTTTGATAACCAAAAAATAGCCGGAGTTTCTGCCTATACCTACGATGCCCTTTACCGGTTGGCAGAAGCAACCGGCAGGGAAAACAATGCGGCATTGACATTTAATGGCAATGACAATTGGAACGATTTGCCTTTCATGCACCAGTTGAACCCGGGAGACCCAATGGCGGTACGGAATTATACCCAACTCTACCAATATGATGCCGTGGGTAATATCCTGCAAATGCGGCATCAGGCAGCCGGAAACAACTGGACAAGAGACTACAACTACCAGGTTGCCAATAACCGATTGATAAGTACGCAAGTAGGTGTGAATACATATACTTACCCACACCATGCCCAACACGGCTTTATGACTGCCATGCCCCATTTGGAAGATATGGCATGGAACTTTAAAGAAGAATTAGTAAAAACCATACGCCAGAGACGTACCGATGGTGGCACCCCCGAAACCACCTACTACCAATACGATGGGCAAGGGCAACGCATCAGAAAAATAACTGAAAATCAGGCCGATGCGGGCATTACGCCAACCAAAAAAGAAGAAAGGATTTATATAGCCGGTTACGAACTCTATAAAAAACATAGCGGCACGGATGCAGGACTGCAGCGCATTAGCCTGAGCCTGATGGACGAAGGGCACCGCTTTGTGATGATAGAAACCCGAAATGATGTGGATGATGGCACGGATAAACACCTGGTTCGCTACCAGCTTCATAATCACCTGGGGTCGGCAAGTTTAGAACTGAATGGCACCAGCTATACAGAAATTATTTCTTACGAAGAATACCATCCCTTTGGCACCACTGCTTACCAGGCAAAAAACGCAGCTATTAGATCTTCCGCTAAACGCTATCGGTATACAGGCATGGAGCGCGACGAGGAAACAGGGTTGGAATACCACAGTGCGAGGTATTATATGCCGTGGCTGGGGAGGTGGGTGAGTGCGGATCCACTTGGGATTCGGGATGGCGTAAATGTGTATGTTTATTGCCTTAATCACCCTATAAATAGAGTTGATATTTCAGGTAAAGAATGGTGCTGGAATGTATTCGCAGATGATTGTGAACTTGATACACCAAGAATTTTTGGAGGATTGAAAGTGGTGGGAGGTGTTTTTGAAACGGCAGGAGGTGTTGCGGCGGCAATTGCTACCGCTCCTGCCTGTGTTTCTGTTATAGGTTGTGCCGCACCTGTTGCAAGCGGTGCAGTTGCTCTACATGGTGTAGATACAATTGTTTCAGGTGCTCAAACCATGTGGGAAGGAGAGGCAGTGGATTCATTTACTTCACAAGGTCTCCAAGCGGCAGGGATGAGTCGAACTTCAGCCAATCTTACTGATGCAGGGATAAGCGTGGTAGGGACACTAGGCGCCAATCTTGCCACAAGGGCTCCGGCAGTTGTGGCTGTTGCTGCAGAGGAAGGAGCAGCTGTTGCACCATCGGTAACGCCGTCCGTTACTTTAGCATTTAGGCCGGCTCTTGGTCCTGGTCATAATATGGTAGGTGTGACAACTGAGGCGGGAGGCACGACTTGGTCACATTTAGTAACGAATCCAACTGGTGTTTCTGGACTAATGTCAAATGGACAGCCCGCTAGCGTAGTATTATCCACTGCAGGTCCAAGTTCTTCCTATTTGCGTGTTGTCGTACCTGTGGCTTCTTCAGAAGCTGAGGCTGCGCTTACAGTTGTAAACAGCACTTTAGGTTCTGCGGGTAGATACTCTTTCCTATCCAATGATTGTGCTACTTATGCATCATCCGTTATAGGTGAGGCTGGAGTTGTAACTCCTAGTGTAACTTCTCCATTTGTCAATTATGCTTCAGTTGCACTACAATCACCAGCTGTAATGCAACCAGTTACAGTAGCAGGTGCAGTTGTGAATACTCTATTAGGCGTAAGCTCTTTATCAAGTTCTGTTGATGACTCATCAACTAGTTCATATTCTAGTAGCTATGAAGAGGAGGTGTGCTATTCTGAGCCAGACATAATTGATTATTCGCAAATGGTATGTGAATGAAAGGGCAATGGGGCACAATAGGATGGCACACCTAAAAGGTATCTTGCTTCTTGAATTCTGTAACTTGGAGGGTAGAAGAAAACAATCTTTACTTTTGAATTTGACCGATGGCTGAGGCAAATAAACAATACATATAAAATAAATTTCAAAAGTGATAAAGGAGGAATACCATGGCAAAGCAAATAGAAAATCAAAAGCAAAATCTCGTACTTGGTCGATTGGTTGACAAGCTCAACTACCTTTTTGTAAATCCGTTGGTACAAACTATTTACCAAAATATACGGAGAAAGTCCCGGCAATAATGTGTGTGCAACGCAAGGAATAAAAATTAGCTCAAACAAATAGGAGGGAAACCGATGAAGGAAATTTATCAAATTTCCGGTAAAGTCATTAATAAACAAACTGAAAAAGGGATACCGGATCTTCGCATCGAGGCTTGGGATAGGGATCTTGTAATTGATGATCTTCTGGGTGTGGCTGTCAGTGATGAAAATGGGGCTTTCACGATTAAATTTGATGAACACTATTATCAAGAGCTTTGTTTTGATCGCTGCCCGGATATTTATTTCAAAGTTTTCAAAGAAGATCAATTATTGGTGGATACCAGTAACCATATCCTTTGGAACGTAAAATATAACATTGAATGTATTGAGATACCAATACCAAATGAGGTCTTGTGTGACAATTCCTCTTCCAATGAATTTAAAATAACCGGCAGGATAACAAGTGATAAAAGATTGGCAGTTGCAGGGGTTAATGTTATTGCCTACGACAAACGTATCAGTGGTGATGTCGTTATCGGTAATGCCGTAACGGATGAAGAAGGTATTTACACTATTTTTTACAGCCAAAAAAACTTGCAGGGTAAAGCAAAGCCGGACATCGAAATCAGACTGGTGGATCCCCGTAATAACCAAAAAGAAATCGGCAGATCAACTGTAAAATATAATGCAGGAACCATTGAAACACTTAATGTTGTTGTTGACTCAGCCAATGTGGCGCGCGCATCGGAATATGAACGTTTGCTCGCGGATCTGAAACCCCATTTGGAAAATAAAAAATTACAAGATCTCAAGGAGGATGATAAAAGGGAAGACATTACCTTTTTAGCAAATAAAAGTGGATGGGACGCGCGCGTGGTAGCCATGGTTGCCCAGGCGGATCTAATGAGTTCACAGACTAAAATTAATTTCACTCACTACTATGCCTTGTTTCGTTCAGGTGTTGCCGGTACCCCGGAATCATTAAGCAAGCTTTCACCTCAATATGTTGAAAAAGTTATTAAAAAGGCAGTAATCGATAAAATTATTCCGGGCAGTGCCGATATTACTGAAACCTTGAAAATACTGAAGGCCCAGAGCGCTGATTTCTTATTGAATAACGCCTCAGGCACGGCTGTTTCTACTTTAAACTCCATGCTTGATCTGCAATTGACTCCGACACAAAAAAAAATATTTATTGAAAGTTATCAGGAATTCGGAAATGATACCGCCGGGTTTTGGGCATCTCTAAAAACAAAAGGCTTGAGTAATGATCTAATATCCAATCTTCAATTGGATGGGAAATTAGGGTATTTGACCCTGCAAAATGCGCCTTTAATCAAACGTCTGTATGATACTCATAAGATTTCTGATCCCTCAGACCTGGTACGCGCTGGACTGTATAAAGCATCCGAATGGAAGAACTTGATTGGTAATGATGTCCCGAAAGATGTGAAGCCTGATGATTACGCAAGCAGCCTGGCCAACCAGCTAATCCTGAGCTACCCGACCCTTGTTACGGCCGAAATGGTAAAAAATGATGAGCTGAGCCTTGGAAAAAATTCATCGAAGGAAGAGCTTTATTCATTTATGAATGCCAGTAATTCCAGGTACTCAATTGGAATCGAGCCGGTAAAAACATGGGAGGGGTTTGATAAACTCAAGCCCGAAACCAGGGCTGCCGCAAAGCAGGTTGAAAGGATTTACCAGATGAGCCCGTCCAATGAGGCCATGGCTGCTCTCTCCAGCCAGTCACTGACCTCGGCATACCAGATAATGAAATATACCAGGCAGGAATTTAAAGCAAAATACGCGGCTCAATTCTCAACTCCGATAGAAGCCGATATGACCTATACCAAGGCGCACGAAATCTACAGTTCGACAATTAACATTGCGACATCATATTTAACCACCCGCATGGCGCCGAATGTTTATGCCATTACCGGGACATTTGAAAAAGCTCAGAGTGAAATCATAGCTTATCCAACTCTGGAAGAACTTTTCGGGGATATGGACTACTGCACCTGCGACCATTGCAGGTCGGTACTGAGTCCTGCCGCCTACCTCGTGGATTTACTGAAATTCATTGATTTAATAGACATCCCGCATGAGAAAAAAAATCCGATTGAGGAACTGCTCAAGCGCCGTCCTGACATCGAGTATATTCAACTGACTTGCGAGAACACCAATACTGTAATGCCATATCTTGACCTTGTTAATGAGATACTGGAATATTATATCGTTAATGGAAACCTCACAGCGTTTGAAGGCCATAACATCGGGGAAGAGGTCAAGTCCAATGACCTGCTGGCCGGCCCGCAGTACGTTGAGGATAATGCCTATGTTAAAACCAAAGGTGAAGTTTATCCTTACAATCTGCCATTTGACCAGCCGCTTGAAGCGCTCCGCCTGCTGTTCCAGGTGTGGGACACTTCTCTTGGTGATGCCCTGGATATATTCAAGACCAAATTATCCTCACGGATAGAACTTCTTGGATTGAACAAGGAAGAATATCGGATACTCACTGACAGGACATTTCATAATCTGCCGGAATATTTTGGAGAACCT
>Ga0315286_10005254_pt1 | contig 12496 bp, 9 predicted proteins | sample YL17G10_0_MG_FD_205038 | JGI IMG/M metagenome (GOLD analysis project Ga0315286, IMG submission 205038) | Sediment microbial communities from Yellowstone Lake, YNP, Wyoming, USA - YL17G10_0 | ecosystem: Environmental > Aquatic > Freshwater > Lake > Sediment | place: USA: Wyoming | collected... | reverse complement strand
CAAAAGGACGAGCGAGGTCTCGCGGAACTGATCGACCGTCAGCCTCATGCCCATCGCGAATTCGGCGTTGTCCTCGAAGAGACTGTTGCACCAAGTCGGCCCACGGCCATCGGCTCGCGTGGTGTAGGGCGTCGTCGGCAGGTTGCCGCCGTAGATCGACGAGCATCCCGTCGCGTTGCCGATGTAGGCCCGATCGCCAAACAACTGCGACAGCAGCTTGACGTAGGCCGTTTCGCCGCAGCCGGCGCAGGCGCCGGAGTACTCGAACAGCGGCTGGATCAACTGGCTGCCTTTGACCGTATTGGCCTTGAACAAAGCCGGGTCCGTGTTCGGGATCGAGAGGAAGAACGCGTAGTTCTGCCGCTCACGCTCGCGAATCGGCTCCTGCATCTCCAGGTTGATGGCCTTGCGGCCGGTCGGCTGCTTGTCCGGACCCCGCTCCGCGCCAGGACAGGTTTGGACGCAGGCGCCGCAGCCCGTGCAATCTTCCGGAGCGACCTGGACGGTGAACTTCATGCCTTTGAATTCCTTGCCCTTGGCGTCGATGCTCTTGAACGACGCCGGCGCCCCTGCCAGCGCCTTCGGATCGTAGTCCTTGATGCGAATCGTCGCGTGGGGACAGACCAGGGAGCACATGCCGCACTGGAGGCATAGCTCCGGCTGCCAGATCGGGATGTTGACCGCAATGTTCCGCTTCTCGTACTGGGTCGTGCCCACGGGGAACCGGCCGTCCACCGGGAACTTGCTCACCGGCACGGAGTCGCCCCGCATCGCCATCAGCTCGGCCGTCACGGTCCGCACGAACTCCGGCGCATCCGCGGGCACGACCGGCGGCATCTTGATCTTGCTCGTGACCTTGGCCGGCACCTTGACCTCGCACACCCGGTCGATGGCCCTGTCCACCGCCGCATTGTTCATCTCAATGACCTTCTCGCCCCGCTTGCCGTAGGTCTTGCGGATGGCGTCCTTGATAGCATTGACTGCCATGTCGAGCGGGATGATGTTGCTGATCTTGAAGAACGCCGTCTGCATGATCACGTTGATGCGGGCGCCGAGCCCAAGCTCCTGGGCCAGCGAGATCGCGTCGATCACGTAGAACTTGAGCTTTTTGTCGATCATCTGCTTCTGCACTTCCTGCGGCAGCGTGTCCCAGACTTTGTCGGGCCCGTGGAAGCTCGTCAGCAGAAACGTGCCCCCTTTGCGGGCCGAGGACAACATGTCATACTTTTCGAGGAAGCTCGGATTGTGGCACGCCACGAAATCCGCCTGGTTGATGAGATACGGCCGCTGGATCGGCTTTTTGCCGAATCGCAGGTGCGAGACCGTCATCGTTCCGGCCTTCCTCGAATCGTACACGAAGTAGGCCTGGGCGTAATTGTCCGTCAGCTCGCCGATGATCTTGATGGAGTTGCGGTTGGCGCCGACCGTGCCGTCCGAGCCGAGCCCGTAGAACATCGCCCGGTAAAGCCCCTCGGAGGGGATCTGGAAGGACTCATCGACGTCCAGACTCGTGTTCGTCACATCGTCGACGATCCCGACCGTAAAGCCACGCTTCGGCTTGGCGGCGTTGAGATTGTCATAGACGGCCTTCACCATCGCCGGCGTGAACTCCTTCGAGCCCAGGCCGTAGCGGCCGCCGACGACCACGGGATATTTGTCGAATGGGGCAATGCCGTCGGCCATCGCCTCGCCGATCGCGGTCCGGATGTCCAGGTACAGCGGCTCGCCCAGCGAGCCGGGCTCCTTCGTCCGGTCCAGCACGGCGATCTTCTTGACGGTCTTGGGCAGCACCGCCATGAAGTGCTTCGTGCTGAACGGCCGGTACAGCCGGACCTTGATCAGGCCGACCTTCTCGCCTTTCGAGTTCAGGTAATCGACCGTCTCGTGCGCCGTATCAGCGCCGCTGCCCATCATGATGATGATCTTCTCGGCGTCCGGCGCACCGACGTAGTCGAACAGCTTGTATTGCCGGCCGGCAATCTTGGCGAATTTGTTCATCGCGTCTTCGACGATCTTCGGCGTGGCCAGATAGAACGGGTTCACGGTCTCGCGGCCCTGGAAATAGACGTCTGGGTTCTGGGCCGTGCCGCCCATCACGGGCCGGTCCGGCGTCAGCGCCCGGGCCCGGTGCTGGGCCACCAGCTCGTCGTCGATCATCGCCCGCATGTCGTCGAACGTCAGCTCCTCGACCTTCTGCTCCTCATGGCTCGTGCGGAACCCGTCGAAGAAGTGCAGGAAAGGCACCCGCGAGGCCAGCGTCGCCTGCTGCGCGATCAACGCGAAATCCATAACCTCCTGCACGCTGCAGGAGCAGAGCATGCCGAAGCCCGTCTCGCGGCAGGTCATCACGTCCGAGTGATCGCCGAAGATGGACAGGGCATGGCAGGCCAGCGAACGTGCGGTGATATGGAATACCGTGGGCAGCAACTCGCCCGCGATTTTGTACATGTTCGGAATCATCAGCAGCAGACCCTGCGAGGCGGTGAAGGTCGTCGTCAAGGCGCCCGCCGACAGGGCCCCGTGAACGGCCCCCGCCGCTCCGCCTTCCGACTGCATTTCGGTGACCGATGGGACGGTGCCCCAGATGTTCCGCTCGCCTTTGGCGGTCTTGGCGTCCGCGATCTCGCCCATGGGGGAGCTGGGCGTAATCGGATAGATCGCGATGACCTCATTCGTCGCATGGGCACAATGTGCCGCCGCCCCATTTCCGTCCGTCGTCACCATTCTACGCTTCATAGAATCTCCAGTTTCTGTAAGAACCGAACACCAAACAACTTAGCTCAAAAGAACCTCCTCGCGGAGGGCCTCCAAAATCCGTCTCGCTGACGGGTCTGCGCAAGAACAGGTCCTCCCTGTCTTCACGCAAACCCAGGCGTGCGAAGAAATGGCATTTATACACCCCCTCGCCCCCTCAGGCAATACAAATCTCCAGCAGACGGGCCCTTGATGAGTGGCATGTTCAAACTGGCTTTGATACGCGTTTGGCGTGATAGACGCTGTCTCCGGTAGCACGCTCAAACTCGCTTTGAGCGTGTCTTCATATGCAAGGGCGCGTATCGAAGCAGGCACGGTCAAACGAGTTGAGAACGTCCCAAGTTCTTGCATTCTCTACTCGCCGCGTGGCAGCGGCAAGCGCGAGCTTGCCGCTGGTTTGCCCATCCGCCATCGGCAAAGCCTTCGGCCTTGCCGCTGCCACCCGCTTTCGCAGCTTGCGCCAACGGAATCTCAAGGATTTGGGACATTCTCAACAAGTCTGGCCGCGCCACCCGGCGATAGAGCGTCTTGCCTAAAACCGTCCGCCTACTCGTCCAAGCCGAAGGCCTCCATCCACTGGTCGGTCTCGCCGTCCGTGAGCCCCTCCCTCTTCTCCTGGGGCTCTCTCTTTCGGGGCTTTTTTCGCTCCAGTTCCTTGCGAACGAGAGTCCAGAACTCCTCGGACTTCATCGCGGTGGCCTTACGCATGGCGGCCGCCTTTCGCAGCCGGCGGTCGCTGCTGACCACCGTCAGCCGCCGGGGAGAAGTGCTCGCGCCGATCTTCTCTTCGATGACGCTGTCCGCATCGTGATGGAAACCGGCAAAGATGACCTCCGGGTTCGCAATCTTGTCGAACTCGCCATGGTCCGAAGGTCCCGCGCCGTCGAAGACCACTTGCCCCGGCTCGCCCGTCGAGGCGAAATAGCGGCTCAACACCCGGCACATCTCGATCTCGGTCCCAATCTCCCGCTCGTCCAACGCCTCGCGCAGCGCCCACAACAAGTTGTCCCCGTCAATAATCGTCATAAGCCAATTATGCCGTATTCCGCCCGAGCGGTCCACCCTCAGTTCTTCACGGTGATCTCGTAACGGAGTTCTTCTCTTTTCTCGCCGCCGGGCGGAGCGGGCGATTCGAGCACCGCCGTCGTTCCCGTCCGAGAGTAGCGAAACGCCGCGCCACTGGCAGGATCTTTGGGCACAGAAACATCTGTGATCTCGGCCAGAGTCTGCGGCAGTTGCCCGCCGTGCGAAGCCGCATAAGCGCGGATCGCCTCGATACACTGCAAAGCAGCCAGATCTCTGTCCAGTCTTTTCACAAAGGCTCGCATTGCATCGTACGCCGGTTTCATCACACTCTCGGACTGCCTACTGGCCAATCGGCCCAACAGCCCCGGCGACGATGCCGCCTTCTTCTCGCTTTCAATGGCCTTTTCCACATCCGCAAATGGCTTCGGGAAACCAGCCAGTGCCGAATACAGATTCGGCGAACCCTCCATCTGCACGAGTTCTTCGATCTCCCTGCACGAAGTGCCGGCGATCGCCACCCCGAACTGTAGCTGCGCGAGTGCTGGTGCCTGCCCAAACTGCCTGGCCATCCCAAATCCCGTCTGCATGGCGAGCACCGCCCCTTCGTATTCGCCCCGCGACAATTCGAGTCTGGCCCAGAGCCGGATGCCTAAAGCAAGCCTGTGATATTCCTCGGCGTTCGCCACCTGTGTCCCCGGCTTCCATGCGGGCCAGTTGCAGTCCCGGCACTTGATCGCCTTGGCAACGCCTTTGAAGCTTTCCACGTACTGCGTCAATGTCTGCTCCACCTGATCGGCCGGCAACTGATCGATAGGCATTTTCAACCATTGCCGGATCTGATCGTCGCTTTTCTTATCCGGCAGCGTCTTCGCCGCCTTCTCGTACCATGGAACCGCGTCCCCATCAATCAGCGATGCCTGCGGCGGCAGCAACGAGTACTTGCCCGCTTCAGCAGACACCTTCTGCGGACGAATCGCCAGCTTCGTCGCATCCCGCCCAAGCGCAGCTTGGCAGACCAAGCTCAAGAGAACCACCCAAGTCGCGGCTCCAACCATCAGACTCCCACGTAAGCGCTCCATGATTGTTCCCTCCACAAAAAGCATCGGTTCAATTTCGCCCTTCGGTTCACCCGCGTCGAAGAACCGGCCCCGTGTTTTCACGAGGCGGGACTCATACAAATAGACGCCCCACACCCCGCGAAGATCAGTGAGAGACCTCGTGCCCACAGATCTCTCACGAAAGACGCCAACACTTCACAATTCGAAGCGCACCTCGCCGCCGACGATGGTTTTTTCGACTTTGCCTTTGATCTTCCAGCCGTGATAGGGGCAGTTGCGGCTCTTGGAGATGAATCTGCTCGTGTCGATCTGCCATTCGGTGTTCGGGTCGATGATCGTGACATCGCCCTGCTTGCCGGGGCTGAGTGTGCCCTTGTCGACACCGATGATGCGGGCGGGATTGGCGGTCATCAGCCGGATCAGGCCGGGCCAGTCGAGGACCTTCGGCTCGATCAGGGCCTTGACGTGAAGCCCGAGGGCACACTCCAGACTGGCGATCCCGAACGGGGCCGCCAGGAACTCCAGCTCCTTCTCGCTCTGGAGATGCGGTGCGTGGTCGGTCACCAGTGCATCCACCAGCCCCTCGGCAATCGCGGCCTTCAGGGCGTCCACGTCCTTTCGCCCCCGCAGCGGCGGATTCACCTTGTAATTCGTGTCGTACCCGGAGCAACATTCCTCGGTCAGCAACAGATGGTGCGGTGTGACCTCGCAGCTCACCGGCAGGGAGTCCTTCTTCGCCTGCCGGATCAACTCGACCGAGCCCGCCGTGGAGATATGCTGAGCGTGATATCGCACCTGGGTCTTGCGAACCAACTGGATGTCCCGCCACAGCATGGCCTCTTCCGCCAGCGCATCCATGCCGGGCAAGCCCAGGATCGTGGAGCAGTACCCGGCATTCATCACCCCATCTCCGGCAAAGCTGTTGTCCTGGCAGTGCTGGGCGATGACCACGTCGAACATCTTGGCGTACTTCAAGGCCCGAAGCATGACGGCGGAGTTCTGCACGCCGTTGCCGTCGTCGGTGAAACCGCGCGCCCCCGCCTGGGCCATCATCCCCATCTCGGCCAGCTCGGCCCCCTCCCGCTTCTTCGTGATCGCACCCATGACGTAGACGTGGGTCTTTCGGGTCTGGCGGCCCTTGCGATGCACGTACTCGACGTCGGTCTCGCTCTCGATGGCCGGGTTCGTGTTCGGCATGCAGACGACCGAGGTGAATCCGGCCGCCACCGCGGCCGTGGAGCCGCTGGCGATCGTCTCCTCTTCCTCGTCGCCGGGATCGCGGAAATGGACGTGAATATCGATCAGACCGGGCGTCACCAGCTTGCCCGTGGCGTCGATCACCCGCGCCACGGACTTGTCAATGGCCCCGTTGAGGTTGCCGACCTCGGCCACCTTGCCGTCCGCGATAAGGACATCGCACTTTTTGTCCAATTGATTGGCCGGATCGATGACCCGGCCATTCCGGATCAGAAGCTGATTCGCCATAGCGCACCTGTGCCCCTGCAAAGACCCTTAGAACCAGCATACTCATACCAGAAACGCCGAGGGAAGAAAAGCGGTTTCTTCGTAGAGCGAGCGCCCCCGCTCGCCACATCCGTCGTGCGTCTTCGCACGACATTCTCGACAATCGTGAGTTCTCAGAATAAGCGAGTCTCCCCTCTCGCCTAAAAGACGTCGTGCGGGGACGCACGACCTACGAAGAGCGCAAGCGGCGTAAGACTGACGTTGCCTCGATGTGCGTGGTGTCAAGACTCTCCGTGGCCTCTCTTGGGGCTATTTCTTGGGGTCGGGAGGCGGACTGGGGGACTTGCCGGAGGCGAGCCATTCGGAGGCCAGGATGGCCAAGTCGGCGAAATCGACGCGGCAGTCGCCGTTGAGGTCGGCCGCGAGCTTGACTTGGCAGCCGGCCGCCGTATAGCTCCACGCGTCTTTCGGCTGGTAGACGCCGGGCTGTGACAAGGTGCTGGTCTGACGCTCCATCCACGTGACCGTCACCTTGAGATCGTCCACGTCCACGAGCACGTAGCCGTAGGCCTGGGCGTGGCGGACCTGGGTCACTTGGAAGGCGCCGTTGTTGCCGTCATACGGAGGGGTCCAGGAGTAGAAAGGGGCTCCCCCGGTCCCCACGATGTACTGATGAATATCGTCGTTCGGGTCGCCGTCGCCGTCGTTGACCAGGGCGTGATCGTAGAAATGGTCGTGGCCGCAGAAGTACAGCCGGGCCCCCGCCGCCCTGAGGCTGTGCCAGAACGCGTCCCGCTGGACCGGATGGGCGTCCAAGCAATCCGCGTGCAAGGCCCGAAACGCCGGCTCGTGACCAAAGACGAAGACGTGGGGCCTCGCGTTGTTCGCCAATAGCGAATCGAGCCACGACTGGTTCAGGGAATGGACAATCCGGTGTTCGATCCCGGCGTACTGGTCCAGGGCAACGATCAGGGCATTCCTGTGAGCCACGGAGTACGACATATACCGCTCGTCGGCCGGGCCATTGTCCGGCAACCTCTGCCGCGAAGGGCTGCCGCCGAACACCTTGAGCCATCGCTTGGCGTAGTTGTCCAAGGAATTCGGTGGCTCGCCGGGCCCAGCGTCCCACATGTCCCCCAACTCGTGATTGCCTCGGCAGACGTAGACGGGAATCCCGGCATCGTAGATCGGCTTCATCGCCGCCACCCAGCTCCACAATTGGGTCTCGAATCGCGGGGCGCCCGCTCTGGCACCGCTGGCCAGATCCCCGGCGATAATCACGAAATCGACGTCGCCGCGAAGGATTTCACCGGTCAACTCGCGAACGACCTGATCGTTGATGCCGCTGGCGGTATTGCTGCGGGTGTCACAAACCATGATGAAGCGCCACGGCTCGGCCGCGGCGGCATTGGCCGCCCCGGTCAGAGAAATCAGCAGCAGGAATAGGAAGCTTCGTCTATTCACGGTCCCCAACCACGATAACCATGGACTGCCACGGCGATCACTTCGTCAGGCTGCTGACGTACCACTCCGCCGTACGGTTGTGGCGTTCGAGCAGCGTCTCCACGTCACGCGTGTCGATCGTGCCATCCATGTTGACGTCGCCGATGAGATAGGACTGCGGCGATTCCCGCTCCATCTTCAGATTGTCCATCAGGATCTTGAAATCCTGCTCGTTCACAATGCCATCGGCGTTCAGATCGTACCAGAGGATATTCTCCTCATTCGACTTCCCGTCCACGGTCCAGGCCAATGCGTATGGCTCGCCGGCCACCTGCACCTGCCCGTTGAGATTGACATACGAGACGACGATCCTGTACTGGGTATACCCCGCCAGCGTGCCGAAGCAGATGTGCTCCACGTTGTCCACGCGGCTGTCGCTGTAGTCCAGCAGAATGTCCCGGCCCGGATTCGCCGGATTCACGGCCCACACCTCGAGCCGAAGGTCGCTGTCCTTGTGGGACAGCCGCTCGAAAGGATACTGCTCGCTGTAGTGGCGGTTCCAGACCAGCGTGGCGGTGAGCACCTTGTTGGCCGGCTCGCTGATCGTCAGGCGATACTCCTGCGGAAACACCCGCTCGGCCTCGAGCTGGTTCAGGTCCCACCCTGCTTTCGAGACATCGCCCGGCTTTCCCCGTCCCGCGGTCAGCAGCCGATACGCGCGAGCGGCATCGACCACGCCGGCACCCTGCACGTAGTCGAGCGGCACCTCATGGTCATCCTCGATCCCCAATCGGCCCTTGTGCCAGTACGGCAGCTTCGTGGCCGAGCTCATCAAAATCGCCTTGAGTGCACAGTTGCCGCCCTTGGAGGACACGGCCAACTGAAGATTCGCGTCCTCTTTGGCGGCCTGCACGAGCAGACCCACGACGCCGGCGGCCACGGGCGTCGAGAAGCTCGACCAGTTGCCCGCCATCGCGTACCCCTCATTGCTGTCCGCCGCCGCCACGAGACAATTGCCCGGAGCGATGACATCGGGCTTGCAGCGTCCGTCATCCGTCGGGCCGGCGCTCGACTCCTGCGGATATGCCAGGGCGAAATGCGAGAGCTTCGTGGCGGGATCGCCGGCGCTGACGGAGCTGACCACGCCGACACCGATGGAATTGGCCCCGGCGCCGGGATAGAACGGCGGCTCGGAGGCATTCGAGCCGTTGCCGATGCTGGCCACGAAGACCATGCCCTGGTGCTCGATCAGGGCCTCGATGCCCCGCGTCCACCAGTCCTCCAGCGGCTGGCCGAGACTTGCCGTTGTCACATCCACCGCCGGCAGCTTCTGCGTGCACACGTGCTGCGACACGAAGTACAGGAATTCGTAGACTTGGCCTTCCGCCTCCGGTACGACCCCCTCGTACAAGAACGGGTCCAAGCCCGACGCCGTTCCTTGGGGGTCCTCGCCAAACAGGATGGAGCACATCGCCGTCGAATGGGCCGAAGCCCGGGGCGTCCCCGTCCGGTCGTCACGGAAATGCAGTTGAGCATTCTGGAGACAGGTATGGCTCACGTTCGGCCGATAGTCATTCTGGGGCTTATTCTTCTCATCGTGGGTAAGGCTGCTGCAAATGACACCGATATTCACGCCGGCCCCGGTCAGGTTCGGGTCGATCTGCCGCAGGGAATAGACACCCGCCCAGTTGAGGGCCTGGGGCTGACGGACGGCGGCATCGGGCCTCTGGGCCGGACCGGCCGCAGCAACAGTACCCGCCAGAAGGGCTACGACCCATAACTGTGCGATCACGATTGCTGCTTTTCCAGTCATCCTCAACTCACGAATCCCCTTTTGTGGTGCAGGTGCCCCCGGCACGCTGCCAATCCCCCAGTTACCGACCTCCGGTGTCGATCAGATTCATCCCTGAAGGCACTGGGGCTATCATAGCAGAAAACCGCCCTGTTTTCAAGAAAAATCCGGCCTTCGACGATAGCATACCGTGGCTGCCAGTGCTGGTAAAGCAGATTTCTGGAAGTGCGATAGCAGGGCTTGCCTTACCGGACGGAGGCCGGTATACTCAGACCCAAGTGGCAGGGTGGGCTGTGCCCATCGCTTCCCTGTATGCGGGAGATGGAAGGTGGGCATAGCCTACCCTACGGGATTGTGAGTGAATCGTATGAAGGTAATTCTGAACGCCGAACAGATCGAGCGGACGATCGGCAACATAGTCGAACAGATCGCCGGCTCGGAGGCCCCTCGACGAGCCTCGTCCGATAATGGACTGGCGATCATCGGCATCCGCAGCCGGGGCGAAATCCTGGCCCAGAGGCTGGCGGACCGGTTGTCGCAGAAGCTCCGTAAGTCCATTCCGTGCGGTACTTTGGATATCACGCTCTATCGGGACGACCTCAACGCCCCCCACGGCGGCAGCCAGCCCCAGGTCCGCACGACCGAAATCGGCTTTGACATCGACGGCAAGGTCATTATCCTGGTCGATGATGTGCTATACACGGGCCGCTCCGCACGGGCTGCGATGGACGCCCTGATCGACCTGGGTCGGCCCAAGGCCATCCGGCTGGCCGTCCTCGTCGAGCGAACCGGACGCGAGTTGCCCATCCAGGCGGATTATGGCGGCTACAAAGCCGACGTGCGACCGGAACAGTCGGTGCAGGTGAACCTCGTCGAATCGGATGGAAAGGACGAGGTTGTTGTCGAGTAGGAACGCATGGATCGCATCCTCGACATCATTGAGCGGCACACACCGGGAAGGACCCTGAGGCGGCTGGGGACAGGTATGTCGATTATCCATAGAGGCAAACCATTCAAGTGGCAGCGAAAGCACCTGCTCGGGCTGCGGGACCTGAGCGTCGAGGAGATCAACTATATCCTCGACACGGCCAAAGGCTTCGAGCAGATCAGCACCCGCTCGGTGAAGAAGGCGCCGCCCCTGCGGGGCAAGGTCGTCGTCAACCTCTTCTTCGAGGACAGCACGCGGACCCGCAACAGCTTCTCGCTGGCGGCCAACCGGCTCAGCGCCGATGTCATCGAGTTCACCCAGAAAATGAGCTCGGTCAGCAAGGGTGAGACCCTGCTGGACACCGCTCGAAACCTCGAAGCGATGGGGATCGACATCGTGGTGATCCGCCACAGTGCGGCCGGCGCCCCGATGCTTTTGAGCCGCAACATCAAGGCCTGCGTCGTCAACGCGGGCGACGGCTACTGCGAGCATCCGACTCAGGGCCTCCTCGACGTGTACACGATCCGCCAGATGAGGGGCTCGCTCGAAGGGCTCAAGATCGCCATCGTCGGCGATATCGCCCATTCCCGCGTTGCGCGCAGCGACATGTGGGCCATGACCAAGCTGGGCGCCGAAGTCACTTTCGTCGGCCCCCCGACCCTGATGCCCGCCGAGGTCGGCCGGCTGCCGGTCAAGGTCAGCTACAGCCTCGACCAGGTGATCGAGCAGATGGATGTCATCAACATGCTCCGCATCCAGTTCGAGCGGCTGGGCGGCAGTCCCTTCCCCTCCACCCGCGAATACTCGCGCTACTTCGGCCTGACGGTCGAGCGGATGCAGCGGGCCAAGCCGGACATCCTCGTGATGCACCCCGGCCCGATCAATCGCGGCCTGGAAATGGAAAGCGAGGTCGCCGACGGCCGAAACAGCGTCATCCTCCGGCAGGTGACAAACGGCTTGGCCGTCCGCATGGCCGTCCTGTTCCTCGTCAACCAAGCCGCCGCCGAAACCACGGGCTGACATGCCGCTGCTGCAAGATAGCCGGGATTTGATAGAGATCGAGTGCCCTGTCTCCTCCAGACCCGCCCCCCAGACATACCCGTCCCTCAATCCGTTCACCGAGTCTCCCCGGTAGTACTCAAGATGCAGCCTCACATCTTCCCAGGAAGAGCACCGCGTCCCTTTGGTTCCCCCCTTTGGTTGCCCCTGGTCTGTAAACCTGTGGAAGTCATTGAATCAAGTGATATAATGTGCGACATGACCAAAGAAGAGACCATCGCGGTCCTGAGGGGCCGGCTCGAAGAGATTCGGCGGCGGTTCTCCGTCCGGAGTATTTCCTTGTTCGGGTCCGTCGTTCGCGGCGAGGCGAGATGCGATAGCGATATCGATGTGCTCGTGGTCTTCGAGGGCAGGGGGACCTTTGATGTGTTCATGGATCTGAAGTTCTACCTGGAGGACCTGCTCGCGGCACGAGTGGACCTGGTGACCGACAACGCCTTGCGTCCGCAGGTGCGACGCGCGATTGAGGGAGAACTCGTGAATGTCGCGTGATGAACTCATATATCTGCAGGACATGGCCGAGAGCTGCGAGAGAATCCTCCTGTATACGGAGGGCCTGACCCAGTCTGGTCTCATCCACGATCAGAAATCCTACGATGCGGTGGTCAGGAATCTGGAGATCATCGGGGAAGCAGCCAAGCACGTCTCTGACAATCTGCGGGCTTGTCTTCCAGGCATTGAATGGCGGAAGATCGCCGGGATGCGAGACATGCTCTCGCACGCCTATTTCGGAATCGACAACAATATCCTCTGGGATGTCGTGCAGAACAAGATCCCGCCTTTGTTGGCGGCCATATCTGCGTACCTGCGAAGATCGTCAGAGTAGGGAAGTTGCAGAATTTGGCTGATTGCCACGCCTGCGGGGGGAATTCCGGAATTGAGTCTGGCGTCGCCTGATATGCCAGATAGGTCCTGGCCGTCAGTATGGCGGTCCTGTTCTTAGTCAACCAAGCCGCCGCCGAAACCGCCGGC
>Ga0315286_10005252_pt1 | contig 12499 bp, 10 predicted proteins | sample YL17G10_0_MG_FD_205038 | JGI IMG/M metagenome (GOLD analysis project Ga0315286, IMG submission 205038) | Sediment microbial communities from Yellowstone Lake, YNP, Wyoming, USA - YL17G10_0 | ecosystem: Environmental > Aquatic > Freshwater > Lake > Sediment | place: USA: Wyoming | collected... | reverse complement strand
TTCTGTCCATGGACGACTCCGCCTTCGTTTTCGGCGCCGGACTCTTCGGCCCTGCCGCGGCGAAGCGACAAGGAATGAATATGCATAATGCTATCAGAAACGCGGACGCGACGGCACATCGATGAATCGAGCGCTTGACCATTTCCCTGAGACCTCCCTCGTATTTTCCTCGATTATACCCTGTCTGCGGATCTTCCCTCTAGAATAAAATGAACGTTTTCCGATCCGGAATCAGGGCGCCTCGGGCATGAGGTCGGGACGGCGTTTCACCATGCGATCGATCTTCGCGAAACAGCTCACCGGCGTCCCGAGCGCCTCGAGCTCGCCTCCCGGATGAACGCAGAGACCGCCGCCCGTCGGGATGCCGTATCCGCTCGTACCTTCGGGAGAGATCAGGAGCAGCGCGCGAAGCTCCTCCCATCCTTCGTTCTCGGCGTGCGTATCGCAGAGAACAGGGGCGAATCCCATGCAGGGAAACGCGCTCGAAGTCGAGTCGTCGTTGGGATCGTCCCATACGATCCACTGGCGCGCGAGCATGATGCTCCCCGCCGAGAGCCCGAAGAAGGGCTTGCCTCCCCCGTGGAGCTCGCGGAGAAAGGGCATCATCCCGCGCTCCTCGAGCACCTCCATCCCCTCCTCCACGTCGCCGCCGCTGACGAATATCATATCGACCTTCTCGAGAATCGCACGTGTCGTGTCGAGTTTGACGCGCCGTCCGGCCAGGGGGGCGAGCTCGACCTCCCCGGCGCCGCAGGCGCGCATGAGACCCGCGATCATCTTAAAAAACGACTTATCGTCGCCGCTCGCGGCGCCAACGTAGGCAATCGAGGGCTCGACGACCCCGCAGCTCGCGATCGCCCGGCAGATAAGAGGATCCTTCATCGACCGGCGGGCGCCGGGGTCACCCGCGAGAAGATAGATCGGAGCGGGATTCCTGACAGTGCTCATGCATGCGCCTCCTTACAGCCTCTTATCGCGCGTTCGGAGCGTACCGCTCGTCGAGCAGCGCGTCATGATCGACGGGCTCGTACATCTTGGCGAGCTTGTACTTCCCCGGCGGATCGGGGAGGATTGCCTCGACCCGCTCCATGGTAATGACTGCGGCCCGGCCGTAGAGTTCCAGCAGAGCCGTCCCGATCGCCCCCGCGGCGGCTTCCGAGACGGCGTCATCCGCCACGAAAAGCAGGAGAAACTCCCCGGGACCCTTCTGGAGTATCTGATACTCGACGAGCCCCTCCACCGCGCCGAGCGCGCGATCGACGGCGCCCTGCGTCACCGCGTTGCCTTTCGGCGTCATGGTGATGCTGATCGAGCGCCCTTCGATCGACGCGAGGGTAAGCCCCTCGTCGCGGCCGCAGGGGCACAGCGCGGGCCCGTTCAACCGGACCACGTCGCCGACGTCGAAACGCACGAGCGAGCGCCAGGGATTGTCGAACGTCGTCACGAGAATGCGTCCGATGTCAGGCCCGCCGTGCTCCGGCGCGAACGGGATAAAATCGACATGGCAGCTCTCGGTCACCTGGTGCAGACAACCCGCCTCGCACTCCATGAACACGTATGCGGTCTCGGTCGAGCCGTATGAGCTCGCGACGGGGGATTCGAACGCGCGGCGGATCTGGCGATGATGCAGGATCGAAGGATTCTCGTAGGTGAGGATAATGACCGAGGGAGCATGCACGCGCAGCGCTCGCCTCACGATATGGCGCGAGAGCGTCGCGAGAAACGACGGATTGGCTTCGAGGATGACCGGCTTGAACGCGTCGAGCTCCGCGACCATGCGGTCCATGAGCTCCCCGCTCCACGTGCTCGGGTCGGAACGCTCGCTGAGATAGAGGAACCGGCCCAGCGTGCGCTGATGCACGGCGAGGTACTCGTCCTCGCAGGGAACGCCGGTGCACCAGGGGCTCGTGAGTATCGCCTCGGGGTGCTCGCCGACCCCCGCGGCCCGCGTATGGGAGTTGAGCCGCCACGAAGCCGCCTCCGATGCGTCCCACCAGGGCTGATACCACGCGTTCTCCACCCGGTCCCCCGTCGAACCGCTCGTCTTGACGAGCTCGATCTCCAGCGCGGCGAGCCCCGCGTCGAGATCGCGGCCGCCGGGCACGAATCCCCGCGGCCCGTGGGCGCGCAGATCCGTCTTCGTCAGCGCCGGAAGCGCCGCGAGGCGGGAGAACACGCCGAGCGACGGTCCCGGATCGAACGAGCGCCACGCCTCGTACGCCTTCGTCGAGTCGAGCGCCTCATCGAGCGCGCGGGCGCACCGTTCCGCGTAGCCGGAATCGTAGCGCAGCCGAGAAGCAAACGACGAGACTTGACCCGTATCGGCGTTCATACCGCCGCCATTCCCCCTCCCTCGATGCCGCGAGGCCGCCTCAAGCATCGAGTATTGCTTGCACTCATCAACCCATCCTGCATTATAATGGCGCCGGAGGCATATGAACAGGAAGATTCCCCCGAAAAAGGCGATCCCGCCGGCGCTTATTCTCGCCGCGATTCTCTTCGCGGCGATCGTCGCGCGCATGATCTTCCTCGTCGAGCTTGAGAGATCCGAGCTCGGCGACGTCCTCTCCCTCGATTCGCAGCTCTATTACGACCTCGCGCGGGATATCTCGCGCGGCGGCGCCCTGCCGCAGGGCGGATTCGTGTTCAACCCGCTCTATCCGGCTTTCCTCGTCGTCATCTTCAAGCTTTTCGGCGTCGGGCTTCTCGCGCCGCGGATCGTCCAGCTCGCGATCGGGCTCTTCACGATCGTGCTCGTGTACCTCGCGGGGCGCAGGCTCGCCCCCGCCGCCTGGGAAGGAAAAGGCCGGGGGGAAGCGATAGCGCTCGTCGCGGCGGCGATGACCGTTCTCTACGCGCAATTCGTTCTCTACGAAGGGATGCTCCTCGCCTCGACGCTCGAGATATTCTTTCTCACGGCCTCCTTCGCGCTCGCCCTCGCTCTCGACGACGACCTGAAGGGGGAGCGCCCCGTACGGCTCGGCGGCCGCCGCGTGCCGCCATGGGCTTCGGGGCTCATCCTCGGCGTTCTCCTCGGGGCGGGTGCGCTGGCACGGCCCAATCTCTTCCTCCTCCTCATCGCGGCGCTCCCCCTTTGGCTCTACACGAGACACCGCAAGACCCGCGGATGGCTGATCCCCGCTGCCGCCCTCGTCGCCGGAGCGGCGCTCTTTCTCGCTCCCCCGATCGTCTATAACGCAAAGGCGACCGGCCGGCTCGTTCCCGTGACCGCAAACGGAGGATTCAATTTCTTTCTCGGGAACGGACCCGGCAGCACCGGCGTGTTCCGGCCGCCGGCCGACATGCGTTCGAGCATGAAAGGGGTGTCGGAGGACGCAAAGACGAAGGCCGAGGCGGAAACGGGCCGCTCGATGACGCAGGCGGAGGTGTCCGAATACTATTTTCGCAAAACACTCGAGTACATCGCGGACAATCCCGCGGCGTGGCTGAGGCTCCTCGGGAAAAAGCTCGTCCTCTTTTTCAACGTCGACGTGCCCGACATGCCCAACGTCTTCTATTGCATGAATTCGTGCCGCGTTCTCAAGTTCCTCTTCGTGCCCTTTCCGGTGATCGCGCCGCTCGCCATCTGCGGATTCCTGATCCTGCTGCGCAGCGGGAGGAACCGGAGCGTCGTTACACTCTATACCGCGTGCGCCCTCGTCTCGGTCGTCGCCTTCTACGCCAACGCGCGCTACCGGCTTCCGGCGACCCCGATCCTCATTCTCCTCGCCTCGTTTTTCGCCGTGTGGGCGGCGCGAGAGATCTCGCAGAAGCGCCTCATGCGTCTCGCCGGCATGTCGGCGCTCGCCGTCGCACTGTACCTTCTCGTTTCGAGCCGGCCTCTCGTGGAGCTGAACAACGGCGCCACGTATTCCTTCCTCGGAAGATACTACAAGCAGAACAACGAGGAGGCGAAGGCGCAGGAGGCCTTCGCCCAGGCGTACCGGGCCGATCCGAACAAGGTCGAGGCGATCGTCAGCTACGCGCGGATTCTCCGGCAGCGAGGACAGAAGCAGGAAGCGGCCGATATGTTCGCGCGGGCGTATGCGCGATCCCCCCGCTTCCCCCTCGTCGCCGTGGAATACGGCATGGCGCTCGATCGTCTCGGGCGACGCGAGGATGCGAAGAAGCTCTACGTCGAAGGAAGCTCCGCGGACCGCCCGATGGAGCGGGCCCTCGCGTGCAGACTCCTCGCCCGCTCGGCGATCGCGGAGGGCAACAGGAACGAGGCGATCCGGTGGGTACAGCGGGCGCTCGTCGAAGTTCCGGGAGAACCGGAGCTCACGAAGATGCTCAAGGAGCTCGAGAGCGCGCCGTAGCCGGATGAACAGAGGAATTCACGCCCTATGAATGATGCGGCTCCCCGAAAGAAGTCCGCGCGTCCGTTCCTCGCCCTCGCCGCGATCCTTGCCGCGGCGCTCGTCGTGCGCGTGATATTTCTGGTGCAGCTCGAGCGATCGGAAACGGGCGGCGTTCTCTCGCTCGATTCACGATTCTACTACGACCTCGCCCGCACGCTCTCCACGGGGGGCGCCTTTCCCGCGGGCGCGCTCGACTTCAATCCGCTCTATCCCGCGTTCCTCGTCGTCGTTTTCAGGCTTTTCGGCGAGGGACTTCTCGCGCCTCGAATCATCCAGCTCGCGCTCGGGCTCCTCACCGTCGCGCTCGTCTATCTCGCGGGCTTGCGACTCGCCGCCGGGGGCCGGAAAGCGCGGCCCTCGGGGACGTTCACGGCGACAGTCGCCGGAACGATGACCGTTCTCTACGCGCAATTCGTCCTGTACGAGGGCATGCTGCTCTCGACGGCGTTCGAGGTGTTTCTTCTCGCCGCTTCGTTCGCTCTGGCCCTCGCGCTCGAAACGGACCTGAGCGGCGAGCGGCCGCTGAAGCTCGGGCGGCGGCGGATTCCAACGTGGCTTTCGGGCCTTCTTCTCGGAGCGCTCATAGGCGCCGGAGCCCTCGGCAGACCCAACCTCTTCCTGCTTCTCGCCGCGGCGCTTCCCGTCTGGCTGTGCGCGCGGCATCGCGGCCGGCGCGCCGGCCTGATCCCCGCCGTCGGCATAATCGCCGGAGCGGCGATCCTCCTCGCCCCGCCGATCATTCACAACGCGAAGGCCACGGGACGGTTCGTCCCCGTGACCGCCCACGGGGGCATCAATTTTTACCTGGGAAACCGGACGGGAGGCACCGGCATCTTCCAGGGACTCGACGGTGCGCGGATGAACGCGCGCGGAATTCTCGAGGAAAGCAAGGCGATGGCCGAAGCGGAAACAGGGCGGAGCATGACGCAGGCGGAGGCCTCGGAGTACTACACGCACCGCGCGCTCGAAGATATCCGCGCGCATCCGGCGGCGTGGCTCGGCCTTCTCGCGAAAAAGCTCGGGCTCTTCCTGAACGGCGTCGAGCTCTACGACGTCCCGAACGTCTATTTCAACGAGAGATCGTGCGGGGTTCTCAAACTGCTCTTCCTCCCCTTCGCCGTGATCGCGCCGCTCGGCGTCTGCGGGTTCATCGTGCTCTGCAGGAGCGGGAAGAACCGGAGCCTCGTTTCGATTTTCCTCGGATGCGCCGTTCTTTCGGTGCTCCTCTTCTACGTCAATACGCGCTACCGGCTGCCCGCCGTCCCCTTGCTCATTCTTCTGGCCGCTTACTTCGTCGCCTGGGCCGCGCGCTCCGTCTCGGGCCGCCGCGTGAAGCAGGTCCTGATCATGGCGGCGGCGGCAGCGGCGCTCTATCTCCTCGTTTCGCAGAGAACCATGGTGAACATGAACCACAGCGCCGCGTACGCCTTTCTCGGGAACCATTACGTCCAGACCAAGAACGAAGCGAAGGCGGAGGAGGCCTTCGCCGAGGCGTACCGGCTCGATCCCGACAAGATCGAGGCGACACTCAACTACGCGAGGATTCTCGGCCAGCGCGGAAAGGGCGTCGAATCGGCGGACATGTACGCGCGCGCATACGATCGCATGCCGCGTTTTCCCCGCGTCGCCATCGAGTACGGCCTCGCGCTCGCGCGCCTCGGGCGGCGTGAGGATGCAAAGTCGCTCTTCATCGAGGCCGCCTCTTCGAACCGCCCGTATGACCGGAACCTCGCCTGCAGGATCCTCGCGAAGACCGCTCTCGAGGAAGAGAACCGCGACGAGGCGATTCGCTGGATGAGGCGCGTGCTCGAGAACGAACCCGGTGACGCCGAAACCGCCGGGATGCTCAAACGGCTCGAGAGCGCCGGCCCGCACTGAGGTTCATCGCGGCGCAATCAATAAAGCATGAACACTCAGACTGCTACGCCGGGCCTACGGTCGAATCGCGGCTGCTTTTCGGAACATCATTCGTGACAACAGCTCGGCGGCGCAGGCGGTCAGCGCAAGTATCGCGAGGATGATAACGTAGATCTGCAAGGCGGTCAGGTCTCCAAAATTCCACCAGTTATCGCGCATAAGATTCGCCGCCGTCGTATTCAGCGCGGCATGAAAGAACATCGCTATGAACAAACTGCCATTGCTCCATCGCCAGAGGTGACCCATGATAAATGCGATAAGAATCGTGGATATCGGATACAACACGACGAATTGCGGCCAGCTCAATCCATTGCGGAAATCCGCAAACCTGAATGCGGGAAGATGCCAGAACGCCCAAACGAGACCGACTATGATTGCCGCGGCGATGGATCTTGTGCGGCCCCGCAAACGATCCTGAAGAAAACCGCGCCAGCCCATTTCCTCGCCCAACGGGCCAACTCCGAAGACAATCCCGCTCATGAATGCATTCACGGGCACGAGTGCGATCATGGTAACGGCGATTTTCCACACAGCGATTTTCGCTGAAATCCCCAGAACGAGATAAAACACGAGTCCGATTGCGGGCAGCAGAAAGAAGGTTGCGATATAAACTCGCCAATTCACCCTTACGAGAATGAGGCGCTTCAGCAGGCTGACCACAGCCGCTCGCCCGCCGGCAAAGCCGGCCACCACAAGCGCGGCTGCGGTCGGGCCGAAACTGCCGGCGAGAAGAAAACCCGCGAATCTCTCGTCTTCGATACCAGTCATTCCGTCAATCGATACTATGCCTGTCAACCAAATCGCCCACGAAATGGCATAGGCGATAACCACGAAAGCCAGGATGGACCTCGTCTCACGGTGTCTCATGAGAACCTCCGGATATCTTCCGCCGCGAAGGAGTCCGCTTCCGCCTCACCGCCGCCACGAGAGCCTCCCCTGCCCACGCGCAGAAATCCCCCGGATCTTCCAGCACATCCACGGGAACTTCGTAGTACGGCATCGTCGCTTTCGTGCCGTACGGATGGAAGGGCCCGGACCCGGCGTCTTCGAAGCTCGAGCGGTTGGAATCGTCGACGCGCAGGTATGCCCTGTCGTCCGCGACGAGTCCGAACATGATTCCCCCCTGGTAGAGCCCCGCGCCGCCGAACATTCTCCGCGCGGACACCCCCTTCAACCCCGCGAGCTGGTCGAGCACGAATTGAAGATATTCCTCGCTTACCGCCATTGTCTATGCACCTCCGAACAGCCTGGCGCCCCAGTCAACTTCCACCGCGTAATTCATGCACCGGCTGAAGATCTCCAAATCGAACGCGGGACAGGTAATTCTTCTCTTGGCCAGAATGCCCCGCGCGTTGTCCATGGCGAACGTCCGCTTGTCCCGCATGTACGGCCCGTAGGCCTCGAGATAATTATTGAAAAGTATCTCGAGCGCGTTCCTCGGTCTCGCTCCGAAATCCTCCGGCCGGCAGGGCTCGATGCCGCGGATGTTGAAGAGCCTCCGGGTGTAATCGATGAGGTCCCCCATCGCTGTCTGCCTGGCGTTGACGACGTGGAAGATCCCTCCCTCCAGGCTGTCGTCCAGAATGGCCGTAAACGCGGCGACCAAATGATCGATCGGTATGAGGTTGATCCCCTCGGCGCTCTCCACCTCGAGCCGGATAGGCAGGTAAAGGCTCCCGTCGCTCTCCCTGCGTACGCCCATCGCCGCGGCCTTGCGGCCGCCGCGCTTCAGGATATCGGCCGCATAGAGATCCTTGAGAAAGACGGCCGTCTTCACCGGGTAGTACAGGGCGTTGAAGAGCAAGCTCCGCCCCGTCCTCGAATCGCCGTATACGATCGACGGGCGATAGATATTCAGGCGAATACCCGCCGCGCGGCAATGGTCGGAGACGAGCCGTTCGCCGCGAGCCTTTGTCTCCTCGTAGACGTTGGTGAAGTCGTCCGCGTCCACGAGCTCTTCCCGGCAGAGCCCCTCACGCCTCCCCGCGACATAGGCCGTGCTGAGGTGATGGAAGAAGACACAATTGCTCCTCGACGCGAATTCCAGCACGTTCCCGAGACCCTCAATATTGGCGGCCTCCACCTCAGGCCTCTTCCTCTCGGCGAAACCGGTGTTGGAGGCGCAATGTATCACCTCGAACGTATTCTCGAGGCAATCCGAGAGAGTATCGCCGTCGAGCCCCAGCCCCGGCTTCTCGATCGTTCCCTCGACGACCTGGAGGTTTCGTCTGACCTCGGGCTCAATTCCGAACCAGTCGAGAATCTTCGCCACACGCTCATCGGCCCGCTGCTGTTTGAGAGGCCGGGCGAGAAGAAATATTCGATAGCCGGACCTGAGGAGCTCGGCGGCGAGATGGCTCCCCAGAAAACCGGTCCCGCCCGTGAGCAGGATCCGCCCCCTCCGCTCGGCCCTCGTCCGTTTCAGCTCCCCGGTGGAAATTCTCACCGCGGCGCTCCCTCCTTGCGCAGCGGCGACTCGAGCGACTCATAGAGAAAGCTCTCTTTCCTCGAGCACCCTTGCGAGAAGACGTACTTCAGCCACTGGACGCCCTTGGTCTTCGCGGCCAGATCGTCCAGCCAGGGCCCGATCTTCCGCATGACTCGAGCGATCTTCGCCGCCTCGGCCGGGTCGGTCTGATCGATGTAGTAATCGTACTCGAGGATCGCCCGTTTCCCGAAATCCATCGGGGTGAGGAAGCCATAGTCGTTGTCGAGGCCTTCGGCGTCGGCGATTCTCCTGAATTCCTCGTTGATGCCCTTGATGACGTCGATGTGGTCGAGCGGCACGTACACGAGAAACGCAAGCATATGCTTCTCGCGCGACATGCGCGAGCTGACGATCCGGAACATGTTGAGCCAGACCATGTCGGTCATCTCGGGCCGCTCGTAGAGCGCGGCGTAGAAGTCCCGCAAATCCTCGTCCACCGCCTCCGCAATCGTTTCGGCCGAGGGCTCGAGCACCGCTTCGAGGAGCGGCCGCATCTCGCTTTTGCAGAGGAGCTCGTAGGGGCGCATCGTTCCCTCGTACTCGCGGATGAGATCCACCCACCTCGGGTCGAGGAGCCTCGGAAGCCCGAGCATCAGCATCCGGAAGAGGCCCTGATCGATCACCGCGCCGGCCATTCGCTTGATGGCCTCGCGGGCATACCGGTCGCCGACGGCGAAGACCATGTACTCGCAGCCGAGCACTTCGGGAAGACTCTGCTTGAGCCGGGCCGCGAGCTCTTTCGACGGCGACATGAAATTGGCGATATAGTGCGCGCCGAGGACCGCCACGGCCAGGCCGATCCGCCTCTGGCCCAGGTCCCGCGCGAATCTCGCGGCCTCGTCGAAGTCCGCGAACGGAACGAGAACCCCCTCCTCGTCGCCGGTCATGGGATGAAGCTTGACCAGGCCCCGCGTGCAGATCCCGGGAGACGGCAGGACATCTCGCTCGAATCCGAAATGGTTCGCGATGCTCTTGTCGTTCAGGTGAAAGGCACCGCCCTCCCTGTCGACAAACTCCATGTCCAGAAAATTGTCCGCCGCGGTCCCGTAGACGTTCGACCACGTGGAGAATGTCCCCGTGCAGACGATGTTGCCGCAGACCGTGGCGGCCGGCTCCGCTGCGTTCACCCGGAGACCGCGCCGGTGCGCTTCCCGCTGAAGATCAAACGAGGTCACGCCCGGCTCGACGTCGGCGCTCCAGTTGTCGGGGTCGATCTCCATCTTCCGCATCCGGTTCATGTCGAGGACGATGCCGTCGGTGAAGACGAAGCCGAAGACGCTCCCGCCGTTTCCACGGATGGCGAAAGGCAGCGTGCGGTCATTCGCAAGCCTGACGATCGATTCGACGTCCGTGCGGGAGCCCGGCAGCACCACATATTTCGGCATCCGCATAGCGGCAAGCGGGAACGGATCGTTCGCATAGGTCACGAGGATCGCCGGATCGTTCGTCGCCCACTCGCGCCCGACGATCTTCCTCAGTTCCTTCAGAACCTCGTCCTCGGCGGTCGCCGTCGCCCTTCCTCCTTCCGCGCGCCATGCCGCCACGTAATCCTTGAGGGCCCGCATCACGGTCATCGGCCGCATGCCGGTGTAGAAATGGCATTGCCTGTCGCAGATTCCGCAGAGGGTGCAGGTGTCGGCGATATCGAGAAGGCCCTCGGTCACGGGTATCAGCTCCCCGGCCAGGGCGTCGCAGATGTCCATCCGTCCCTGGGGATAGTACGCGACGAAATGCCGCTCCGGGCCCGACGGACACAGCCCCGTTCCGAGATAATCGATCTTGCACATGGCGTAATGCCGGCAATGGGATGCAACCTCTTTCGCTTCTTTCGAGATCTTCGGTTTCTTCACTTCGCTTCACCTCCGGGCGAGATACACGACCGCGATACCGTCCGTGAGCCGCCGAAAGCTGATATCCGAGAACCCGGCGTTCTTCAGCCTCTCGGACACCCGCTCGGGCGGCTCGAAGACCCTGATGGATTCGGCGAGATAACGAAAAGGCCCCGCGGTGCCGCAGATGATTCTCGCGCCGAGAGGCATCGCCTTGAATGAATAGAAATCGTAGAGGCCGCGGAGCCACGCGTGGACGGGGAGAGAGAACTCGAGAATCATGAGACGCCCCCCCGGCTTGAGGACCCGGCGCATCTCGCTCAAGCCCCGGTCGAGATGGACGAGGTTCCGTATGCCGAACCCCACCGTGATCGAGTCGAAGGCGGCATCCGGAAAGCTCAGGTTTTCCGCGTCCCCCTCGACGAAAAGAACGCTCCCGGCGAAACGGGAGCGTTTCGCCTTCGCGCGGCCGGCGCGCATCATCGGCCGGTTGAAATCATAGACGACCGCGCGCCCGAGAGGAGCGACGCGCGCGGCGGCGAGCAGGGCGAAATCGCCGGTCCCGCCGCATATATCGAGGACCAGCTCGCCATCCTTCAGGGCGAGCCGATCGATCCCCCATCGCTTCCAGTAGAAGTGCAGCCCGAAGCTCAGGAGCGCATCGGCGAGATCGTACCGGCGCGCGATGGGGTCGAATTGTCCGCTGACGAGCCTTCTCTTCTCGGGGGCGCTGACACGCCTGTAGCCGAAGGACACTTCTTCGGCGCCCGCGTTCGCGCGCGCGTCTTCGGGGGAATTGTCCCATGCGCTCATGGCGGTATCCAATCAAGCGAGGAATCTGAAATAGACGAACGCCGCGATCCCCACCGGCAACAGGTAGTAGGCAAAGCGATGGAAGGCGCCCTTCGTCAGAATTCCGATGAGGAGCCTGAGGGCGACGAGCCCGGCGAGGAACGCTGCCGCGGCGCCGATCAAGAGCGGTGCGAGCGATCCGGCGCTCAAAGCACCCGGCTCCTTCACGAGCGTCAGCACGAGCGCCCCGAGAATCGCGGGGATCGAGAGCATGAACGAATACTCAGCCGCCTCGGCGAATCCGACGCCGAGGAGCAGCCCCGTCGTGATCGTCCAGCCGCTCCGCGAGCAGCCGGGGAGTATCGCGATCGCCTGGGCCACTCCGATGATAAGGGCCGACTGCCACCCGAGACTTCCGCGCACCGCGCGCATCCTCGTCATGAGGAGATAGACTCCCGTGGCGACGAGGAAAGCTGCGGAGAGGCTCGGCGAATCGAAGGTCGCCTCGATCTGATCGCTGAAGAGGGCGCCGACGACCCCGGCGGGTATCGTCCCGAGGATCACGAGACCGATGTAACGCATCTCGTTTCTATATCTGTCGTAGCCGCCCCTCCCCGAAAAGATCGAAGCGAGAAACGCCTTGCAGAGAAGGATCACCTTTGTGCGGTAGAATATGACCACGGCGCCGAGGGTCCCGACATGCACCGCTATCTCGAAGATGAGCCCCGCCCGCGCGTTCCCCTGCCTCGTCCCGAAAAGCGCCTCGAGCATGACGAGGTGCCCCGACGAGCTTACCGGGAAAAACTCGGTGAGCCCCTGCACGACGGCGAGGAGAATGACGATCCACAGACTCATGCTCATTGAAACCCGTCCTTGATTGAAGCCCTTTTCACCCTCGAGGCCCGAACCAGAATGCGACGCAGCCGAAGAACATCCCGATCTTGAGAAGCGTGCTTACGGCCCCGAGCGAGCGCCCCTTGAGAATGATCCATATCGATATCAGGAGAATCGGCACGACGCTGAGCAGCATGATGAGCGCGTAAGCCATTCCATATATCCCGACGAACGCGGGCACGGGGAACGCGATGCAGAGCGCGAGAAAGATCGCGAGC
>Ga0315286_10005251_pt1 | contig 12499 bp, 12 predicted proteins | sample YL17G10_0_MG_FD_205038 | JGI IMG/M metagenome (GOLD analysis project Ga0315286, IMG submission 205038) | Sediment microbial communities from Yellowstone Lake, YNP, Wyoming, USA - YL17G10_0 | ecosystem: Environmental > Aquatic > Freshwater > Lake > Sediment | place: USA: Wyoming | collected... | reverse complement strand
CGGCGGCCAGCGCTCCATGACGTTCAACTATGACGACATCATCAGGAAGCAGGACCTGAGCCAGAACATCGTCCTGAAGGCAGGCGACACCGTAGTGGTACCCTGACCGCATGATGAGACTCACGCACCTTCGTCGGTTCGGCGCTCACCGGCTGGCCATCGCGACGGCGGCGATGGCCGTCGTGTCGCTGGGCGTGTCGGCGCAGCCGGCACGCGGGCAGGTCGTCGCCGGCGTCACGCCGGTTGCGCAGGCCGCCCGCCCGTACCGCGGACTGTTTGGCGCCGGCTCGGGAGCCAATCGCGGCGGACACCTGCTGGCGCTGACGGCGTCGATCTACGAAGAGTACGGCACCAATCAGAGTTCCGACCTTCCCTCGTCCGATCTCGTGCTGCGCGAGGGCTGGTTCCTCGGCGTCCACGGCCAACTGGCGTACGAGAAGACGGGCCAGTACTCGCGGGTCGACCTGCGCGGCGAAGGCGCCTTCCGCTATGTGCGCGACGTGAAGCAGAGCACGGATCCGCGGTTTCGCGCCGAAGTTGCGGTGGACGCCCGGACTGGCTCGCGGAAGACGAACCTCCTGCGCGTCGGCGCGTCGGCCGACTACGAGCCGTACTACATCCTGTCGATCTTCCCGACCGAGGTGCTGCCCACGGGCGACACCGCGATCGTGCCGACAAACCGGGACGACCTGCTCTTCAAGCGGAGCCGCTACCTCTACAGTCAGACGTTCTCGTACGAGCAGCAGACCTCGCGCCGCTCGTACCTCGAGTTCTACGACGACTGGCGGACGACGCGGGCGCAGGCCACGACGACGGGGCTGGACGTGAACAGCCTGCGGGCCGGCCTGCGTTACGGCTACCGCCTGTCGCCGTCCGCGTCGATGCGCCTCGGGTACACCTACAAGCTCGGCCACTACGGACTGGACGCGGCGCAGCGGTTTCAAGCGCACGATCTGGACGTGTCGTTCGACTACCGCAAGCCGCTGTCACGATCCCGCGCCACGAGCTTCGGATTCGGCGTCGGTTCCTCGCGCATCTCGCGGGAGGGCCAGCCGCTCTGGACCGTGGTGGGTAACGCGAACCTCAGCCATGACATGGGCAAGGGGTGGTTCGTCCGGGCGGACTACACCAGGGACGCGCAACTGGTCGAGGGGTTCGCGGACCCGTTCTTCGTGAACACCGTGACCGGCAGCGTCGGAGGCTTCCTGGGCCACCGCGTCGAGGTGCTCGCATCCAGCGGGTACTCGCGGGGGCCGGTCGGGTTCGCCGCGGATCGGTACACCTCGCGCCAGAGCTCGGCGCGGGTGCGCCTGGCGCTGGCGAAGGTGCTCGCGATCGACGCCGAGGGCCTGCTGCTTCAGTACGGCTTCGGCGCCGGGGTGCCGGTGCCGGGCACGGTGCCCGCCAATCTCGACCGGTGGGCGGTGCGATGCAATCTCGCGTGGTGGCTGCCGCTGTCGCGGTAGCGAGGAGGACGAGTCCCGTGATCCCAGGCAAGACGTACACCCCACAGGACGTGCTGACGGCGGCGTGGCGCCGCCGCTGGTGGATCGGGCTGTCGTTCCTGGTGCTGGCGACCGCCTCGCTGGCCTGGGCCCTCACCCTGCCGCGCCGCTACCAGTCGCTGGCTACGCTCCAGGCCGTGCCCGAATCGGTCAACGCCTACGTCGGCGGCAAGACCGCCGACCGCAGCGACACGCGCCTGACGAGCATGGCGCAGGCGACGATGACGCGGGCCCGCCTCGAGGCGATCATCAAGGACCTGAACCTGTACCCGCAGATGCGCCAGGCGATGGTGATGGAGAACGTCGTCGAGCAGATGCGCAGCGACATCGTCGTGCGCTCGACCGACCGCGACGTCTTCGTCCTGGGCTTCAGCGCCCAGGATCCACAGATGGCGTTCAATGTCGCCACGCGGCTCACGGCGCTCCTCCTCGAAGAGAACGCCCGGGACCGCGGCCAGGCGGCCGAGGCGGCCACGGGATTCCTGGCCGCGGAACTGGCAGACGTGCGGAAGAAGCTCAACGAACAGGAGCGCCAGGTCGAGGTCTACAAGGCGAAGTACGCGGGCGAACTTCCGGCGCAGCTGGCCTCCAACGTGCAGGACCTGAACAGCAGCCAGGCGACGCTGCGCACGCTGATTGACGCGATCGCGCGCGACCAGGACCAGCGTCTCCTGCTGCAGGGCGAGCGGGAGTCCCTGCGCGCATCCGGAGCGCCCGTCGACGGCGGGGGCGGTGCCGGCCAGGCGATGACGGAGGCCGACCAGTTGGAACTGGAGCGCGCGACCCTCCGCGCGCTCGAGCTTCGACTGACGCCAGAGCACCCGGACGTCCAGCGCGCGAAGCGCACCGTGGCCCGGCTGGAAGCGCTCCAGGCCGGCGGCCACACGTCGGCCGCTCCGGCCGTCACGACGACGGGGGATCGCCGGCGCGATCTGCAACTGCGCGAAATCCAGGGACAGCTCGACATCTTGAACCGCCGGATTGCCGGCAACCAGGCGGAGATGATCCGCCTGCGGGGACGCATCGAGGACTACTCCCGCCGCATCGATGTCACACCGCTGAGGGAGTCCGAGTTCGCCGCGATCACCCGCGACTACGAGGACACGAAGAGGCTCTACTCCACGCTGACGGTGCGGCAGCAGGATGCGTCCATGAAGGCGAACCTGGAACGCCAGGACCTCGGCCACCTGTTCCGCGTGATCGAGCCCGCGCAGTTGCCCGAGAGACCGTTCGGGCAGAGCCGGCGCAATTCGCTGATGTTCGCCCTCGCGCTCGCGGTCGGGCTGAGCGTGAGCCTGGGCGCCGCCGTCGAGTACCGCGATCACAGCCTGCGATCCGAGAAAGACGTGATGGTGAGCCTGCGGCTGCCCGTGCTCGCGGCCATTCCGAACCTGAGAACGACTCCGATGCGGGGATCCCGCTGAAGGTGAGGCGATAGCAACCATGTCTCCCGCTGCCGAACGCATCAACCGGCGCTTCCTGAAAGAGTACCCGCCGTCGCCGGCGATCTTCCCGAGCGAGGCCCCCTCCCCCTTCGCGGCGCACCGCGCGTCCGCGAGCCGCTTGGACGTCGTGCAGGGCGGGCGCAGCGAATCGGCGCCGGCCGCTCCTGCGCGGCCCGCCGTGTCGTTGCGGTCATCGGCCCGGAGCGTGTCCTGGTCGCCCGAACCGGTTCATCGGCAGTCTGCCGCGGTCGAGCAGTACCGGCGCCTGGCGGCCCAGTTGATTCAGGCTGGCGTGGAGCAGGGCGTGAAAGTGGTGATGATCGCGTCCGCGGTGCGGGGCGAAGGCAAGAGCCTGACGGCGGCCAACCTGGCCGTGACGCTGGCCCGCTCGTATCAGCGCGACACGCTGCTCATCGACGCCGACCAGCGGTCGCCCATGCAGCACGACATCTTCCGGGTCGAGAACACGCGGGGCCTTTGCGACTGGCTGCGCGCGGGATACGACGCGCCGGCCTCGACCATCCAGGTGATGCCGTCGCTCACGCTGATGCCGGCCGGCCACCCGACGATGGACCCGATGGCGGGACTGAGCTCCTCGCGCATGAAGTCACTGATCGCCGAGGCGAAGGCGTCCTTCGACTTCGTCGTCATCGATTCGCCGCCCGCGACGCTCGTGCCGGATGCCGGCGTGCTCGTGTCGCTGGTCGACACCACGGTGCTCGTGATCAGGGCCGGCTCGACGCCGCACGCGTCGGTCGAGCAGGCCGTCGCCGCCCTCGGCCGCGAGCGGATTCTCGGCACCGTCCTGAACTGCGCGGACGCGACGACGTCGGCCGGCCGTTACTGGTACGGTCACGGGAGGGCGTGAGCCATGGCGCTCGTGCTGAATCAGCGTGTCACCTGGCGGCTCGCACTGCCCGTCGTCATCGACGGGGCGCTGGTGGTGCTGTCTGTCGCCGCGAGCGCGTTCCTGATGATCGGACCGCAGTTCCGCGAGGCGATCTCGACGGCCTCGTTCTTCGGGAAGCTCGGCCTGCTCGCCGTCGTGTTCCCGGCGGCCATGTATTTCGCCGACGTGTACGAAGCGCGGTCCGAAGGCGGACCGCGGACCCTGCTCGTCCGCCTGATGCAGTCGCTCGGCGCGACGACGGTCATCTTCGCGGCGCTCTACGCCGTGCTGCCGACGCTGATCCTCGGGCGCGGTGTCTTCGCGCTGGCGGTCGGCTTCATCCTCGGCCTGGTGCCGCTCTGGCGGGCGGCCTTCGACCGCGCCGTGGACCGCGTCGCGCCGGGCGAGCGCATCCTCTTTCTGGGCACCAAGCCCGCCGCCGTGGCGCTCGCCCGCGAACTGAAGGCGCGCCAGCGTGACCTCGGCGTGGAGGTCGTCGGTTTTGTCGAGGCCGAGTCGTCGCAGGTTCGCATGTTCGTCCAGTCGCCGGGCATCGTCGGGAGCATGGACGACTTGCCGCAGATCATCCGGCGGCTCCGCGTCGACCGGGTCGTCGTGAGCCTGGAAGACGCGCGCGGCCGCCTGCCGATGCACGATCTGCTCGACCTGAAGCTGCAGGGGGTGCGGTTCGATCACCTGGCTTCGGTGTACGAGGAATTCACAGGCCGCATCGCAGTCGAGAACCTGCGGCCGAGCTGGATGGTCTTTTCGGAGGGTTTCCGCAAGCCGCACGGGCTGATGCTGTCGAAGCGGATGATCGACGTGTTCGCGTCAGCGGTCGGGCTGATTCTCGGCTCGCCGCTGCTTCTCGCCGTCGCGGCGACGGTTCGCTTCTCGTCCGCCGGGCCCGTGTTCTACCACCAGACGCGTGTCGGCGAGCGCGGGCGGCCCTTCCGCCTGCACAAGTTCCGCACGATGCGGGCCGATGCCGAGGTCGCGACCGGACCGGTGTTCGCGTCTGAGAAGGATCCGCGCGTGACGCCGATCGGCAACTTCCTGCGCCGGACCCGACTCGACGAACTGCCGCAGTTGTGGAACATCCTGCGCGGCGAGATGAGCCTGGTCGGCCCGCGGCCCGAGCGGCCGGAATTCGTCAAGGATCTCACCGACGAGATCCCGTTCTACGGCCAGCGCCACGCGGTCAAACCCGGCCTCACCGGCTGGGCCCAGGTCCGCTACGCCTACGCGGCGACGGTGGCCGACACGATGGAGAAACTCCAGTACGACCTGTTCTACATCAAGAACCTGTCGATGGTGCTCGACCTGCTGATCATCTTCTCGACGGTCAAGACCGTGCTGCGCCGCGAAGGATCGCGCTAGAGCCCGCGCCGATCGAGCAGCGCCTTCATCTCGGCGTCGGTCTTCAGGTCGCTCATCACGGAGAACGCGCCGAACGACGACGCGAGTGACCGCGCCAGCATCCGGTCCACCTCCGAATTCACGACGCCGGTCAGCGTGACGCGCCCGCGCTCGACGACGATGTGAATCGGCGGATTCGACATCGACGCGTACGGCCAGAACGCCGAGTTGCCGTAGATCGCCCGCGCGATCGCGTAGCGCAGGTCATCATCGAAAGACGAGACCGGCAGCACGGTGATCCGGTTCTCGACGCGCGTGATCCCAGGCACCTTCGCGACGCGCCGCGCGATGTCGTCCCGCTTGAACGGCATCGTGACTTTGCCCGCCAGCGTCACCACGCCGTTCTCGATGCCGGCGCCCACGTCGTCGAAGATCGTGAATTGCGCGTACGACAGGACCTGGTCCTGCACGTCCTTGAAGATCTCGTCCGTCTTGCGCACGTCCTGCGCCCATGCCGGCATGGCGAGCGCGGTGAGAATCACCAGACTGGGCGCGAACAGTTTCGGGTTCATCGTGTGCTCCTTGCCTGACGCGAGGGCTTCTCGACTGGGGGCCGACCGGCGCCGGCAGGGCTGGTCCAATCCAGCGGGAGCCTGTATGCCCCGTTGAGCTACAAGGGGCGTGCCAGGCTGGAGCGACGGAATCACTGGGGAATACGGGTCATCCCGGTGCGAACACCCGTTCAGGCGCCTCATCTGGAGGACGGCGACGTGCTCGAGAAGGGACTCCGGCGCAGCCAGGAGGAGAGTGCCGCGCGCGGTGCCTGTCAGTTCCGGCCGGCGAGAGGCGGCTCTGGCTCGAGCTTGACGATGTAGCCGATCCCGCGCTTCAGATCGGTCTGAATCGACAGGCAGATCGCGCCCTGGTCATCAGTGGTGACGCCGTTGACCTTGGCCAGCGTGCCCGCGAAGACGGCGACCGTCTGCAGTCCTCCCTCGGGCGTGTAGCGCGAGAGTCGGCCCGCAATGCTGTCGGTGATGAACAACGTGCCGCCCGCATACCAGATGGTCTCGGGCGAGAAGTTCTCCAGCTTCTCGAGCACGCGTCGCAGCTTCATGTCGGGCGTGAGCAGATACAGGACCTGATCCTGATTGTCGGCGATGTAGAGATTGCCGCGCTCATCGAAGGCCATGCTTTCAGCCTTGCGGATGCCGGCGCCGGGACCCACGAACACCGACACGTCGCCGTTGCGCTCCACGCGGAGCACCTGGTGCCTCGTGGTCTCGCCGACCAGGATGGCGCCTGACGGGGTGAGGGCGATGCCTTCCGTGGACACCAGGCCCTTGTCCGGTCCCGCGAGCACGGTCGTCTTGCCGTCCGGAGCGATCTGCTTCACGCCGCCGGCGGCGTCGTCGGTGAAGAAGATGTTGCCGGCGTCGTCCACGACCAGGTCTTCGGGCGACTGCAGGCCGCCCGAGGCCTCGCTCAACGTCTGGAGGCCGGCCGCGCCGTTCCACACGCGCACGGCGCTTCCGCCCTCGTCCGCGATGAAGAGCTTCCCGTGCCGCCACAGCAATCCGTCCGGCACCGTGATGCCGTCGCGGTTCGTGCTGACTACGCGCGCGCGGTAGTGCGGATCGGTCATCAGCACCACGGCCTGCTGGTCGAGCCCGCAGGCCGGCAGCAACGCGGCGGCGCACACGCACAGGGCGATCGCCATGAGCCGGCGCCTGAGGGCCGTGCGTGTGTCCCCGAGCAGCCTCACGTGGGTCCTCATGTGCCTACACCCCAATCACGACCCTGCCGACCGCGGCCAGGGTCTTTACCAGATCCCGCAGCGACTGCAGGGTGTCGACCACTTCGAAGGCCGCCATGAACATGACCGCGCCGGAGAAGGCAGGATGCCTGAGGGTCCATTGGACGATGCCATCGAACACGCGCGCGAACCATCTGTCCGCGATCCAGCGCCACGCCAGCAAGATCACGATGCCGATGCCCGCGCCGGCGGCGACGTCCAGCGGAGAGTGCTGGCCGGTGATGATGCGGCTCCCGAGAATCACCACGAAGGTCCACGTCAGGGCGATGGCCCCCGGCGTGCGGGACGCCAGCCAGATCCCGAGGGCGACCGTGGCGTAGAAACCGGCGTGGTCACTCGGGAACGAGCCGAAATCATTCCGGAGGACGTTGCCCGCGAGCAGGGACTGGTATTGCGCCTGGCCGGCCTGATCGAGCGGCGGGCGGTACGCCACGCGCGGGCTTTCGACGAGCCGGTCGCCATCCAGATGAAACGCCTTCTGCGACTCGATGAACGGGCGCGGGAGGAAGACGGCGCGGGACAGTGTCTTCGTGGTCGCCGCGGCGGCCAGCGCGGCCATGAGGGCGATGAGCAGGATTCTCCGGCTGCGGTGCAGGGCGTCTTCGTTCTTCGCCGCGTGCCACGCGGCCAGCAGGCAGCCGCCGACGACCCCGGCCTTGACCAGCGGATTGTCCAAGGCCAGCGTCAGCAGCGTGTCCAGCACGATCGACCGGCCGCAGATGCCGTTGGCCAGTTGAAAGACGGCGTTGCTCAGCCCCGTCAGCATGTCAGCGAAGGCGGGCAGGAGGATTGACAGCATCTCTGAGTCCACTTCCGTCAAGTCACAGTCTGGCGCGACGGGATCGACGCCCTCGGGACTATCGGCACGAGCAGCATCGGACGCCAGACCTCCCCGGTCCGCCGCGTCCGGTGCCTTCCCATCCAGCGGCGAGACACCCTGGTAGGGGAGCCCCTTGGGCCGCCGCTGGCAGCCGGTAGGTGGTACACTTGCCGCCGGTCCGGCCGGTCATCGAGCATCGGCCGCACTCGCGTCGAGGAGACCCGCGTGAACAGCTGGCGTACGGGCAAGAACGTTCTCGTCACGGACGCGGACAACGTGACCGCGATCGCGGCCATCCGAGACTTGGGCGCGGCGGGATACACGGTCTTCTCGACGTCGACGCTTCCCGATGCGCTCGGCGCGCGTTCGGTCTACTGCGCGTTCCATGCACAGAGCCCGCCCTACGAGGCCATCGACGGGTTCGCCGACTGGCTCGACACCTTTGTGCGGGAGCATGACATCTCGCTGATCATGCCGGCGTCGGACGGCTTCGTCTTCGCCATCCACGATTACTACGAGAAGTTCTCGCGCCTGTTGCCCTATTCCGGGCGGGAGACGCTCTACCGCGTCGTCAACAAGCACAGCCTGTTCGCGCTGTTCGACGCGGCCCAGGGGCGCGACGATCTCAAGACGCATCTGCCTCCGTACGTGCTGTTCAATGACACCTCGGCCGATGTCGATGCCGAACACCTCTTCCGGACGCTCGGCGGGCCCCTCTTCGTGAAGGTGAGTGCCACCAGTGCCAAGGCGGGCGCATCCGACGAGGTGTTCAGGTGCGACACGCCGCCGGAGTTGCGCGCACGGCTCCCGATGCTCTGGGAGAGCTACCGCGACGCCCTGGTTCAGGGCGCCGTTCGAGGCCAGGGCATCGGGGTCTTCCTCCTGCTCTGGGACGGCGACGTGCGGGCGCGCTTCATGCACGAGCGGCTCCACGAGGTCCCGCATACGGGGGGCGTCTCCTCCTATCGTCGGAGCATCTGGATTCAGGCCATCTACGACGACGCGGTGAGGCGGCTGCAGTATCTGGCGTGGCATGGCGTCGCCATGCTCGAGTACAAGTGGGACCCGCGCACCGACGGGTTCTGGCTGCTGGAGATCAACGTGCGGCTGTGGGGGTCCCTGCATCTGGCCCTGAAGAGCGGCGTCCAGTTTCCACGCCTGCTCGCAGATGCCTTCTACGGCCGGTCCGCTCCCTCGTCATTGCAGTACACGGAGGGTGTCCGGTGCCGGCACACCTTTCCGCTCGAGGTCGAGTACGTGAAGTCGTACCTGCGTGACCGCCGGATCCCGATGTGGCGGCGGTGCTGGTGTATTGCGGAGTTCGTCCTGCTCTCTGTCAACCCCTTCGTCAAGGGCGACCTGTTCTACCCTCGCGACAGCCGCCTGTACTGGCGTCACCTGGGCCGATGGACGGGCGATTTCGTGCGCAGCCTTCGCCACAGGTCGACGGCCCCCTCCGCCCGACACTCTAACTAGCGCCGAGCGGGGGCGCGGCTGGTTCATCCGGGCCGATTTCACGAGGAACGCGCAACTGGTCGAGGGATTCACGGAGCCGTTCTTCGTGAACACTGCGACCGGCAGCCTCGGCGGGTTCCTGGGCCACCGCGCGGCAGGCGGTGCCCGAGTCGGTGAACGCGTACCTGGGCACGAACCCCGCCGCCCGCACCGACACGCGGCTGACCAGCATCGCCCAGTCCACGCTCACGCGCGCCAGGCTGGAAACGATCATCAAGGACCTCGATCTGTACCCGCAGATGCGGCGGGCCACGGTGATGGAGAACGTGGTCGAGCAGATGCGCGGCGACATCACCCTGCGATCGACCGAGCGCGACATGTTCGTGCTGGGGTTCGCGGCCGGCGACCCCCGTCTCGCGCTCGACGTCTCGTCGCGGCTCACGGCGCTCTTCCTCGAAGAGAACGCCCGTGACCGGGGCCAGGCGGCGGATGCCGCCACGGGGTTCCTGGCCGCGCAGCTGGCGGACGTGCGCAAGAAGCTCGATGCGCAGGAGCGCGAGGTCGAAGCCTACAAGGCGAAGTACGCGGGCGAACTGCCGTCGCAGCTGGCCTACAACGTGCAGGACCTCAACTCCAGCCAGACCACGCTGCGGGCGCTGCTCGACGCGGTGTCGCGTGACCAGGATCAGCGGCTGGCTCCACGCCGGCCCCGAGACGGCGGCGGCTACCATCCAGTTGATGCCGTCGCTGACGCTGCTCACCGCCGGCTGGCCGACCATGGACCCGATGGCGGGCCTGACCTCCGCGCGCATGACATTGCTCGTCACCGACTCGAAGACGGCGTTCGACTTCGTCGTGATTGACTCGCCGCCCGCGACCCTGGTGCGGGACGCCGGCGTGCTCGTGTCGCTGGCGGACACCACGGTGCTCGTGATCCGGGCCGGCTCGACGCCCCACGCGTCGGTCGTGCAGGCCGTCGGGGCGCTGGGCCGCGATCGAATCCTCGGCACGGTCCTGAACCGCGCGGACAATTCGACCTCGGCCGGCCGCTACTGGTACGGCTCGAGGAGGGCGTGAGCCATGGCCCTGGTGCTCAACCAGCGCGTCTCCTGGCGGATCGCGCTGCCCGTGGTCATCGACAGCGCGCTGGTGCTCGTCTCGGTGACCGCGAGCGCGTTCCTGATGCTCGGGCCCAGGTTCGCCGAACGTGCGGCGTCGGGCGCGTTCCGCGAAGCTCGGACTGCTGGCCGTTGTTTTCCCGCTGGGGATGTACTTCGCCGACGTCTACGAGGCGCGATCCGAGGACCCCTCGCGCGCATTGCTCGTCCGGCTGATGCAGTCGCTGGGCGCCACGACCATCGTCTTCGTGCTGGTCTACGCCGCGATGCCGGCGCTCATCGTCGGGCGCGGCGTGTTCGCGCTGGCGGTGGGCTTCATTCTCGGTCTGGTGCCCCTGTGGCGGACCGCGTTCGACGGCGCAGTGGATCGGATCGCGCCCGGCGAGCGCATGCTCTTCCTCGGGACCAGACCCGCCGCCGTGGCGCTCGCGTGCGAGCTGAAGGAACGCCAGCGCGACATGGGCGTGGAGGTCGGCGGGTTCGTCGAGGCCGAGTCGTCGCACGTCCGCACGTTCGTCCAGTCACCGGGCATCGTCGGCACTGTCGATGAGCTGCCCGCGATCGTGCAGCGGTTGCGCGTCGACCGCGTGGTGGTCAGCCTGGAAGACGCGCGCGGCCGGCTGCCGATGAACGACCTGCTCGACCTGAAACTGGAGGGCGTGCGGTTCGATCACCTCGCCTCGGTGTACGAGGAGTTCACGGGACGAATCGCCGTCGAGAACCTGCGGCCGAGCTGGATGGTGTTCTCGGGCGGCTTCCGCAAGACCCGCGCACTGATGGTCGCGAAGCGGCTGATCGATGTGCTCGCGTCGGCGGCCGGGCTGATCCTCGGCGCGCCACTGTTGGTCGCCGTGGCGGCGGCCATCCGGTGGACGTCCGCCGGGCCCGTCTTCTATCACCAGACCCGCGTCGGCGAGCGCGGGCGGCCGTTCGGCCTGCACAAGTTCCGCACAATGCGGATCGATGCCGAGGCCGCCACGGGCCCGGTGTTCGCGTCGGAACAGGATCCGCGCGTCACGCCGATCGGCAACTTCCTGCGCCGGACGCGCCTCGACGAGCTGCCGCAGTTGTGGAACATCCTGCGCGGCGAGATGAGTCTGGTCGGCCCGCGGCCCGAGCGGCCGGAGTTCGTGAAGGATCTCACCGACGAAATCCCGTTCTACGGCCAGCGCCACGTGGTCAAGCCCGGTCTCACCGGATGGGCCCAGGTCCGCTACGCCTACGCCGCGACGGTGGCCGACACGATGGAGAAACTCCAGTACGACCTGTTCTACATCAAGAACCTGTCGATGCTGCTCGACCTGTTGATCATCTTCTCCACGGTGAAGACGGTGCTTCGTCGAGAGGGATCGCGGTAGGCGGGCGATCCCCGGCCATCACGGCGCGGAGGTGGTCGTCCGCTTCCGTTCGACAAACGCCACGAGGCGGGCAATTGAATCCAAGTTCTCCGGCACCAGATCGTCGTCCGCGACGCTGAAACCGAACTGCTGTTCGATGAAGCCGATGAGGTCGAGCACACCGGTCGAATCGATGATGCCCGCGTCGAGCAGCGAATCGTCATCCGCCAGCGCCGCCGGATCGGCGACGTAGAAGTTCGCCGTGATGAAGTTGCGGAAGATCGATTCCGTGCCCATGTCGTGTCACTCCAGGAGCGGGCCCGTGCGTCCCGCCGGATGCGTTCGCTTACGATAGCTGAGCCCGCGCGATCTTGCCGTTGGTCGTGCGCGGAAGCGCGGTGACGAAGACGACGTGCTTCGGCACCATGAACGGCTCGAGCCGCGCCTGGCACGCGAGCCTGATGGCCTGTTCGGTCACATCCGCGCCCTCGTCGAGGATGACGAACGCCTTGATGGCCTGGCCGAGCACCGGATCCGGCACGCCGACGACGCCCGCCTCGCGGACGCCGGGTATCTTCATGAGCGCCCGCTCGACCTCCTCCGGGGCCACCTTTTCTCCGCGTGACTTGATCACCTCGTCCATCCGGCCGACGAAGTACAGATAGCCGTCCTGGTCGAGCCGGCACAGGTCGCCGGTGTAGAGCACCAGTTCGCCGGGTAGAGGACCAGGGCGCAGTTTCCTCGCGGTCGCCTCC
>Ga0315286_10005250_pt1 | contig 12502 bp, 11 predicted proteins | sample YL17G10_0_MG_FD_205038 | JGI IMG/M metagenome (GOLD analysis project Ga0315286, IMG submission 205038) | Sediment microbial communities from Yellowstone Lake, YNP, Wyoming, USA - YL17G10_0 | ecosystem: Environmental > Aquatic > Freshwater > Lake > Sediment | place: USA: Wyoming | collected... | reverse complement strand
TACTTCGAGACATAGCCGGTGGGCATGGCCGATGAGTCTCCGAAAGGCTCGTCATAGTAATGAAGGATTTCTTCCAGGCTCTTGTCGACCGAGTCGTAGTGCACAACATATTCATGGTGATTGGTCTTGAATGTCCCGGAAACGACCCTCGCTAACTCCCTCTCATCAAACTCCTCTTCGTCAAACCCAATGGTGAATGTTTCGACGGGTGATGGGCTAATGTCGGACATCAAGGCAACCACACTGGAGGAGTCCAATCCACCACTCAGGAAGGCACCATAAGGCACATCACTACGCATACGGATTCGGACAGAGTCTATCAGTAGGTCTTCGAATTCCTCATAGACCCTGCGCTTATCTGTTCTGAAATCTTTTTCCTCAATAACCGGCAGGCCCCAATACGAATGATCTTCGACGACTCCATCCCTAACCAGAAGGTAATGACCGGGCAGCAGCTTGCGTACATGCTTGAAGAAGCTGAATGGCGCCGGGACATACCCGAGTGAAAGATAGAGTTCGAGGACTTCCATGTTCGCCTCCCTCGGCAGCCCATACGCCAGCAGAGCCTTGATCTCCGAGGCAAACAGAAACGTGCCGTCCCATGTGGCATAGTGGAGTGGCTTCTCCCCGATCCTGTCCCTGGATAGGAAGAGTTGCTTTTGCCTCTCATCCCAGATCGCGAAGGCCCACATGCCGTTGAGTCTTCGGTGGAGGTCTGTGCCCCATTCCTCATAGCAATGTATCAGCACTTCCGTGTCTGACGCGGTCGAGAACCGATGGCCCAGGATCCGAAGTTCTTCGCGGAGTTCAAGGTAGTTGTAGATCTCGCCGTTGTAAACGATGGCGAGACTCCCGCCCTCGTTGAAGACCGGTTGGTCCCCGGAGAAGAGATCGATGATTGCCAGACGGCGGTGCGCAAGGCCAACGTTGTTTCTGGTGAAACAGCCCTTCCCATCCGGCCCCCGGTGTACCATTGTCGAGGACATGCGTTCCAGGTCCAGTACTAAAGCCGGCCTGGCCTTGTCAAAATGTACTATACCGCTAATACCGCACATAGGATATCGCTCGATTACCGGATCACTATACGTTCAGGAGTAGATCGCCTGTCTTTCTAACCATCTCACTGACATTGAAGTGTCTCACACTCTCCCTCGCCTGCGATGAAAACCTCCTGAGCGCTTCCTGATCGTCGATGAGAGAGACGATCTTGTCGGCCATGCCGCTCGGATCCCTCGGTTTCACAAGGTAACCATTGATCCCATCGTGCACCATCTCGGAAGTGCCTCCCATGTCTGTTGCGATTACCGGCTTTCCCATGGCCAGCGCCTCCAGAATGGCGATGGAAAAAGTCTCTACAGGCGATGACATCAGGACCAAGTCCACCGCACCAAGGTAGGGTTTGGGATCTTGCTGGAACCCGAGCCAGGTCAGCCATTCAGATATCCCCATCTCGTCTGCCAGCCTTTCCAGGGATGATCTCGTCTCACCATCGCCTATAAGCACGACGCGAGCTATCTTGCCTTTGTCTAAAACCATCTTAAGAGCTCGAAAAGCGTACTCGTGTCCCTTCTCTGGCCGGAAAATGGCGACTATTCCTACCAGTAGCTCCCCCTCACGTGCCCCGAGTGATGCCCGGATCTTTCCCTTTTCTTCTTCCGGGATGTCGTCACGGAAGCGCTCCATGTCGATACCGTTGTGAATGGCTACGATCTTACCGGCGAGGTACGGATATTTCCGCGACCAGTGTTCTTTCTGATTCTCGCAGACAGCGATGATCCGGTCGCACCGGCGCATGAGTGGAACGTAGAGCAGATGATCGAAAAGCTCATATTTTGCGTTGCGGTTAATGGTGGTATGGACCGCGGTGATGTGCTTCGGTTTTTGCCGTGCCATCAGACGGCCCATCGTACCGTAAAAAAGAGCTATCTGAAGAGTGGTATGCAGGATATCTATCTTCTCAACGCCGATGATCCTTGCGATCTCCCGGGAAAGCGCTAGGTCATATTTGTGCCTCCTTGGGTGGTTATAAAAAGTCACTTTCTCTCTATTAAGAAATGGAAGTAAATTAAGTTCTTTTTCGAAGGTAAGAAGGTGTATTTTGAAAGTATCCTTATTCAACCCGTTGATGAGGTCAACGATCTGCCTCTCTGCTCCTCCTAACCTCAGGGACGGCAGCACGAAGAGAACTTTCCTCCCCTTATTCCCGGAATCCTCGGAGCGATTTATCATCATTCAGAAGAATAAACTTGTGTGGTAATTCGGGCCACGGAGTCCCAAGAGAGTTCGCCTTCGGCCTCCTGCGAGATGTTCTTTGCCATGGCCCACCTTAGTTCCACGGCATTGAGTACTGTCACCAGTGCCTCGGCGAGAGCATACGGGTCTCCTGGAGGTACCACCAGCCCGGTTTTCCCGTGTTCCACGACTTCCGGGATGCTACCCACATTGGTCACCACAACAGGTTTCCCAAAGGCATACGCCAATGCGACTACCCCGCTCTGGCTCGCTTCGATGTAAGGCAGGACAACCACCGAGGCTCGTCGGAAGAATCTCGGCACTTCGGTGTGGGGGATGAAGCGATTATGCACCTCGAACCCCTTTGCATCGCCTATCATCCGCGCATAGGGTGTAAAGTCCTGCCCACGACCAGCAATGATCAACTTGCTGCCGGGTACCCTGGCGACGACACACTTCCAGGACTTGATTAGGATATCGATCCCCTTGTACTGTGAAATCCTCCCGAAAAAGAGGGCTGTGCCTTGCTCCTCCTGCACTGTGGGGTCGTCCCAAGTCCGGTAGATGGTATAAACACCGTGAGGTACGACCTGTACTTTATTCCCATATCTTGGATATGCTTCTGCAAACTGCTTTTTCAGGAACTCTCCGTGGACAATAATACTCTTGGCTTTCCGCATCAGACAATACCAGAGAAATGCTTGCAACCCGCGAGACTCGCCCTCGTGGTTATGTACATCGTGGACTGTAACCACTACTTTTCGCCTGTGGTTGAGCACGGACAAGAGAACGATCCGCCAGTCGGCCGTGTCCTGGATGTGGATGACATCAGGATTAAAACTCTTAATAACCTTGTTTAGCCTTCTCAACTCGGCTAAGTTCCGAAAGCTTCTTCTCCGGAAATGAAGTCTGTCGACAGTGATCTTATCTGAAAGGGTCTGTCCAAGAAAGTCAGCCAAGGATACTGGGTGATCAGGCGAAGAGATTTCAAAGTTGTGGTCCCTGGTGACGAGCAGAACATTGTGTTCTTGGGACAGCGCGTTGGCTAATTGGATGATGTAATAGAGCTGCCAGTCAAGCAGAAGCAGAACTTTCATATGTAGGCTTGGTCTATAGTTTATCGTCCAGGGAAAGATATCAATAGATAAGATGTTGTTCTTTCTTTTTCCCGAATGTTATTGCCTGGCTAAGAAGTGCAAGGGTTAAAGCTAAATAGATGATTGTCCTTCTTTGAAGGAATCCGTTGAGGACGGTCACAGTGAACAGGCTGAAAATGAAATAGCTCACCAAGCCAGGATGAACAGAATTACTAATCTTTAATGTTGATGTAAAAACCCTCCTAAAGACAACCACCACAAGTGCGACACACCACGCCACTCCCACCAACCCAAAATGGAAAAGGATGCTCATCGAACCTATGTCCGACAGGTGGAAACCCATCATCTTCATATCCTCGGGATTGTTGTGCCTGAAAGAGTCATTCCAGATGCCCCTGCCGAAGAGGGGCGATATCATGTATTCTTCAATGTAATACTCGTAGGTTTTCATTCTCAGGCCCACGTTCCCCTCCCTCTCTACTATCTCATAGGCAGTCAGGTTGTAAAGATCCCCGATAACACTTCTTTCCAGAATAGGGAGTACAAACAGATAACCGGCTATGACAAGGAGACCGATGATGATGAATTTCTTAAGGTCTATCTTTTGGGTCAGCAGCAGTATGATTATGATCGTGGCCACCAAACCCGTGATGACCGACCTGGTCAAACCCTGCAGGATAACCGTGGCCCCCATATAGAGGGCAGCCGCCAGGTAGCGTTTCTTGTTTGTCCTGAGAAACTCCCCGAAGGCGATCAGGGGCGAGAAGATGGTGAAGAAATCTCCAATGAGGAACCTCAACCTCCCTTCTCGCATTAACTCCGTGTCGTAGTAGAAGATCTGTGTGTTTCCGAACATAAAGTACTGGTAATTATTCAGTACCGAAAGTGCCAGACCCGTGATGACGATATATTTCATCAGCTTGTCGAGATCGATCTTTCTGGACATGAAAACGAAGTAGAACGCGATCAGATAGTAGCCCTTTGCTGCCTTGAGACCGAGGATGAGGGGCTGCCCCTGGGCGTAGGAATTCAGGACCCCTCCCAGCGTGATAATGAAAAAACTCCATATAAAAAAATTGAAATTGAACGACCCCGACTCTCTATTCCTCAAGAAGTACCACACACCTGTGAGCGGTATTACGTAGTAAAGGAAGTCCTGATAAGACCCCTCCCCGATGGGGTCTCGTGGAAGCAGGTAAAAAAACTCTTGATTGGCGACAAGTACAATCACAATGAACAGCTCAAACTGTTTCCAGTAGAGGAGCATCAGGAATGCTAAAGATAAGGCCACGGCCACGGTTATACCACTGGTGAAAGGAAGCTGCCAACCCACCAATAAAGCGAGGAGGACTACCATCACGAAGATGGATGAATACTTCGCCAATATCTCGAACCTTTCCATCCCGGTTTTCATGTATCTTCTTTAGGTGATGACGTATGATTTATAGCAGTCTCAGCCGTCTTATTTCCGCTCTCTTATCGCAATGATCTTGAAAGCCCTCGGCAAGTAGATCGTCATAGGAGAGAGTTTCTCCCACAAAAACCTTAAGACTCTCAGAGACTTCTTTGAGGGCCCGGCTGAATAGACCTTGGATTTAAACCCATAATTCCTCAGTTCATCCTTTAACACTTTAGGGTTGAATAACTGCTCCATGTAACAGTCGGTTTCAGGGTCCAGAGGGCATTGCCCGTAAGAATATTCCGATCTTAAAGTAAAATCGCCTTTCATAAATTGTTCAACGGCTCCGATTATTCTTTCTTTAGAATAGGCAAAGGTATATCTTGCAAATGTTTCCACTTCATCCTGGCGTAGAGAAGGAAATTCACTCCTGATTATATTCCTGCGTCCGTTGAGATAATAACCTTCTCCTTTTTGATGTCCAGATATAGTAATTGCTCCCGGATAGTTTTCAAAAATATCCCAGATCTTATAATTCTTCTTCCTTATGACTGGTGACATACCGTTATTGCCATCTCGAATGATTAAAAACCCGTCCGTTCTTAAAACCCTGGACGACATATCTAAAAATGACTTGTAGTCCCTATAGTGCGAGATACTCTCAATGCAGAATATACCGTCGACGCTCCCTTTCGTCAGATGTAACTTGCCGATATCGCCGCATATGACCTCAACGTTTTTCAATTCCGAAATCTCAATTAACACTTTTGTCATGTCAATGCATCCGGCAATATAATCAACCGCATATACCCTTTTGGCCCCTAATAGACCAAGCATTATGCTGAATGCGCCTGAGCCGCACCCAGCATCAATAATTGTCCTCCCTTCTATGGATTTCTCTACATAGTGGAAATCATTGAGCCTGCCGTAAAAATACCTTCTTATATCAGCATTGCTGCTTAGAAAAGGGCGGATATAATTATATCCATCCAAGCTCTTGATGCGATTATTTTCAATTCTCTTCAACTTATTTAATATTGACAAAAATCTGACTTCCGCACCCTTTATGTTCATCTCACATTCCCATAATCCATAACGGGCCGTTCCGTTCCTTTCCTCATTTATTTTATTTTAGGAGATGTTTTTGAAAATATCAGGGTTGTTATCCAGCTACTCAATGTTTTCAGAAATCTCTACGTGTCTTTTGGGCGACACCAAAAATCCATTCACACCATGGACAATCATCTCTACAGCCTACACAACGGGTTCCACATTAGGTTTGCTCATAGCCCCCCTCCCTTCATAAAACCTGAAGAGAGGTGGATAAGCAATAGGAAGGGAATAATCCGAATTTCCATAGGAGCAGTTTGAGTACTTCTTTTGCAGTTTTCACGCTTTCTTCACCTCATCTCCTAAAGAGGTTTACCAAGAGGACGGTGGAGGCTAACTGGAGCCTTGACCTGCAAACAGATCCATCTCTTCTGAAGAGGTTCCTTATAAGAACCATTAGGTAAAAGACAAAATCAACGAGCTTAGGTAAGAGAGAGTGACCGTAGCCATAATGTTTTCTGAAAAAATAGTATTTGGAGTCAAAGAGATATTTCGCCACCGGATTAAAGAATCCCGCCTCCCTGTTGACAGTTGCCGAACTCTTACCGCAGTAATGGATGATCTCTGCTCCCGGATTGAAGAAAACCTTCCATCCCGCTTGATGCAGGCGATAACAGATGTCTGTCTCCTCGGAATACATGAAATAATGCTTGTCAAGGGTGTCTACGTCTTGGATCGCCTTCTTCCGGAACATCAGGCACAGCCCATGATCCAATCAACTCCTCTGACTTCACGGTAATCCCAATAGGTCATGAACTCACGGCCGAACCACCTACTCTTCGTATACCGTCTCGACAACTGGAAATGCTCAGCGAGTCTCATTGCAATCGTTGGAAAGTGATGACAATTCGGCTGCAGTGATCCTTCGGGGTTCAATATTTTCGGGCTACAAGCTCCCGCTTCAGGGTGGTCTTCCATAAATTGCACGAGTTTGTTCACCGCGTTTCCGAGGATGATGCTATCAGGGTTTAACATAAAGATGTAGCGACCTTTCCCTCTCATGAAGGCCTGATTATTCGCCCGTGCAAAACCGAGGTTAGTCTGATTCTCTATCAACATCACCTCGGCATGGTGCTTCCTTATCATATCAACGGAGTCGTCACTGAAGTTATTGTCAACGATGATGATATCATATTCGCAGGAAGTTTCCCTCTTTACTGAGGACAGACACTTTTGCAGTAGGTCCGCTACGTTATAGCTAACTATCACTATTGACACATCCATTCAGTGCCCTCGGTATCTAGACCCTCTCAATGAGACCTCTTGTCTCAACTAGGTGATGACTCGAAAGATATAGTAGGCCCCCAGTCCGCAGGAAAGCGTGTCCCAGAGGTTTAACGGATTGATCACACCTTTTCATAGAGGCTTAGCAGCTCGGAAGCGTTCTCTGTTAGGGTCTTGAGTCTGGGGATTTTCTTGCGAAACTCCTCGAGGAGTTTCGGTGAGTCAAGGCACCTGTTGAGCTTATCTGCCAAGTCATCGCTGTTCCCCGGCTCGAAAAGATAGCCATTGACTCCATCCTGGATGAAGTCAGGAAACCCGCCGATACGCGAGGCGATGATAGGGATTCCGCCACTATAGCTTTCAAATATGGTTTGGGGGGCTGCGTCATTACAGATCGACGGGAGGACCATCACGTCGATTTCCTCGAGGATCGAGGGCAGGTCTTCATGGGCGTACCTGCCGTAGAAGGTTATCGGAAGATCTTTCTTATCTTTCATCATGGATTCAAGGTAGTCTCTCTCATACTTGCCAAAGACTTTCACAACGAAATCTTCCCGCTGCAACTTGCTCACCGCTTCAACGAACACGTGGATCCCCTTATAATAGCCCACTCCACCGATATTGCCGATTACGATGGGGTTGTGGAGACCCTTGTTGCCTGGTGCCTGCCCCTCTGCGATCACAGAGCCGATGTGCTGGACGAGCAGTTTGTCCTCTTTGACGCCGTAGCGCATAAGGGTCTGTTTAACGTCCGAAGAGACGCATAGGTTCTTCCTGACGCAGGTGTTCATGAGATTTATATTGTACCCAAGACGCTTCCTTAGGCCCGCCTCTAATTCCCTGTCTTCGGTAGTCGGCTGGTGGTTCGTCCACCCCTTCTCTTCAGCCCCCAACTTCCTCTTTATCTTCACCAATAGCTCGAGAACTCGGGTGCTGGTACCCGCGACCCGGGCCGCGAATTTCAGCTTAGCGATGTTGATTTTTAGGTGGCCAGTGCAAACGGCGCAATGTCTGAGGTCGTATGGCCCCTCACACGGCTCACCCCGGTAATCAACCATGACGCTCCTTTGACAAAGCATCCCGTAGGCGTGGATGGTGGTAAAGACTTGTATGCCCTTCCGGGCGGTGATTCTGATGATCGAGGTTGGAAGCCCTATCCTGCTATGGACGTGCATAACATCCGGCTTGACTTTTTCGAGATATCTATTGAACAATTTCTCGACCGTTGGAGAGGAAATGTCTTTAAGAGGGGATCCGAAATTTTGAGCCCAGTTAGGTGAGTTGATCACCTCGGCACATTCAAACGGGAATTCCTTATTTTGTATTCTAAGATAAGGTCGGATGAACCAGTCGTACTTCCTGTTCCATGCACCTGAGTACAGGTAGTAGACGTCATGCTCCTTTCTGTTGAACTCCACTGCCAGGGGTCGTGTATAATTCATTACTCCACCGATGTCATGAGGATCGTTGGCAACTATCAGAATCTTCATCGTGTCGAACCCCCAACTCAGCCAGATAAACCCTTCACAATACCCCAGCCATAGGCCAGAGCCGTCATGGCCCTCCCATGCTTCACCATCCCAGCTGTAAACCTAGGGAATTTCTTCAGCTTGCTCAGGGCCACTCTTAGGGTAGCCGAACGACCGAGATGTTTCCTTACCACCCAAAGGTGGTTTCTTGTCATAAGAAAGAGAGAGTAGGGCTTGAAGAAGGATGCCTCACCAGGGTGTTCATGAACTGCCTTCGCCCGCTGCGTCGTGATGAGTTCCCACCCGGTTTTCTTGGCCCGGTAGTCGAAATCGAGCTCGTCGCAGTACATGAACAGCGATTCATCCTGCAGACCGATCTGTTCAAAGACTTCTCTTCGCGTCAGATTCATGCCTCCGGCAATAAAATCCACCTTCATCTCTTCAGGCAGGTCATCATTGATCAATCGGCCCGCGTAGTTTTTAGTAATCTCCAGAGTCCTCTGATTGATGGTCCCGCCGAATTCTTCGATTGTCTTCATATCCGGCTTTAAAAGGACAGGACCGACGATACCCGCTTTTGGTCTAGACGCGAGAAGATTCTTGAGTTCCATAAGACTGTCAGCCGGGAGCCTGATATCCTGGGTGATGAGCAAGACGGCTTCAGCCCCTTCGGCCAGTGCGTACTTAATTCCGTCATTGAACGCTGCCGTGGTGCCCCCGTTAGAGAATCGCTCCAGAATGATGCTATCAGGGAAGGTTTTTCTGAGAAGTTCACGGTATCTGTCGTCAGAAAGGTTGTCGACGATGATGTGCCAATCGATCTCGGCGCGGTACTCATCCACCCTTCTCCTGAAGGAATCCAAAAGATCGTACTCATTGAATGAACTGGATACAGCGGCTGTTTTCATGAGCGCCTGGCTCTGGCGAAGATCTCTTTCATCTCGACCACCTGTTCGCGTATCGGTTCCTGGCACAACAGTGTTGAGAGGTCGTGGATCGACGAAAGGGTGCGATCACATGGCGAGTCCGCCTCCACGGGAGTTATCTTTAATGACAGGTCGTAGATGTCATTTAGGATACCCAGTAGCTCATATTTCGACACCCGCCCAGGCGAAAAGACATGGTAGATTCCTCTCCGGTAGAGATTACCGGAGATTATCCGCTCGATAATCCGGGCGAAATGGGTGGTGGTTAAACCGTTCCAGTAATGATTGGTAAATCCCATGACCTCCTTCCCCTTCTGGGAGATCGCCCATGAGAGGAGCGATCGGGCCTGCTCTTTCTCCTCGCCGATGATGGATGTCCTTAGGGTCATACAATCGGTTGGCTCGCCGGCCGCCTTGGAGAGACCGTAAACGTCCTCGGGGTCATAGACGTCGTCCTCTGTGTATCCTCCCTTGCGTCCGCTGAAGGCGCAGTCAGTGGTTATGTGGAAGCACCGGATGCTCTTCCCGACGCATAGTCTGGCCAGGTTGCGGGGGAAAATAGTGTTTACTTTTAAAACGCTTTCTATGGCTGTGCCAGCTATCATCGGCTTAATGACACCAGCACAGTTAATAACTATGCTCACATCCCGGAGATAGTCTTCAAGCTTGCTTAGCGGATCCTGGACAATATCGAAGTCCCTCCGTGACAACGGGGCGAAATCGATTTTCCGCTGCCCCAGGAAAGTGCAGACTCCGTACCCGAGCATTCCCGACGCTCCAATGACCATGACTTTTCCGTTCATCGTTTGCCCTTCCTTTTGCCCCGAGTCACCGTTCTTCCACGTTCCAAGGATCCCAATAACGCGAGGCGAACCGGATATCGTCCTGCAAGGACTCCTGAAGACCCTTGGAAGAGAAGACCATGAGCACGGCGTCATCAGTGAGAGCCATGGTCCCATTGGCGTATCCGGTCGGTACGGCGAGTACTGCCGGCTGCTTCGCGCTCAGGACATATCGTTCCACAGGCAAATCGGGAGAAGGGTTCTCCCAATCATCGATCTTAACAAGGCATACCAAGAAGGTCCCTGTGACGGCCGTGAAGTATTTCTTTTCCTTCCTGTGACCATGCCAAGCGCGAACAAATCCCTTGGAATGGTTCCTTACGGTGTAGAATCGTTTGACCCTGGTGAATTGGAAGTCATTAACAAATCCAACCTCACCGCGATCATCGACCGCCAATCCGCCTTTTATGATAACTGGTTTCTCCATATCCCCATCTCCTTCCCTGGCACTAGAATTTATCCGGAGAATCGTATCTCAGGATGTTTTTGTAGTGTTCGATTTCATCCTGAAGGAAGTTGTTGTAGGTCTTTTCATTGTAGCTGGTGAAACGGCCTTCCTGGAAGGCTTCCACTATCTCGCGCACGCCGTCTGAAACGGTAAGTCGCGACCTGAATCCAAGTTTCTTCTCTATCTTACTGAAGTCTACCCTGTAGTTCCGGATATCTAAGTCCTGCTGATGGCAGATCAAATCGGCCTCCGGCACATAATCTTTCACGATTCTGCCCACATCGATGAGCTGGAAGTTTTGGTTGTTGTCGCCGACATTGAAAGTCTGCCCACCTACCAAATCTATTGGAGCCTCAATGCAGGCCATGTATGCTTCTGCAGCATCGGAAACGTGGAGGAATGGCCTCCATTGACTTCCCCCGAAGATCGGAATCTGTTTTTCTAATACAGCTTTTGCTACCAAAAGATTGACTACCAGATCGAACCTCATCCGTGGTGAAAGGCCGTAGACTGTGCTTTTTCTGAGGATGATAGGTCTGAATGTGTCTGATGCAATCTCCAATAAGGCCTCTTCGGCCTGGATCTTTGAACGAGCGTAGAGGGACACAGGGTTCAGCTTCGACTCTTCAGTAAAGACCATGTCGCCAAATCCATAAACGCTGCATGTAGAAGCAAAGATAAACCTCTGCACTCCGTAGTATTTGCCGCACTGGGCCAGCAGCGAGGTGGCCAGGTAATTGAGCCCTATAGTGGCATCATGGATAAGAGAGCACGCCGGATCCCCGACGATGGCGGCGAGGTGGATGACTGTCTCCACGTCCTTCACTGCGGCCTGGGCTACCTGCAGGTCTCTCATGTTCCCTTTCATTAGCTCGAAATGCGGGTTGTTTAAATATCGAGTGATGCCGATATCCCCGTGCCACAATTCATCGAGTATCCTGACCTTGTACCCTTTCATCAGGAGCTTTCCAGTGAGGACCGAACCTAAATATCCGGCCCCGCCGGTTACAAGGATCCTGCTCTTGTTGGACACCAATGTAACACTACCCCCTTCCCTTCACTTCCTTTGGAAGCATTATTCTTCGGCCTTGGGCCATGGCTTCCTCCATCCCTGAATACTCCCAATTGCCGTATCTGCCGATACTGAAAATGAAGTTCTCGCTTAGGAAGTCCATAATCGTATTTCTGCACTGGGTCCGGTCGGCATCATATATAATGTAGGCATGATCTACGTCGAACACCTCTTTAATTAGGAGGTCACTCTTAGACCCCAAAAACCCCATCTCAGCCAGTTCCTCGATAGATTCATCGACCACCTGATCTTTGTCAATCGACATCCTCCCGCTGTAGGCAATTTCTACATAGTACGACGTCATCCCCGGAGGAACCATACCCGGTGAGATGTTCGCGTACGCGCCGACGCGGTAGGCCCTGAACCGCTTCTCAGGGAGGTATACCCAATGCTTGTCTGTGATCCCCGTGCCGCGTACTCCAATGTTGAGGATCAGAACTGAGTTATGACGGAGCCGAGCGGTAGCTTCCCGGACTTGCTGGGGCACCGGCCCATCCAGGATACCAACTAACTCTTTCAAGGGCATGGTGGAAATGAGCGTCCCGTATCCGGCACTTCGTCCGGACCCGAACTCCACAACTTTTTCTCTCAGGCGGATACGTATTGCCTTCTCATTGAGCCTAATTCCGGGTACGCGCAAGGCCAATGAGTCGCACAGCGACTGGATGCCACCTATTTTCGGG
>Ga0315286_10005247_pt1 | contig 12509 bp, 8 predicted proteins | sample YL17G10_0_MG_FD_205038 | JGI IMG/M metagenome (GOLD analysis project Ga0315286, IMG submission 205038) | Sediment microbial communities from Yellowstone Lake, YNP, Wyoming, USA - YL17G10_0 | ecosystem: Environmental > Aquatic > Freshwater > Lake > Sediment | place: USA: Wyoming | collected... | reverse complement strand
CGTAATTTCCACTTGCATTTGATCCTCCATAGACTCACTCCCCACTTTATTTTAGTGAGGAGTGGAAGTCAAGGTTAAGTAGGAGGTTTAGCGAGTATTAGAGAGAAAGAGCAGTGGTAGGTGCAATCTTACTTAGTTTCGAACTGATCTCAATAGTTGTCTGAGCGGGAAGAACGATCTCGTTTGGTACGACGTGTACGTTCTTGATAGTACCGATTGCTTGACCTTCCTGTAGAACTGCAATCGCATAACGCTCGCGCATCTTAATCTTAGTGATGTCAACTGAGGGGTCTTTCCACTCATCAGTTGTAATTTCTTCGTCAACAACTAGAGCACCAAGTTCGTTACCGTCAAACATATAAATGTCTGTAATCTTCCGGCGAGGATCAAAGTACACAAATGGAGACACAATGATTCTCATTGGAACGTTAAAGTAACTCGGAATTACTGGAGCTGAATTCAGAGTCTGAGGATACGAAAGTAGTGGAGTTGGTGTTAGACCGGCCGGAGGAGCACCACCAGTTGAAGTCTCGCCTGGGTTAGTAAGTTGACCAGTAGCAACACCGAAACCATTTTGTCCTGCGGCATCCCAAGGTGCCCGACCTGCGGGATTACCAGTCCAAGAAGCGAAGAAAGTTCCGCCACCATTTGCAAGAACGAAGGAACGAAGAACTGGATCCTTAATAAACATTACCCAAGCAAGTGGATGCAGAAGTAGTGTGTTGGGCATAAAACCCTGAGTTAGAATCTGAGCATAGGCATCAAAGAGGTCATCCATAGTAAGAGACCCGTTAGCCTGTCCATCAAAGTCGCGGCCGGTAGTTACACCAAGAAGAGACTCAGTTGGAGTTACGTTATTGAAGACTGGGGTACCCATCTTGCGGATGTAATTGAAGATCTTAACTTCCTTGTGTCTCGCAAGAGCACGACCAGCAGCACGAAGGTGAAGACCAATAACATCGAACTGACTGTATCGAATCATTTCCTCGGTAACTTGAATGGCAATACCACTCTTACCAATCTGAGCGGTAACCGTTCCACCACCGAACTGGAGTTGTGCGATTGGGTACTCTTGACCCTCAGCAATATCGGCTGCAGTAATAGCGCCAGTTGCCGGGAAGGTAATAAGTTGACCCTTACCAGCATAGTTGACCCTCTGAAGCAGGCTTGTTCCAACTAGAAGTGGCTCAGCGGCTTCTCGCACAATGTTCTGGATAACTTTGGGGAAGAACAATGGAGCGTTAGAAGTTGAGAGTGCGTCCTTTAGTTCGACAGGGCGGCCCTCTACTGTTCTACCAGTAGTCCAAATAAACTGTGCCTCTGCCAGATCCTTAATTTCGAATGCCATATGTGGATTTCCTCCTGATGGAATAAACCGCGTTTTTGATACCTAGTACTATTATCTCCCGATTAGGTTGATAATTACAAACTTATCTGCAGCACCAGAATAGTGAATTGCGTCTGGGTAACCACCGTTAGCAGAACCTGGCATCTGATCCATCTGTCCAAGACCAACACTCGAAGTGGCTAGAGTAGCATTGCTCATAGCACCTGAAGAATTAGTTCGAAGAGCCGGATTAAATGCTGTCTTCACTCTGTCTAGAGCATCCATTGGATGAGACTCGAAACCAAGTACCTGACCCATAACTGCGGCTTGAACTGCTGAAGCATCCATAGTCAACTTTGACCAGTTAGAATCTGCAGCTACACCAAGAAAGTCGCCAGGACGAAGTTCACTACTGGTACCAAGTACACAAGCAAACACACTGTAAATACCAGGAGCCGTCGCGTAATGGAAGTAAGTAATGGTACTACCAGCAACTGGTAGGGTATTTCCACCATTACTGAAAACAGCGATTACGCCAACCTTGTAGTCAACGAAGAAGTCTCCAGCAACCGCTACAGCATTGATGTCGCTTACTTCATTTGTAAGTAATCCACTTAGAGTGGAAGTGATTGGAGTCCGAGTCGTATTCTTGGCAACTGGATAATTATCAAGAACAAGGAGACAAGCATTTGTAGTTGCAAGCAATTCTTGGAAACCAGCAGTACCGTACCGCCCTGTAGAAGCCCTTCCTACAGTACGAGTCTTCCAAGCCTTTGTTCCGTAGGTAATCGCACCAGCGGACCAGTTTGCGGGCATAGACTCAACGGCTACTTGTCCGGGAACAAGTGGGAGTTTAATTACAAAGTCACAAAGTACAGCAACCTGATGTTGCATATTGTAGTTGTTCTCTCTGTAAGCGGCAGGGTTGAAACCATCGTCTTCTGCGGTTCCGTCTCCAGCCCACTGTAGATAAGCATAAGGAGCGACACCAATTGGGTATCTTGCAACTGAATCATAGAAGGGTTCGCCCTGACGACCCATAAAGGATAGAGCCGAAGTTGAACCATCAAGAGTTGAGATTGTAATAGTGTCGGCACTTACACAGGCTACACCAGTACGAATATCAATTGTTCCAGCTGCAATATCATTGGTTGTGTAAACAATAGAAGTTGCGCCGTTACCGTAATAAGCGGGCATAACTCGACCATCGGGATCGAGTGCTACGAGCTTACCAGGCATAATTACGTTCCACTGCTCAAAATGCTTGTCGTAGAACTTAACTGGAAGCCAAGCTGCGGGCTTGAACGGAAATGCAGGTCGAATACCTTCTGAGTGTTCGATCTCTGGAATTAGGTTACCAAAGTGATCCCAAGCTCTGTGGGTGGCTGTATATCTACCGAGACTATCGAATGCCATGTTTTCGAATTCCTCCTGATTATATTATGGGAACTAACCCTTAATAAGTCCCTTACTTTGTGCTACTTGCAAATACGCTTCTGCTTGATTTCTATCTACTTTTCTAATCTCTAAATACTGCTTCATAACTCGTGCGCGAACTTTCTCTTGCTCTTGGTCTAATTTCTTCGCATTATCTCTCTGTAGTGTTGGATCTTCTACTTTCTTAGGTGGTTCAGACACAATAGCATCATTTGTAAGAATACTACGAACTTGAACAAGGTCAACAGACTTCTCAGTTTCATCTAATATTTTTCCTATGTCTTCTAGTGATTTATCCGAGAAGGAGGCAATACGAGTCTCAACAGAAAAATCCTTCTTAACTAGTGATTCCAAAAGACAAATTCTTGCTTCACGGGCCGACCGCAACTGCAGAAGTGTATCTGCATATTTGTCCTGAAGTTCCTGGAAATCGTTGTAAGCAACTTTCAATTCTTCTTGAGTAGCAACCAACTTACTTTTGTCTTCTACGGATACTGTGGCGACTAGTGCTAATTCCAATTCCTTCACTCTATTCTGAAGAGTGGTATGAGCCGCTGCTTCGGTTTGCCGTTCGACCAAGACTACCTTGATATCCTTCAGTAACTGTACTAACTCTACACCTTGAAGATCGGGTTCTACTCCTTCTTGATTTTCGACTACTGGAGGAACAACTACTTCATCCTTAACTTCTACTTCAACAACTGGTTCTACTTTCTCAGGTTCCGGAAGAACTACATCGGTAACCTTTGGAGGCTCAGGAACAATAGGATCCACAACTGGAGGAACTACATCCTGTTTTTGGTCTGGAACCTTATCCTCAACTAGTTCTGGCATATTGCCCTCCTCGACAGAGTCTACTACTGAAAAAGTAATCTCTGGAATACTGTCATTTAGTATAACACCGTTTACTTCGGTATCTAGTTGTACAAAGTCCTGTACACCATTGATATTAATCTCAATGACTCTTGAATGGCGATCTGCTGGTCTATTTACAACAGAATATTCATCATAACTTAACTTACCAGCAATCAAAACAGCCTTCTTGCCTTCATAAACTCCACCAGGTCGATGTTCACATTGACCATCATCGCCGGCCCAATCCTTACGACAAATAGAACAAACTGCTTTATTTGTAGTTGCTCCAACAGATCCAGTCAGATATCTACCATCAAGAAACTTTTGAATAGCATCGACATCTGTAATATGAGTAGTTAACTCAATGAAACCTAGTCCCTCGTAATCTGGATCTTCAAGAAGTGTTTGATCATTAATAAGGTAACGAGTTACGACATCAATACTTTCCTTAAAGGAAAGATTGCCACCAACAAGAGCATCTAATACACGCAAACCAATACGGTTTACATTAGTAAGATCTTGTCCTCGTTTCTCATAGGAGTTCCTGATACCCATAGAAATATCAACATAACGAGCAAACGCAACTCTACCTATTGGGTCATCGTGATCTTCGTGATGTAGAAGAATGGGTTTAGCATATTGGTCAGTCCAGGAAGGAACACCTGTTCGCATTTCGTGAGGAAGATAGAGACCATTCTTACGGGTTACTTTGCCGGCGTGAGTAGCAGCGAACTTAACCTGAAGAGGTCGGGCGACCTGTCCTATCTGTAGGTTGTTGTAGTAATCTTTAACTGCTTCGGCGACTTTAATGGGAGCCACCTTATACTCATCAGAAAAACGGATGTAGTTCATTTACTACTCCTCCCGCTTTGGAATTAAATTACAAACGCAACCAGGATGGTGTGGAACTACATCATCAAGTGTAAGGTCACCAATCTTAACTACACTACCATCCAAAGCCTTGCAAACATCGCACGCTTCTTCTTTGGTAGTATACATCAACTCTTGTACACCGTTAAATCGCATCCCCAATACCTTGCCAAAACTAAATGCCTTTCGTACTTCTGTATCAAGGGCAAAATCGAGTCTGTATGTGTGAGAAGCAAACGAAGAATGTAACGCTTCAAGTAGTTTTGTCTGTGTTCCCTCAGAAGTCTCAACTTCTTGCTTGACCCGCCTAGTCATTGTAAAAAGAAGAGAAACTATAAAACGATCAACAAAACGTTCAACACGCTTAGTCACTTCCTGTCTTCCGTGCTGAACAACTTCCGCCGCCAAATAAGCCTTATTATGTGTTTGTACATTGAATCCATTAAGCACTTCTCTCTGGACTAAGACTACAAACTTTTGCTTGATGAACTCTCCCCACATCGTGAAGTGGGTTGAATGATCTTCTTGTTCATATTTGTGAGTAAAGAAATTAGCAAGTATCCGTTGTGTAGTGTCTCCCTCAAGTTCCGTATAGGATTGCGTCAAGAAAGAATCCTTGCGAGCAGATGGACGAGGCTTCGCCTTTGCCACAGCAATCTTAGTCTCTTTTTCTGCCTCGAGTTCTGTCTCAAGTTCTTTCTTGCGTTCTTCTCCAGCAACCTTAATGTCACCCTGAGTTGCAGAACTACCTTTTGCTTTTGCAAGAGCTTGCGCTTGGAGACTGTAGGGTTCATCAGCTGCCCTAATAAGTAAAGCTGGCTCCTCGATAAGTTTCCAATAAGTTGAAAACCATTCCGGGTACTTCTTGGGATCTTGATCTTCCGAATCTTCTGGAACAATAATCGGGTCTCTAGAAAGAGAAGCTCGCAATTCCTGGAAGGTAATTGCATACCCCTTAAACAACGCAAGAGCGTGCTCGTCTTGCGCTATTCGGTTATCAATATCGATCTCAGAAAACCGAAGTTTAGGAAACTCTTGCTCGAGTAAAGCAGTTTCACCAAACATAGATTCAAACATCAATTCCATACCAACCTGTTGGTCCCATTGAGCTTCAAGTGCATCCTGGATACTCTTTACAGAATCAATGAGGGCGCGCGACAACGTATTAGCGGTGGCTCTATTTGATGTATTTCCTTGGATTGTTACTTTTCCGTTTCGTCGAGTTACAAACAAATGGTTTGGAACATTATAACAATAAATTCCTCCTTGGTAGTACTCCTTGGTAATCATATCTTGATTTACAAGTCGGAAACCATTTTGGGATCCTCCAGTACTTATGGCAACTCGATAAATAAAAGAACCACTCGACCACGAGTTCTTACTCTGTTTTGTTTTAGTGACTTTTGCACGTAGACCCAAAGATAAAGCAAGAATCTGAACGTTATCGGCAAGTAATTTACTAACGGTATAATAAGTTCTGTGACCTACTTTTCCTATAGTTCCGTCTCCAAGAATTAGCGCATCTAAAAGAATCTCTCGAATCTCTTTGGGCCAAGAAAAAATTTCTTTTGGCAGAGTTTTATTGTGAGCGCCACAACCAACATTCTGTTCTAACCATTTATATAAGGTTTTGCCATTAAGTCGAATTGTTGATTCTCTTCCTTGTTTGTTTTTTATAGAAAAAGAAATTCCAAGACGACTTACTATTTGGATCATTTTTTCAAGTTTGCTACCCGGATTTTGAGAAATCAGAGCACGATAAGCACCTAACTTTCCATTATATTGATCTAAACAACCTTCAGAGATAAAATATCCCAAAAAAGCAGCAAAATCTTTAAGTTCGCAAATAACTGGTTTAGGTTTGTGCCCTCTTTTACGTTTCACTGCGGGTAGAAAAAAGGTCGAAGATATTTTTTGTGTTTCAGTAAATACTGCTGTCTCTCTAATATAGAAGTTTTTGTATTTTTCCTGCCATAAATCAGCAGCAAAAACCTTATGCCAATTAGGTGTCCTATCTTTTCTTAAAGAATCTTTTGGACAAACCCACATCTCGTGATGAGGAGTTACGAAAATATCAATATGTTTTCCTGTAAAACGAATCATATCTCCAGTGTAATTTCCTTCGTATTTATACAAAGGAACAACTAATTCAATCTTATTTGTTTCTGGGTTATAGGTCGCAATACGTTCTTGAACATGGTTGATTTCCGTATGCAACTTCCATCCATTTTCAGTAAGAGTTTCTGTTTTAGAGTCATAACAATCCCCTTCACCAAGATCTATTGCAGAGATACCAAGACCAGCAATGACACGCTTCTTGAAGTGCTCTACATAGGTCTCCACTCGTAGAGCCTTGTTTTCAGCACCTACTATTTCAATCGTATGTCTCTCTGGAGTAACAATCCCACCTTCAGCGGGCATATACCGAATCTCATCTTTAGCAATATCAATCTCTCGCCTACCATCTTCTGCGTATCCAGCAGGTGCTGTTTCTGTACCAACGGTATAATGAAAGAGGGGGAAAAGATGTTGGTGAACAAGAAGTTCAATGTTCTCCTCGATCTGTCGAAGAGCCCGGATGTCATCAATTACTGGAGTTAAGGTGGGAGTCCCAAAGATGAAACCTTCACGTTTATTAATAGTGAAGTGAACTACATCTTCTTTACGGAAGTCCTTCCACTTATTCCCATTCGGAAGTTCCTGACGCCAACCATTTATCCTGCCGGTTTGGGCATCAAGGTCAACTTTCATAGTTTCAGGAGCAGCAGGGAAATAAGCGGCGATAGGTTTAAGTTCTACGCCATCAGCATTCCTTCGAATCTCCCCACCAGAAATCTCGTCTTTGCGTACCTTAACAAGAAACGCATTTGATGTTCTGATAAGACTTGCCGCAATTCGCCGCAATAACTCAGATGTTGGAATACTACTAGCCTGAGCCATCTGACTCATTCTGTCTTTGTAATACTGAAGATTCTTCTTATTGGAACCTACAAACGAGAAACCTTCCTTGAACATAAGACCAAGTTTCTTTTGGAAGGCTTGTGCCACATAAGCATCAACATCTTCAATAACACCAATCTCGGCCAAATCATATTCTGGAGAAGAATACATTCCTCGTCCACCAGAATAGGTTTGAGCATAACTCATTGTTACAGGAGCGATTGGTTTAATTTTTGAAATAGCAGGTGATGGAGGAGTTGGTTTTCCAACAGGTTGGATTTCATCCAAAGGAAGGGATTGTTCGTCTTGTTGTAGAATAGGAATTACTGCCGGCAACATAAGTTGTTGTTTAGGTCTACGAACTACTCTTTTCTTAGGGTGCTTGCCAAATAACCTATCAAAAAACTTCACTGGCAACCTTCCTTAACCTGTGGAATCAAGTTCTGCCATCCACCTGTTTACCTTGTCAAGATCTGCGGCTTCCACTTCAAGTTTACAAGGAATTTTCACTTCTACGTTCTTTGAAAGAGCACTTGCTGTAGAACTTATCTGCTGAGCAAGTTCTGGATTTAACACAGGCTTCCCTTCAAATTGAAACACATTTGGGCTATTTAACAAGGGTATCTTCTCATCCAGGTGTAAGTTACCACCCTCATCAATCGACATACTAAATGATGAATTTGGATTTAGGAAGTTGTTAAAGAAGTTATCTAATTCACTTGCTTCGGGACTTTTGCCTGGGGAACAAGCCTGTTGACCTTTAGCAATGGCTGTTATAACCGCAATGATAAACGCAATAAGGCGAATAAGAGTTAGTTTCTTGAGAGAAATTCTCAGGTAAGCAACATCTCCGAATCCCAACTCTCCTAACATAGCCTTTACTTGATCAATGTAGAATGCAAGTTTCTGTTGGATATGTTGTTTGGCGTCTATAACAGATTGATTGAGTTCGGCGAGACCACCCTTCATTCCCTCTTGTAGTTTACCAGCGCCTTCTTTTAATCCACGTGTTGCTTTAGCGGCCACCTCGAAATCTATTTTACTTAACTGTTCTTCTATTGAAGTAATAATACAGTCTACTGGACTAAGGACTGTTAGTGCAAATTGATCCAGAAGAGAGGTAATAGACATAAGTATTGGAGCAAATAGTGGCGCGATCAATGCCTGAAGTAGACCAATCAATCCGTCCATCTCGAAAGCAATCTGAGCCAATAAGGCCACAAACATTGCGATAAGTTTCTGTAAATCAGGGATACACATAAAATTAAGTAAACTTAGAAGTGAACAGAAGTCTGCATACATATCTATATTTGAAAGTAAGTTGGCAAGATCTGTAAGTACAGAGAGTCTACTTAGTAAATCAGTCTCGAGTGCCCCAAGTAAATCAACGTGAGGATGTAACTCAAGCAAAGCAAGCATTCTTGCTGCACACGGAATACAATTTTTCATCCAGTCGAGTAAAGTTTTTCCGAAAGCACTACCCACAGTAGAGATATCTGTGTTTTCAATCTTTAACCCTTGTAAAACATTATCTGTGGCTCCTGCCGTAGCAGATTGCGCCTCAGGTTGAGCAGGTTGCCGCAAATAACCAGACAAAGATTCCTGTGCCACCGCAGCAAATGAGTCTGTGTTATCTAACATACGATTCATTGTGGCAAAAATAGCAGGTTCTTTGTATGTGTTGTGGGCTCCACGCTCAAAAGTCTGACAGATTAATGCACAAGTTTGGTCACAAGTGCCAAAATCAAGTTTGTCTGGATCAAGGTTAAGGTAATCAACACTAGCAAAATTAAGGTCTGCCATTATCCGTGCTTCTTTGTGGTTTCGTGCTTCTGAATTTCAGCTTCTAATTCCCGTCGAATCAGAGGATACATCTTCTTGAAGAGAGTTAGAACTCCAGCAGTCTGTAGTTTTTGTGTATCTACAGGTTTAATATTTCCTGCGGGCGAAGATATCTCTGGACGATTTTCACCAGCCTGATTCGACAACCCACCAAACTCAACTAAAAGTGGATTTCCTCTTGCGAGATCCACCTCGGCCTGAGAAACCTGTGGTGCCATTTGTCCCATCTTGGACATTCTTGTTAGGCAAGTTTTATATTGCTCATAAGTAATCTTAGTGTGATCAGTCGCATCAGGGAAACAACGTTGGAGAGCACTAATAACAGACGCATCAACCTTCGAATCCAACTTTACTTCCATTCCGCCACCAGCAACTACTCGATCATCAATCCGTTTCTTGGCGATTGTAACTAACTGTCTTACAGATTGATATCCAGCAACAAGGTCTACAGTTCTATTTCGAAGTTGAGTAAGTTCTGTCTTTGTCTCTGGTATTACTCTCTCTTCTGGGATCTGATCAGGTTCCTCATAATCGATTCTTGGTTTGTAGTTAAGTACACGATCTTCCTGGTCGAAAGAATTACCAAGGTCTTCAGTTGTTGGAGATATATTTTTGTCTTCTTTGTTTGCCACAGTAACTCCTAGATAAGATGTTCTGTTGCAGAAATCACAAGTTGTATGTCTTTAACTACATTCGCAGGTTGGTTTCCTGGAACTCGTATTTGTATCCAGAAAGGTAGATAAACAGTAACATCTGCTGACACAATACTACCTAAAACATCTGTAAAATCAGCGGCGGCGCCAGGTGTAATGAGATTCCACTCTTCGAGAGTTGGACGTTTATTTCCTACCTGTAACTTAATCCCAAATCCCAAACTACCATTTACTAACGCATTACCTGTTCCAGATATAGTACTAACTGAAATATCGTCATACCATTTAGTTGTGTCGCCATTGCGAACAAATAACTGGAAATCTAAGGTTCCGCCTGTTCGTCCATCAATACTCATAGAGAATGGATTTGTAAACGTACCATCGATACTTAGGTATGCTGATTCGGTTGGTTTCTCATAAACTAAGAGTGTCATAAGCGCAGTATACCTTATCTCTACTAGAAATTACTTCTTTTCGGACGAGAAGGTCGACTAAACATCCTTCCACCTTGTTGTGTAGATCGAGGCGATTTTGGAGGAGGTAGATCAGCACTCCATCCAGGCCAAGACCAAATTTTATTGTTCCTTACGTTTATATTTGTGTTAGCCGCTGGCAAACCAGTTGAACGCTCTTCCATTCCACTAACCCTACTTGATTGATTCATCTGTGGTAACTCGGCTACTCGACTAGTCGCATTAATCTCTTTCGCAATATTTTCAACCCTAGTAGTTGTGTAAGCAATATATGGATCATACTTTGGCTTACCAAACTCACTTTCTTCAAGAACGAATGCAACAAGAGCCAGGTTCATAGCATCAAGGAAGTGGTCTCCTGCTTGTGCATCACCTTGTTCGTAAACTGGAGTACCAGACTGATTGACCCTCTTAATCTTGTAACCAAGAAGAGCCTTCGTAAGAACCTCATCAGTTCTAGGGAATTTGATCGCACTGTTCTCAAACAAACGAACCGAAGACTCTACCATAAATGGCTTAGCAGGTTTCTTAACCATTTGCTTAGTAAACGGATCTCTTACCTCAATTGAACCACCAAATTCAAATGGCTTTACAATCTTGGCAAGACGAGCATCTGAATGAAGTGCCCCACGTGCCTTATCCATTATGGCTTCGCGCCCCATCTGGTGTAAAACCTCTACCTGCATATGGCCGAATCCGTGATCTACATAGATCCATCTTGGATGCCACAATCTATTTAACTCCACAACCTTCTGGCACGCCGCTATCTGATTCCATCCTTCTCTCTGGATCAATTGTTTATCTACAAGATAGAACCTTGTATCGCCAGGATTCCAGCCAATCACATAGAAGGTCGTTCCAATGGCAACATCATTCCAGTCCACACCAATATTGTAGACCCACCCAGGTGTCCACTTTGATCCCGCATATGTGTGATCACTCCAAGCCGCCTCTACATATCGAACCTGGTAAACACCCTCTTCTTGCTCTCCGAAATCTGCAAGAATTTCATGCTTATAACCAATAGAAGATAATCTACTACGAAAGAAGTTTTCCAGATCTTCTGACCAGTTTGGATTAACGGTGGACGGATAGTGAAACTCCCGGAACATTTTATCTTGACTGGAGTCGTAAAAGGATTGACGTTTTCCAGTTGGAGTAGACGACATCCAAACAGTAGCATCAGGATGGTTAATAATTACTGCGAGCGCCGCATCAATATCAGCTTGATTAAGATAATCCGCTTCATCAAAGACAAGCATATTTGCATGCTGACCACGAGATGCACCCGCATTCCCACCCGATCTTGAAGCAGCAGTGAACCCTTTTACTGCTGAACCATTATGCAACTCAATAGTATAGTTTGGTGCTTTTACATTTCTCTTCACGGAATTCTGATACGTAGAACTTCCTTTGATAAGAGACAAGAGACGCATAAAAATTAGATCAATTTGTGCTTGATATGGCGCAATTACTTCAACAATAAATTCTTCATGTGTGTAAATCGCAAACAAAATTGCTACACAAAGACATTCGCTCTTACCAATTTGCCGACCACACCGAAATACTTTTCTGTTACTACTACAACGCATCATTGTTGCTTGATATGGACGATGGAAGATAGACTTACCTTCTTTAGCCTTTTCTTCCACATACTTAGGCATGTCTTTGAGGGAACCCTCTAAAGCTTTTCTCTTCCAGATAGAACCATCTGGATCGAGACAATGCCAATCTAGAAACTTGGCGGCCCAACGTACAGGATCAAGCATTGCCAGAGATAATTCTGGATCGTGCTTAACCTGGGCTAAAATATGTTGAGGTATAAATTCCTTTGGAATGCCTTCACATCGAATCCCAAACTTATCCCCAGAAACTAATTTATGTTTCTTCGCGTAACAGCGAATACAATCTTCGCAGGCCTTTTCACATTGTCGCAGATCAATTGACATTTATTTTCTCTATTTAATTAACGAAAGAATTAACTAACTACGAACTAGAATAGACCGCCACCTTTTTGTGCTCGGAGCGCACTGAATTGATTATAACCTCTTTTTGCCGCTCCACCTATTCTCATTGCGGTAGCTCTTCCCTGCCTATACATCCCATATCCAG
>Ga0315286_10005246_pt1 | contig 12511 bp, 11 predicted proteins | sample YL17G10_0_MG_FD_205038 | JGI IMG/M metagenome (GOLD analysis project Ga0315286, IMG submission 205038) | Sediment microbial communities from Yellowstone Lake, YNP, Wyoming, USA - YL17G10_0 | ecosystem: Environmental > Aquatic > Freshwater > Lake > Sediment | place: USA: Wyoming | collected... | reverse complement strand
CGTGGACAGACTCCTTGATGACGCGGCTGTCAAACAAGACCCCGTCCGGATCGGGTTCGGTCGGGACCGCGAGCCGTGCGGTCGACACGACGGCGGCGGCGCCGCCCAGTTGGGCCTCGCCATACACGAAGGTCAGCACGGGAATGAACAGATCCACGTCAGTGACGGCCAGCGTGCGGGCGCCGGCTCGCGAACGGCCCACCAGCCACTTGAGAATCTCCGTCGACGAGTGCTGGCCGCGTCGTGGATCGAAGGCGTGGGCGGGGCGATCGGGTTGACGATCGACCCGGACCGTCACACCAAACGCGGCCTGGATGGCGCGCCGCACGGTGTCGAGCAGGCGGTCGTCTGGCGCATCGGCGCCGAGCCACCAGATGTGCACGCCCGCGTTCATGGTGTGTCAGCACCCATCAGGCATCCGTCTTCCGGGCGGCCGGGAGTACGATCGTGAAGGTCGTCCCCTTGCCCACCTCGCTCTGAATGCCGATCGTGCCGTGATGCCGTTCGACAATGCCGTACACCACCGAGAGACCGAGCCCGGTGCCCATTTCCTTGGTCGTAAAGAACGGATCGAAGATCTTCGCGAGCCTGTCGGGTGAGATTCCTGCGCCCGTGTCCGTGAACACCAGCGCGACGCCGGCGGCGTCTGGGGTCGGCCGGCACGAGATGCTCAGCGTGCCGCCGTCCTTCATCGCTTCACAGGCATTGAGCATGATGTTGACGAACGCCTGCCGGAGTTGGCCGAAATCGGCCTGGATGGGCGGCAGCGCGTCGCCGTGCCGATTGATGGCGATGCCTTGCAGCTTGGCTTGATGTCCGACCAGCGACACCGCCTCATCAAGGACCACTGAGACGTCGACCTCTTTCAGAGAGAGCGGACGCTGCCTGGCAAATTCGAGAAGGCTGCGGACAATCGCCGAGCACCGCTCCGTCTCGCGCTGGACCAGTTTCAGGTGACGGACGCACGTCGACCGCATCTGATCGTCGAGCTCTCCGCCCTCGAGCATCCGGACGAGCAGCTTGGCGTAGGTCAAAATGCCCGCCAGCGGGTTGTTGATCTCATGAGCGATCGACGCCGCAAGCCTGCCGAGTGACGAGAGCTTCTCGGATTGCACGAGCTGGGTCTGGGCCTGCTTCAAATCGGCAGTGCGTTGCTCGACCTGGTGTTCGAGCGTCTCGAGCAGGTGCAGACGTTCCGCCCGGGCCTTGCTCAGGGCCGCGACCATCTCGTTGAACGACTGTCCGAGCACGCCCAGCTCGCTGGTTCGCGACACCGGGATCTTGTGGGTCAGATCGCCGGCGCCAATCTGACGAGTGGCGATCGCCAGCGCGACCACGGGATTGACCACGAGTCGCTGGGCGTACAACCCGACGAATGCCCCCAGCAGCACGACGGTCACACCCGCCATCAGGAGCGTGTTGCGCCGGATGCGCGCGAAGTTCTCGTCGATTTCCCGAAGCGAAATGCCGATGTCGATGACGCCCAGCACGCGCTTGCTGGCCGGGTGGACGTGGCAGGCCGTGCTCGAGCAGCCGGGCTCGTTGTAGATCGGCGTGACCATGCCCAGCACGTTATGTCCGCGGGCTTTGTAAGGCCGCCATCGAGTTCCGGTCGTGAGGCGCTCCAGAGGGCGGTCGGCCGCATGGCAGCGGTAGCAGGCCTCGGCGCGCTTGTCGACCATGGCGCCGACCTCCGTCCGATCCGTCGAAAACGTGACGCGACCTTCCTTGTTGAAGAAACGGACACGGTCGATCCCGGCCTGGCGCCCAATCGTGTCCATCACGAGATATGCGTTCTCGCGCCGGTCGAGCAACATGTCGTGATACGTGCTGCTCTTGATGGTTTCGCTGAACAACTCCGCGCTCCGAACCACCTCGGCCAACAGGTGCTGCTCCTGGGCGCGCAGAAACAGCGCCGCCGACGTGCCAACGATGGCCAAAGTGCCCACCGCGATCACAATCGGCAGCTGGACGCCAAGCCGGTTCCACCAGCGAACGGACGGAAGTAGCATGCGAAATACCCCTTGCGAGACGCGCCAGGCGGCCAGTCAGCGTTCCGCCAGAAACACCAGAGACAGGGGGCGAGCCGAAACCGACCTCACTTGGGGGCGACGCGAGGAGGCGCGGGACCGCTGCCGGAAGCGGCCCGGCAGAGGGGGGCGACATTGGCACGCCTGGGAACGGTGTAGAGCAATTCAACTGCCAGTTGGAAATCGTAGGATTTCGCGCCGTTTTTCACCCAATTTCCAAACTGGCCACCGCAGGTTACGGAAATCCGGCGGTGGCTGTCGAGAATCCCGACGGAGCAGTCAATCCTCGACACGGATGATGTCTTGTTTGAGGGCGAACCGAATCAGCTCTGTCCGGCTGTGAAGCCCCAGTTTCTCCATCACTCGCTCGCGGTGAGACATCGCGGTCTTGATGCTGATGCCGAGCAGGTCGGCCACTTCTTTGTTGCTGTGGCCCTCGGCGACCAGCTTCAGGACCTGCTTCTCACGGTCGGTGAGCGACTCGTAGGGGTCTCGATCCCCACCACCGGGTCCGAGGCCATCGCGTTCCTTCATGGCCTCGCGTGCGACGTCCGGATCGAGCACCAGACCTCCGCGGTGGACCGCACGGATCGCGGCCGTCAGATCCGATCCGGCGGATTTCTTGAGGACGTAGCCGGAGACCCCGGCTTTGAGGAAGCGCCGGATGTACTCGCGGTCCTCGTACTGAGACAGCACCAGAATGCGCGTGCGCGGGCAGATCTTCCGGATTTCGATCGTGGCCTCGAGGCCGCCGAGCCCTGGCATCGCGATGTCCATCAGGCAGACGTCAGGTTCGAGGGCCTGGGCCCTGGCGATGGCCTCGCGGCCGTCGGCCGCTTCGCCCACCACCTCCATGTCGTCGGCGAGATTCAGCAACGCCTTGACGCCTTCCCGTACGATCGCGTGGTCATCAGCAATCAGAACGCGGATCTTAGACACGCGCAGCCTCCAGTGGCACCTGCATCGATACCACCAGCCGGGCTCCCTGGCCTGGCGCGGTATCTATCAGGACCTTGCCGCCGAGCGCCTCGACGCGCTCGTTGATGCCGAGCAGGCCCCAGCCGTGCCCATCTTCGGTGGGTCGGCCGATGGCCGCCAGATCGAATCCCTCGCCATCATCCTCGATTTCGATCGTCAGCACATCACCCCGGATGCCGCATTGGATCAGCACCTGCTCGGCGCGCGCGTGCTTGGCGATATTGCTGATCGCTTCCTGTACCACCCGGAACAGGGCCGTCTCCATCAGCGGCGGCAGCCGGCGCTCGACATCGTTGAACTCGCAGCGGACCGCGACGCCGCGTGTGTTCAAGTGCCGATCGGCGTACCAGGCGATCGCCGACCATAACCCGAGATCGTCAAGCACGGACGGGCGCAGGTCGTAGATAAGGCGATGGAGTTCGTCGAGCGTGCGGACGGCGAGCGCGCGCGCCTCCACCAGCGGCCCGCTGTCCACGCCCGCCGGCAACCGGGCGACGGCCGTCTCGAGGCGCATCGCCAGGGCGCTGACCGTCTGGCAGGTTTCATCGTGCAATTCGCGGGCGAGGCGCTTGCGCTCATCCTCCTGCGCCGTGATGACCTGCCGAAGCAACCGGCCGCGCGCTTCGTCGCGCTCCGCCAGTTGCCGGTAGAGCACCTCACGCTCGCGCGTGCGATCTTCCACTCGGGCCTCGAGCGTCGCGTTGGACTGCTCGATGGCGTCCATCGAGGACTTGAGCGCCGATCGCATGTGTTCGAGTGAGCGCCCGAGGCGGCCCACTTCATCATCGCCGAGCGGAGGGATCGCCGGATCCATCTCGCCCGAGGCGATGCGCTCGGCGGCACGCCGGAGCACGCCGATCGGCCGCAACACGCTCTGCGAAACGCCGTCGGCAAAGAGCAGCCCGAGGACGACGAGCAGCGGCACCCAGAAGAACAGCGACCGGCGCAGCCGATTCGCATCGGCGAGTGTCGCGGTCTCGGGTTCCCGGAGGCTGAGCGCCCAGTGCATCTGGCGCACAGGGACCATGGCGGTCACCTGCTCGTCATCAACCTTGCTGCGGTCGTGGCAGCTGGTGCACATGCCCCGGACGTTCGTGCCTGATTGAATCAGTGACGCGATCAATCGCGGATGTTCGTCCCGTCGGCCGCGCCGCTGTACCTCGGAGCTGGCGACCACAATTCCCTGCGCATCGACCAGGTCAATCGAACCGCCCTGGGCGACAGGCTGCTCCCGGAGCAGGGCGATCATGCGCGGGCTGGCCGGATCAATCTCGCCGCCCGCGACGCCAATCGGCACGCCCCGCCAGTCCTTGATCGGCACGAAGAGGTAGATCCGATCGCCGTTCGGCGTCCTGGAGACGGCCGAGGCCGACGGCCGTTCGGCCTTGAGCGCATTGCGGCTGAATGGAATCACCGCCTCGGCCCCCGGCTGCAGCGGCGGATCCTGAGCTTGCACGCGTCCGTCGGCATCGGTGACGAACGCCCGGTCGATCAGTTCGCCTTTCAGGTACGCGCTGCGCAGGGCCTCGTCGCGGGGCGAGAGGGCGGCGTCGACTTTTCTCGTCGCGGCGTCAGGGGCGGCCGCCACCTCCTGGAGGCGGCGCCATTCGCGCTGGAGCACGTTTTCGACATGGCGGGCAGCGACGGCGGCGTCCGCTTCGCGCTCGATCACAATGCGTTCGGTCAGCGCTGCCAGGCTGTGCCAGGCAATCCAGCCGGGCACGACCATCGACGCGAACAGTCCGAGCACGACCAGAAGGGCCACTCGGCCCTGCAGGCCGCGCATCTGCCACCTGGAGGAAGCCGCCTGGGCCATTACCGTCCCCGTTTATCCATGCTGTTGGCAATCAGCATGATCTCGTCGAGGGTACCACGATACCGCACCAGCCGAGTCGAGCCGGGTGTCTGCCAGGTCAGTTGGTACCAGATGACGCCATCGAGATCGCGCAGGCGCTCGACGGTCGCCGGAAGGCCTCGGACCGTCGTGCCCTCGGTCTGCAGCGGTGTCGCGGGCGGCAGAATCCGGGACGCGATTGAGGTGGTCCCCACAGCCATCGCGACAATCAGCCACGTGTCGCCAGCCTGTCGGTGGCGAAACGACATCGATGCAGAGGTCCCACCGAAGATCAGGAGGTCGTTGGGCGGCCACACGAGCGTGTCCGGGAAGTAGGCCGGAATCGGCATCTTGTGCGAAATCTGGCGCTCGAGCGCCGCGACCGAGTCAACCCGGCGCACGCCCCGGGCGACGTGAGCGGCCATCCCCGGCAGCTGGTCGACGACGCGCAGCCCGAACGCGACGACGGCCAGCAACACGGCCAGCTCGACGACGGCTCGTGCGATCTCGCTCCAGACCGACCGGTGCCTGGCGGCGTCAACGATTCGGGTGGCAGGAGCGGTGGTCATATCGTCGCTTCGCTACACGACAAAGTAGAGCAGCGCCGTCATGCCGACGGCCGCCAGGCCGAGGCGCAACGCGCCGACGCCGGTTCGGGTGGGCTCGGGCTGGGCGAACACGCGCTCGCACCGATTTCCTACCGCGACGCGTTCCGCGCGGGCAAGAAGCCCTCGGGGGAAGCCACGCGGTAGACGGGGCGGCACGAGATCGGTTTCGCTGTCGGGGGTGTCAGCGAGCGCCGCAATCGCCCGGCTGAGCGCCGCTGAGTGTCCAAGCCGCGCGACCGTGACGTCGGCGCGGTACTCCATTTCCTGTACGACTTGCCGCGCGACAATCTGCGCGGCGGGGCTGAACGATGCCACGGTGCGAACCACCACGAGCAACCAGCCCATCAGGGGATCCCGACGTGCCGCGTGCGCCAGCTCGTGGGCGAGGGCGGCACGCAAGTCGTCTTCGCCCAGGCGGCTGAGCGTGCCAGTCGAAATCACCAGTGTGGGACGATCGACGCCGGAGCACAGGAGAACCGGCGTCAGACGATCGAGGAGTACAACCGCCATAAACGGCGCGCCGACGGCTTGCTGAAGCGCGTCGAGCAGGCCCCGTACTCGGGCGAGCTCAGGATGCTCGGGATTCGCGTCGCGGTCGGCCAGGCCGCGGATCCGGTCGTCGAGAAACGGGAGGGCGTCGCGCAGGTAGAGCAGACCACCCACGATCGATAGCGCTACCGTTGCAAGAGAGGCCACTCCGGTACGGCCCACCAACACCTGATTCCAGTGCTCGCCCGCAAAAAAAGCCCGTGCCGAGCCAAACCACTCTGTGGAACGACCAGGAGCGAAGACGTGAAAGGCAGCCGGGAGGACGATGGGCGCAACCAGGGCCAGCCACCGCAGGGCCAGACGCTCGCCCGGGTCCTGCACCCGCCAGATCCGAAGCAGCGCCTCGACCAGCAGAGCGGCGATACAACCGTGCAGGATGACCAGGCCCGCGGTGTCCAGCACCAGGTTATGGCTCCTCGATGTCCTGGATTTGCTTCAATCGCGCCAATTCCAGCGGGTGCTCGTGATGCATGCGCTCCAGGCTGATCTTGCCCGTGAAGATGCTCCTGTCGAACGGAAACACATCCGGGTTGAGATGCGCGTTGTAGATGTGCCAGAGGATCACGACCAGAAACGCCATCAGGCCTTCGTTGCTGTGGGCCACCTTGGCGGCGGGAATCAGTTCTCCCGGGAAGTAACGGGTAAACAGGATCGGGAAATAGAGAATGAGGCCAGTGGAGATGACGACCACGGCGCCGAGGACGAGCCCCCAATACTCGAACTTCTGGCGATAGTCGTATCGATCGAACTGCGCCGGTTGATCGATGCGGCCCAGGTAATACCGCATCATCTGGATCGCATCGTCATAGTCCTTGCGGTTGGGCACGATGGACAGCGGCGAGCGTCCCGCAGCGACCGACCCGATGGCGAACATCACATGCCAGGCGGTCAACGCCGAGAACGACAGCCCGGCGGCCCGGTGAAACCATCGGATGTGGTCGATGCCGCCCGTCAGGTCGATGAACCAGCGTGCCCATGCCGCGTCGAAGTACTTCTGGGGAAGTCCTGTGATCGATAAGGCGATGAAGAGCGACATGACCAGCACGTGTTCGATCCGCTGACGCAGGGTGAAGCGTGTGAGATAGGTGCTCATCGGTTGACAACCACTCGCCAGAAGTGCAGCAACATCTGCAGGACCAGACCGCTGATCATGAAGGGAATCAGGATGTTGTAGAACAGTTGCACGCCGTAGACCAGCGGCGCCTTCTTCCAGCTGGGCTCGTAGTGCGACATCCACGCGCCCGGGAAGTTCTCCGTGGCGCCGGTATGGCAGCGGGCGCACGTCTTGACCAGATTCGCGCGCAGCACGCGCGAGCCGGGTTCGTTGACCTTCGCGATGTCGTGTACGCCGTGGCAGTCGGTGCAGAGCGCCACGACGCTGACCTCGCGCCCTGTATCGGCCTCGTGGAGCGACGCCGTCATGCCGTGGAAGTCGGCGACGTAGGTCTGGGCGACGGCCGTGGACAAGCCGTATTTCTCCATCAGGAGCTTGTTCTCGTGGCAGCCGCGGCAGAGTTCCGGCGTGCGGCGTTGCCAGTTGACATCGCGAGGGCCGGCGACATCGTGCGAGCGATGGCAGTCGGTGCAGCCCGGCACATCATCGCTCTTCTCGAGGAAGCGTCCGTGGACGCTCTTGTTGTAGACGGCGAACACGCCTTCGTGACACTTCGCGCAGGTGCGCGACACCTGCGTCTTGGGCTTCTGGGGCGACTTGACGTCGTGCGCGCCGTGGCAGTCGACACAGAGCGGGGCCGTGCGATCGCCGCGGGCGAGCGCCTGGTAGTGCACGCTGTCGAGCGTCTTTGTGTAGTTGTCGAAGTGGCAACGCTTGCACTGTTCGTAGTACGCGACGGTGAATTCCCGCAGCGTCTTGAAGGGGCGCGCCTCGTGGGGCACCGCCGTCATGTCCTGGTGGCAGTCCGCACAGCCGATCTTGTTGCCGTGCACCGAACCGCGGTACGTGGCGAGGTCGACATAGAGCGATCGGATCTCCCCGCTCGGGAGCGTCACCGCCAGGGCCCGATCGCCGTGGCAGGCCAGGCAGGCTTCCACATCGGCGGTCTTGCCTGTCGCCGACTGTCCAGGCTGTAACGACAGTGTCAGAAGAAGAAGGAGCGTTGATAACATGAACGACCCGCGATGAACTGGCCATGAATCGGGCGTGAGCGTGGGCGGCGGACACACGCAGAAGCGCAGTCCGACCGGCGGTGGCGGGACGCGAGGGCGCCAGCACGCCACACCTCTGGCGCGCAGAGTCCTCCACCGGCCTCATCTAGAGCAAGTCGATTGCCAGATTGGAAAATCACTCAAAGTCCTTGAAAAAACGGAAGTTGACCGCAGCGTGCGAGTGGGGGGAAGAAGCGCTGCCGACAATCCGGCAGGCTGCCTCCACCCCTGGGATGGTCAGTCCTCGGGGCGCTGGCCGAAACGAGGCTGGCGTTTCTCGAAAAACGCCGCGAGCCCTTCGGCGAAATCGGGGGAATCCGCAATGCGCCAGAGTTGTTCCAGTTCCTGGTCCAGGTGGAAGTCGAGTCGATCCACTGTGGCAGCCTGATTGATCAGGCGCTTCGAGACCGCGTAGGCCGGCGCGGGCCCCTGAGCGATGTCCTGCGCGAGGCCAAGCACGTCGGCATCGAAGCTGGCCGTGGGGAAGACCCGGTTGATGAGCCCCCACTGGAGGGCGGTCGTCGCGTCGAGCCGCGGGTTGAGCAGCACCAGTTCCATCGCGCGCCGAAGCCCGACGAGCCGCGGCAGAAAGAACGTCGAACTCTCGGCGCCCGTCAGGCTGGTCTTGCCATACGCCCATTCAAACGTCGCGCGGTCCGACGCGACGACCAGATCGCACGACATCGCGAGCCCCAGACCACCGGCCGCCGCCATGCCATCGACGGCTGCGACAAACGGTTTCGACGCCCGCTTGATTTCCGAAATCGTGCTGTGGATGTACTCGAGAATCTGCTTGAAGACCGCCCCATATCCGGCGTCGGCGGGACGAGAATCAGGCGACAGATACCCGAGGTCTTCGGAGCGCCCGCCCGCCCTGATGTACTTCAGGTCGGCGCCACTGCAGAAGACGCCACCTTCCCCGCGCAAAATGACGACTCTGACCTGTTCGTCGCGAGCGCATTGCAGACCAGCCTTGCGAAGGTCGCGCGCCGTCTCGACATCCAGCGAGTTGAAGCGATCGCGCCGGTCGATGCTGATGACGGCGACGCGGTCGTGATGGTCCACGCGGATGTGCGTCATGGAGTCTCCCCAGTGCAGGTCAACAGATGCGCGGGAGCAGTTCGCCCTCGGGTTCGGCCAGCATCCGCCGGCCAAGGCCTGTGTCGAGAATGACGGCGCCGACGTGCTGTTCGATGCAGCGACCGATGATGGCGGCGTCGGAACCGAGGGGGTGCCGGCGGATCGCGGCCAGCACCCGTTCGGCCGCCACGGCGCGGACGCCAATCAAGGCCTTGCCCTCGTTGGCCACGACAAGCGGATCGATGCCGAGCAGATCGCATGCGGCCCGGACCTGGGTGCGCACCGGCACCTTCATCTCCTCGACGATGATGCCGACGCCGCTCTTTTCCGCCATCTCGTGGAGTGCGCTGGAGACGCCGCCCCTGGTCGGATCTTTCATGGCGACGACGTCGAGACCACCCGCGGCGAGAGCGGCGCGGACCAGCCCGTTGATGGGCGCGACATCGGAGCGAAGATCGCCTTCCAACGCCAGCTTGTGCCGTGCGGCCATGATCGCCATGCCGTGATCGCCGATGGTGCCCGTCAGGATCAGGAGATCGCCGGGCTTGAGGCCGGCGTCCGGCACCACCCGGTCACAGAAAGCCACCCCGGCCGTATTCAGCACGATGCCGTCGATTTCTCCACGTCCCATCACCTTGGTATCGCCGGTCACAATGGTCGCACCGGCCTCCTGGCACGCCTCGCGAATCGAGACGTAGATGCGTTCGAGATCGGTTCGTGCGAATCCCTCTTCCATGATGATGGCGCAGGTGAGGGCGAGCGGTTCGGTCGCGCCCATCACGGCAAGGTCGTTGACGGTGCCCGAGACCGCCAGGCGGCCGATGTCCCCGCCGGGAAACACGATTGGATGCACGACGTGCGAGTCGGTCGTGATGACCAGCCACTTATCGCCGACGCGCAGCGCCGCCCCATCATCCATGGCCGCCAGGCCGATGCCGTCAACCGGAGCGGGCCCGATGCCGGCCAGACACACGCGCTCGATCAAGGCGCGCATGGCCCGTCCGCCGGCGCCGTACTTGAGGCCAATCTTGTCGTCGACAAATCCGCGCCGGATCACGTTTCGCCTCCCAGATCAGGATGGCCGCCGTACTGGTGCCAGATCTTACACGCGCCTTCGTTGCTGACCATGCACGCGCCGACGGGTTTCTCAGGTGTGCACTCCTGGCCGAACAACGTGCAGTCGGTCGGCAACGACAGGCCAGCCATGATGTCGCCGCAGATACACGATTGTGCCAGTGCCGACGGCGCATGGTCCCAGAGCGACGCCAGATCGATTGTGAATCGACGCCGCGCATCGATCGACCGGAACTCGTCGCGCAAGCGGAGATTGCCGTTGGGCACGTGCGCGATGCCGCGCCAGCGGCCGCCCGTGGGCCGGAACACCTTCCAGAGTTGCTCCTGCGCCCGGCGGTTGCCGTCGCGCGTGACGCAGCGAGGAAACATGTTGACGACCTGGGGTGTGCGATCGCGAATCAGTTCGAGCAGTTTGACGAGGCCGGCCAGGATGTCGAGGGGTTCGAACCCGGCGACGACGACGGGGAGACCGTGCCGGGCGACAAACGGCTCGAACACGGCGGAGCCGGTGATGGTGGCCGCGTGGCCAGCCGCCAGGAATCCCTCAACCCTGGTCTCGGGCATTTCAGCCACAATCTCCATAACCGGCGGGATGTACTTATGGGCGGACAGAATCGACAGGTTCGGGGGAAGCCCACCGAGGGCCACAGCGGCCGTCGCAACCGCGGTCGTTTCGAACCCGGTGGCGAAGAACACGACCTGGTCGCTGGTCGACCGCGCGAGTTCGACCGCCTGAGTGGCGCTGTAGATGACGTGGATTTTCGCGCCCTCTGCCTGGGCATCCGCCAGCGACATGCTCGTGCCAGGGACTCTGACCATGTCGCCATAGGTCGCGATGTGGACACCCTGCCGCGCGAGGACCACGCCTTCGTCGACTTCGGGCGTGTCGGTGATGCAGACGGGGCATCCCGGACCCATGATGACGTTGAGTCCGCGGGGGAACGTCGATCGCAGTCCGAACCTCGCAATGGCCTGTTCGTGGCTGCCGCAGACGTGCATCACCGAGACCGGCGTGCGGCCCAACTCAGCGACTCGGCGCCCCAGCGCCTCGACCAGGGCGCGTGCGCGCACCGGGTCGCGAAACTTCAGTTCGGAGAGAGCCTGGTCGCGATCAGTGTCCGGCACGCGGGTCATCCCTGGACGCGGCGATCTCGCTGCGGACGTCTTCGGCCATCAGATCATCCTGTTCGGCCTGTTTGATCAGTTGCTCGTAGAGCGCGAGGGTCTCTCCGATCTCGGATTCTGGAATACGCCGGATGGCAAAGCCGACATGATTCAGGATGTAGTCACCCGGCACGACTGGCTCGTCAATCACATCGAGCTGCACCTGCCGGCGCACGCCCCAGAAGTCCACGGTGGCGATATTGCCCGCCACCTCAATCACCTTGCCCGGAACGCCTAGGCACATAGTCCCTCCGATACGATTTGCGACCCCGACTGCACGACGGCGTTGGCGACGACCGCCTGCCCGAGCGCGAGCCCGCCATCACCCGGCGGGACCGACGCGTGCAAGACCACGTGTACGTTCGGGCCAAGCTCGCCGACGACCCCTTCGGCCAGCCGGGCGTTCTGGAAGCAGCCGCCCGACAGCACCACGGGCAGCCGCCCGTGTCGCTCGATGGCGGTTCGAACCAGGTCGGCCGTCGCGGCAGCCAGCGTGTTGTGGAACCGGGCCGAGATCGCCGCGGGCGATCGACCCGCGAGCGTGTCAGAGACGATGGCGCGGATCGCCGGACGAAGATCCACTTCGAGTAGCGCACCCCATCTCGAAACGGCGAACTCGTACCGCGCTTCGTCTGCGGGGTCGGCCACCAGGTTCCACTCGAGCGCGACCTGTCCCTCGTAGCGGGACAGGGTCCGTCCCAGCACGAGTGCGCCAACCGCGTCGAAATAGCGCCCCACGCCATGAGCGGCGGTCGTGTTGACGCGCCCCGCGATCATCTGCCGAACCACGGTGATCTCGGCGGGCGGCACATGCCTGAAGAGGGGCAGTCTCTCGATAGGCGTGTCGCCTCCGAGCGCATCGTCAACCACCGCGAGGGCTTGGCGCCAGACCTGGCGGATCGCGACGTCGCCGCCAGCGAGCGCAATGGGCCTGAATGTCGCCAGACGCTCGAACCGGGCGTAGTCGGCGAGCAGAACCTCGCCACCCCACGCGGTGCCGTCGGTTCCCAGGCCTGTGCCGTCAAACG
>Ga0315286_10005245_pt1 | contig 12511 bp, 11 predicted proteins | sample YL17G10_0_MG_FD_205038 | JGI IMG/M metagenome (GOLD analysis project Ga0315286, IMG submission 205038) | Sediment microbial communities from Yellowstone Lake, YNP, Wyoming, USA - YL17G10_0 | ecosystem: Environmental > Aquatic > Freshwater > Lake > Sediment | place: USA: Wyoming | collected... | reverse complement strand
CTCCACCGAGCCACTCGACGAGGAAGTACACCTGCGGAGCGGCGCCGAGCAGGAAGAGGACGATCGCGATCCGGCCGAAGAAGTGGAGAGGGTTGAGCCCTCGGCGCGAGACGAACATGACCGTGATGAGATCGAAGAAACCGTTGAGAAGCCTGCTCGTCCCGTACTTGCTTTTTCCGTACTTTCGTTTGAAGTGCCGGACGCGGATCTCGTCCACCCTGTACCCCTCCCAACCGGCGAGAACCGGGATGAAGCGGTGAAGCTCGCCGTAGATCGAAATCGACCGTACGACCTCGCCCCTGTACGCCTTCAGACCGCAGTTGAAATCGTGGAGACGAAGACCGCTCATGAGCGACGTGACGAAGTTGAAGATCCTCGAGGGGAAAGTTTTCGTCCAGGGATCGTGACGGTTGTGTTTCCAGCCGGAGACGAGGTCCACTCCCTCGTCGAGCTTTTTCAAGAGGTTGGGAATCTCCGAGGGATCGTCCTGGAGGTCGGCGTCCATCGTCACCACCACATCTCCCCTCGCCTCCCTGAAACCCACGGCGAGCGCGGCCGACTTGCCGTAGTTGCGGCGGAAGCTGATCACCTTTACGCGTTGGGACTTGCCGCGGAGCGCGCGGAGCACACCGAGGGACCCGTCCACACTCCCGTCATCGACAAAGAGGTACTCGTACTCCTTCCCGAGACCCTTCATCACCGACTCGAGCGATTCGAAGAGCTCGGGGAGACTGCCCTCCTCGTTGTAGACCGGAACTACCAGCGAGAGATCCATTGCGCACCGGCTATCCGGACCCAAGGGTCCTGCGGAGAGAGGCGATCCATTCGATCTCCCTGGCGATGCCTTCTTCGAGATCGACCTTGGGAGAATACCCCAGTTCACGCGCGGCGAGACCGATATCCGCGTAGGTGTGCATGACGTCACCCTTGACGTGCTCTTTGAAAACAATCTGCACCGGACCCCGCCTGGAGAGCTCCGCGGAGAGGATCTCCAGAACGGCGCCGAGCGCCACCCTGCTTCCCCCGCCGATGTTGAAGATGCTCTCGGTGCCGCCGTACCGCATCGCGCGGAGATTGGCGTCCACGATGTCGGAGACGTAGGTGAAGTCCCTCGTCTGGGTCCCGTCGCCGAACACCTCCATCGGCTTCCCGTCCAGCACCCCCGCGATAAACCTGTGGAAGGCCATGTCCGGCCGCTGTCTCGGCCCGTAGACGGTGAAAAACCGGAGCGACACTACGGGCAGACCAAAATTTCTCTTGTAGAGCAGACATAAGGCCTCACCCGACAGCTTTGTCACACCGTAAGGCGAAAACGGCCGTGTCGGATGGCTCTCGTTCATAGGAAGCTGGGCCGTGTCGCCGTAGACGGAGCTCGAACTCGCGTACACGAACCTCTCCAGAGCCATGCCCCGGCACGCTTCGCAGAGTTTCTGTGTGGCGCGGATGTTCGAGTCGATGTACTCATCGAACCTCTCCGCCCAGCTGTCTCTCACACCGGGCTGCGCGGCGAGGTGAAACACGTATGCGGCGCCGGAGAGGACACGGCCGAGATCGAGCTCGTTGATCGACGCTTCGACGAGTTCGAAACGATCGTTCCGTTCGGCGGCGGCGATGTTTTGTCTTTTTATACGAACGTCGTAGTTCGCGTTGAACGAGTCGATCCCGACGACGTGAAAATCCATGCCGAGAAGCGACTCGCAGAGGTGTGAGCCGATGAACCCCGCGGCCCCTGTGACGACGACTTTTTCAGACATCTCGAGTCATTTCCCCCGCTGGCTTTGCTCCGCGCTGTCCGCCCCCCGTTCGTCCTCGCGCCCCAGACTGTCCCTCGATTCGAGTTCCTCGAGAGCCTCCCTCACGCTCGTGTCGGTGGGGTGTTTGGCAAGCCACTTGTTGAGATACGCCAACGCCTGTGCTTTCTGCCCGAACCGGAGCGAGATTCCCACCGCACTCATCACCCCGTCCCTGTGGTCGGGATCACGGCGGATGAGCTCATCGACGGCCATCAGCGCCGAATCGAGGTGCCCCAACCGTTCGTACACGCCGGCCAGACGGTAGAGGAGTTCCGTGTCCTCGGGTCTCCTGTCGATCTCGTGTTTGTAGTACGCCACCGCGCCCGTCGTATCGCCGGCTTCGAGACGGTACCACCCGACCCACAGGAGGGCGGGTTCGAGATCGGGGGTTATCTCGAGGGCTGCCTGGAGATTCTTCACCGCCGCTTGGAAATCATCCCTCCGTCCCTTTTCGAAGCCGAGCTGAGTGAACGCGGCCGCGTAGTTCTGGATGAGCCGCGTAATGTGCTCGGAGCGATAGATCGAATCGTCGCGTTTCCAGTTCTTGTAGAGAATGCCGTCGTAATCGTACTTGTTCCAGATGTTGTCCTCGAGCCGCTCCGCGTTGACCATGTTCTTCCCCTTTTTCGGAACGACACGATAAACGAGACCCTCCATGTCGAGGTACTCGCGGTAAGGGGCGAAGGTCTCCGGGGGGATCGTCACGGCGAAGTAGATCGGTCGGTCGCGCATGTTGTTCTTGAGAATGTGCTGGACGGCGATGTCCCGGACAAGAACCCACCCGTCGTTGGTCGGTATCGGCTCGAGCCTGTCGATTTCCTCGTTGCTCCACGTGATCGCGATTTTCGGCTCGTTGTCCCTGAGCTGTTCGATGTACCAGGGAGTGTTGAGAAGGCTCAGGTTGACCACGCGCACGTCTTTTCTGTAGTTCTCCACCTCCTGGATGTACCACAGCGGAAACGTGTCGTTGTCCCCGTTCGTGTACACGATCGCGTTCTGCTCGAGACCCACGAGCATGTTCCTCGCGTACTTCTGGCATATGTAGTTTTTCGAACGGTCGTGCGTGAAGTAGTGATGCGACAGCGTGAACATCGGCAGCGCGAGGAGCACTACGGAGGGGATCACGATGGGCAAGGAGCCGGTGACGCCTTTGCGCGCGGCGAAGTTCTTGATCTCGCTGAGGACGCTGCCCGCTCCGATCCCGATGAATACGGCGAAGTAGTAGAACGCCGGCGAATAGAAATAGGACCGCTCGCGGACCTCGCTGTCCGAGAAGTTCAGGAAAACGATGAGACCGAGGCTCATGACGACGAACGTCACAAAGAGCATCACGAACGTCTTTCTGTGCTTCGTGTACTGGTCGACGATGCCCCAGATCCCCAGACCCAGGGGAATCACGGATCCCAGGTTCAGCTGTCCCAGAAACGCCGACGCCATCTGGAATTGCTCCTGGAAATATCCGTTGAAGTGTTTGAGCTGGAAGATGAACGACGCCTTCCGTATGAGGACATTCGTCGGCGGGTACTGTTCGCGCCGGAGCGTGTAGTAGAGAGCACGCCACGATTCCGGATTCACCTCGTCGATCGCGGGGTTATGACTCGAACGGATGATGAGAAAGAGGTGAACCGACAGCCCGATGGCGAAGAGCGCGGTGCAGGCCAGAGCGAACGCCGATTTTTTCGTCACCGTATACCACGCGAGAACGGCGATGAACACCGCCAGCAAGACGAGGGTGAATACGCCGCTTCGGTATATCGTCGCGTCGCCGAGGAAAATCGCCATCGCGCAGGAGGCGAGGAGGAATTGGAAGTTGGTGAACGTTTTGGTTTTCGTCATCAGGACGAAAAAGAAGATTCCGGAAAACACGAGGACGGTCCCGAGGTGGAACCCCACGCTGAGCGCCAGGAGGTAGAAGAGAAAGTAGATGAGACACGTCGCCTTCGGGCCGGTGGGGTCTTCGCCCCACTTGAGAACCAGCCAACTCATGAACCCCATGAAAAACGCGCTCAGCGCGTAGACCTCAGCCTCGGTCGCGTTGATCCAGTAGGTGTTGCTGAAGGCCAGAAAGAGCGCGCCGACGAGCGCGCCGACCACCTTTGCCGCCGTGTCGGAAATCGTCCGGCTTCGGCCCAACATTGCGTCGAGGAAGCGGATCGCGATGAGGTACGCAAACAGGACTCCGAGCGCCCCCGTGAAGGCCGAGATGAAGTTCACCCTGCCGGCAATCGAAAACGGCAGCGGCAGAAGGGTGAACACCCGCCCGACCAGCACGTAGAGCGGTGTGCTGGGGGAATGGGGGATCCCGAGGGTGTATGCAGACGCGATAAACTCCCCAGAATCCCAGAAAGGCGCGCTCGGCTCCATCGTCCTCGTGTAAAGGAGGAAGCTCGCCAGAAGCGAGATCGCCGCCCCTGCGTAGAAGTACCATCTGCCGAGGGGCTCCAGCAAGACCGGAGCGCCCGCGGGAACGCCCGGCACGGCTGGCGCTTTCTTCTGCTGCGGGGGTTTCGTTTTTTTCACCGCCATATCTTCACAACTCCCGGAGAACCGTGTGGTAAGAAAATCCCTGCAACCCTATTCTATGTGGTCTGGAAGACGGAGTTCCGGGGAAACGCGGAGCCCGAACTCATAGGCTAACCGAAGACCCGGTTTGGCGCAACAGCTAACCGACGATGGTACCGGCTTTTGGCTCGGTTCTTTCGCGGTGCCTCCCCACGAAAAACGCCAGGCCCAAAAGACTGATCACGACGGACACAACATAGGTCAGGAACTCGATGGCGAAGGCGTCCGTTTTCCCGATCCCTGCGCCGGCGAACAGGATGATGCCGAGCCCTTCGCGGATTCCCAAACCATTGATCGTAACGGGGGGTATCATAGCAAGGCTCAGCAGGGGGACAAACACAAAAAAGAGACCGACGACGACCGGGTCGATCCGCACGCCGAGCGCGAGGGCGACGAGCACGTGGGTGACAACTCTCATGGATTGAATGACAACCGAGAGAAGCATGAGACCCAGGATCAAGGTTTTCCTCGACCTGAACTCCCCAAGATAGTCGAGCATCCTGCTCCCACCCTTCCCCCACGACGGCGGCAGCAGAAGACGGACGATCCAGCGGATCGACCGGCCAAGAGGCCTTACGAAATAGAAACTGGCGGCCGGGATCATACACGCTATGAAGATCACGAGGTAGGGCCACAGCGTGTCGACCGAACGGTACTTCAGGAGGGCGATCACCGAAACGGACGCAAGGAGGCAGAGGCTGAATATCCCAATGAGCCGGTCGAGCACCGTCACGGCGACAACCTGGAACACATTGCTTCCGATCCTCGAAACGTCGTACACCTTGACCGCGTCCCCTCCGATGCTCGCAGGCAAAAAGTTGTTGAAGAACAGCCCCACGAAGTAAACGCGGATCGTCCGGTGGAGCGGAATCCGTACACCGCTCGATGTGAGAAGGACGTGCCACTGATAACCGCCGACGATGTTGCTCGCCAGAAACAACAGGACGCCGGCGGCCATGTAACCCGCGTCCAACTCCCGGACGAGAGCGAACAGCTGGGTGATCGAGATCTTGCTGAACAAGAACGCAAGAAACCCCGCGCTCACGAGGATCTTGACCAGAAGCCGTATCGGCGTGCTCGACAATCTCATCGCGGCGTTGTGTCCCGGTTCGTTTCGATTTCGTCGAGAAAGATCTTCTTCATCTCGCGTCCCGTTCGATCCCACGTGAACGACCGGGCCCACTCGACCGCGGCCAGGCTCATCCTCCCCCACTTTTCCGGATCGGCGAGGAGCTCAATCGCCTTTGCGGCGAACCCACGGACATCGCCGTATTCGACGAGGTGCCCCGTCTCCCCGTCCTTGACCGAATCCTGGAGCCCGGGGCGGCGGCTGGCGATCACGGGAAGCCCGCAGGCGTTCGCTTCGACCACGGTGAGCCCCCACCCTTCCTTGGGACTCGCGTTCAAGAAAAGATGCGATTTGTTGAGCAGCGTCACGAGCTCTGGTGTGTCCACCGCGCCGGGAAACTCGACCGACGCACCCAACCCCATGCGGCGGGCGAGACGGACGAGGCTTTCTCTCTCGGGCCCGTCGCCGATGATGAGGAGCCGCGCGTCGGGGAGATTTTCTTTGACCAGCGCGAACGCTTTGATCACGACCTCGATCGACTTGTACTTCCTCATCCGCCCGAAGTGCACCAGCGTCGGGTTTTCAAATCGCTCGACGCCCTCGATGACGCGGTACACCCCGTGATCCAAACCGCAGAGCACCACATCGATGCGGTCGCCGCGTACGCCGCGGCCGATGAGATCGGTTTTCGTGCTCGGGCTTATGACGACAAACCGGCAGTCCCGGTAGACCAAGGGAATCAACTTCTCCCAGAGGTACACGTACGACGCAAAAATCGCGTTTGTCTCCCGGAAGACGGTGCCGCCGAAGAGATGCGGAACCACCGCCACCACCTTCGGTCCCGCAAACGCGGGGAGCAAGAAAGGAATCTTGTTGATGTCCTCGATGACAAGGTCGCACGGGTGGCTTCCGAGAAACGCGCGGACGCGGCGAGGTATCACGTAGTTTGCGTCGTACCAGCGTCCGCTTCTCAGAACGTGAATCCCGTCGTAGTGGTCCTCCTCCGCACAACCCGGGAACGTGCTGACGAAGTAGGTGACCTCGTGACCGTCGGCGGCCAACCGTCTGAGTATCTCGTGGAGGTGGACCTCGGCGCCTCCGGCGTCGGGGTGTTTCAGATCTCTCCAATTGACCGCAACAAACCTCGCCAAGATTCCCCCCGTCACATTTTTTTTGCGACACAGCCGATCACGATCGCCGTATTCACGCGAACGCTCTCGGGCGTCATCGCCCGCACGATGCGGCGGATCCCGGAGAACCAGCCGGGGCTCTTGGGGTACATGGAAAGGCTCACCCCGGTCTTGAGCACAACCCGGCGCAACCCCCGGTACCAGATCGGCGGCGACATATGGTGCCCGTAGATCCCCACAACCCGCATACCGCGGCTCTCCACCAGCCGCTTGAGGCTCGCCGCCGAGAACTCCGTCTCCCACCCCGCGAACCACACACCCATCGACATCATGACGTGCTTCAGAAGCGTATAGTAATGGTACTTTTGCGGGACGTCGACGAGGAGAATCCCCCCGCGTTTTAGAACGCGGATGTTCTCGTCGAGCACCTCCGCAGGGTTCCTGAAGTGCTCGAGCAGTCCCTGGTGGTACACGACGCCGAAGGTCTCCGACACGAAGGGAAGCTTCACCGCGTCGCCGCAAACGATTTCGATGGAATCCCCGATCGTGGAAAGCATGAGGCGAAGCGACTCTTCGCTGTAGTCCAACGCCACCACTTTCGCGCCGAGCGACGCGATGGCGCGGGCGTCGCGGCCCGTCCCCGCCCCGACTTCGAGGGCGACGAGTCCGCCGACGTCGATGTGCCTCGCGAGGGTCTCGATAATCCGGCGGTCGGTCCCGTAGACGTCATCGATATTACGCGAGGCCGCCCAGAAGGTGTCCCAGTGTTTTCTTTCCGACACTCTCGTCATACGAAACCCGGTGAATCAGCACCCCGACGGACCGGCACCTCCGGCGGATCAGTGTCCCCGGCAAATCGCTGGTTCGGGCGGATCAATATCCATGGCGAATCCTGTCCGCCAGCATCGCCGGAAGACCGGCTTCCAGGATCTTTCGCGCCGCCGCGTCGACATCGTATTGGACGCGAAACGCCTCTGCGGCTTTGGCCGCGTCGTCGAACACGACGTACGCCGCTCTCGGATCGCCGTCCCGGGGCTGCCCCACGCTCCCGACGTTTATGATGCACTTTTCCCGGGGCCGTACCGTGATCGGCTCGCCGGGGAGGATCGATCTCATCCTGCCTTCGCCGTTGTGGACCGCGAGGTAGTGCGTGTGGCCGATGAAAGCGACCGGATGCGTCATCATGCGAAAAGCGTCTCTTGCCTCCATCGGGTCGAGAACGTAGATCCACTCCTCCGGTTTGTTCGGAGATCCATGGCTGCCGACGAAGCCGTTTTCCGATTCGATCAACAAGGGGAGCGACTTCAGATACTCTACGCTCTCGGAGGTGAGCTTCGCCTGGCTGTGTCTCACGCCCGCCTGGGCAGCGGGGTTGAGGTACCCGCGTTCGCCGGGGTCGATGATCGCAGCATCGTGATTGCCCAGAACGGCGGCCCCTTGGGACATACCGGCGACGATTCTGACGCATTCCTCGGGATTGGCGCCGTACCCAACGGTGTCCCCGAGGCAAATCGCCGTGTCGAACCCTCGTTTCTCCGCGTCGGCAAGCACCGCCAGCAGGGCCTCGAGATTCCCGTGGACGTCGGAATAGAACAGGATCCTCAAGTCGACACCCCTCTGTACTGTTTCAGAAAGCGATCGAGGATACCGTTGACGAACCTCCCGGCGTCTTCGGAGCTGTACTTGTGCGCGACTTCGATGGCTTCGTTGACGATGACTTTCGGCGGAACATCTGGGAAATAGAGGATCTCGCAGAGCGCGAACCTCAGAATGTTCTTGTCGACGAGCGACACACGATCTATCTCCCAGTTCTCGAGGGCGGTGCGGATGATATCGTCGAGGTGCTCTTTGTTCTCCAGCGTCTTGCAAAAAAGGAGACGGGCGTACTGGATCGTCTCGTCCGCGGAAGCCCGCCGGCGCGCCTGGTTTCCGAGTATCTCCTCGCAGGGCGAATCGGAGAACTCCGCCTCGTAGAGCGACTGGAGCACGATTTCCCTGGCCTTACGACGTTTGCCCAATTTTATTTCAACTTTTCCAGAGGTTCATCATCTCGACGAGCGCGAGCGCGCTGTCCCAGCCTTTGTTGCCGCCCTTTCCTCCCGCGCGGTCCATCGCCTGGTCCGGCGAGTCGGCTGTGATGAGGCCGTGCGTGAGAGGAATCGGCGAGCGAAGCGAAATGTCAGCGATCGCCTTGACCACCGAACCGGAGAGAACATCGAAGTGATGTGTCTCCCCGCGGATCATCGTGCCGAGACACACGACTCCGTCGAACTGTTTCGATTGAACGAGCTTCTCGGCAAATTGGGGGATCTCGAACGACCCCGGCACCCAGTACACATGGAGCGCGGAGTCGTCCGCCCCGTGTCTTACGAGACAATCCAAAGCGCCGTCCACGAGACGATACGTCACGAAGTCGTTGAACCGGCTGGCAACGATGGCGACCTTCTTACCACGGGCATCGAGCTTGCCCTCGTGCAGATTCGGCATCGGTCTACTCCTTTCCTTCCTTTACATCGGGAAGTTTCAATGATTCCACGAGCTCGCCGAGCATGTGACCCAGCTTGTCTTTCTTCGTGGAGAGATAACGGACATTGCTCTCGTTCGGCGGGACCTCGAGAGGGATACGTTCGACGATCTCGAGACCATACGCGCTCAACCCTACGATCTTCCTTGGGTTGTTCGTCATGAGCCGCATCTTCTTCACACCGAGGGTCACGAGGATCTGGGCTCCTATGCCGTAGTCACGGAGATCGGCGGGAAAACCAAGCTCTACGTTCGCCTCGACGGTATCGCGGCCGCGCTCCTGAAGGGCGTACGCCTTTATCTTGTTCTCGAGACCTATGCCCCTTCCCTCCTGCTTCATGTAGAGGAGAACGCCTCTGCCCGCGTGTTCGATCTCCATCATCGCCTTCTCGAGCTGGGGACCGCAGTCGCAACGAAGGGACCCGAAGACATCCCCGGTGAGACACTCGGAGTGCACACGGACCAGCACGGGCTCGTCACCCATCACCGCGCCTTTCACGAGCGCGATGTGTATCTGACCGTCGATATCGTTCTTGAAGAGGTGCAATTCGAACGGACCGAACCGTGTGGGCAAAGCCGCCGTCGCGAGGTGCGTGACGAGCCTCTCCTTGCGCCGGCGGTACTCGATGAGATCTCGTATCGTGACGATCTTCAGCCCGTACTGCTCGGCGACTCTTCCCAGCTGGGGGAGGCGAGCCATGTGTCCGTCCTCGTCCATCACCTCGCAAAGGACACCCGCCGGATAGAGCCCGGCAAGACTCATCATGTCGACAGCCGCCTCGGTGTGACCGGCCCGCCGGAGAACCCCGCCCGGGAGTGCATTCAGAGGGAACACGTGTCCGGGTCTGGCGAAATCGCTCGCCTTCGTGCGAGGATCGATCACCGCGCGGATCGTCGCGGCCCGATCGAATGCGCTGATCCCCGTCGTCGTGCCTTCGATGAGATCGATGGACACCGTAAACGCCGTTCCGAGTTTCGCCGTGCTGTCACGGACCATCGGCGGAAGATCGAGTTCTCTCAACCGTTCCGGCGTCATCGCCACACACACGAGCCCGCGGGCGTACTTGGAGAGAAAGTTGATCTTCTCCGGCGTCACCTTTTCCGCCGCAAGAATCATGTCGCCTTCGTTTTCTCGCCCTTCGTCGTCGACCACGATCACGATGTTCCCGTCCCGTATTTCCGTGACCGCCTCGTCGACGCTGCAGAAGATACTCATCATTTCACCTCTGGAAACGGTGTCCCCCGTTTCTTCTCACGATCCGGTCGAACGCGCTCTCCCTGCGCGCCGAATGACGTATTTCCCGAGGACGTCCGTTTCGACGTTTACCATCGTCCCCGAACGGTACCCCCCGACGACGGTGTGCTCGAACGTGTACGGAACGATCGTCATGGCGACCAGTCCCCCTCTGCCGCGCTCGATCACGGTGAGACTCACGCCGTCGATTGCGATCGACCCCTTCGGTACGACAAACTCGAGCATGTCCCTGGGTATCCGGACCTTGAGAATCCAGTCCTTCCCCATCCTCACGAACGACTGGACGATCCCGACTCCATCGATGTGTCCTTGAACGATGTGCCCTCCAAGGAGCGACTCCGCCTTTGCCGCCGTCTCGAGGTTGACCCGCGCGCCGGTGCGAAGCAAGTCCAGCGTGGTGCGTCTCAACGTCTCGCCGACCGCCGTGAAAACGATTTCCCCGCGCGTCGACCGTTCGACCGTTTGACAAACGCCGTTCACCGCCACGCTGTCCCCTGAAGAGACCCCGTCCTCCAAACCCGGACCGGTGACGGTGAACGACACGCCGTCCTTCACACGCCGCCGATGTCGGATCGTTCCAACGGTTCGTATCATTCCGGTGAACATTTCGACCCTCACGACAGCCGCTCGAGCACGGCGCTGCGCGTCTTCGCGTTGATGAAGCTCACGACGATATCTTCCGAGAGGAGAGAAGCTCCGGCGAAGCGAGCCCCGAGATTCTTTCTCCCCACCACGCGGTCAGCCAGGCCGACCCCTTCGGGTCCGAAGAGCGCCGGCGAAACAAAAACGAACATCCCGTCCCACACCCCGGCCTCGGCAAAACTCGAAAAGACTTTTCCTCCGCCTTCGACGAGAACGCTTGGTATGCCGTGCTCGTGAAGCCCGGCGACCGCAGCGGCAACGTCGATCGAGGCTCCCCTCGTCCTGCACCGTATGACACGCGCCCCCGCGCGGACGAGCGTCGCTTCTCTTTCTTTGGAAGCCTCCTCCGCGGTCAGTATCACCGCTTGCCGCCGATCGAGCCAAGGGTGAGCATCGGGGAACTTCAAACCCCCATCGATCACGATCGGAACCGGCGGATCGACGGAATCGAGCAGCCGACAGTCGAGCTGCGGCGAATCGGTGACAAACGTCTCGATCCCGATGAGGACGCCGTCGTGGACTGCCCTCAAACGGTGAACCATCCTCCGCGCGTCGCTCCCTGTGATGTCGTCCCGTTTGCCGGGTCGCGACGCAATTTTCCCGTCGAGCGTCACCGCGATCTTGAGAGTGACCGCGGGTCCCAGCCCGAGTTTCGCTTTGAAGTAAGCCATATTCAGCAGAAGAGCCCTGTCCGCCCGCGCTCCGACGTCGACGCTGATCCCGCGCTCGCGCAGCATCCGGACCCCTCGCCCGTAGACGCGGTCGTCCGGGTCCAGCGTGGGTATCACCACACGGGTCACGCCGCTTTCGATGACGTGATCCACGCACGGCGGCGTGTTCCCCACGTGAGCGCAAGGCTCGAGCGTCACATAAAGCGTACTCCCGCGGGCGGTCTCACCCGCCCTCTCGAGGGCGATCGTCTCGGCGTGATCTTCACCGTACTTCCGGTGGTACCCCGCACCGAGAATCCTCCCGTCTTTGACCACCAGTGCTCCAACGAGCGGATTCCGCTGCGTCTTCCCCGCCGCCATCCACGCCAGATCGATGGCACGATCGATGAAAAAGTCGTCGAGCGTGTCATCGCCGCTCGTGTCGTTCGACGCGAGCGAGTTCGTGCCGTCGGGAGATTCCGAAAGCGAATTTGCCTTGTCTCGATGGGCGTCACACACGGACCATTCTCCGACGCGTGTCCTCAGACCGCTGGAGCCAGGTTGTCTTCGGGGTTAACTCGATGACGGGAAGAGAATTACAACACGCCGCGGGACCACCGCCCCGCGGGTCGTTGGAGATTCGAGCCGCACCTTCTCCCATCCAGACTTTTACTGTCGGCCCCGGGATTCCACCGGGTCAATGGATGTTCTCCACTCGCGGGCTTTTACCGCCGGTGGGGACTTACACCCCGCCCCGAAGGTTGTCTCGGATCATATATTACGTGATTTCCGTTAGTTGTCAAGCCGCATCGAGGGTCGCCCGGTGGGTGCGGTGGATGGCCGTGGCGGGCGATCCTTGCTCGTTCCCGCGAAAAGGCCCGCCACGG
>Ga0315286_10005244_pt1 | contig 12512 bp, 14 predicted proteins | sample YL17G10_0_MG_FD_205038 | JGI IMG/M metagenome (GOLD analysis project Ga0315286, IMG submission 205038) | Sediment microbial communities from Yellowstone Lake, YNP, Wyoming, USA - YL17G10_0 | ecosystem: Environmental > Aquatic > Freshwater > Lake > Sediment | place: USA: Wyoming | collected... | reverse complement strand
TTCCCGGAAACAGTAGGAGGCGGAGTGTCTACAGAATAAATCTTGCCTTTTTTCTTAGCATCAAACTTGAAAAATTTTTCTTTCTCCCAAAATTTCAGGATTCTTGGCTCTGCCTCTCTGAAGTCATATTCTTCGCTTCCAGTCTTTTCTTCTTTTGTTTCTGCCATGTTCTACATAAGAATAAACTAATTAAAAAGCTTGTGCTTTCAGTTTAATCAGCCAGATTACCTGAGAGAAGGAAATCCATCAGAAGAATTAACGCCCTTGCCCTCTCCATCAGCCAGCATTCTTGCCAGGTCTATTCCCACATACTCTATAGAATAAACAGACTTGGTTGTCTGAAGGACTAATTTTCCTTCCTTAACTTCGACCCTCTGAACCTCCGATGTCCTCCAATCCAAGCCCTCAGGTCTTGGAATTGTTAAAAATTGGCCCTCCTTAGTAAAAGGTTGAAGATGCCTCACATAAGCCTGAACATTTTCTTGAAGAGAATCCCAGTTAAAGCTATCCAATAAAGATATTTGCTCCTTCCCTCTCAAGTATATAATTTTCTGCGTTCCAGATAAGCTATTCATAAATTTCTAAGTTCTTGTTAGGTTAATAAAGATTTAGATTATAAGATGTATAGGTATATTTATAATAACTCAGGCAGAAAACTCAATCCAAACTCTTTATCAATATAACAGGTTTCAAAACTTGACACAATCTCAAAATTATTTTTCATCTCTTTCAATATTCTATGAAAATCATTATAATTTTTAACTTCAAACTCAAGCTCAAGGTCCCATGGGCCTATGCTCTGGGAAACTCCTAGAATTTCAGGCAAAGAATAAATATATTCAAGCAGCTTTTTTTCTTCTTCAGTTGTCTTTCCCTGAAAATAAATAAATGCCTTGCAATAATTAATTCCTAATCTCTCTCTGTTCAAGCCAACCTTAAATGCTCCTATAATTCCTTTCTCTTGCAATTTTTTTATTCTCTGAATTGCTAAACTGCTCGAAATTCTCGCTTTCTCAGCAATCTCTATAATAGGAATCCTTGCATTTTCATTAAGCAATTTAAGAATAATTTTGTCTTTTTCATCAATCTTTTCTTCTTCAATCTTTCCGCCAAGAAGCCATGAAACTTGCTGCTTATCATTCAAAAGCCATTTTCTATGATGCAAAGTTGCTCTGTTAAAAATAGAGATTGCTCTTTCAAGTACAGATGAGCTATATTTATTCATGAATTCTGCCAAAGTTTTATCAAATCCTTCTATATCTTTAGAAACAATAGCAAAAATTAAATCCCACCTTCCTGAGCAAGAAACAGCCCAGACAATATTTTTCTGCTTAACAATATAATTCCACATTTCTTCCTCTTTCTGCCTTGAAATTGATTTAAACCTAATATAAACCTTATAGACAAAATATCCTAATTTTGCTATGTTTACATGAGGAACAAAACCAGTTATTATTTTCTCATCAATTAACTTTTTAATCCTATAATTAACAACCTGTTTGCTTATCCTGGTTTTCCTGCCTATTTCAGCATCACCCTGCCTTGAATTTAAATCCAGCTGATTTAGTATCTTCCAGTCATTTTTATCAAGTTTATATTTCTGTTTCATATCTTTACATAATTAAATAATATTTATAAATCTTTTCATTTTGACAAATTTCTTGATAGAAATTTATATTAATATACATAGAGATATTATGCCATGTCAAACGAAAATTTTTCATATGATGGAGTTGCTGTAGAATGTCAGCCTGAGAAAGTCTCTGTTAGATATGACCCTTCTCATTGGGGAGTGTCTAAAGAAGAAGCAGGGTTTCTTGAACTGGCTGTAGCTGAAGCCCAAACAGGAAGGCTGGAAAAGAGACATGCCTCAGCAACAGATCACGCAGACAATATCTGTCATTAGATATAGAGGTGATAGGAACCTCGATGAAAATCAAGCTAGTCAGACTTAAAGACAATAGAACAAGTGATGTCTTAGATTTTCCAATAGTTGAAAATATAGGGCTTGGCTATTTAGGTTCTACATTAAAAGCAAAAGGATATGATGCAGAAATTTTAGATGAAGAAATACAAGATATTACAAGGAATGAAACATTAGAAAAACTAAAAGAAGCAGACTTAATTGGATTCACTGCAACAGCAAGACCTCAAATTTATAGTGTAATAGATGTTTCCAATGAACTAAGAAAAAGAGGGTATGGGGGGCATATCACTGCTGGAGGACATTTTCCGACTTTCATGTTTAGAGAGTTACTAGAGAATTCTAATTTAGATTCTATTGTTCTTTATGAGGGAGAAGAAACATTATCGGAACTCGCAGAAGCTGTTGAAAAAGGAAAAGATTTGGGAGGAGTTTTAGGTTTAGCTTTTAAAGATAAAGGTGAAACTAAAAAAAATCATTTGAGACCTCTTGTTCATAATCTGGATTCACTGCCATCTCCTTCAAGAGATTTAAGTGGAGAGATAATTGAAAAGGGAGGGTTATCTGTTATTTCTTCTAGCAGGGGGTGTTATAATAGATGCTCTTATTGCACAATAAGCTCTTTCTATAGCGACCCTCCTGGAGATAGATTCAGGTTAAGAAGTGCTGAAAATGTTTCAGAGGAATTAAGAGAATTAAAAAAAAGATTTCCCAACCTTCGAGATATCTGGTTTGTAGATGATAATTTTGTTCAGAAAGGAGAGCAAGGATATGAAAGGACTAGCAAGATTTGTAAAACATTAAAGCAACTTGGATTAAAATTTGATATTTATCTAAGAGCAGACGATGTTAATGACAGAGTTTTAAGAATCATGAAAGAAAGTGGGCTAAGGTCTGTTTTTATTGGGGCTGAAGCAGGCACTAATAAAACTTTAAAAGAGATTTTTAGGAAAAGAACCGGTGTTGAACAAACAAAACATGCAATAAAATTATGCAAAGAATTTGGAATTAATGTAGATCCCGGATTTATTATGTTCCATCCATGGTCAACTATGGACGAAATAGGCGAGAATATAGCTTTTCTAAAGGGCATAGAAGAATATACACCTTATGGAATTGCAAGTTTCCTTACAGCTTATAAATTTACACCAATTGGATTAGAGATGCAATCTGAAAAAAGAGCATATAAACCTGCAAGAACCAAAACTAAAGACCCGCTACAAGATGATGTCCCCTATGAAATAGAAGACCCAAAAGCCGAACTACTTTTAGATTTAACCTTGAAAGCTTTTCAAGGATTTAGCCAACTTCCAAAATCTCTCAGAAAATTAAAATCTAAAGCAAGAAAAGAAAACAATCAAGAACTTTTAAAAAATCATGCTCAAAGAATAAATGGCTTCAGCAGAGCATCTATGCATTATTTTGAAAGACTTTATTCTTTCTTAAGAAGAGATGGTCTAAATGGTGTCAAAGACTTTTTTGAAAGAGTTTCAAGAGAAATAGAAGATTATACTTCAAGAGAAGTGAGTGATATTGAAAAAATTCTTGCATCCTGAATTCCATTAAGCTTATTAATTCCTAAACTTTTTAGTTTTATGAATACAAAAGTACCAAAAAATTGGTAAAATATGTCAGAGAAAGATATAAAAATACCAAAAATATGGTATTTTTATGAGGAAGATAAATTATCTATACAAAACCAAGAAGATAAGCCAGATGAATGAATATGAAATAGAAAGATATCTGGATTTTTTCTCGAACTCATATAAGGAAAATCTTGAGCATTCTAAATGCAGCATTAAAAAATTTCCGCGGTGGAGCATTATTTCAGGTTATTATGCAATGCACGACATAGCAAAGCTTTTTCTCGCTGACAAATTTAACATAAAAGTAGAGTTTAATGTCCACGAAACAACAATTGAGGTTTTCAAAGAATTGATAAAAGATAAAGAAATTGCAGAAATGCTTAGTCTTGGTTATAAAGAGCTTCTTACTCTGCTGAATGACCTAGCAGTTGCACGAAAACAAAGAACAAGCGCTCAGTATTATACGGGCATAGAGTATAGAAAAGAAAAATACAAGGAAGATGCAAAAATTTTTATATTTTCTACAGTTATCCCATTTCTAAATAAAATAAGGGAGCTTAAGAATGCTAATTAATCTGTTTAAAAAAAATCTCGCGAAAACAATTCTATTTTTTTCAATAAGCCCTGGAAGAAAGCATAAAAGAAAAGAAATCAAGGAAAAGTTAGCTATGAATAATCTGCCTTTAGATGAGTCTCTCCTCCAGCTTTTGAACTTAAAAATAATAAAAAAAGAAAAAAACCTTTATTTCTTAGATGTTGAAAATTTAGTAGTTGAGCAAATTCTCAATGAGATTAAAGACAAATTTGCAGGCTTGTCATTAAAAGTTCAGACAATATTAATAGAGTCTGTATCAGAGATTTCAAAACTCAGAGGAATAAAAAATATAATCTTATTTGGAAGTTACGCAAAACTCATATTCACAGAACATTCGGATATTGATTTGGCAGTTATCCTAGAAAAAAATAAAAAAACAGAGAAGAAAATACTTGCAATATCAGAGAAAATTTCAGAAAAATACAAAAAAAATGTGCATATTAATTTCTTTGATGATAGGGAATTGAAAAATAAAAAAGATAGCATGATAAAAGACATAAGGCAAAATGGAAGAGAACTGATTTAAGGGGGAAAAGCCATAAAACCGAAAGGTTTAAATATCTCAAAAATGAGATAATATTATCTCACTAAAGAGATAATAACATGTTAACAAAAAATCAGGCAGAAATACTGAACTTATTTAGAAAGAATGTTCTTCTCAAAATAAACATTCTCCAGCTAACAAAGAAGCTTGGAAAATCATATCAGCGAGTTTATGAATCAGTAAAAAAACTTGAAAAAAGAAACATACTAAAAATTGATAAGCTTGGAAATACAAATCTTACATCTCTTCTCCTGTCAAGAGAGTCAATTCTCTATCTTTCTCTTCTTGATGAGCAGGAAGCAATAAAAGCAAACCTTCCAAACTTTAACAAAATACTGGAAATAAAAGAAATCTCTCAATATCTTATTCTAGTTACAGGAAGTTATGCAAAAGCCAAGCAGACAAAAGCCTCTGATTTAGATTTAGTTATAGTTATCCCGAATAATGAAAAAGCAATCGAAATTCAAAAACTAGTTGAAAATCTTACCCTGACTTTTTATCCTAAAGTCCATTTGTATGTATTTAATAACAAGGATATTCTCGAAATGCTTCTTGAAAGAAAAGAGAATTATGGAAAAGAAATTTTCAAGAATCATACAATTTTAAAAAATGCCTATATCTACTATGAAATCTTAAAAGAGGCAATTAAAAATGGATTTTCGGGTTAAGTCTTATTTAGATAGAGCAGAAAATGAACTCTTGCTTGCAAAAACAAATTTTGAAATTTCCACAAGCAATGAGCTAAAAAAAGTTCTTAAATTGCCATCAGAAAGAACATTCTTTAATAATGTAATCTCTCAATGCTATTATTCAATATTTTATACTGCAAAAGCATATCTCCTTCTCAAGTTTATAGAAACTTCCCCTCCTGATGAGCATAAGAAAACATACCTAGAATTCAAAAAATTTGTAGATTCTGGAATTTTAAGCAAGCAGTTGCTGGAAATTTATGACAAGGAAACAGAAAAAGCAGATTTTTTATTAAAAATATTTTATGGAGAAAAAAGCAAGAGAGGAAGATTCACTTATGATATAAATGCGAATGCTAATATTCCGTATGCTAAAGAATCGCTTGAAAATGCAAGAGAATTCATCTCATTAATTAAAGCAATAATTGAAGAAATAGGATAATGAGAAAAACAAAATTCGCAATCTCCCAGCTCAGAAAGATAGAGAAACTCACAGACAAGGAAATGTTACTGGCAGCAGACTGGACAGAAGAATGGCAAGTTCTCATCTCAACAATTCTATCTGCACAAACTAAGGACGAAACCACAATTAACATCTCGCGCAATCTCTATAAAAAATATCCAACACTGAATAAGCTTGCAAAAGCAAAATTAAAAGACGTAAAGAAGATAATTAAGCCAATCAACTATCATAAAACTAAAGCTAAACACATTATTCAAACTGCTGGAATAATAAAAAACAAGTATAAAGGCAAAATTCCCCACAACTTAGATAAGTTGCTAGAACTGCCAGGAGTAGGAAGAAAAACGGGAAATGTTTTTCTTGCTGTTCACAATCACCCTGCAATAGGGATAGATACCCATGTCGCCTACCTCTCGCAAATTCTAGGCTGGACAAAAAATAAGCATCCTCATAAAATAGAGGAGGACTTAAAAAAGTTATTCCCTAAAAGGTATTGGAGCTCAATTAATTACATCCTCGTAAGATTTGGCAGAATTTACAAGACAAGGAAGAAACAGGTTGAGAAACTGAAAGAAGAAGGAATAATCTAATGATAAATAATAAGATGAATAGGATAGTTATATTTGATAAAGGAGAAAATATTTGGAAACCCGAAGAAATGCAAAACTTGCAATATTAATTTTACAGCAACTCAAACATGTATTGTGTGGGCATTAATAATAGAAAAAGAGAAGAAAAAATAATCTAAGGAAAAACTTAAATACCCAAAACCACAAGGATAATCATGGCAAAAGACAGCGGAATAAGCATGCCCGGCGGGTTCGGCGGCTTAATGAGATATAATGAAGAATATAACTCAAAACTAAAAATTAAGGCAAGCTGGGTTATAGTGTTTGTAATTCTTATCATCCTGTTTGTGCTGGTTCTAAACATCTTTTTTCCTGTAAAAGTGGCTTAAATTCTAAATTAACCATATATCACATGGATTTGATTATTAATCACTAAAGTTTGGTTTTAAATAACAATAATTAGGCTAAGCTATCAGTTAACAAAGATTGGATTGCACCCATAAAATGAGACAAATAGTTAAGCTAAAAATCCAATAATAACCTATAATTAACTTATGTGACATTATTAAGAGTTTTTATACTTGTTAACCAATTTATTTCTAATAAAGATAATATTTATATATGTAAAAAAACTTGGAAAAATATGCTAGGCGGAATAGACCCTAAAAAAATTCAGGCAATGATGAAGCAAATGGGAATTAAGCAGCAGGAGATAGATGCTTCCAGAGTTGTAATTGAATGTGAAGATAAAAATATAATAATTGAAAATCCAAGTGTTCTAAAAGTCAATATGCAGGGGCAGGAGCAATTCCAAATCTCAGGAGATATAAGCGAGCAGGAAAAAGGAATAAGTGAAGAAGACATAAAACAAATTATGGAAAAAACAGGAAAAAGCAAAAAAGAGGCAGAAGAAGCGCTCAAGAACTCAAATGGAGACTTGGCAGAAGCTATTCTGAGCTTATCCTAAATTAGTAAATGCAACAGTCTAATAATAAATTCCAATAAAATCTATTCAATCAAAACAAAAAATTATCAAGTAACACAATTAATTTACGAGTTGATAGTTATTAATAGCATTATTTATCTATCTCTGCTTTAATTTATCGAAACCAGTTCCAGGGATATAGATAATAATACCAGGAATAATTTGAACTATTATATCCATACCCACCATAACCATACCCATAACTCACATTTCCATAACCATAGCCATAGCCAGATGTGCCATAACCTGAACCAGAATAAACCACATAGCCGCTAATACTTCCTCTGCAAGAATTATAATTAACAGAATTGCAGTCAACTTTATCAAAAACATTTCCACTTCCAGAATTATTGATTCCAGAACATCTTAAATCTTTAAATTTTGAATTTGTCTTCGTGTTGTCACAAGCCCTGTTTTCACCCAGCATATTATTATTTCCAACAATCAATATGCCATTAAAGTTATTATTGTCTGCTGCATTTTTCTCAAGTCTATTGTTGTTTCCAGAAATATAAATTCCACTATTGCCACTATTGCTGGCTTTATTATCTTTCAGGAAATTAAAAGAGCTGTTTTCAAGCAATATTCCATAGATAAAATTTCCATTTATAGTGTTATTTTCTATTCTCGCATTGTTTGCATTCTTAATATACAAGCCAGAGTCTGCACTTGCTCCATAACCATACCCAGAGCCATACACAGATGCTGCATAGTTTATTCTGCAATTCTTGATAGTTGTGTATTTTTTATTTGAATAAATTCCGTTCATGCTTGAAATAGCATGGCTCTGGCAGTCTAAAGTTACATTCTCAGCAGAAATTACTATGCATGAAGTTGAATTAGAATTATACAAGTCTGAATTTAATATGTAAGTTCCTGCCTGATTAAGTTCAGAGCATCTGCTTAAAATAACAGGCAGTTTATTAATATAATAATTCAAAGAAAAAAGATTGTTGCCAACTAGTTTGTCATAATCACACTCAGCTCCAGCTTTAATCTCATGATTTCCTGCTGTTTCTGGAAAAAAATCAAATTCAAAATCAGAAAACTGGTTAGCAGGAACATAAACTTCCCTGGTTTCAATTAAATCTGAGTTAACCCGCAAACTTAAATTGCACCAAGTGTCCTGCCTGATGTTAAATAATTTTACTCTTGCAATATGTGTGCCATTAATCATTCCAGAACCAATAATTTCAATATTCTTAATTGAAACATCTGGCTCATAATTATCTTCAATCGAGAATCTAACAGAATCTCTTGCAAGATTTCCTCCAGTGTCTCTGGTTTCTAACTCAAGAAAATAATTTCCTGCTTCAAGGTTCTGCAAAATAATACTAGGCTCATTTCCAGCCTCTTCTCCATTCAGTTTCCATGCAAAATCATCTAAATAACCATCATCTGAATCATAAGCAAACCCTTCAGCATAAATCTCATTTCCAGCAGCAAACACAGAGCCATTTACAATTGAAATTCTTGCAAATGGTTTTCTGTCTTCAATTATAAAATAATTTGATTTAGCCTCCAGATTGTTCATGCCATCTCTCGCTCTTACAATAATTTTATAACTTCCAGTTCTGGCAAATCTCAAATCAGCTATAAAATTTTTCTTCTGGACATAATCTCCAATAATGCTTTCATTTTCTCCCTTAAGAAAAACAGAAAATACGAGGTTATCAGACGCCTGCCATGAAACATTATACAATCTGGAATTAATTTCTTTGACAATAACATTCGACAGGCTGGCTGAATACGCCAAGCCAGCAAACAAAATTATAAAAATAAAACAAATAAACAGCTTTTTCATTTTTTTTCATCTCCTTCAGTTCGATAAGTAAAATAAGACACATAATTTCTTGGCTCATTTCCCCCATTCCCCCCATACCCCTCTTCTAACAAAGCCACAACATCTTTCCCATCAACCCTAGCTTGATAAATTCTTGAAAAATCCCTGTTTTTCATGTCTTTTGGCATTTCAAGAATTCCAACATCTTTATATGCATTTTTATCTTTATCTGGCTCAAGAACAGCAATCCTGTATTCTCCAATAGTCAATGAACTTCTTGGGAATGATAATTCACTATACAGCACTCTTCCTTTACTATCAAAACACGCTATCTCTCCTACAGAAGGTGTATCTGAAAGTTTTATTGCCCTGCTGTCTTTCTTGCCTATTCTAAAAACATATAAATCTCCTTTTTCCTTTCCAGGATTCAGGCTTACTCTTGCTAAAACATCAACATAATCCTCTCTGTCAAAATAATCAAGAACCTCATACTCTGCAGGAACACCATCAGGAGAAGCCTCTCTTCCTGTAAACTGCACTATTGTCTTTTTTATAATATCTTCCTTGCTCTCATTTCTCTTGTATTTCTCTTTGATTATATTCTTCAATTCATTAGGATTTCTCGCCTCGCTTATTTCTCCTTTATAATTGCTTTTATATTTTTCAACACTTAGTTTACTTAGTTTATTTTCCCTAACCTCCCGCTTTTGTTTGTCAGGAGTATTTGCAATTGCTTCTAACGAATCAAATGAGCCAAAAGAACTAAGAGATAATCCAGCTCCAACAATTGCTGCCAAACCTTTTAAAAATTCTGTTCGTTTCATTTTGCCCCTCCAAAAGGTTTAGTCCAGTCACTAAAAATTTTAAGCAAGGTTTCATATCTATTCTCATTTATCCATGCATTTTCTCTTCTCTTGTCAAGTGTCCTCGCCCCTATATCAAAAAATCTCTGCCCAAAATTTAAATTTATCAGGGGAGCGAGAGTATCAACCTTTTCTCCTAGCAAACTTCTTACCTTGCTGCTGAGTTCTATTGGAGCATTATCTTGTGTGATAAGCCTTGAGGTTCCATCAAACCTCTTCCAGATATTAACTCTTGCTCCAGGAGCATTCTCCCCAGAACAGCTCTTCCCTGATTTCTGCTCTAAACACCACCCATCACTTGCTAAAAATCCAATTGGGTCGAGGCTGTAATCTTCCTGCTCAAGAGTTGACATAGGAACATAATAATGATAAAGCTCATGAGCAAGTGCATTAACTGAATTTTCTGCTGCGCCATAGCTTAGCAAAATAACGCCATAATCAGGATAATATCCTCCTGCAAAATAAGTTATATAAGCCTCACCTTTATCATTAATGCTTTTTTTTCCTAAAATCCTTTCATCAACCAACCCTATAACAATCTTATCATCTTTCTTTTCATTTTTCAGGCTTTCCAAGATTTTTATCTGGATTTTCTCCATTAGTTTAATTCTCTCTTGTGTTTTTAATGGCTCTGGATTTCTCCTGTTCTCTCCTTTATAATCAAGCAAATCACTGTTTTCAAGTATGGGCATGGATAAAAAATTCTCAAATTCTATGTCAGCATTCTCAGGCTTGACAGGAAAAACACTTCTCGTAAACTCAAACTGCCTGTTCATGTTGCTTACTATTTCCTGTTCCTTATCAGCAGGAAAATTTCCCTCATCATCAGCAGGATAAGGCCATGTTTCTGACTCAGAGCTGATTAGCACAGGATAAACCCTAATAAAAATATTTTTATTATTTTCAACAAAAGAAATCTCTCCGCCAAGATTATTATTTTCCTCATTGCCTTCAGCAATCTTGTTCTCAGGGTCAATTATCACTGAATATTTCACAATCTGCTTGTCAGAAGAAATATTAAAAAGAGTTATGCCATCTTTCCCGTTTTTAATATTCCTTATTTTCCCGGTAATCTCCCTGACTTTTTCCAATTCAGCATCCTTTCCCTTGTTTAACTCTGCTTCCAACTCTGCAACAAGCATTTCCTTTGACTTATACTGCTCTCCTAAAACTGTTTGAGGAATCTTATTTGCAAGCCCTTCCTGTTTTATTTCAACAGGAACATCCATAATGCTGATTTTGTTTGATTCAAAATCAAGAATTATTCTTTCAATTGCTGGCTTTCCTTTTACAAGAGTTTGTTCCTCGCCATCCTGAGTAAAATCCCTTATTGGTACAACATTCAGGAAATAAGCATCTTTAATGAGAATGTCAAAACTTGGAATTGTAACCGGCACTGATTCAGCAAGAGGAAGCTCGTCATTATACATCTCCTTAAGAACATAAGCCCTGCATAAAATACTATCATCTGGTTTTATCTTCTCTTTCCATTTTTTAGGATAAAAAAAAGTGCAATTGTCTTTATTTCTGCATGTTTTTGTCTCTGGAACCGTCAGGGGAAACCATCCAGAATCATATTTAAAAAATGAAAAAGAAACTTCAAATTCTTTTCCTTTTTCATATCCAGGAAGCTCTATGCTGACAGTGCAGTTTAATCTTGCAGGAAAAACTTCGCTGTATTTAATCTCCTTATTATCAAACTCACTGCTGAAAAAATCAGGCTCCATCCAGCTTTGCAAACTAACACAATTAAATGGTATTTTCTCAAATTCAAACTTTTCGCATTTTCCAGATTTGCATTTCCAGTTCTGGCAGGATAATTCATCCATATTTTCTGAGTAATCTTCAGAGTTCACATTGCACTTCTCCTTTGCCTCGGGGCTTAATAACTCAGGCTCATCATAGCATGGAAAGCAGGTAAAATCTTCATTAATTGGCTCTTTCTTGCACTCCCTATTCTCGCACTTCCATGACTCACAATTTGAAATGTTTTCTCCAAGATAGTTATGATGATAATCATAGCACTCTTCATCACTAACACAGCCGCAAACTCCCCTGTCTAATCTCGATTTTCCCTTAAAACTCTGCTCATAAATTAAAAAATCCCAGGAAGCTTCCTCAATCTTCTCGCCGACACACGGCCTGGTGTACTTATAGGTTGTTCCTGGTTTATTCTGAAGAGCTAGGTAATCAAAACACGGGAAAAAACTCGTGCTGCCAAGAAACGGAGATGAAGAATAACTCTGGCTTGCCCTGCAATCAAGCCAATTCCTGCCGTCATTTTCATTGTAACTCCCAACCCTGAAACTGCATTCATTGTCGCAAATTTCATAATACTCATAATTTGTAATCACATTGCTGGCTGACTGAAATTTGCTCGTTCCAATAAAACCCTCTCTCGGGCACTTATCTCCTGGAACATTTTTATTAGGCCATACAGTTGGCTCAGCAAGAGGATGATAATCCTTCCACCCCCTCACACTGTCAAAATCCATATTCCAAGAAGCTGAA
>Ga0315286_10005242_pt1 | contig 12513 bp, 7 predicted proteins | sample YL17G10_0_MG_FD_205038 | JGI IMG/M metagenome (GOLD analysis project Ga0315286, IMG submission 205038) | Sediment microbial communities from Yellowstone Lake, YNP, Wyoming, USA - YL17G10_0 | ecosystem: Environmental > Aquatic > Freshwater > Lake > Sediment | place: USA: Wyoming | collected... | reverse complement strand
CCCCGTCGTGGTCTTGAAGAGGAGGAAGTAGATCAGGAAGACCGCCGCGAGGGCGATGACGAACCCCCAGTGGAGGCGGAAATCCGGGAAGATCTTCGGGAGATACGCGGTCGGCTCGATATATCGCGTTCTCGGGACGCTCGCGTTCGGGTCGAGCATCGGGTTCTTCACGAGGTAGTCGGTGAGCCTGATCATGATGTGGTTCATCATGATCGTGTTGATAACCTCGTGCCCCCCGGTCTTCGCCTTGAGGTACCCGGGTATCGCCCCCCAGACCGCCCCGCCCGCTATGCCGACGAGGAGCGCCAGGGGAAGGTGCGCGAAGTGGGGGAGCGCCTTCACCGCGTACCCGATGTAGGCCGCGCCGACCGCCCCCGCGTAGAGCTGCCCTTCGACCCCGATGTTGAAGAGCCCGCATTTGAAGCCGAAGGCGACCGCAAGCCCGCTCAGGATGTACGGGGTGGTGATCACGAAGGTCTCGGCGATCGCCCTCGGTTTTCCGAACGACCCGGCGAGGAGCCCCTGGTATGCCCTGGCGACGCTTGACCCCGCGAGCCCGATGATGAGCGCGCCGATGGCCAGGGCGGTCACGATCGAGAGAAAGGGTATGGCGATCTCCTGGACCCCCGCCCGGGTGACGAACTGTTTTTTCATGCCACACCTGCCATGAGAAGTCCGAGCCTCTCCTTTGTCGCCTCTTCAGCACCGAGTATCGCGATGATCCTTCCCTTGAACATGACTCCGATTGTGTCCGCCAGGCCCATGATTTCGTCGAGCTCCGACGATACGAGGAGGACCCCGCACCCGGAGTCCCTCGCTTCGACGATCTTCTTGTGGATGTACTCGATCGAGCCGACGTCGAGCCCCCTGGTGGGCTGGGCGGCGACGAGGAGCCTGACGCCCCGCGAGAGCTCCCGCGCCACGACGGTCTTCTGCTGGTTTCCTCCGGAGAGGGCCTCGGTGAGAGTCCCGATACCGGGGGTCTTGATGTCGAACTCCCGGACGAGCCGCTCGGCCGCTCGGGAGATGTGCGAGTAGTCCATCACCCCGTGTTTGGCGAAGGGCGGCTTGAAGTAAGAGCAGAGGACGAGGTTGTCCCGCACGGGGTAGGGGAGGACGAGGCCGTACTTCTGCCTGTCCTCGGGGATGTGCGCGGTTCCTAGCTCCGTGACCTCCCGCGGGTCTTCCCCCCCGACCGGCGCGCCCCGAACGGCGATTTCCCCCGCCTGGAAGGGGAGCAGGCCCGTCAGGGCCTGAACGAGCTCCGTCTGACCGTTGCCCTGCACCCCCGCGAGCCCGAATATCTCTCCCTCGCGGACCGTGAACCTCACCCGGTCCACCGCTTTAACCCCCCGCGGGTCGAAAACGGTGAGGTCCCTCACCTCCAGAACGGGGGCGCCCTTCTCCATACCTCCCTTCTCCACCGTAAGGTGCACCTCACGCCCCACCATCATCCGCGCGAGCTCCTGCTCGTCCGTTTCCTTGGGCCTCACGCTCCCGACGACCTTGCCGTTGCGCAGAACCGTGATATTGTCGGAGATCTCAAGGACTTCCCTGAGCTTGTGGCTGATGAAGATAATGGATTTCCCCTCCCGTTTGAGGGAGCCAAGGGTGGCGAAGAGCTCGTCGATCTCCTGTGGGGTGAGCACCGCGGTGGGCTCGTCGAGGATGAGGATCTCGGCTTCCCTGTAGAGAGCCTTTATGATTTCCACCCTCTGCTGGGCTCCGATGGGAAGGTCTTTCACGACGTCGTCGGGGTCGAGCGCGAACCGGTATCGGTCGGCGAGCTCGCGGATCCTCCTTTTCGCTTCGGGCATGTCGAGCATGCCCATTTTGCGGGTTTCCTTCCCGAGGATGATGTTCTCGGCGACCGTCATGACCGGGATGAGCATGAAGTGCTGGTGGACCATCCCGATCCCGTGCCGGAGAGCGTCCGAGGGGGACCTGATCGGCGATCTCCTGCCGCCTATGAGGATCTCCCCGCCGTCGGGGGTGTAGAGACCGTAGAGTATGTTCATGAGGGTGGTCTTGCCCGCGCCGTTCTCCCCCAGGAGGGAATGGATCTCCCCGCGCGCAAGGGTGAAGTCGATGCGGTCGTTCGCGACAACCCCGGGAAAACGCTTTACGATCCCCTTGAGCTCGAGCAGCGCTTCGCGGGGCGGCGCTTCGCCTTTCATTGGGATTCCCCCCTCGGTGATACTACCCGGAATCGATTGGTTTTGCAATAGAAATGCGCGAGTGTGTTACACTTTTATGAGGGTGATGAACACCTCGGCGACTCCCACGAGGAACCCGAGGATCCCCCCCGAGATGACGATGAAACGGAGCTCGGGCCCCGAGGCTTTGCGCGTGAGCGATTCGAGCTCGTGGAGGTCGAGCTCGGCGACCTTCTGCTCGACGATACCCGACACCATCCCCTCGTCGATGAAGGATTCGATCACGTTTTTATTGAAGAAGCCGTCCTTGTCGAGGAGAACGGATAGGATCACCTTTTTCACGCCCCTTCTCATCAGGGGGACGTCCCAGAGCCGGCTTCCGCTTTTTGAGAGAAACCGATCGATCGATTCGTCGAGCCTCCGGCGGTCGATCCTGCGTCTGATCGCTTCGCTGTTAACGAGGTAGCCGTTCACCAACTCGCCCGCCCTCTGAGCGATCTCACTCCGCCGTTTGGGCAAAAGCCCCTGGACCCCCAGGAAAGGCCGCTTCGGCCAGAAGAGGAGCTTGATCGCGACGGCGTTCGTGAAGGCCCCCACGAAGGCGCCGATCGCGGGGTAGACGATAAAGCTCAGGTTTGTCATGAGGTGTACAATATAACACATCGCACGCAAGGGATACAGCGGAAACTGGTCCGAAACCGGCCCGTGAGGTTACCCTCGGGAAAGGTGTATTCTTTACGCCGGTTCTATTGTATCATATTGATACGATGGGCGGGCCACCGGGCCTGCTCACCTTTTAAGGCACGCAATTCATTGTGAGCGCATATCTTGAACGCGTCCAGAACGAGGAATTTTCCATGGATATGAACCGGTTTACCGAGAAGGCCGCCCAGTCGCTGTCGAACGCCCAAACCATCGCGGGGGAGTTCGGCCACCAGCAGATCGAGAACGAGCACCTACTCTACGCACTCCTCAGGGAGGAGAAGGGGGTCGTGCCGCAGATCCTCGCGAAGCTCGAGTTGGCCGGTGAGGACGTAACCCGCGAGACCGAGCGGGCCCTCGGGAAGAAGCCCCGCGTCACGGGGAGCGGGGCCGGCGGGACCGTCTACCTTTCGGCGAGGCTCAACGCGCTGTTCGCCCGAGCCGAGTCGGACGCGAAGGGGTTGAAGGACGACTATGTCAGCACCGAGCACCTCTTCCTCGCCCTTTCGGAGGAGGACGGGGACGCCGGGGCGCTCCTCAAGAAACTCGGAATCACGAGGAACAAAATCCTGAGCGCTCTCAAGCTCATCAGGGGGAACCAGCGGGTGACCACGCAAAATCCGGAGGCCACCTACCAGGCCCTCGAGCGGTACTCGGTCGACCTCACTGAAAGGGCCGGCAAGGGGAAGCTCGACCCGGTGATCGGGCGCGACGACGAGATCAGGCGGGTGATCCAGGTGCTCTCGCGGCGGACCAAGAACAACCCCGTTCTCATCGGGGAACCGGGCGTTGGGAAGACGGCGATCGTCGAGGGGCTCGCCCAGCGGATCGTGAAGAGGGACGTCCCCGAGGGGCTCAAGGAAAAGCGGATCGTGGCCCTCGACATGGGGTCGCTCCTCGCCGGCGCGAAATTCCGGGGAGAGTTCGAGGAGCGTCTAAAGGCGGTGCTGAAAGAGGTCCAGGAGTCGGAGGGGAAGATCATCCTCTTTATCGACGAGCTCCACACCGTTGTCGGGGCGGGGGCCGCCGAGGGCGCGATCGACGCGGGGAACATGTTGAAACCCATGCTCGCGAGGGGCGAGCTCCACTGCATAGGGGCCACCACCCTGAACGAGTACCGCAAGCATATCGAGAAGGACGCGGCCCTCGAGAGGCGGTTCCAACCCGTCCTTGTCACCGAGCCGAGCGTCGAGGACACTATCTCGATCCTCCGCGGGCTCAAGGAACGGTACGACATCCACCACGGCGTGAAGATAAAGGACAGCGCCCTGGTGGCGGCGGCGGTGCTGTCCGCCCGCTATATCTCGGATCGTTTCCTTCCCGACAAGGCGATCGACCTCATCGACGAGGCCGCCGCCAAGCTCCGGACCGAGATCGACTCGATGCCCGTGGAGCTCGACGAGATCATGCGAAAAATCATGCAGCTCGAGATCGAGCGCGAGGCCCTGAAGAAGGAGAGCGACAACGCCTCGCGCGAGCGGCTCGGGAAGCTGGAGAAGCAGCTGGCCGATCTCAAGGAGGAGGGGAACACCCTCCGGTCCAAGTGGGAGGAGGAGAAGAAACACCTCCAGCGGACGAGGGAATTGAAAAGCGAGATCGAGCAGGTGAAGTTTCAGATGGAGGATGCCGAGCGGAGGTACGACCTCAACAAGGCCGCCGAGCTCAAGTACGGGAAGCTCATCCAGCTCGAGAAGCAGCTCGAAGCCCTCGGGGACGAAGGCAGCGCGAAAGGCGGCGAGCGGCTCCTGAAGGAGGAGGTTGACGAGGAGGACATCGCCCAAGTGGTCGCGAAGTGGACCGGCATCCCGGTCTCGCGCCTCATGCAGGGGGAGATGCAGAAGCTCCTGAACCTCGAGGAACACCTCCACAAGCGGGTCATCGGCCAGGACGAGGCGGTTCAGGCCGTCTCCGAGGCGATCATCCGGGCCCGCGCCGGCATCAAGGACCCGAAGAAACCAATCGGGAACTTCCTCTTCCTGGGACCCACGGGGGTAGGGAAGACAGAGCTTGCCCGCACGCTTGCCGAGTTCCTCTTCGACGACGAGAAGAGCATGATACGGCTCGACATGTCCGAGTACATGGAGCGGCACACGGTCTCGAAGCTCATCGGAGCGCCCCCGGGCTACGTGGGGTACGACGAAGGGGGCCAGCTCACCGAGCAGGTGCGTCGAAAGCCCTACGCCGTGATCCTCCTCGACGAGATCGAGAAGGCGCACCCCGACGTGTTCAACATCCTCCTCCAGATCTTCGAGGACGGGCGGCTCACCGACTCCCACGGGAGGACGGTCGACTTCAAGAACAGCATAATCATCATGACCTCGAACCTGGGGTCCGAGTTAATCCTCGAGTACACGGGCAACGGGGACAAGTCCTACGACGAAATGAAGAAGGTGGTCCTCGACGTGCTCAAGCGGAGTTTTCGGCCCGAGTTCCTGAACCGAATCGACGAGGTAGTCGTGTTCCACTCCCTCACCAGGGAGCACATCGTCGACATCGCCAGGCTCCAGCTCGCCTATCTCGCCAACCGGATCGGGGAGAGAAACATCGATCTCCAGTTCACCGAAAAAGCGGTGAAGCTGCTCGCCGAGCACGGGTACGACAGCACCTACGGCGCCCGTCCTCTCAAGCGGACGATCCAGACCTACATCGAGACCCCCCTCGCGAGGGAGCTTATAAAGGGCTCTTTCAAGGACAACGACACCGTTGTCGCCGACGTCAAGGACGGCAAAGTAATGTTCAGGAAGAAGTAGAACGGCAGCTGATTCTTGCGATTGCGGAGGCGCCTTTCATGAATGATTTTTCTACGCGACGTCGTTCCAACGGCGGAGGTGATGCACGGGGCACCCGAACAAGCGGCACGCCGCAGCGGTGGCTGTACGTGGTGGTGTTTCTGTGCGGCGCGGTCCTGATGGGGCTCGAGATCGTGGGGAGCCGCATCCTCGCCCCCACCTTCGGGAGCTCGATCTTCGTGTGGGGGAGCCTGATCAGCGTGGTGCTCGCGGCGCTGAGCCTGGGGTACTGGCTCGGCGGGAAGGCGGCGGACAGGTGGCCGAGGGTGTCGGTGATGGCGCTGTTCATAGCGCTGCCCGGGGTGATGGTGGCGCTGATGCCGCTGTACTACCGTGAGCTGAACGCGTGGATCCTCGGGGGTACGTTCGGTGCGCGGATGGGGCCGCTGATGTCGAGCGTGGTGCTGTTTCTGGTGCCGAGCATCTTTTTGGGCACGGTGTCGCCGTTTGCGGTGAGGCTGCAGGCGCGCGCGGTCGCCTCGGTGGGGAAAACCGCCGGGGGTCTCTACGCGGTGTCGACCGGGGGGAGCATAGCGGGTACGATGGCGACGGCCTTCTACCTGATAAGCGTGATGGGGGTGGCGAAGATCGTCCATGCGCTGGGCATCACGCTTCTGCTGGTCGCCGCGATGGTTTTCCTCGTCGGGAGGAAAGCGGCGCGGGGGGGGATCGCTTTTGCATGCGCGGTGCTCCTCTTCGGGGGCGTGGTCTGGCACGAAAGGATTTCAGCTTCAAACATCGGTACGCTCTATGAAAAGGATACATTCTACCATCACATAATGGTGGCGGAGTACGGGGGGACACGGCACCTGAAGTTCGACGACACCGAGCAGAGCACGATATCGGTCGACGATCCGTGGAACCTCGACCTGCTCTACACCCGGACCATGGCGCTCGCCTTTGCCTTTCAGCCGCAGCCGGCGAAGGTCCTCGCCATAGGGCTCGGCGGCGGATCGCTCCCAAAACGGATCGTCCACGACTACCCGGAAGTGGTCCTCGATGCCGTGGAGATCGACCCCGAGGTGGTCGCGGTAGCGCGGCGCTTCTTCGAAGTTCCCGATGACCCCCGGCTCCGCTTGCGGGTCATGGATGGGCGCCGCTTCATTCGGGAGGCGGACGGTCTCTACGACCTGATCTTCCTCGACGCCTACAACTCCGACACGATCCCCTTTCACCTCACCACGAGCGAGTTCTACCGGGAGCTGGAAGAGCACCTGGGACCGGGCGGGTTCGTCTGCTCGAACATCATCGGGATCATCAGGGGCGAGGGGAACGCCTATTTTCAGGCCATGTACCGGACACTCGCCGAAACCTTCCCCGCCGTCTACGTCTTTCCCGTTTTCGAGAATGGGAGCGAGACCGTCACCGACGAGCTCAACGTCATTCTCGTCGCGGGGCGCGAGGAGCCTCGCGCGGAAGGCGGGCGGCTTACATCGAAGGAGATCCGGGAAAGAGCGGGTCAATTGGGCGGCAGGCTTGTTCCGACACGCGATCTCGTGAAGCTCGCCGACAACCTCCGCGACATCCGGGAGGCGGACCCGGACGCGGTGATCCTCACCGACGATTACGCCCCTGTCGACAACCTTCGAGCCTCCCTCGGTATACGAGCCAGTTCATCGCGGTCCGCTGCATCCATGAGAAGATAAGATATTACGGTACAAAAAAATGATAAAACCCTGAAAACGTCCTATAATTTATGGGATGAACCTCGTCATAGTTGCGCTCTAAATACAATCACCCGGGTGCGTATCAACATGAATTGGGACTCTAAAACCGTGCTCTTCGTCGGAAGCGGGTTGAAGCGGACGGCCGAGACGGGCCTGTATTCCTTCCCCGTCCGGTTCCTCGCGAACAGGGAGTGCCTCGTCGACCTATTTGCCCAGGGAAAGCTCGCTCCGAGCGGGTGCGTCGTGTTCCTCCACCTGGAGGCGGCCGACGAGCTCGGGCCCTTCTTTCGAAGGATCGAAACGGAGATCCCTCACCTGTTCCTCCTCACGCCGATAGTCGCATGCTTCGACGGGTCGGTGCACGGTAGGTTCGAGCCCTTTTACGCGCGATTCGACGGCCTCCTGCCCGTTCTCCCTCGGCCGGAGCAGGTGGAGAGCATCGTCGCCTTCGTCGCACTGAAAAAGCAGGAATGGTTCGAGAAGGAAAAACGCCTCTCCGTGCATAAGGCCGTAGTCCGCGATCTCGCGGAAGAGCCCGGGGGGGTCGTCGACGCACAAACATCGGTGCACGCCGAGCCGCAGGGTATGTACTACAGCGTCGACGAGAGAGGGATCGTGAGCTGCGTGAGCGACGAGGTGCTTCGCATCATCGGGTTCTCGAGGGACGAGATCGTCGGCCGACATTTCTCCGAGCTTGTGTCGACGGAGGTGCAGGAGCAGGTGCTGCTCGCCTTCACCGAGCGGAGAACCGGGGAACGCAGGGCGAAAGACATCCTCGTCCGGTTCAGGAAGAGGGAAGGCGGCTGGGAGGAGCTCCAGGTCGACGCGCACGGAGTTCACATCCCCGCCGTGTTCGAGCAGCCGCATAAAGACCAAAACAGGCTCTACATCGGTACGATCGGACTCCCGAAGAAAAAGGGGAAGCTCGAGCAGGCGATCGACATCTTCGAGCGTTCCCTCAAGCCGATCATCATCTACGGGCTCGAGGACCGCAGGCTCATCGTAAACCACGGGTTCGAGCAGTTTTCAGGGTACGCCCAGGATGAGCTGTTCGACAAAAGCCCTGAGCTTTTCGAAAAACCCGATAAGACCTTTTTCAGAAATTGCCTGTCCATCCTCCCGAAGGAGAGGAGATGCATATACAACACGGTCGTCGTGACGAAGCAGGGCGATGAGCGCTTCTGCGAGGTGGCCCTCGATCTCATCGATTACGAGGAAAAGCAGTACGTCATCGCCATCTACAACGACCTGACGAGCATCATGCAGCTGCTCGATGAAGCGGAAACCCTCATTCGTCTTTCTTGGTATACCGGCAACGTCCCCGCGGTGCAGGACCTCATTCAGAGCTCCTCGGAGCAGATAGCCGCGGTCTTGAAAGCGCCTTTCTACGCGGTCGGGATCTTGAAGGAAGGCATGGCCGGGGCCGCGGATAATTCCGGAGCCGGCGACACAGTCGAACGGTTCTATGTCCACTCGGAGAAAAAGAGCGGATGGCTCCCGCTGCAAGACGCCGTTTTCCGCCGCGGTTTGGAACCTCTGATCCGGGAGGCCCTCACGGAAAAGAAAACCGTGTATCGCTCCGCCGTCGAGGTCGTGCAAAACCACGACATCGACGGCTTCACCGATTTGAGGGGCGGGTATTTCTTCGTCGTCACCCCTCTCCTCGTGAACAACGAGCCGATCGGGTTCACCGTCGTGCTCCACGAGAGCGACGCCTCTTTCACGCTGAGAGGTATAAGGCTTCTGGAGATCTCGACGAACGTCGTAGCATCGGGGATCTACAAGCTCAGGCTCGAGAGCGAGCTCAGGAAAAACATCGAGACCCTCGAGAGCAGGGTGAAGGAGAGAACGAAGGAGCTCGAGGATTTCATCTACACCGTCTCCCACGACCTGAAGTCCCCCCTCCACGCGGCCAGGGGATTCGCGGAAATGGTGCTCACGCAGTTCAAGCCCTTCATTAGAAACGAGGACGACGAGTACATCGTCAGGCGGATCGGCGAGAACGTCTCGGAGGCCATCACCATGATCAACGATCTCCTGAAGCTCTCCCGGATCGGGACTCAGGAGCTCAGGTTCGAGAAGGTCGACCTCGGCGAGATCATCCAGGACTATGGTATCCAGTTCAGGGCGTTCAAGAGACCGGACGCCGCACTCGACATCCTCATCGCGAATGACATTCCTCCGGTCAAAGCCGACAGGGGGAGGATCGTCCAGCTTGTCGTCAACATCTTCGACAATTCGGTGAGATACCGGCGTGCAAAGAACGTGCAAATTGTGGTGGGCTGCGAGGCGCGGGGCGGAAGGCTCCACCTCTCGGTCAAGGACAACGGTGTGGGCATCAAGGAGGAAGAGCTCAGGAACGTCTTCAAGATATTCTATAGAATCAAGAGCGACGGCCCCGCGAAGGCGCACGTTGAGGTGAAGGGGCACAGCGAGGCGGTTGGAGCCGAAGGCTCGGGTCTGGGCCTGTCGATCGCAAAAAAAATCGTCGAGCAGCACGGAGGCTCGATAGAGCTCCGAAGTGTGTGGGGTGAGGGGACCACGGCGCTGTTCGACCTTCCTCTTTATATAGATTAGAGCCGCCGCAAGGCATGTTACTCCAGCCGGGGCCGCCTGTCGATCACCCTTTTTTTCTTCATCGGGGGGTCGATGCCCGGAGGGGCGTCGAGCGTCGCGGGCTCCACGAGCCTTATCCTCGGGATGAAATCGAGGCGCCCCTTCACCACTTTCAGTATCTTCAGCTCAAGGTCGGTGAGCTTTCCCATCTCGTCGTCGAAGATCTCTTTCGACACCTCGATCTGGATCTCGAGCTCGTCAAGGTTGCCCTGCCTGTCGATCACGAGGCGGTAGCTCGGCGTGGGCTTCACCGCCTCCGAGATGATCTGCTCGAACTGCGAAGGGAACATCTTCATGCCGTTCAGGATGATCATGTCGTCGAGGCGCTCGAACACCCTCTCCATCCTGATGGAGCTCCGCCCGCAGGGGCACGGTCCCCGGATGAGACGGGTGAGGTCTCCGGTTCTGTATCGGATGAGGGGATAGGCTTCCTTTGTGATGGTGGTGATGACGAGCTCCCCCTTCTTGCCGGGAGGGAGGACCTCTCCCGTTTCGGGATCGATCACCTCGGGGATGAAGTGATCCTCGGAAATGTGGAGCCCCTGTTTCAAATGGCACTCGTAGGATACTCCGGGGCCCATGATCTCGGTGAGCCCGTAGTTGTCGACCGCCGATATCCTCAGCTTCTCCTCGATCTCCCGGCGGAACGACTCCGCCCACGGCTCCGCCCCGAAGAGTCCTTTGCGCAGTTGGAGCTCCGCGGGGGTGATCCCCTTTTCCTCCAGGGTGGCGCAGAGGAGCGCCGCGATCGTCGGCGCGCACACGATCGCCGTCGTGTGGTAGTCCCTCATGATGATGATCTGTCTCTCGACGTCGGCTTCAGAACTCGGGATGACGGAGGCCCCGATCTTCTCCGCGCCGTAGTGGAAGCCCAGGCCGCCGGTGAAGAGCCCGTAGGGAAAACAGATCTGGACGATGTCGTCCTGAGTCACCCCGCCCGCGGAGAGCACCCGCGCGGTGAGATCGGTCCAGTGCTCTATGTCGTTCTGGGTATACCCCACCACAAGAGGCTCGCCGCTCGTGCCCGATGTCGAGTGCATCCGCACCACCTCCCTCAGCGGGACGGCGAACATGTCGTAGGGGTAGGCGGACCGAAGCGTCTCCTTCGTCGTGAAGGGGATTTTGTTGAGGTCGGTCAGGTCGGAGACCTCGAGGGGATCGAAGGATATCTTGTTGAAGAGATTGTGGTAATGTGAGACCCTTCGATACACCCGGCTCAGCGTCTGCTGGAGCCGCTCGAGCTGGAGCTGGACAAGTTCCTTCCGGTCGATTTTTTCATATCGTTCGTTCCAAACAACCATTTTTCACTCCTTTCCCAGGTATGCCCTGAGCACCTCCTTGTTGTGCAGCAGCTCGTCCCTGTCCCCCGACAGGGTCACTTGCCCGGTTTCGATGACATACCCCCGCTGGCATATCTCCAGGGCGAGCCTTGCGTTCTGCTCCACGAGGAAGACCGTGAGGCGGGTCTCTTCCTTCAGCGCGACGAGAGAGCGGAAGATCCCCTCGACCACTTTCGGGGCGAGGCCTATCGACGGCTCGTCTAGCAGGAGGAGCTTCGGCTCCGACATGAGGGCCCTTGCGATCGAAAGCATCTGCTGCTCTCCGCCCGAGAGCGTCCCGGCGAGCTGCTTCCTCCGTTCCGCCAGGACGGGAAAGGAGGAGAAGGTCTTTTCCGTCATCTCGAGCACCTTCCGCCTGTTCCTGAAGCTGTAACGTGTGTATGAGCCGAGGAGGAGATTGTCGAGAACGGTCATCGGGGAGAAGAGCTGCCGCCCCTCCGGCACGAGGGCGATGCCCGACCTCACGATGAGAGAGGGGGACCGGCCGAGGATCTCCCGTTCCTCGAAAAGGATCGATCCCGTGCTCTTGGGGACCAGACCGGCGATCGCCTTGAGAAACGTCGACTTACCCGAGCCGTTCGCGCCGATGAGGGTGACGATCTCTCCGCGGTTGACGTGGATCGAGACGGCCTTGAGGGCGCAGATGGTGTCGTAGAAGGACTTGAGCGACCTGACCGTCAGCATCGAACGTGCACCTTCCCTGTCAATCGATTCCCACCCTCGTCCGGTCACCGGCCTCCGCCGGGCCGTCCCGGTCTCTCCGAGAACTCCTTCCCAAGGTAGACGGCGATGACCCGCTCGTCGTTCCTGATTTCCCGCGGAGGGCCTTCTGCGATCTTCTCTCCGAAGTTCAGGACCACGATCGTGTCGGAAACCTCCATGACGAGGTCCATGTCGTGCTCTACTATGAGGACCGTGATCCCGAGCTCGCGAATTTTGTAGACTGCGTGAATGAGGTTTTGCGTCTCGGTGATGTTGAGCCCGGCAGCCGGCTCGTCGAGGAGAATGAGGTCGGGCTCTCCGGCGACGGCGCGGGCGATCTCGACGTACCGCTGGCTTTCGAAGGGGACCTCCGTCACCTTCCGCCCCGCGAGGCCTTCGATCCCCATGAAACCGAGCCACTCGCGCGCCTTCTCGCGGATCCGCTTCTCCTCGTTTCGGTATCGCGACGTCCCGAGGGCGCAGGTGAAAAGGCCGGATGACGAAAGGGTGTATCGCCCCGCCATCACGTTTTCGAGTACGG
>Ga0315286_10005241_pt1 | contig 12513 bp, 11 predicted proteins | sample YL17G10_0_MG_FD_205038 | JGI IMG/M metagenome (GOLD analysis project Ga0315286, IMG submission 205038) | Sediment microbial communities from Yellowstone Lake, YNP, Wyoming, USA - YL17G10_0 | ecosystem: Environmental > Aquatic > Freshwater > Lake > Sediment | place: USA: Wyoming | collected... | reverse complement strand
GGGAGCAACACGGTGGTGGCGACGATCGCGGTGGGCAACGGCCCGGTGGCTTTCGGCCAGTTTATCGGCCCGGCGTTGGGTCAACTCCGTACCCTTGGGGCACCGAGATGAGGGAATTGTGAGATCGGTTGGAAAAACACTCTTGGTGCTGTGCGGACTGGTTGCGGCGGGTATGCTGCCGTCTCTGGTATCCGCGGACGTGCGCTCCCATGCGCTGTACGCGCGCGGTCTGATCCCGTTCAACAACGGGCAGTGGGACCAGGCCTATCGCTTGTTCGATGCAGCTGTGGGTGCGGATCGCAGCGACCCGGAGCCGTTGTACTATCGTGGTTTGACGCAGGCGCGGCGTGGCGCGCTTGCCGCGGGAATTAGTGATCTCGAACAGGCGCTGAAGCTCAGTCCCTCGTTGCCACACGCCGGGCTGGATCTGGGGATTGCCTACTTCGATGCCGGTCAGTACCCGGCAGCGAAGGTGTGGTTGCAGCGGGCTTACGAGCAGGGCGACGACCGTTTCACGGCAGCGTTCTTCTTGGGGTTGACGCTGTACAGGCTGGGGGAGGACGCGAGCGCGCTCACGTACCTGAACCAGGCGAACGCCGATCCGGACTTGCGGCCGGCGGCGCACTACTACGCGGGGTTGGCGCAGCTGCACCAGGGGAACGAAGTGGCCGCACGCTCCGAGCTTGCAGAGACTGCCCGCGAGCAGCCACTGTCGGAGATCGGCAAATTGGCGCAGCGTTACGCCGGGGGCGGCGACATCCGCCAACCGCCCGTGCCACTACCAACGGCGCGTAGGAAGCCCTGGTCCTTGTCAGCGTCGCTCGGGTTCCAGTACGATACCAATGTCGTCTTGGCGCCCTCCGATTCCGGTCTCAAGACCGCGCAGGGTATCACCGGAGAAGACGACGGTCGCTTCGTCATTGGCGCCGGGGGAGCGTACACGCTCCTCGACACCGACTACGGGACCGTGCGAGGCGCATACGATTTCTCTCAGAGCGTTCATTTCCGGTGGACGGAATTCGACCTGCAAGGGCACCGGTTGCGGCTCGATGCGGCATCGAAGCCGGGCGTGGTGAGCTACGGCCTCTCCGGTGTGTACGATTTCTACGCGCTCGACTACCAATCCTTCTTCCAGGAGCTCTTAGGGACACCGTGGGTGTCCGTCGCTGAAGGCGACAGCGCGGCGACGCAGCTCTATTACACCGCGCGCGGGCGTGATTTCCTGCGCAAACCGTTCGACCCGGCGCGTGATGCCATCGACCATGCCGTTGGGGTGCGCCAGTACCTCGATCTGGGCAGCCCGGAGCGTGTGCTGAGTGTCGGGTATCAGTTCGATGCCGAGGCGACCTTGGCGCATGCGCCGGACGACCAACAGGTCAGCTGTACGTCGACCTCCCAAACCGGCGGCTGCGGCGCGCGCGACTTCGACTACAAGGCGCACCAACTCGATATCGGCATCAACTTTCCAATTTTCTCGCTGGCGCAGGGGCAGGCGGGGTATCTATTCCGTCTCGAGGACTACCAGTTCCTGAACAGCCGCGCCAATTTCCAGTTCCGCCGGCACGATCAGGAGCACCAATTTGTCGTCGATGCGAGACGCGAGATCACGACGCATGTCTCCGCGACGCTGGGCTTCATTGGTATCCTCAACAACTCGAACATCCCGGCATTCGACTATGATCGGTTCATCATCTCGGCCGGTGTGTTGGTGACGCTGTGAGGCACGTATGATGCGGAGTAGGCTCGGTGGTGTGCACTATCTGCTGCTAGCGTTGCTCATCGTGGCAGGGCGGGTACAGGCGCAATCCGAGGCCGGTGCCGTGGCGGCACTGGTAGGCACGTTGCAGATCCAGCGTGGGGCAGCCGGCTGGCAGAGCGCAAGCATCGGTGTCCCGGTGTTCGTAGGTGATCGCTTCCGCACGGGAGCGAGTGATAGAGCGACCCTGGTCTTCCGCGACGACACGGTCTTGAACCTGAGCTCGGATACCGAGGCCATGCTGGATACGCAGGCTTTCGACGAGGCCGCCGGCCGGTTTCAGACCGGGGTGAAGATGACGAAGGGGAAGATCCGTGCCTGGGTGGGTGATCATTATCGGCAGCCGCGTGCGCGGTTCGAGATCGAGACGCCGACGGCCATTACGGATGTGCGCGGAACGCAGTTCATCGTGCAGCACAACCCGAAAACCGAGACGAGTGACATCGTCGGGATTGCGGATGAAGTGGAAGTCATCGGTAAGCTCGGCGTGATCGGCAGCTCCGTCCAGGTCGGTCAGCAAATGCATACGCGGGTCCAGAAGGGTCGTTTCCCTACGGCGGCGCAGGGCCTCGACGAGACACAATTCAGCCAGTACCTCGACGGCACGGAGATCGTCGGAACCGGCCGGCATGACGGGCTGAACGTGGTGCACCCGGCCGTGATGGGCCGTTTGCTGTCGCCGCAGGACGCGCCAGCCAGTCTCGGCATTCCAGGGATGCCGGCCGCCGCGGCACAAGCGGGAGTGGGGGCCCCGGAGCTACCGCTCGCGTATCGCCTGTCGCCCGACGTTTACGCCAATACGCAGCCGTTGCTCGATTTCAAGCGCACGCCGCCGGGGCGCTTGCCGAGCGGAGCGGTACACGTCGGATTCTAGGGGCTGCGCCTGGCGTCTATTCGCCGTCTGCCCAGCTAGCGAAAGGCAAGTCACCATACGGCATATGTTATCAGCCATAGGCCAAGGGCGTGCCGCGAGGCTTTTGCAGTTTTCTTCCGGGCCTTGCGGCGGGCACCATTTTGTGCCATGAAAGACGAATTAACTGATTGCAAATGAAGGAGGTGACATGATGCGGTTTGGAATGAGAACACAGGTTGTCGCGAGTATTGCTGGCGCCATGCTGCTTGCCGGCGCTATGGCCGGTTGCGCGTCAAAGACAAAGGCCGAGGACGGCATGGCCGCCCGAGTAGAGGCGGCTGCGAGCAGAGCCGAGGCTGCGGCCAACAAGGCAGAGTTAGCTGCGCGTAACGCGTCCGATGCGGCCCAGCGTGCCGAGGCGGCTGCACAAAAATGCGAGGCGATGTTCCAGAAACACCTTAGAAAGTAATCAACGGAACGACAGACAGCAGAAGGGCGGTCGCGGCGATCGCCCTTTGTGCTTGGAGTGGAGGGAGGGCTGGCCACCGCCGCCAAGGGCCAGCCGGGGTGTGATGCCCGGCAGGGCGAGTGGTGAACTGCTCCTGCGTCAAGGGAAGACGACGAGCGCCTTGATCGCGCGCTTGTCCTCAGCGGCGACGCGGTACGCCTCGCCGGCTGCTGCGAGTGGAAATCGATGCGTCACGACGTGCCGCGCCGTGACGACGCCGTCGGCGATGTTGCGCAAGGCTTCGCGGGTTTCCACCGGGCCACAGGAGTAGCTGGGAACGAGCCGGATCTCCCGGAAATACACCTCGTTCGTCGACAGCTGGAGGCGCGCCTCCGGCGGCGTGCCCATGAACTGCACGACCGTGCCGCCGTTCGCGACGCAAGCCAGCCCGATCTCGATCGCCTCGACCGTTGCGGGCCCGACGATGACGATCTCCGCACCTTCCCCGTGTGTGGCGGTGAAGACTTGATCCCGCAAATCGGTGGCCGACGCATCGATCACTACATCGGCCCCGAGGCGGCGCGCGTGCTCGCACCGCGCGGGCACCAGGTCTGCCCCGATCACCAACCGCGCGCCGCGATACTTCGCCAACAGCACGTGCATCTGGCCCATTACGCCGAGGCCGATGATGAGGATCGAAGCGTCCGCGATCCGGCCGGCGCGGTTCAATGATTTGACTACACATGCGGTCGGCTCGACCAACGCGCCATCCTCGTGCGTCACGTTGTCGGGTAGCACCAGCGTATCGGTGAACAGATTGGTTTCGGGAACCAGGAAGTACTCGGCCATCCCTCCGGGGATGATCTGCGATGCGCGCCAGGTACGGCACTGAACGAACTCGCCGCGCCGACAGCAGCTGCAGCTGAGACACGGGGCGTGATGGTGGACAAACACCCGCGTGCCCGGTTGGAGATGGGTTACCTCAGCGCCGACTTCAACGATCTCGCCGACCGGTTCGTGGCCGAAAACGAGAGGCACTTTCTTGCGAATGTACCAGGCTACCACGTCGCCGGAACAGACTCCGCACGCGCGCGTGCGCACCAGCGCTTCACGCGGGCCGGGGCGTGGCACGGGTTCGTCTTCCAGGCGAACGTCGAGGTAATCGTACAGGCGGGCGACCTTCATCGCCTCATGGCACGACTGCGAACTTGATCCCGTCCCCGCGCTGGTGTTCCGCCAGTGCCTGCGCGAGATCCTTGAGGGGGTAGAGGCCGCTGATCAAGGCTTCGCCTTCGAAGGTGTCCGATGTGAGCATGTCGTAGGCACGCCGCACCGCCCGAGGCGTGAAGTGGAACGGACTGATGATCCGGAGCTGATCGTAGTGCAACCGTTGGGTGTCGAAGCACGCCTGCTCACCCGGCGAACACCCCCCGAATAACACGACGTATCCGCCCCGGCGTGCCAGTGCGGGGGCTGCTTCCCAGACCTCGATCTGGCCCGTGCATTCGATCACCACGTCGGCGCCGCGGCCGCGGGTGTACGCCATGACCTGATCATGGCCCGCCGGTATTCCTCCGAGCACGACGGCGTCGGCACCGAGCTGTTTGGCGTACTGCGCGCGCGGCGCCCGGCGCCCGAGAACGAGGATACGATCGAGCCCCATGGCGCGTAGCACCAATAAATGGAGCAGGCTGATGGCCCCCGCGCCAATCAAGACTGCGGTATCATCGCGCCGCAGGGCAACCGATTCGAGGCCGTGCAGGACGCAGGCCAGGGGTTCCAATAGCGCCGCCACCGCCGCGGGTAAACCTGACGGCTTCGGATAAGCATTCACGTTTACAAGACGCCCCGGGAGCTTGAGGTACTCGGCGTACGCGCCGAGCACCATTGTATCCATGACCGTCTCGCACAAATTCTCCTGCTGGCGGTGGCAGTAGTAACAGGTCCCACACGGCGCCGTCGGTACCGCCATGATTCCGTCGCCCTCGCGGAACCGGCGCACGCGGGAGCCAACTGCGGCGACTTCTCCGGAGAATTCGTGACCGAACGGCGTCGGCATCGGGAACTTCGGGTGCCCGCGCAGGAAGGCCTTGACGTCCGTTCCGCAAGTCAGGGCCGCGCCCACACGCACCACGACCTCGTCAGGCCCGGGCACCGGCCGCGGCAGCTCACACAGCTCGATCTCCCCTGGGCGTACCAGGACGTAGGCCTGCATCGATGGCACGCGGTGACTCCGCGCCGCAGTCACGGATGCTTCTTGGTACATGAGGTACCCGTATCTGCGGGCCTGGAATTTGTCAATCATCTCGGCTTCGTGGCCGCGGTGACTTCGAGGGCCGTCAACGCTATAGACCGGGATGAATGAGTGCACCGGTTGGGCCGGCTACGCGCCATGCGGAATTCGCTGCGCTGATGCGTGCTGCGGCGGCCGGCGATTATCGGCCCGCGTACCTCCTGGCCGGCGAGCCGCACGAGACGCGCGCGGCAGCGCAGGCGTTGATCGACACGCTCGTGCCGGAGTCTCGCCGGGCGTTCAATCTCGAAGTCTATGACGGCCGCACAACCCCGTTGGCGACCGTGCTGGACAGCCTGAGGACGCCGGGATTTTTCGCGGGGACGAAGGTCATCTGGGTGCGCGAGAGCCCCCTGTTCCTTTCCGGTGAGAAACGCGGCGACATCGCTGCGGCGATGTTCACTGCGTGGAGTGAAGGCCGCGAGCAGGATGCGACGGAGAAACTGCTCACCGTGGTGGGGATGGCCGGATGGCCGCAGGAGCAGTTTTGCGCTGCACGCTGGTCGCGCGCGCCGAAGACGCGCATCCGCGAGGTCTTCGGCGCCGATGTGAATGCCGAACAACTCGCGCAACTCGACGCCATGCAGGCCGTCTGCGTTGCGCGTGATCTGCGCGTCAGTGGCTACCGCGACGACAGCGGCGCATTCCTGGAGTTTCTCGATCGCGGCATGCCACCGGGCACGGTCGTCGTATTCACCGCCGCTGCCGTCGACGCGCGCAAACGCATCGTCAAACGCCTTGCCGATCTCGGCGGTTTCATTTCCTTGGTCACGGCGCGTGAGCGCAGCGGAGCGCTGAGCCGGGAAAGCATCGATGATCTGGTGGCGCGTTCGGTGCAGACGTTCGGGAAAAAGCTCGCTCCTGCGGCGCACCAACTCATCATCCGTCGCGCCGGTACGGATTCGGCGATGCTGGCAATGGAGCTGGAGAAACTCTGCTTGTACGTCGGCGAGCGGCCAACGATCACCGAAGATGATGTCCGGTTGGCGCTTCGCGACATGGCCGAGTCGTGGATCTTCGATTTCACCGGAGCGTTGACGGGCCGGCAGATCGCACGCGCGTTGCCGCTGCTGCATGGCTTGCTCGAGCAAGGCGAGCCGCCGTTGCGACTGCTGGCGATGATCGCCCGGGAGATCCGCATGCTGTTGCTGGCGCGGGAGAGCATCGATGCCGACCTCGGCGGGAAATGGCGTGCCGACCTGCAATTCAATGCATTTCAGGCCCACGTCCTTCCACGGATCGGCGCCGAAACCCGTCGAGCCTTCGGGAATTCGCACCCGTTTGTCCTCTACCGTCGGTTTCAGGATGCGGCGCACACCGCGGCGCGCGAGCTGCGGGACACGCTGGTGCGCCTCGCGGATCTCGATTGGCGTCTGAAATCGTCGCGCGGCGATCCGGCGCTGTTGTTGGAAGCGTTCGTGATTCATTGGTGCCGTGGAAAGGGTTCGAGGGATCAAGGGGCTAAGGGGTGGCGGGGCTCTCGGTCTCCTGAACCCCCGATCCCTTGAAGCCGTTCCCAATATGTTTGGCGCGCAGGTCTGTCGGGTGAGCCAAGAGGAGAGCGAGGCGCGGCTCACGCGGCGCCGTGCCGCACGACAAACACCGGACACGGAGCGTGCCGAATGATCTTCTCGGCGACGCTCCCCAAGACGAGGTGCTGCAAGCCAGCGCGCCCGTGCGTGGCTGTGATGATCAAATCGACGGCGCGTTCCTTGACGATGCCCATCAGTTGCTCGTAGGGGTCGCCGATGTCCACCAGCAGCTCGCATTTCGCGTAGCCCTTCAGTCGCTTGTCGCGGATGTCTTGCAGCAGCCTGAGGGATCGCTTCTTCGCCTCGTCGAAGTTGAGCGTGGGCGGTTCCGGCTGGTAGAGCTCGCCACTGGGGACGTGAATGATGTGGGCGAGCAGCAACGTTCCGCCGGAAACCTCGGTGAACCCCAGCCCGTAGTCGATGGCCCGGTACGAGTATTCGGAGAAATCCGTCGGGCACAGAATGGTTTTGAAGTTCCGCGGCATGTTCGTTTCCTCCCTTAGATGACGATGCGCTCGGCGCGCAACGCCGCGATTGTGTTGTTGTCGAGGCCGAGCACACCCTGCAAGACCTCGTCCGTATGTTCGCCCAGCAGCGGACCCGGTGCCTCCACCCGCCCCGGGGTCTCCGACATCGTGAACGGGAGGCCATCGAGCGTCACGGGTTCGCCGTCGGGCGTCGGCAGCTGAATCCAGTAGCGGCGCGCCTGCAGCTGTGGATCGCGCCGGCAAAGGTCCGCGGCATTGGCCACCACACCGGCTGCGATGCCGGCCCGCTGCAGGTGCATCATCACGTCTTCGGCACGGCGGGAGCGCGTCCACGATTCCACGTAGGCGTTGAGCTCGGCGGCGTGCCTGAGGCGGCCCGCTTCGGTCGCGAAACGCTGGTCGCGCGTCCACTCCGGAGAGCCCAGGGCACGACGAAAGCGCAACCAGTCATCGTCGCCGAAAATGGCGACGGCGCACCAACGATCAGCTGCGGCGCCGTCCCCCGGCTCATCGGTACATCGAAAGACACCATGCGGTGCACTTGGCATCTCTTGCGACCGATTGTCAACGGGTGCTGCGCACGGCGTCGAACCGTCTTGGTGCGCCAGAGCTTCGACTAAGCACGGGCCGAGGAGCGCGGTGATGTTCTCGAACTGCGACAGGTCGATGCGTTGGCCCTGTCCGGTACGGCGGCGGTGCCAGAGCGCCATCAACACCGCCAGCGCGCCGCTGTAGCCCGCGGCCATGTCCGAGTACGAAAAGCCCCAGCCTGCCGGCTCACCGCCGGGGTGGCGCATGAGCAGCGTGTAGCCTGCCAGGGCCTGCAAGGTGGGACCGTAGCTGACGTAGTCCTGCTGCGGACCCGTGTGGCCGAAGCCGGACATGTTGAGTTGGATGATATCGGGCTTCAGCCGGTGGAGGGTGTCGTAATCCAAGCCCCAGTTGCGCATGACGCGGGCGCTGAAATTGTCGGCCACGATATCACTACGAGTGATGAGCTGCCGTGCCAGCCCGAGTCCGCGTGGGGTGTTCATGTCGATGACGATGCTCCGCTTGCCGCGGTTGAGATTGCCGGTGAGGCCGCTGCGCCGGCTGCCGAAATCGAGCGCATCGCGGCGTTCGATCTTGATCACCTCGGCCCCGTGGTCGGCGAGGATCCGCGTCGCCACCGGGCCGGCAACCACCCAGGTGAAGTCGATGACCCGCACGCCCTCGAGCGCCCTGAATGCTGAGTGCTGAGCGCCGAGGGCGGGGCCCCTTGAACCCTGGACCCCGCGAACCCTGGACCCCTTTGATTCGCGGAACACGTCTTCGTTGTGTTCGCCGATGAGCGGCGGCCGCTTGCGGATTTTCCACGGCGTTGCGCTGAAGACATACGGCGCGCCAGGATAGGTGATCGCCCTGCCCAACTCGTCGTGGCGCACGCGGATGAAGAAGTCGCGGGCGGCAAGTTGGGGATTCTGCCGGAGGTCTTCCGGCGACAGCACGGGCGCGTAGGGGATGCGGCGCAGCTGTGCGTTCTCGACCAACTCGGCCACGGTGTATTCGCTGACCCATGCGTCCAGCACGTCGAACAGGTGCACGCAATGGTCGCGACGATGATTGAAGTCCTCCCACGCCGGCTCCGCCAAGTCCTGCGCTTTGCCGTCGGCCTTGACCCACTCGATGAGTGACGTCCAATCCGCGAGCGTGCAATGCATGACGTAGCCGTCACGGCAGCGTCCGACGCGGAAGTAGCGCGTCCAATGCAGGCTGCCCTGACGCTCCGCAATCGTGCCGTCGTGATGGAAGAAGCTGCTAGCGTGTTCCACGGAGGCGACGACGCATTCCTGGATGCTGACGTCGATCCACTGCCCGCGGCCGGTGACCGCGCGGGCGAGCAGGGCAAGCAGCACACCGATCGCCGCGTACGTCGCAGCGCTGTGATACGCCTGCAACCCCAAACCCTGCAGCGGTGCCTCTCCGGGAAATCCGTTGACATGCACCATTCCGCCGACTGCTTGCGCGACGAGATCGGAGGCGCGGAAATCGCGGTACGGTCCGCTCTGCCCGAACGGCGTGATCGACACCCACGTCACGCCGGGATTGCGGTCGGCGAGGACGGCAAACCCGCAGCCGAGGGCGTCGAGCGTTCCCGGTGCCGCTGTCTCAATGAGCACATCGGCGCTCTCGACGAGGCGCGCGAAACGGCTGCGGTCAGTAGCCGAGTGCAAATCGAGCGTCACGCTGCGCTTGTTGGTGTTGTAATGCCAGAAGAAGAGGGAGCGGTTCAGCGAGCCGGGAGCACCGGCGTCCTTGCCGCCGTGAAACGGCCCGATCCGGCGCATCGCTGCCCCGCCGGGTGGCTCGATCTTGATGACATCGGCACCCATGTCGGCAAGCAGCTTGCCGCAATACACCCCCGACTCGTCCGCAAGATCGAGCACGCGCACGCCAGCGAGTGCGCCGCGGGAATCCAGCATCGGCTGGCGATAATGGAGGGCTACGCCGAAGTCAATGCACGGTGCCTAGCGTACGACCAGCACCGGGCAGTGGACGTGGCGGAGGACTCGATCCGCAACGCTGCCCATCAACAAATGCTTGAGGCCGGTGTGCCCGTGCGTGGCAATGACGATGAGGTCGACCTGCTCCTTTGCAGCGAGGCGAATGATTTCCTCGGCCGGGAGGCCGTACGCCGCGATCTCCCGGCGCGGAACGCGCGCGAACGCTTCATCCTTCGGCACACGATCGAGCAATGCTTGGCGTGTATCCTCCTCGGCGCGTTCCCGAATCTCGGCGCTGAACAGTTCGGTCGGATAGTAATGGGCGTAGAGCGGGTTGGGGGTCACCACCGGCTCAATGACATGGCAGAGCAACACCTCGGCGCCGTGATCCGCCGCCATGCGAAACGCATGGCTGATGGCGTGATCGCCAGCGTCAGAGAAATCCGTGGTGACCAGAATCCGCTTGAATGCTTCGTACATGCTTCCCCCTGCTTGTTCGGTGATCCGTGACCAGTACTCTCCTCGATGAGTACGAGCAAGGTCGCGCCAGTCGACCGCCACCACAACATGACCAGATCGCTCAACGTGACCTCTCGATCCGAACTTGCCCGGTGATCCCAAGATCATCTAGGGCCTGGCGCAGGTCGCTTTCCAGATTCGCGGCAACGCCTGCGTCAAGAGTGGTCGAGAACTCAATATTCACTGAGCCTCTTGCAAAACTCCCCGGCCCGCCGGGTATTTCTGCCCCTGACAACTTGTGGCGAACCGGACCGTAGGAATCAACTGCTCGGAGGTCTCGGAGGGGAGTCGTTGTCCGCGCCAGCCGACTACGGCGCTGGCGGTTCCCCTGAACCGTTGGCGCGCCAGATGGCAGACTTGACGCCGGGCGCCCTTCGCGGAGGTCACAGTTTGGGCAGGTCATACACGCGGGCCACCCGGCGGGAGAGGTTGCGCATCCGGGCAATGATGGCTTCGAGCTTGCGGTGGTTGTCGATCCACTGTCGGCAGAGAGCGGCCTGTTCGGGCGTCAGGTAGGTCGAGACGGTTTTCCCTTCTTTCTTGCGGCTCCATTGGATGTAGGGGCCGTGCCGGGCCTGGGCATCGGTGGTGCAGGCGCACAGCGCCTTGCCGCAGGGTATGCGCCGCTCGTTCACCGAACCTTGGAGAATGTAGCCCAGCTGCGCCAGCTCGGCGCGCACCCGCGCATACTCTGTGCTCAGGCGATCCAGGGTGGAGTGGCGACGGGCTGCGGACATGGGGGGGCTCCTCCGTGACCTTACTGTATAGATACGATAGGCTTCTGTCAAGCGGCGCCGTGGTGGGAGAGGAGGCGGAGCAAGGCAATGGAGATCACATTGGCAGCGATTTTTAGGGGTCTGCAGCGCCACTTGTTCCCCGCCTTGCGCGAGGAAGTGGGGGAGTTGACCGCAGCGGACCAACGCTTCGTGTCCGTGGTGGCGCTGCTGCACTTGGAGCCCTTGCTGGCACCCTACGCGGGGGGTGGGAGGGGACGCCCGCGGTTGTCGCGCCGCGCCCTGGCCCTGAGCTCCATCGCCAAGGCCGTCTACAATTTTCCCTCCACACGCCACCTGCTCGACGCCCTGCGCTCGCGGCCGACGCTGCGCCGGCTGTGCGGCTACGACGGGGGCGGCGCGATTCCTGACGAAGCGACCTTTTCGCGGGCCTTCGCCGAGTTTGCGGCGGGCGAATTGCCGCAGCAGATGCACGCGATGCTGGTGAAGGAGCATGTCGCTGCGCGCCTGATCGGTCATGTCAGTCGGGATTCTACGGCCATCGACGCGCGCGAGAAAGTGGTCGAGGTAGCCAAGCCGCCGCCGCCGCCCCCGCAACGACGTGGGCGCCCCAAGAAGGGCGAGGTGCGCCCCACCCCGCCACCGACGCGCCTGGAGGTCCAGCCCACGCGCAGCCTGGAGGAGAACTTGGCCGACTTGCCGCGACACTGTGCCATCGGGGTCAAGCGCAATAGCAAAGGCTATCAAGAGACGTGGCGCGGCTACAAGCTGCATCTCGACTCGATGGACGGCGATCTGCCGCTCAGCGCAGTGCTCACGGCGGCCTCGGTGCACGACTCGCAGGTAGCCATTCCGTTGGCGCAGATGACCGCGCAGCGGGTCACCTCCCTGTATGACCTGATGGATGCAGCCTACGACGCCCCACAGATTTACGCCTACTCGCGCCACCTCGCGCATGTTCCGATCATCGATGCGAACCCGCGCCGCGGCGACCCCATTCCCATGGAACCCGCCCAGGCGGTGCGCTTTCGTGAACGCAGCACGGCCGAGCGCGTCAACTCCAACCTCAAAGACAATTACGGGGGCCGCTACGTGCGGGTGCGGGGAGCGGTCAAGGTCATGGCGCACCTCATGTTCGGCCTTGTGGCCCTCACGGCACTACAGCTCTTCCGCCTGCTGAGGTGACTTCGTTGTCGCCCACCGCCTCCTCGGCTTCATGCCCCGGGATGAAGGCCGCCTTTTCTCTACGACCTGACAATCTGCCCGTCCTGCCTCGCTAATCTACACGTCAGTCCTCAACTTGCTCGAAATTCCTGAATCCAACCCATTCTCGATACGGAAACTGGCGTTACCGGGAGCTACAGCCCTCTTACCCAGCTCCGTTTTGCAAGTGGCTCGGATGAGAAC
>Ga0315286_10005240_pt1 | contig 12513 bp, 9 predicted proteins | sample YL17G10_0_MG_FD_205038 | JGI IMG/M metagenome (GOLD analysis project Ga0315286, IMG submission 205038) | Sediment microbial communities from Yellowstone Lake, YNP, Wyoming, USA - YL17G10_0 | ecosystem: Environmental > Aquatic > Freshwater > Lake > Sediment | place: USA: Wyoming | collected... | reverse complement strand
CCAAGATCCGGGATGCCCAGAAGCAAAAGACCCCTTACATGCTGGTGATCGGTGACCAGGAAGCAGAATCCAGTCAGGTGGCTGTGCGCCTGCGCAACGGTGAGAACCCCGGACCTATGTCGCTGGCGGATTTCATCAACCTGGCTGAAAAAGACATCCAGCAGGGGAATTGATCCTTACAAAGGAAACAGGAGAACTGCACGAACCCCTTTCCCAGCCGGGGTTCGTGGCATGTTCGGGCTGAATTTTCGACCCGACGAAGGTCCTCCACCAGTTTATGCAAACAGGTCCTCCTGCAGGAACCAGATCGGGGTCATCTTGACGCCCCTTGAATGGGAATGGTAAGATGATGACATGTATCTAAAAGGTTCAAAATGGAGTATGGCTAAAAAACGGAAGCCGATCCACCCCTTCCGGATTTTGGTTTTGCTGTTGCTGATCGCGGCGGCAGTCTATTTTAATAAGGTGGTCGTCCCCACCATCCCGGCACTCTTTACCGCCAGTCCCACTCCCACCCGGGCGCCTGAAACCTACCTGACGGAGGCGGAGGGGCTTTTTAATGATGGCAAACTTCTGCAAGCGATCAGTGTTTACAAGCAAGCCATCGGTTCCCAACCCACCAACCCTGCAACTTATATTGCCCTGGCGCGGGTGCAGATCTTTGCCGGTCAATATGAAGATGCATTGACGAGCTCAGAAGATGCACTGCTTTTATCGGGTAACAACTCGATGGCGTATGCCGTGCGTGGCTGGGCTTATTCCAAGCAGGGTAATTACGAGGATGCGGAGACCTCCCTCAAAAAGGCAATATCCATCGATGCCAACAATGGCCTGGCGCATGCGTATTATGCCGAACTGCTGGGTTTGATGTACCAGAATAATAGCGGTCCTTTTGATTCGATCGACCTGGCTTCGGAGGAATCCAGGGTGGCAGCCACCCTGGCTCCCAATACGATCGAAGCAAATTATGCGCGTGGTTTTATCCTGGAGATCACGGACAACCGCGAATTGGCGGTGCAGGCGTACCTGGCTGCCATCAATATCAACCCGAATATCTCCGAGCTGCACCTGGCGCTAGGACGGACCTACAAAGGACTGGGTGCCCTGGCAAATGCAATTGATGAATACACTCTGGCAAATACCCTTAATCCATCCGACCCACTGCCAAACCTGTACACCTCACGGGCATATGCCGCCTCGGGTGATTTCGCCAAGGCAGTCCAATCTGCGGAACTGGCGGTAAATACCAGCCCCACCGATGCCTATATGATCGGCAACCTCGGATTGATGCTTTACCGTAACTTTCAATGGCCTGAGTCGGTGATACAGTATTCACTGGCGATCCACGGCGGCAGGACTGAAGATGGCAAGGTGATCGAACCGTTGCAGTTGACAGGTAATGACCTGTACATCACCATATATTATTACACCTATGCACTGGTCCTGGCACATACCAATCACTGCGGCGAGGTGGTGGATATTGCCCGGACCATCCTGGAGAAAGTACCCAGTGATGGGGATGCTGTCTTTAATGCCCAGGCTGCCCTGGACCAGTGTGGGAACACCCTTCTGACACCCTCCCCCACCACCAATGCCCAGCCCACCCTGCAGGTGACCCCCACACCATGATCGTCCGAAAAAGACGTTCCCTTTTTTACCAGAAGAAACAGACCAATTATTATCGAATCTTCCTGTGGATCTGCCTGATCCTGGGGGGATTATGGTTGATCAACCAGGTGCAAACCGGAGTGATCCAGAGACCGTTCCTGGCAACACCCGAACCGACTCGCAGTGTACGATCATTTGCATTGGAGGGGGATGCTTCTTTTGCCGCTGGGCAATTAGATGAAGCCATCAACGCATACAAGGAAGCGACCACGGTTAATCCCAATGACACTGAGGTGTGGGTCAAACTTGCACGCATCCAGGCTTATTCATCCAACCTTTTGACCACGGATGCCCAGCGCCTGGCACGCCTGCAAGATGCACTTGCCTCGATTGACAAAGCTGTCCCCCTGGCACCGGATGACAGCATGGTGCATGCTACACGCGCGTTCGTGCTGGATTGGTTGTGGAGCGAAACCACACTGATAGGACAGGACCCGAAGACGCTATTAAACGAAGCCGAGCAGGAAGCTACACGCGCCCTGCTGCTGGATGCGCAAAACACGCTCGGCATGGTGTATTACGCCGAGATCCTGGTGGATATGCAGAAATGGAGCCAGGCTGAAAAGATCATCCTGCAGGCAGTTGAGCGTGGTCCTGACCTGATGGATGTCCACCGTGTGTACGCTTATGTTCTTGAATCGACCAGCAATTACACACAGGCGATCGAAGAGTACAAGAAAGCAATCACCATCACGCCCAACCTTACCTTCCTGTACATCTCGGTGGGAGCCAATTACCGCCGCCTGGCTTTTGACAACAACATCACGTCTGAAAGAAATGCCCAGTATGACCAGGCATTAGAGTACTTTGCCAAAGCTGCCAGGTTGAACACCCAATTGAAGATCTCAGACCCGATCCCGTACATTGCCATCGCAAAGACCTATTCGCAAAAAGGTGATTTTTTTGCGGCAGCCTTGAACATCAAAAAAGCGCTTTCCTTTGATGTTTCAAATGCCGATATTCACGGGCAGTTGGGAATAATTTACTTTAAATCCCGCAACTATGAAGGTTCCATCCCGGCGCTCAAGTGCGCCGTGCGCGGCTGCAGCGCGGTTGAATCATGCCAGGCGCGCTTCGGAAGGGATTGTGGTACCAATGAAGCCGGCGCGCAGGTCACGGGTCTGCCCCTCTCGAACACCACCGTGGTGTATTACTACACCTACGGGTCGGTGCTGGCTGCCCTCAGCGTACCGCAAAGGAATTATTGCACGGAAGCCCTGCAGGTGCTCAGCGAAGTCCGTGCGGCGTTCTCAGCGGACGCGATCATCATAGGGATCGTTAGTGCTGGTGAGCAGATCTGTCGATCGCTGGCACAGGATCTCGTTCAGACGCCGACCCCGTTGCCAACCGCCACGCCCGTCCCAACACCCAAACCCTGATCTTTATTAGTAATTTATTAACAAACGGAATAATCCCTTGACTTAGCCCGTGAAGGCAAGTATGATAGTATTTAGCACTCGCATGGTGTGAGTGCTAAAACAATATTTTTATTTTTTTCAGGAGGCATATATGGCACTTACATTAAAACCCCTCGGAAACCGCGTCGTGGTAGAACCCCTCGAACAGGAAGAGATCACCGCTGGCGGAATTGTACTTCCCGAGACCGCTAAAGAGAAACCTCAACAGGGTATGGTCTTGTCGGTTGGACCTGGCGACCGTGATGATGAAGGCAAGCGCATCGCAATGGATGTCAAGGTCGGAGACAAAGTCTTGTTCGCCAAGTACTCTGGCACCGAGATGAAATTGGACGGCAAGAAACTGCTGGTCCTGCGCGAGAGCGACTTGCTGGCGATCGTTGTTGGAAAATAATCACAAACCTGTAACGGAGGAATAAACTATGGCAGCAAAACAACTTGTATTTTCAGAAGATGCCCGTCGACGGCTGAAGAACGGAATTGATATCGTTGCAAATGCAGTTGCAACCACCCTTGGACCCAAGGGACGCAATGTGGCACTGGACCGCAAATTTGGTTCACCCACCATTACCCACGATGGCGTGACCGTTGCCAAGGAAATTGAACTGGAAGACCCATTTGAAAACATGGGCGCCCAGCTCATCAAGGAAGCCGCCACCAAGACCAATGACATTGCCGGTGATGGCACCACAACTTCCACCGTTCTTGCCCACGCCATTGTGACAGAAGGGTTGAAGAACCTGGCAGCTGGATCAAACCCGATGCGCCTGAAACTGGGCATTGAACAGGCTACCGATACCGTCGTGGCAGCCCTGCGCAAGATGGCGCAGAAGATCGAAACCAAGGAAGAGATCGCTTCCGTGGCGACCAACTCCGCTGCAGATGCCGAGATCGGCAACCTGATCGCAGATGTGATGGATAAGGTCGGCAAGGACGGCGTCATTACCGTGGAAGAATCCAAGACAATGCAATTCGAGACCGAATATGTGGAAGGCATGCAGTTCGATCGCGGTTATATTTCGGCATATTTCATCACCGATTCCGAGCACATGGAAGCCTCCATTGCTGAACCTTACATTCTGATCTATGACAAGAAAATTTCCGCAGCCCAGGACATTGTGCCCGTGTTGGAAAAACTCGTCCAGCTTGGCAAGCGCGAACTGGTCATCGTCGCTGAAGACGTGGACGGTGAAGCACTGGCAACCCTGGTATTAAATAAACTACGCGGCATGCTCAACGTGCTTGCCATCAAAGCCCCTGGTTTTGGTGACCGCCGTAAAGCCATGATGCAGGACATCGCCACCCTGACCGGTGGACAGGTCATCTCTGAAGAGACCGGTCGCAAACTTGAGACCACAACCCTGGAAGACCTGGGACGTGCCGAGAAAGTCGTGGCGGATAAAGACAATACCACCCTGGTGGGCGGCAAGGGCGACAGCAAAGCCATCAAGGGTCGCATCGACCAGATCCGGGTTGAGATCGACAAGAGCACCAGTGATTATGACAAGGAAAAACTACAGGAACGACTTGCCAAACTGTCCGGCGGTGTTGCCATCATCCGTGTTGGTGCTGCAACCGAGACCGAACTGAAGGAAAAGAAACACCGCGTGGAAGACGCCCTCTCGGCGACGCGCGCAGCCATTGAAGAAGGCATCGTCCCTGGCGGAGAGATCACCTTCATTAATGCCATTTCCTCCCTGGATAAAGTTAAAATGACCGGTGACGAAGAAGCCATCGGTGTCTCCATCGTACGGCGTGCCATGGAAGCGCCCATCCGCAAACTGGCTGAAAATGCCGGTCAGGATGGTGCGGTCGTCATTGAAAGTATCCGCCGCCTGGCCAAGGAAAAGGGTAACAAGAACCTGGGTTACAACGTGGTCACAGGTGAGTACGTGGACATGATCAAGGCTGGCATCATCGACCCGTTGAAGGTCGTACGCGGTGCCCTCGAGAATGCCGCCTCCATCGCAGCCATGATCCTGACCACCGAATGCCTGGTCACGGATATTCCTGAAAAAGATAAACCAATGTCCATGCCCCCCGGTGGCGGCGGAATGGATTATTAATCCAGAACGAAACGTTAATCAGGACGCAGCACCCGCTGCGCCCTGATTTTTTAATTCAGGTATAATCATGCAGATGTGCCCCATGAAACCACCCAGGATCTTGCTGTTGAGCTTGCTGATGGCAATGGCAGGGCTCTCCTCCTGCCTTTCCGCAGTGCCAACCACGGCGTCACCGCAGGTTTCAGCCACCAGCACACCACCCCCCACCCTGACCAGTGTACCGATGGCGATCCAGGTCAATGGGAGCGGTATCACCCAAGCCGAATTCGAAGGAGAACTTGCCCGATTTCAAGCCGCGCAAACCACGCTGGGCAATTCCGTCCCCCAGGAGGAAGCCACCCGGCGCGTCCAGGATGAGTTGATCAACCAGCTGTTACTCGAACAAGGAGCCCGCGAGGCAGGCTATACGGTGGATGATGCCCTGCTGCAAGCGCGCATCGACAGCTTGACAACCAGGATCGGCGGGGTGCAGGCATTGACCACCTGGGAAGAACAGAACGGGTATACGGACGAATCGATGCGACAAACCCTGCGTCGGCAGATGGCAGCTGCCTGGATGAGGGACAAGATCATTTCAGCAGTCCCCAACACCGCTGAACAGGTGCATGTCCAACAGATCCTGCTATATTCAGCCGAAAAGGCGCAAACGATCTGGAATGAGTTGAATTCAGGCAGTGATTTTGCCAGCCTGGCGGCTGAGATTGATCCGGTCACTAAGGGAGAACTGGGCTGGTTCCCCCGCCATTACCTGCCGGATGTGCAGATCGAGGAGGCTGCCTTTGCCCTGCAGCCCGGTCAATACAGCCCGGTGATCGAGACGATCGCGGGGTATTCGATCTTGATGCTCCTGGCGAAAGAACCTGATCATCTGCTCTCGCCGGATGCCCTGTTGACCCTGCAAACCCTGGCGCTGGAAAACTGGTTGAAAGATAGACGACGAAACAGCACCATTACCCTGACACCCTGATGGGAAAATTGGAATCTACCTGACCGAATGCCTGGAAATGAACTGGAGTAACTGCATTGGATGATCTTGAACCCAAACCCAACCGATCTGGATTGATCTGGAACCTGCTGTCCATTCTGGTCCTGCTGGTGATCATCACTCTGCTGGTTCTATTTGCGATCATTTACATCAACCCCCTCAGCTCCGTGAATCCCTTCCCACCCGGGCAGCTGCCAACCCTGATGACCTTCCCTATGGGAACCAGCACGTCCCCGCCATTGCCCGCCACGGATTCCCCCACTGCCACGATCCAACCCAGTGAGACCTCCACAAGCATCCCGACCTGGACGCTCATGCCATCCTTCACACCGTTCCACCTGGGACCAAGCGCTCAACCCAGCATCACCCCGGGAGGGTCGGGGATGGCGTATGAGGCAACCGTCGACTACGTGGACAGCACGTATTATCACCCCGAAGCAGGCTGCAACTGGATGGGAGTTGCCGGACAGGCTGTGGACATCAACAATGCCCCAGTGCTTTACCTGGCGATTCACATCCAGGGTACGGTGGGTGGAAAATATATTGATTACATCAGCGCCACGGGCACCGCGCCAAATTATGGACGGGCTGGTTTCGAGTTCTACCTGGGAGACAAACCTTTCGCATCCGGAAATAACATCATCATCCAGCTGACAGACCAGCAAAACCTGCCGCTGACCGACCCGATCAAATTGATCACTTATAACGACTGCTCAAAGAATTTGATCTTGATCCGCTTCAAACAGGTGCGCTAGAGGCAGACGGGAATTTATCCAAACTCTTCATGATTAGATATACAAACAAAAAGAGCGGTTCACCGCTCTTTTTGTTATCGACCCTTAAATAATAATAATTAATCATCCATATGGGTGATGATCGCATCTCCAAACTCGGAGCATTTCAACAGGCGGGCACTTTCCATCAGGCGTTCAAAATCATATGTGACCGTTTTGGCAGCTATGGCATTTCCCATGCCTTTCACGATCAGGTCGGCAGCTTCGTTCCAACCCAGGTAGCGGAACATCATTTCTCCCGACAGGATGACCGATCCGGGGTTGACCTTATCCAGGTCGGCATATTTCGGGGCTGTGCCATGCGTGGCTTCAAAGATGGCATGACCGGTAACATAATTAATGTTCGCACCCGGGGCGATGCCGATGCCACCCACCTGGGCTGCCAGGGCATCCGAGAGGTAATCCCCGTTCAGGTTCAAGGTGGCAATCACATCATAATCCTTCGGGCGGATAATGGTGAATTGCAGGGTCACATCCGCGATCGAATCTTTGATCAATAATTTGGTTTTCCACTTGCCAGATCCATGCGAATCCCACAGCTTGATGGCTTCTTCAACTTCATGCTTAATATCATTCTGCTGGTCAGGGGACATCATATCAAAACCTGGATCCACCTGCCGGGCATTGTCCTGCACGCTCAGTGCGGGATTGTTTTCCTTGTTGCCCAGGATCCAGGTCTCGCGTTCTGTCACGACCTGGTTACGAAATTCACGCTTGGCCAGGGCATAACCCCAATCCTTGAAGGCACCTTCGGTGAATTTCATGATATTGCCCTTATGGACGAAGTTGACACTGCGGCGCTTGTTAAGCAGAGCCCATTGAATGGCAGCCCGCACCAGGCGCTCGGTACCTTCCACCGAAACCGGCTTGATGCCGATGCCGGCGCTGTCTGGAAAGCGAATCTTGGCGTATTCCGCTGGAAAATTCTCTGCAAAGAGCTTTTTAAATTTCTGGTTGTCTTCGGTGCCGAATTGAAATTCGATGCCGGTATAGATATCCTCGGTGTTCTCGCGAAAGATGACCATGTCCACGTACTCGGGGTGAAGCACCGGGGAGGGGACGCCGCGATAATAGCGCACCGGACGCAGGCAGACATACAGGTCGAGTAATTTCCGCAGGGCGACATTCAAGGAGCGAAAGCCTCCACCGATGGGCGTGGTCAACGGACCCTTGATGCCGACCAGGAATTCCTTAAAGGCTTGGACAGTCTCATCCGGCAGCCAGGAATTGAACAATTTGAAGGATTTTTCACCGGCGTAAACTTCCATCCAATGCACCTGGCGCTTGCCGCCATACGCTTTTTGGACAGCTGCATCAAAGACCCGCACGGAGGCGCGCCAGATATCCCGCCCGGTGCCGTCCCCTTCCACGAAGGGAATGATGGGATTATCCGGGACCTGTAATTTGCCGTCCTGATTCGTTATCCTGGCTCCGCCGGCGGGAACCTTGACTTGTGTGTATGCCATACATGCTCTCCTTGAATCGATCCTGATTAATCGGAAAGATTATATCAAATCCGAACAAGGTATTGGATGAAATTCAGCGGATTAAGTTGCAGATGTACCATTCAGGTCAAACCACCCCGGATTGTTCTGAATTCGATGATCCGATTAACAACGCTGGTTGATTGGCTTTATTGGAAGGGTTTGTAATTAATAACAAAAACGGTTGTATAATATTTAATACGATTATTTTAACCTGAAAATCACTGGTCATGATGTGCGGGGAGGTGTCGGTATATATTTGCTTTCAACTCCTTGCATTATAGATCGATCAGGATGAAATGATAATCAACTCAAGGAGGTGGTCTTATAGCGAATTGGTGTAATATAAAGTCCAAAATATTTCCATATTTTTAGTCAAGTTCCGGAGGAGAACAATGAATCGAAAGTTATATTTTGCAGCAGCCATGTTCATGCTGCTAGCCATGGTAATGAGCGCATGTGGTGCCAAAGCCACGGAAGCGCCAACCGCAGCCCCAACCGATGCGCCAACGGCAGCCCCGACAGAGGCACCCACTGCGGCTCCCACTGAAGCACCAACAGAAACCCCACTGGTCATCGGCACAACCGATAGTTTTGAGAGCTTTGACAGTGCCTGGGTTTACAGCTTCCATGATTGGGAATTAATCCACCAGTGTGCTGATGGTCTTCTCAATAGCATTCCAGGCACTGCTGGTGAAGTTGCCCCCGCATTGGCAGAATCTTATACTGTCAGTGAGGATGGAACTGTCTATACTTTCAAACTTCGCGAAGGTGTCGTATTCCCGGATGGTGGAAACTTTAACGCCGATGCTGTTATCTTCAGCTTTGCTCGAATTGCCAAGATTGCAGCCATTACAACTGCAGATGCTTCATTCCTTTTCACTGACTATGTCGCCAGCTATGAAAAAGTCGATGAAATGACCGTCAAGGTTACATTTAATGGTCCTTACGCATATGCACCGCAATTGATTGCCACCAACCCGTGGAAAATTGTCAATCCCGCGACGTGGACAGATACTGAGGATAACAGTTCAAATACATCTTGTGGAATTGGTCCTTACGTCATTGAAAGCTTCAAGGAAGGTGAAGAAGCGATCTTTGCAGCCAATACATCCTACTACGGTGACCAACCCAAGGAAGCCAGTGTGATCCTGCGCTACTTTGCAGATTCATCCACCATGGCATTGGCTCTTCAGAATGGAGAAATTGATGTTGCCTGGAAGAGTCTATCACCTGCTGATTTAACTGCCATGGAAAGTGTTGCTGGTGTTGTCGTAGAATCACAAGGCGGCACCGAAGCACGCTTCATGGGAATTAATGTTAACACCGAACCTTTCAATAATCCCAAAGTTCGGCAGGCAATGGCTCACTTCATCAACCGTGAAGACCTGACCAATCTTGCCTGGCAGGGAATCAAAGTACCCATGTGGTCTGTCATACCTGAAGGCTTTTTCGGTCAAAAAGATGCATTTTCCGCCACTGAAGATGTTGCAGCAGGTAAAGCACTCCTGGCTGAAGCAGGATTCAATGAAACCAATCCATTGAAAGTAGAGTTCTACTACTCCCCAACCCATTATGGCGACACGGAACCGGATGTGGCTGCCATGGTAAAATCTCAATTGGAAGCAAGCGGGGTTGTCCAGGTCAATTTGAATTCCCTCGAATGGACTGCTTTCAAAGAGGCAGAGCGTGCTCAATCCATGCCAGCCTTCCTGATCGGATGGTACCCGGATTATCTTGATCCAGACAACTATGTGGTCCCATTCCTCCGCTCAGCAATGACCTGGAACGGTGCTGGTTATGGTACGGATGCCATGGATGCTCTCCTGACTGCACAGGGTGTCGAATTGGATGCCACCAAGCGTGCAGAGCTTCTTGGTCAGATCCAGGATCTGGCTGTTTTGGAAAGCCCATTTGTACCTCTGGCACAGGGTGGTCTATTTGTGGCATATCGTGACAACATCTCCAACATTGTCCTTGACCCTCTTTCTCTGTTCCACTATTTCCTGATTGAAAAGAACTAGTAACGGAAAGCTTCAACGATAATTAATTAAATAGGGGCTCGGTCTTTACCTAGACCGAGCCCCTTGAACTGGAATGCCAAACCACCCATATTAGATTGATATTGTTATGAAATAAATAATCAGAGGTTTTCATGTCCTCAAATCTCAGGCGATATATTTTCATCAGAATTCTAATGACGATCCCCATGCTCTTTATTTTGATCTCAGTGGTTTTTTTTGTGATGAGAGTTCTGCCTGGCGATCCAGCACTGGCTATTTTACGAGATGGGGCATCCGATGCACAGATTCAAGCTTTTCGTGAAGCATTGGGTTTGAATAAACCACTTTCAGCACAATATATTGATTTTGTAACCAGGTTAATTCGATTTGATTTCGGCCAATCCATGACCCGCCCCAAGTCAGTTATTGAGGAAATATCGGCTTTCCTCCCGGCAACGATTGAATTGGCAATTTGCAGCATGTTTGTAATTACCATCATCGGTGTATTCTCTGGTGCGTATGCTGCACAACATCGAAAATCCGCATCAGATTATACGATCAGAATCCTTGGTATCATTTTTTATTCCATTCCCATCTTTTGGCTGGGTTTAATGTTCCAAATGTTTTTCGGTGCAAAATTAGGATGGCTGCCTGTTTCAGGTCGTCTGAGCCCTGGAATGACGCCTGATTTTCACATTACTGGAATGTACACAGTGGATGCGATCATTAAAGGCGACTGGGTATTACTGGCGGATGCATTAAAACACCTGGTTCTTCCTTCCATGACATTGGGATTGGTAATCGCAGGAGTATTTACGCGTCTAACCAGGGCAAATATGCTGGATGTTCTTGAGGAGGACTTCATCACAGCAGGAAGGGCGCGGGGATTAAAAGAACGTATCCTGGTCTACAAGCATGGATTACGTAATGCCGCGATCCCGATCGTGACATTATTAGGCCTGCAATTTGCTGTCCTGTTGGCAGGGGCAATTTTAACTGAAACAACTTTCTCCTGGCCAGGATTAGGAAGGCTGGTCGTTCAGCGCATATTTGACCGTGATTTTACAGTGGTGCAGGGCAGCATCGTTTTCTTTGCAGTTCTGGTGGCTGGTGCCAGCCTGATCGTTGATGTACTGTATGGTTTTCTCGATCCACGCATAAGGTATTAAGGTTAATCAAATGCCGCAAAAAGAGATGAGCCTGGAAGAAGAGAAGTTAATTGATACAAAAGTGGGTATTATTAATAGAATTTGGCGTGGTCGAATTTGGTATGGCACCGAATGGTACATCACCATGTTTGGAGGTGGTCTTCTGGTATTGATCATCTTTATGACGATCTTTGCCCCAAGTCTTTCCCCATATGACCCCAATGATCTCATCGCTGCTCCATTCATTCCACCCGGAGGAGGGCATCTCACTCTCCTAACCCGCCTGGGAGATGCATCCAGGTATAATCTCAATAATTTGGGGGGGTTGAAGATCGGTGTACAACGCAACAAGGGAGGAAGTGACGATATCATCGCATTGGGGGCTGTGGAACAACGATTCATGACGCAAAAAGATCTGGTCACTGGTCTTCTCAAAGGGAAAGTGGATCTGATCTTTATGGATATGAAAGATGTAAAGGAAACCCTATCCAAATATGACGGAATTGAAATCGTTGCAGACAGGATTGGGAAAACTTACCTGCTTGGTACAGACAACCTTGGAAGAGATGTTCTAAGCCGGATCATATGGGGGTCGCGAACGGTCATGGGAGTAGCCTTGTCAGCCTCCCTGTTATCATTGTTGCTGGGAGTTAGTATTGGATTAATTTCAGGATATGCTGGTGGAAAAGTTGATAAAGTGCTTTCGTTAATCATGGATAGCATCTATTCTTTTCCTGGGTTGATCCTGGCAATTGCGATGGTTGCTGTATTAGGACCTGGAGTTGTTAATGTGGCGATTGCAGTTTCCGTGGTTTATATCCCTACGTTTTTTAGGGTTGTAAGAGGACAGGTTCTTTCCATTAAAGAAGAACTTTTCGTTGAAGCTGCGAAAAGTCTGGGAGCGAAATCACTGGAAATCTTGAGGCGCTATATTTTTCCCAATATTATCC
>Ga0315286_10005239_pt1 | contig 12513 bp, 18 predicted proteins | sample YL17G10_0_MG_FD_205038 | JGI IMG/M metagenome (GOLD analysis project Ga0315286, IMG submission 205038) | Sediment microbial communities from Yellowstone Lake, YNP, Wyoming, USA - YL17G10_0 | ecosystem: Environmental > Aquatic > Freshwater > Lake > Sediment | place: USA: Wyoming | collected... | reverse complement strand
ACGACCGGAACGGGCTCCACCCGGCCAGATAGATGTAGCTGGCGGCCCAGTTCCCGAGCGCGGTCGCGACGCCGAAGATCAGCATCCCCACACTCATCAGCGCCCAGCCCGAGAGGATGTTGCCCACGACGCATCCTGTGGCGAAGGCCGCCCCGACCCCGACCAGTATGCCGCCGAAGAAGGCAATGACCGTCTGCAGGGGCGGACGCGGCGTGAGCGTCACCGGCCCGCCCATTCGCGCAGACACCCAGGAACCCAGGGGCAGCGACAACACGACCAGGACCAGCCACCAGTTGATGACCTTCGCCGGTACGACTGGTGGAGCCGGCGCGATCGGTACCGGCGCCGTCGGAGCCGACGCCGTGGCCGGCGTCGCGGGCGGGGCGACCGGCGCGCGCCACACGTGTTTGACGTTGGTCTCCGTCAGCAGCTGGTAGATCTGCAGCACGCCGTGGGTCACGCCCAGGGGGTAGTTGCGGCCTGTCGCGGCCGACGAGAGGTACGCGGGCGCCGCCAGCAGCCCGATCGCCAGCCCTGCCTGCCACGGCTTCCATGCGCGCGTCAGGAAGGGCTTCGGGACCGCATCTGGCTTGATGCGGCTGGGTTGACGCCGCTGGCGTTGCCACAGCACGACAGCGGCCGTGGCTCCGGCGATGATCAGCGCGAGCAGCCAGTAGGGCAGGCCGGTGACGCTGGCCAGCGTCACCGGCTTCCCACCGACGCCCTTCACGACGTGGCCCATCATCGCCAGGCTCAGGCTGTGAAGCGGACCGGTCTCGACGATGCCCACGCCCAGTGCGATGCCGCCCAGCGCCGCCATCGAGTTCAGATTCCCTTCGGCCGACTTGAAGAGACAGCCGCTGATGCAGCCGCCGGCCAGCACCGTCCCAACGCCGAACACGACGCCCCCGACAAGGGCGCTCATCCAGATCATGGGTTTGGGTGCCAGTTGCACCCATCCGGCGGCCTCGATGGCGGCAAATCCGACCATCGACACCACGATGGCGACCCAGAGGCCCGCGACTTTCGCGCGATCGCGAAAGACCACCACTTCGCTCAAGGCCGCCGCGCCACAGAGGCTCCCCTTCTGAAGAAAAAAGCCAAACAGGAATCCCACCGGGATCGCCGTCAGCACCCACACGCGCGTGACCGCCGCGACAACGGTCAGCAGTATCAAGCCGAGCGTGGCGACCAGCGCGTAACCGCGCCAGTGTACGGGAGGTTGCGAAGATGCCATCGACGTCTCCTGAGGATTGATGAAGCCTGTCGAACACCAACCATGATCACGCCTGACGATTGTCTGAACCTCGTCGCAAAGCGTCGTCGAGAACGGGCCGCGCATCATCCGCGCGGGTCACCAGATCCATGTCGCCTGCGCCATGCGCCAGAGTGCCGGGCGCGCGGGCCCCGTCTGGCGCACGAACGATCCGGGAGCATAGTAGCCGAGGCCCGCCATCAGTTCCAGCCATGGACGTGGCCGGTAGACCGCGCGCAGATCAATTTCCCGCCCCAGCCCGGTTCCAGTCCCGCCGCTCGCATCGCGCCGGACGACGGACAGCGACGTGCTGTACCACGCGTCGCTGGCGGATGCGAGAGAGAAGGCATGCGTCTGCACGTGGAGTTCGAGCCGGTCGGTGGGGTGCAGCAGGAGCTGTAACTCGCGGTCCCAGAGATTGGCCCAGAAGAAGAGGTTGCAGTACCCGTAGAACGCGATGTCGGCGCCGCCGAGCACCCCATCGAAGGTCCCGTGCACACCGTCGTGGGGATCGCGGTCGCCCGATCCCCACGTGAGCACCGCACGCACCCTCGGCCGCCATGGCCACGAGAAGCGCGCGCCCAGCGTCCCGCTCGCGCCCGCCGCATGGATCCGGTCGCCACCCCACGATCCCCATTGCGTGACACCCGTCAGCGCGTAGTCCAGAGGGCCCCGCGTCCCCTCCGCCTGAAAGCCAACCGAGTTCGAGCGCAGGTCCCCTGGGCCGTGTTCGCCTGCTGTCGTGCCCGACCGATCCTCCTTGCGCACGACGAACAGGTCAAGGCGGGCCGGCAGCCCTACCGCGCGCACGTAGGCGACGCCCACTACTGGTTCGGGAACGCTCGCGTTGGGCCAGCGGTCGGGCCTGTTTCTGACCGGCCGCCCGATCCAGACGTCGGCGTCGAGCCGGCGACCCTTCACCTCCACCAGCGCCGCGTCCCACGCCCATCGCCCCGTGTTCCCCCACTGCCCAGGCCCAAAAACCCGCTGGTCGCCGTACGAAATCTGCTGGCGACCCAGGCGGACGCCCAGCGCGGACCCTGCCAACCCGTGGCCTTCGTAGTACAGCTGCCGGATGTCGAGCGCATCGACGAAGGGATTGCTGCGGGGGAAGTCCTGCTCGTCCAGGTACGACCCGGTCTCCCGTGCGTCGCGCAACTGGAACACGAATCGGTGCCGTGGCGACACGCGCACGGAGGCATCCAGCATGACGCGACTGATCAGGAAGCGGTCGTCAACCGCGGGCCGATACCCGCGCACGTCGAACGCCTCATCGTCCTCGAACCGCAGGCGGACCTGCCCCCCAAGCTCGACGGTCGCCGAACCGAGGGTGAACCGGAGAGGGTGCGCCGACTGGGCGGTCGCAGGCGTCGGCCTCGCGACGACGACCAGCACGAGCAGCGCGGAGGCCGTCATACGGAACGTATCGTGCCCTCCTGGAGACCGCAGTGTAACCCGCGTGCGGTGACCTGGCCAGACCGATCAGACGAACAGCGCACGCCAGACAGGGCGGGCCGCACTGCCGCCCGAATGAACCGGCCAGCTGCGGTCTTGTCCCTAAGGCACGGGTGTCTGCGCCGGCAGACGTCTCACCGCAGCGCGCGATGGGCCAGCCACGACCGCTGGACCACGGTGACGACGATCATCGCCACCCAGACCCAGGCCAGCCATCTCAGCCATCCGGGAAAGACTACCCACAGCACGTACATCACGGTGGTCTCACCCGCCTCGGCCATCCCGGTGGTGAACTGAAATGGCCGGTTCGTGTCGCTGACACGCTGGCCAGCCGCCGCCGCAGCGTTCGACAGGGCGAGCGTCGTCGTAATCGCGAGCGCGTAGCCCAGGAGGATGACGGACCAGACGATGCCGAGGTCCGGATGCGCCAGGGCGAAACCGATGACCATGAGCGAGTACGCCGTCATGTCGAGCGTGATGTCGAGGTATCCACCGAAGGCGGTGGAACGGCGTGTCTCCCGTGCAAGGATTCCGTCCAGACCGTCGCCCACCCGGCTGACCAGCCACACGCCGATTCCCGTCCGGGGGAAGCCGGTGGCGACAAGCGCAGCGGCCGCAAGCGCTGCCGCGAACGCCAGCACGCTCATCACGTTGGGTGTGACGCCGGCCCGCGCGAGCAGGCGGATCACAGGCTTCACTGCGCGCGGCAGCATCGCGCGAACGCGTTCATCGAACATGGTAGATTCTGGTTCTGCCGCTGACGGGTCGGTATTCCTAATCGCCCTTGCGGTTCCTGAACGCTTCGCGAACCGACGGCGGAATCTCGTGGCGCTCGGAGTCCCGCTTGAGACGCGCGAGCAGCGATCTCGTTAGATCCATCTGATGGATATAGCGCCGGCAGAGGGCGCACAGGGCCAGGTGCATACGCATCTGGATGCGCGTCGTCCAGGGCAGGCGCCCTTCGGCGTAGTCGGTCGCGAGCGTCACGACGTCCCGGCAACTCAACATGGGACCCTCTGATGGCCACGCCTCATCGCGCCAGCACACCTTCCAGCGCCCGTCGCAGCCGCGTCCGGGCTCGGTGCAACAGGACACGCTGATTGGTCTCACTGATCTGAAGAACGTTACACGCGTCTTCAGCCGACCACCCCTCGACGTCGCGCAGCGTCACAACCGTGCGCTGGGCTGGCGGCAGGTCTTCGAGTGCCGCCTTGAACTGGTCCATGGCCTCCTGCCGGAGGAGGATGGATTCAGGCGTATCGGCCCCCCACGGGGTGGGCGGCTCGCTCCAGCTGCCGCCCTCTGCGAACCGCGCCGCCATGTCAGGGTCGAACGTCTCGTCGTCGGGAGCCGCCAAATCGGCAAACGGGATGACGCGCCCCTCCCTGACCGCGCGAGTTCGAGCGCGATTGGCGAGGATGTGAAAGATCCACGTCTTGATCGACGAACGCCCTTCGAAGGCCGGCAGACCCTTCAGCACGGCAAGCCAGGTTTCCTGAACGACTTCCTCTGCCACATCCGCGCGAGAGATGAAATTCCGCGCGAACCGCAGCATAGGGCCCTGATTGGCCGCCACGAGGTCCTCGAAGGCCGCCTCATCGCCAGCCAGGAGCCGGTCGCGGAGTCGCAGATCGGGACCGAACGTCGCCTCGGGCATTCACCTCACCAGTGCATCAACCACCACCGGTTTCACCCGGCCAAAGAACGGGGAGGGGCGTATTCTCGGTCATTGAACCGAACGTTGGCAAGGACTCTAGCCGTTGTATCTCCGCATGAACCGCCGGTCGATCCGGTCTTTCCAGGCCCACACCCACCGCCCCTGCCACGCCAGTCCGGCGTAGGACGCGACGGCGTGACGGCCGCCGGTCGACATCAAGGACAGAAAGCGCCGCTGCGGCCGATACGGCCGCAGCGTGTCGCCCGCGAGGTATCGCCGCAGGTTGTCTGCCAGCACCGGGCCCTGTCGCACGGCGAACACGCCAGCCTTCGGCAGCGGCCAGCTGACCATCGTCGAGACGTCTCCGGCCGCGAATACCGACGCGTGGGAGATCGACTGCAGGTGATCGTTGACCGCCACGAATCCGCGATCATCGCACTGCAGGCCGCTGTCGCTGATCCAGACTGGGGCCGACGCGCCGGTGGCCCACACCACGAGGTCGGCCGCAACCGGCGCCCCTGACGCGCAGTGAACCTCGCCAGGCGTGACTCGCGTGACGCGGCCCTGACGCACGATCGTCACTCGATGTTTCGCCATCGCCCGTGCCAGCAGATGTCGCGCCCATCGTCCGTGCGTCGGCAGGAAGCCGTCGGTCACGAGCGCGATGTCGGGCTCGAGCGCCGAGTCTGCCGCCCGGCAGCAATGCCGCATCGCCAGTGCGATCTCGACGCCGCCTGCCCCGCCTCCGACCACCGCGATGCGAGGCCGGCCTCTCGCCCGGGCCCCGCATCGCGCGGCCACGCTCGCCCACGCCTCCAGCAGCCGTGATACCGGCTTGACCGGAACCGCGTGCTCGGCCGCGCCCGGCACCGCCCGAAGGTCTGGCGTCGATCCGACATCCAGCGACAGCGCATCGAACGAGAACGCCTGCCCGTTTGCACACTGGACCTGGTGACCGGCAGCATCGATGCCGACAACCCGCGTCGTCACGAACGCGGCGCCGGCATGTTCGCAGAGCGGGCGGAGATCGATGTGGCAGTCGTCCCAGGTGTAGTTGCCGGCGATGAGACCTGGCAGCATGCCGCTGTAAGCGGTGTGGGTGTCAGGGCTGATCAGCCTGAGTCGAAGTCCCTCGGTCCGGGTGACCCCGAAGCGCCGAAGGACTTCGACATGGGCGTGGCCGCCGCCGGCGAGCACTAGCATTGGCATGGCTGACTGGAAGGCCAATGCGGCGAGCGCACCGGTGCTACATCCCCTTCATCGCCGAAACCTTCGGCCAGTTGGCGTTCGCCTTCTGGATGGTGCCGGCCTTGTCCATCTCGAACATCTTCTTGGCCTGCTCGGTCGAGAAGAGGTACGTCTTGCCGTTCTCGACAATGAACAGCTTCGGGTCCGACTTGACCTTCATGCCCTGCGCCACCGCGGTCGCGCAGAAGCCCTCGTACGCCGGCGTGTACTTTTCGGGCATCTTGTCGAACATCTCTTTCGCCATCGCGTTCGACAGATAGTAGGTCCGGCCGTCGACCTTGCTGACGCTGCTGAAGTTGGCGTCGCCCTTCGCGGCCATGTTGGCCTGGACGTACGCCACCGGGCAGTAGCCGCCGATGGCCGGCTCAGCCTTGGCTTGCGCGGAGAGGATGGACGCGCTGGCGACAAGCGCCACCGCGAGTGTTGCCAGCAGTGCTTTCTTGAGGTTCATGGACGTGGCTCCTTCAGGTGATGAGAATCGGGTTACTTGGCTTTCAGGCTGCCGTTGACGATGCGTTCGCAGTAGCCGGCCGGGACGTAGAGCCAGGCCTTCGGGTCGGCATCGCGCTTCGACGTGCCGGCGCAGGAACTGTTGCCGGTTGAGGCACAGTCGTTCTTGCCGGCCTTGGCGATGCCGTAGCACTTCTCGGCCTTGAAGCCGGGATCCTGAGGCGCCGCCGCGCTGGCGGCACCGAAGATGGCCGGGGCGGCGACAAGGGCCGCAACTGCCGATGCGAGGACGAAACGTCGATTGGGGCTCATACACGTGACTCCTGGTTTGAGGTTACGGTTGGTGGTGCCACCATCTGGGGCACCGTTACTTGGTGAGTCCAGGCAGGACGCGATCCGTTACACCTGTCGTGCCGCCGAACCGCCTGGCGATCAGGTGGTCCAGCGAGACGGCGCCAGGCCCCCGCATCAACAGGAACAGCAGGATCGATGCCCACACGAGGTGCTCCACCCAGGCGTCGGGGTACACGAACACCTGAATCACGCCGATCATGCCCAGCAGGGGCAAGGTCGCGAGCCTGGTGCCGAGTCCGATGAACAGCAGGAGGGGCAGTGTCAGCTCCTGCATCATCGCCATGCGTGCGGCCAGATCGGGCGGAAGCAGCGGCACCTTGTATTCGTCGCGGAACAGCATGAGTGTCATGTCCCACGAGTGGTATTTCAGCAGTCCGGCAGTGAAGAACACCGAGCCCACGCTGATGCGCATCAGCAATTGAGCGACGGACAATGGCAGACGGTTCAAGACGTCACGAACCCGGAACAGTAGACCCATCACGACACCTCCTCCATCGCGGCCGGCGTGACCGCTGTCACGAGACCGGCAGACCATAAAGCCGCGAGCGCGCGGCCGGGATCGAATGATTCATTGACCGCCCACGCACGCTCGGCGGCCTCCGCCAGCGTCAGCCCGGCGTGCAGGCCCTGACGGAAGGCGAAGTCGGCGCCGTCGAGGCGCGTCAGCCAGAACGCGCCACGGCTGCCGCGGATTTCCAGATGCACGGGGCTAGGCTCGATCACGACGTGGTCGGGCACGTGCTCGCCGACAAACAACGCCACCAGCGTGTCGATCGGCCACGATGCATCGAGGTAGTGGGTCCCTTCCTGCAGGACCAAGCGCGCGTTGGCGACGGCCTCGGCGGGCATGCCGCCAAAGGCCGCGGCAGGTTCCGCTGCTGCCGTCGGCTGGTCGACCGACACGGCCACGCGACCCAAGTGCCAGTCGCATTCGGCGAAGTCACGGAGATACGGCACTCGGCCGCCGATCGGCGACGCGGCCAGATGTGCCGCGAACGTTTCGCCGTATTCCGCGATGCACGGCGCAGCAGGCGGATGCCGGCGGACAAACTCCCGCGCCACATCGATGACGGGCTCCGACCCGATCAGCCACTGGGTCGCCGGAAACCGCTCCAGAAGCGCGCGCACCAGGCTCGCTTCGTAGTGCCGCTGATGAATCGCCAGACGCGCGCGCGGATCGGCGCCGCCAACCAGCGCCTCTGCCACAGGCCCGGCGTCGCCCGTCACGAGCGCGTCGCGAAATCGCTGTTGGAGCTCAGAGAGCGACATGTGCCCGCTCCTGATGCTCCGCGCGATACGCCGCAGCGACGGCATCGACGCGCCCGGCCTGCTCGAGCAGCGCGTCGAACGTCGGGAGATCGTTGTCCCATTCGACCAGCGTCGGCTTCCAACCGAATCGGCTGAGCGCATAGCCGTACAGCTCCAGCGCTGCCTCGTCTATCGCCGAGCCGTGGGTATCCACGATCACCGTGGAACCAGGAGCGGCGTCTTCCTCGATCGAGAACCCGCCGAGGTGCATCTCGGCGATGGCGTCGGCCGGCAGGCCGTCGAGATAGGCGCGCGCGTCGTAGCCCATGTTGTGCGCGCTCAGGTGCACGTTGCTCACGTCGCACAGCAGGCGGCACCCGGTGCGGCGCACCAGTTCGGCCAGGAACTGCGCTTCGTTCATGGTGGACCGGCCGAACCCGACATACCTGGACGGGTTCTCCACCAGATAGGGCCTGCCGAATGCGTCCTGCACGTCGTCGACGTGGCGAGCGAGCACGGAGAGCGTTTCTTCGTCGTACGGCAGCGGCAGCAGATCGTTGAGGTACTCGCCCGGATGCGTGGACCACGCCACGTGGCCCGAGACGAGGACCGGATCGATGAGGTCCACGAGCCGCCGCACCCGCAACAGATGGGCCCGATCGATGCCGTGCGCGCTGCCAATCGACACGCCGACCGTGTGGACCGAGACGGGATAGTCCCTGGCCAGTTCCAGGAGCAGTTCGGTCGCGTGGGGGTTGGCCACGAAGTTCTCAGGGTGGATTTCCAGCCAGCCAGCAGCCGGACGGCGGGCCACCACTTCTTCGAGGTGCGGCAGGCGAAGGGCAACGCCAGTGCGGGACAGCATGTTGGTGAGTCCCACGAGGGGGGCAAGCGTTACAGCGCACCGGAGAGCGAGGAGACCTCACGTCCGGCTTGTCACAACGTCACCGTTCGCGAGACTGAAGTGCCGTCCACCCCGGTCAGCCCTGGAGCATTCACCGTGCTTCCCTGCCCGAACCCACCCTCGAATCCGTCGCGGACGGCCGTGGCGTGCTCGCGCGGGTGCTCCGCGTGGGCGTGGATGCCACCGACAAATAAGCTCACCGCTCTCCTGACCGAGGCGAACGACGCCATCAAGATCGTCGTCGACGTGGTCGGCCGCAGACGGCCGGAACGCGGATGCAGCATGTGCCGAGCGCTCATGCACCTCTGGCCTGAGTGCGCGAGTGAAGCCCGCCGCCGCAACCGGCCACCGGTGTAACATCCATGATCCCTACACGCAGGAGGAGGTGTGTCATGGCTCGTGTGCGACGACGATGGTCGATCGGGTTTGCGATCTGGGCGGTCCTGTCGATCGTCCGGCCGATCCCGGCGATGGCACAAGAAGCCCCAGCGAGTCCGAGCCGACTTGCGGTGATCTGGAGCAGCGCGGATCCCGACGTCGCCAAGCGCGTCTGTTTCATGTACACCCACGCCGCGAAGAAACAGAAGTGGTTCGACGAGGTGACGCTCGTCGTGTGGGGGCCTTCGGCCCGGCTGCTCGCCGACGACAAGGACCTGCAGGCCGAAGTCAACGCCATGGCGGCCGACGGGGTGACGGTGGTGGCCTGCCAAGCCTGCGCGGATTCGTACGGCGTCACCGACCAACTCCGCAGGCTGGGGCTCGAGGTCAAGTACATGGGCAAGCCGCTGACCGACATGCTCAAGGATGGCCGGAAGATCCTCACGATTTGAGGATGCCCGTTGAAGAGTCGTGTAACATCGTCGGGGTCCGCGAGACGGTACGCCGATCAGCCAGATGGGCGGGACTGGCCCCCGCCGCACCAGCGCGTTGATATCAGGAGCATGAATATGTCCCCAACCCAACGACGTCTCTCCGCACTCTGCACCGTGATGCTCGTGTCACTCGGCTGGCTGGCGCCATCCACCGCCGCCGCCCAAGCCGCGACGCCCGCCCAGCCGCCAGCCGTGGGCGATGCGCTCCGCGATTTCACGCTCAGCCGAATCGATGGCAGGCCGACCACGCTGTCGGCGTTGGCCACGCAGGGCCCGGTCGTCGTTCTGATGCTGCGGGGCTGGGTGGGCTATCAATGACCGATCTGCACCCGCCAGGTTGGCGGGTTCATGGCTCAGGCTGACGCGTTCAAGGCCAACGGAGCGAGCGTCGTGCTGATCTACCCCGGCGCGGCCGCGTCCGTGCAGCAGTACGCCGCCGACTTCATCACCGGGAAGACACTGCCCGAGAACTTCCACTTCGTCACCGATCCCGACTTGAGGACCGTGAGTCTCTACGGCCTGCGATGGGACGCGCCGAACGAAACCGCCTACCCGTCCACGATCGTCATCGACCGGCAGGGTATCGTACGGTTTGTCAAGATCAGCCACTCGCACGGCGACCGGAGTTCGGCGCCGGACGTCCTGGCTGTATTGCAGGGCCTGAAGTAGCGGCGGAAGAGGTTCGGAGGATCGGGTCGTGGCACATATTCCCTACGTCCCGCTCGACGACATCCCGGCAGAAGGCCGCGTGGACGACACGGACAACATCCTCCGCGTCCACGGCGTTCACAGCCGCGTGATGCGCTTGCACTTCGACCTCTACATCGAGTTGATGAGAAAGGCCGGGCCACTCACGCGCGTCCATCGCGAAATGCTGGCGGTCGCCGTCTCGGCCACGAACGGGTGCCACTATTGAATCGAGCATCACGGAGCGGGTCTCCGTCAGTTGCTCAGCCGGGCAGGCATCGACGCGAACGCCCAGGCCGCCCTGATCCGGACGCTGTGTGAGGACCCAATGGCTGCAGGCGCCAACGACGCCGAACGGGCCATGCTGGCGTTCGCGGTCAAGCTCACGCGAACTCCTGCCGAGATGACGGCCGGCGACGTCGAGTCGCTCCGCACGTCCGGCTTCGGCGATCGGGCCATCCACGACATCTGCGCGATCGTCGCATATTTCGCGTTTGTCAATCGCATGGCCGACGGCTTGGAAGTGGAACTGGAGCCCAGATTCGCCACGTGACCGTGACCCGTCGCGCGCTGGTTGTCAGCCTGCGCAGCAGGAGAGCCGGCGCACGTCCTTCGTAAACGTCTGCGCGGCCAGCTTCAGGCCCTCGACCATGGTCAGGTACGGAAACAGCTGATCGGCCAGTTCCTGTACGGTCATCCTTGCGCGGATGGCGAGCGCGGCGGCCTGAATCAGTTCACCGGCGTCGGGCGCAACCGCCTGCACGCCAAGCAGGCGGCCGGTCCCGGCCTCGGCGACCAGCTTGATGAATCCCCGCGTCTCGAAGTTGACGAGCGCCCGAGACACGCTGTCGAGCGGGAGAGTCCGGCTGTCGGTCTCGATGTGGTCCCGGCGTGCCCCCGCCTCGGAGCGCCCCACGGTCGCGACCTGCGGATCGCAAAAGACCACAGCCGGCATCGTGGTCAGATCGAGTGTCGCGTCGCCGCCGGTCATGTTGATAGCGGCCCTGGTGCCTGCAGAGGCCGCCACATAGACGAACTGCGGCAGCGCGGTACAGTCCCCGACGGCGTAGATATCAGGCACCCTCGTGCGCAGGTGGTCGTCGACCACGACGGCCCCGCGCGGGTCCAGGGTGATGCCGACGTCTTCCAGGTGCAAGCCGTGCGTGTTCGGGGTGCGGCCCACCGCCACCAGGAGCTTGTCCGCCCGCACCTCGCCGCGATTGGTGACCAGCGTGAACGCATCGCCCGCGAATGACACATGCAGGGCCTGCGTGCCCGACAACACCTCGATGCCCTCAGCCTGGAACGCGTCCGTCACGGCCGCACCAATGGCCGGGTCCTCCCGAAACAGCAGCGTGTGGCGAGCCAGGATCGTGACCTGACTGCCGAGGCGCGCGAATGCCTGCGCCAGTTCTACAGCGACGGCCGACGATCCGATGACGGCGAGCCGCGGCGGAATGTGGTCGCTCGCGAGGGCCTCGGTCGACGTCCAGTACGGCGTGTCCGCCAGGCCCGGAATCGGCGGGATGGACGCGCCGGCCCCGGTGGCAATCAGGCAACGATCGAACGGAACCAGGCGTTCGCCGTCGCCCACCAGATCCACGGTCAGCGTCCGGCCGTCCCTGAACCGCGCGTCGCCGCGCACGACTGCGATCCCCGGCGTCGAGGCCAGGATCCCCTCGTACTTGGCGTGGCGCAGCTCCTCAACCCGGCCCTGCTGCTGCGCGAGCAGGCGCGGCCGGTTGACGATCGCCGGCGTCGCGGACAGCCCCGCGTCGAACGGACTTTCGCGACGCAGGTGGGCAATGTGCGCCGCGCGGATCACAATCTTGGACGGCACGCACCCGACGTTGACGCACGTGCCGCCGATGACGCCACGTTCGATGACGGTCACCTCCGCCCCGCGCTCGGCGGCTTTGAGCGCGGCCGCCATGGCGCCACCGCCGCTGCCAATGACCGCGATACGTAGCCCCGTTCCCGGGGCGGCATGGGTGCTCATGATCTACTTCCGCTCTTTGGCGCGCGACGGGTAACCGGCGTCTGTCGTGGCTTTGACGAGCGCCTCCACGGAGGTCTTCGCCTCGTCAAACGTGACAACGGCTTCCTGCTTCTCGAGGCTGACGGTCGCTCGGCTGACGCCCTGAACGTTGGTGAGCGCCTTCTTCACGGTGAGCGGGCACGCGGCGCAGGTCATGTTCGACACGACCAGCGTGATCGTCTTGGAGCCAGCCCACGCGGGGCTGGCCACCAGCATGGCGGCGACGGCGACGACGGCGACGAGGAACGTCTTCATGGGGCTCTCCTTCAGTGCGAGATTGTGTCCTCAGTAGAACATCGGTAGTACGAACGGGAAGCCGGCCGCCACGGCCAGCAACACGGCGAC
>Ga0315286_10005238_pt1 | contig 12514 bp, 11 predicted proteins | sample YL17G10_0_MG_FD_205038 | JGI IMG/M metagenome (GOLD analysis project Ga0315286, IMG submission 205038) | Sediment microbial communities from Yellowstone Lake, YNP, Wyoming, USA - YL17G10_0 | ecosystem: Environmental > Aquatic > Freshwater > Lake > Sediment | place: USA: Wyoming | collected... | reverse complement strand
CATGGGAAAGATCATGGTCGAACGCGGTTGCTGGGTAATTGTTCCTAAAGAGGCGGTGGCAAACCACATGCGGTGGAACAATTGCGGAAACAACGGGATCCAACCCGCTGTTTCTGCGGCTGCGTTTCATGATCGGTCACGTGCAGAATCTGCAAATACCGGACACGGAGGTTCATCATGACCGCTTTTGCCGGCGGCCAAATTATGTGCGGGGGCGAAGGCCGCGTGCATGTCCGTATCTGGGGTGAACCGCATTACATCTGCCCGGAAGATCTCGGGATGCTGCTCTTTGTTGGCGACCGGGTATCACTCTTTAAAAAAGGGCCCGCGCCGCAGGAGGACCCGCAGGCATCCACACGGTGCAGATCCGGACCGGTCGCCGAAAGTTTGCCCAGATGGGACGGGTCCGGGATTTCAGCCCGGAGAATGGGGGTTATACCAGTCCGGTGTTTGAGTTCAGGATTGCGGAGAGTGCCGATGTTCGAGAATGAGCTGCAGACCCGGTGCGCAATCTGCGGGACCGGGGTCCTGCTCGGGCTTGTCTTTGTGCTGGCCCATCTTCCTCTTATCCTGCTCACGGTGCCGGTCGCGGTGCTGTTTCTCGGTATCGTTGCGGACCCGGAGGAGACCCATGCCGTATGGTACGGGATGCTGAACACTCTCGGCATCTTCGATCTCTCAGTGCTGACTGAATCGGAGAACGTGAACTATTCTCAGGAAAAACATTACTTCTGGTTCGGTGAAGTGGGGATGGCCTGCATTTTGGCAGGGAGCATTGCGGTCCCTGCCGGGATCTTCCTTGCAGGCCGGGCGGAGATCTCCCTCGCATTCATCGGGGCTGCGGTTCTGTTTCTTCCACTCTTTGTTTTCATGCCCAAGCTGATACAACATTGTATGAAAGCAGATACGGAAGCGGCCATCAATGCGTTTGGGAAGAACGGGCAGGTGAAGAAAGTGTTCTGGACCTTGTTCATCGTGATGGCCGGGCTGGTGCTGGCCCGGGTTATGGACCCGGTTACAGCTCAGCAGGTGGTGGGGATTATTACGGGGTTGGGGGTTTAGGGCGGTATCCCCCTTATTTATCCATCGTCGGAGATACATGGAATCCGGGGGTGTGTATTCTGGGGGAAAATAAGCCCAAATCGGGCTCCAATTTCCCCCCTGATATTACGGCTGAGACCGGAAAACCCCATAAATCTCACCTTTTCTGTTCCTGTGGAGAATACACTCAAATATCGCTTTGATTGCCAAAATAAGGCAGATTTGCACCTCACCTATTGGCTTGTAAGGCCCTTTAAATCGAGATGTTTTTAGCCCCATATTTTATGCCGTCGATTACCCACAAACCCTGCCAGAAGACGAATATGAGGCTCGTTTTCTTCAACAGTGGTATTAAAAAATTAGGAAAAAGGAAAATGGACTGTAAAATAGGGGGCTTCAGCCTTGTATCGCATCGTTCCGGATCGTGTTCATGAACCGATCACGGATCTCGAGTGGGGTGAGGGGGATGTTGGGAACCTCTGAATTGCCCGGCCGGATTACCACATGGATGAATGAAGGACCTTGTTCATGGGATGCAATTGCCCTGCCAATCTCTTCTGCAGACGTAACCTTTTCTGTCTGCTCAAAACCGCACGCACGGGCATACAATTCCAGATCAACCTGCCGGTACGAGGGGGTCATCTGGTTGCCGGTGCTGCCAAATACTCCGTTGTCCAGACAGATAATGGTGAGGTTCCGCGGCTTTTTTGCTGCGATCACCGGGAGGATGGCCGTACCGAGCAGGCTTCCATCCCCGTCGATGACAATAGTTCTGCGGCGCGTGGAAAGCGCAATTCCAAAACCAACGGGGGATGCCTGCGTGTAACTGCCAAGCATGTAGAAATTTTCCTTACGATCCTCTGTCCAGTACAGTTCCTTGCTGGGAACGCCAATATTTGAGACTACAGCAGCATCTTTAAGATGCGGGACAATTGCCCGGATTGCGTCCAGCCGGGTCATTGTCGGGGAGGGGACGGTTCGTTCGTGGGCCAAGTCTATCTGTTGCGACCGGTCTGCGATTTCTTCCTCCCGTTCGCATGACAGATTTCCCTCCCAGCAATGGGGTGAGATCAATGCTACGGCCGGGGTGTGGCAGCGGAATGCAGTGTTGATCATTTCAGAGACCCGATCAAACTCGTGGTGTTGATCAACGATGACAAACGGTATGTCGGCGGCTTTGAGAATCCCGGGAAGGGCTGCATTGAACGGAACCTGCGCAGGGATGGTTTCTTTATAGACTCCCCGCCAGCTAGCGATCACCGGGAGGGGCAGTTCATAGGTTCGTGAAAGTGAGAGGAGTGCATTGAGCATGTTGCCAAGTCCCGAGCTCTGGATGACCATTGCAGGTTTTCGTCCGGCAAGGTATGCACCTGCACAGACGCCCACTCCATCTTCTTCTCGAAGGAGTTCTACAGTTTCAAACGATTCAGGAAGAAGACTGAAGAGCTCTTTTGCCTTGTCGCACGGAAGCGAGACGGCTAGATTGATGCCCTGATCTCTCATGAGCCCGATGAGTTTATCCTCATGCATGTTCTTTCACCCAGTCATTGACGAATCTGGCGATCTGGTCCACATTGGTAGTATTGTTAATTGCAAGTGCGGTAGTCACCGGAATAAGATCGAACTCTTCCTGCACCCGCTTGTAGCCCCCACCGGTAATATTTACCATCACATCCTTCCGGCGATCGATCAGCCCTCCCTGGGCTGCTGTTATGAGGGACGCAACGGTCACCCCTGCTGCAGGATCCAGATCGATACCCTCACACTCTTCAAAGTGCCGCTGTGCCAGCCGTGCTTCATCATTACTCACGGCAAATATCTCCCCGCCGGTTTCGGTAAGGCAATCGAATAATCCTCCCGTTATGCCATATGGAGGATTGCGGTTCGTCAGGACATCGGCATAGACCTGCGAAATTGCCTGCGTTGCATCAGCCATATCCGTCATTGCATCGATCTCCCGCCTCCCTGCCTTCCACGCATGTGCCATCGGTACAAACGGGAGGTTCTGCGACAGGATCATATGGGGCAGGTGATGACCGAACCGTCCGTCACGGATCAACCGCTGTGCAGCTTCCCATGCGGCAATCGCACCGGTTCCACTGCCGACAGCCTGCACGTAATAATCAGGAATCCTGCCAATTGTTGTTGCCGCATCCAGCATCACTGTCCCCATACCATCCCTCCGGGCACAATTTTTAGCCCCACCTTCCGCAGTGAGATTAGGAAGGTTTGCGATATCGATACTCCGGTTGATTGCATCCGAATAATCCCCATCGACCGTGATTAAGAGAACCGTATCAGTAGGAACAGTTGTCCAGATGCGGGGCAGGGATTTTGTTGGGATAACTACGACTACCGGTGTTTTCATCTCGGCAGCAATCTGAGCGAAAGCCCGGCCGGTATTTCCTGCCGAGGCCACCACAAGAATTCCGCTCTTCTTTTCCGCTGCCCGCTGCATCGTCGGGACTGCCTCTAATTCTTTGAATGAGCAGGTTTTGATTGCCGCCCCTTTCTCTGGCCAGAACCCATTGAATGTGATATACAAGTGAGAAAGCCCCAGTTCCCGTGCAAGCACCACGCTCCGGTAGGTAACCGGTCCTGCCGTCACCGCCGGTTTGTTGAACATCGGCAGCCAGTCGTAAAACCTCATCATTCCCGGCAGGTCAGCACAATGCAGGTGCTGTGCGGCATAGACCGTGCGTTGGAGAGCGGCATGCCGGTCAGGGCATTCATTGGAGCCGGTATCCGGGTATACCTGCCCGCATGCGGTGCACTGAATCTGGTAATTTCCCATAGATCTCACTCCCCCGAGGGCCCGTTTAGGAAGAATTCACCTTTCACTATCCTGTGTTTCAGCCGTTCACAGAGCCGTTTTGCATGGGTAAGGCTGGACTGTCGGAGGGTGACCGGAACCTGCAAGGTATTCACCGTCAGCGATCCAAGCCGGCCATGATATGCATGGGCCGGACAGGCGAATGTGCAGGTTCCACAATGGACACAACGGTGGTAGTTAATCGGGCCGGCAGCAGTTATTGCACCCGTAGGACAAACGGCCGCCGCAGAACACGGTTCACAGGATGTACAGAGCAAAGGGTCAAACCTGATTACCGGATCGGTCCCATTCCAGACTTCGCCATAGGTTGTTAAGGCAAGCGGGGTCCGGTCGGCAACATCAGCAACCGGCAGCGGGATCTGTTCATGGAGCACCGAAAGTGCCCGAAGGGACTCTTTGTCAAGAACCGGAATCGGCACTGCGCAGGATACGAGACATTCAGGCCCTGCTGACGTGACAAAACCCCCCATCATATCAGGATCCATTCCTTTGAGGTCTGCAAAAAATGAGACATTCGGGCGCTCGGCGGAACTACGGGTACCGATCCCCATCACATATCCTTCACCACCATTGACCAGGATGTGCGTCCCCGGCCCGATAATCCGCATGCCGGGATCATTCTCCAGAGGATTGATTTCCCCGCACCCACAGACGCTTGCCTCCTTAAAAGAGCCCTGCATAGGCGTGACGGAAAAGATCGTCGAATTTACCGGACGGGGACGGGGGTTTACCAGCGCCGTATAATTTTTGAATGCGCTCCGGGTGGTTATGAGGCGTGCAAATCCCAGGTCTTCGAGCGTAACCGTGCGGTTAAACGTCTTTTGTTTTGCTTTAACGAGAACTTCAACGGGATTTCCCTGTACAAGGTCCCGCAACAGGTGTCCTCCACCATACGTAGCGTTCGCATGGGCGGTTCCGTATACGATCAGATCGACGAGTCCAAGGTTCTCGTTCGGGCATGGGCCGGGAATAGCAGGGACACCATTGAGCCAAACCCGGTCGGCTTTAATAAACGCCTTCTTTTCCGCAACCGGGATATTGAGCACGGCATAGGTGCCGGACATCACGCCAAAAGTCCCGGTCGTTACCACATCCACTTCAGCAGGGGTCATCGTATCCCCATCGCGGATGTGTTGCTTGAATTCCGTAGCGGTCATGACGAGCGCAGTACCGTTGCGGATCTTTGCATTGATTTCGCCCTGCGTCTTCATAATATCCTGATATCCTCCACGCGGACATTCATCTCGTTACCGGACTGGATCACCTGGTTCACAACCCCGGTATGGGCAATCTGGAGCATGCAGAATGAGGGGAGAAAACTCATGCGATGCCCCATGGCAGGTTCGTTGATGATATGTACAGCCCTGCCTTCAAACCCAATTACATGATAGGCTTCAAGCGGGTGGCATGGTCTGCCCCGTGCGGCAAGCGGACCGACGGCGTGGCAGGTTAAGAGACCCGTCACCGGATTTGCCTTGATCACCTCGAGGAAATGCGGAACCGGACACCCCTGGCCCATGGGCCGGCCCGAGACCAGATCACCTTGTACGATATTCCACCGTTCGACAAGATCCGGCCGGAACGGCAGGATCATTTTACGGGCGGATATTTCGCCGTGAAACGGGGCGATGACAAAATCGTACGCCGTTCCCCGGATATCGGTGTGCGAGTATTCAATCGTATCCGGCATACCGGGCGATTCAAACTCACCATAAAAAGTGCAGTCCGTCTCCTGCTTTTTGCCCTCTTTCACCAGGTTAAAAAATTCATCGCACCGGGAAACCCCGCATGCTCCGCAGTTGCGGTTTGGGGGAGTGAAAACCAGGTTCAATCCCCCCGGAAGATGGCTTCTGTACTCTCAAGTTTCCTGACAACCCCACAATGGTTCTGCCACCCGATCTCCTGTTTTCCTGCACAGACAGTACAGACTCCCAGCGGGGGGATTCCCCGGAGTTTAATCGCCTTTGCATCAGTGATTTCCGGTGTGGATGCCACGGCCTGCATCAGGTAGCGCATACCCGTACCCTGGATCGCATTGGTTTCGACAATATCAATACTGGGTGAAACCGTGCGGATCTTCTCCCGAAAGACTTCCTTTTCAGCCTGCGAGACAAGATCCGTCTTTGTCACTACCGCAATATCTGCAAGCGCAATCATCGGGGCCATCTTGAGCGGTGCATTGGTCCCACTGACAGAGGATAAGACAACTATGCCCAGTGACTGGGTGGTGTAGGGGGTACAGCGGAGGCACAGTCCCGCACTTTCAATGATCAATATATCTGCCTTTTCCTGCTCTGCCCATACGAGGGTGTCTGTAAGGATCATTATCCCCATGTGATCCGGACAGAGATCTCCGGAATAGATCTTTTTTGTGGGAATGGAAAACTCTACCCTCAGCTCTTCATCTTCAAACGCCCTGACTACATCGATTTTTAAATAGGCGACTTTACGCGAGCCGGCCACAGAGCGTAGGATCTGCCGGACTACCGCGGTTTTTCCCGCACTGGGTGGCCCGGCAACAATCAGCAGCTTCATACAGTACCGACCGGGCCGGTAAGAAGCTCACCAGCCCGGATCCTCTCCCTGAGCCTGCCCATAAGTGCATCTATCCGGGAAATTGCAGAGAGAGCTTCGCGTTCATTGCCGTTGGGAGTGAGCACTCGCTCAACCGATCCATTGCTCATAACGATGCGGCGATCTGACAGGAGAGAGACCAACGGGTCATGGGTGACAAAGATTACTGCTTTCCCGTGGGACTTCAGGCAGGAGATCACGCGGTCCTTAAAGATGCCCGCATTCTCCACCTCGTCCAGCAGGATTACCGGTGCATTGCTGATCAGGACAGCATCTGCAACCATCAGGGCACGGGTCTGTCCCCCGGAAAGGCCGGTCATGCGCATATCAAGGTGCATTTTTTCTCCGGTGAACTCGTTTGCAAGTGCAAGGGTCTTTGTACAAATATCAGCTTTTGTGATCCCCCTTGCCTGCACATGCATAGCGAGGAATTCCCGGACCGTAAGGTCGCTGAGACATTTGGTATTCTGGGTGATCATGGCTATGGGCTTTTTGGACGGATCACGGACAAACGATTCCGGTGGCATCCTGTTATTGACAAGAATCGTTCGCCCGGTGATGGTATCACCACAGGCAAAGACTTCGATATCGTTAATGAATGCTGTTTTTCCCGATCCTGTGGGTCCGACAATGGAGATGGTGTCGCCGGGGTTTATATCGATCCGTTCAAAGGGTTCAGCAACCCCGTTACGGTCGTGCCCGGGAAGGATCGTGATGCACTGGATCGGTTCTGATTCCATACTCAGAAGTACATGGCCGGCATTATAGTATTTTTCCATTATGCCACATTTTTTTATATCAAATGGTTAAATTTATTATGATAATTATCCTTTAATTATCATTATGCTCTCAAAAACAATATTCGCGCAGGGTTTTTGTGATGCGGTCAGCAGCGAACTTGCCAGAAGAAATATGACCGTTCGGGAACTGGCGGAGATGACCGGCATTCCTGCTCCAACACTGTATAAAATTCTCTCCGGTGAAAGTGATCCCAGGTTTTCAACGGTCAGAAAGATCATTGAGCACCTTGAACCTAAGTATACCCAATTCATCGCAGTGATCGCCGCACGGTTCCTGCTCGATGAAATCGAAGGGCAGACAATAATCGTGAAAGGCGCGATAATCCCTATCCGCGGGTATGCGGCAAATTCTATTGACGAATGCATCATTGCGGCAGTTACGGCACAGCGTGAGGGAGCTGCAGGGATTGTCTGTGCACCGATCCTCGCTTCGATCGTTGAAAAAATTGTTGACATTCCTGTGGCAATCATCAAACCGCGCCCCAATACAGTAGTTGAAGCCATGGAATCCGTCGGAAAACGATTGTGAGCGGGGCTGATACTCCCCTTGTCCAATACGAGGCTCGTTTTTTCCGACGATAATACTATAAAAAAGGTCAGATGGAAAGGAGTCGGGAAATAGTAAGTTTATCGTAACTTCAGCGGAGATGCTCTCGTAATTTCTGAACGAGAGCGAGCTTATTGCTTGCTTCAATCTTCTTCTCGTTTTCGATACAATCCATAATTTCATCGATGGATTTAGCCAGCGTGAAAATTATCATGGGCCGGCCCTTGTTTTCAGATGGACTCTCACGACTTCTAATCCATGCCTGATCCATCAGGTACCGCATTGCTATGCTCACTCCTGACTGGCGCATGTTTGTACCTCGTTCAAGTGCAAGTGTTGTTGCTTCCGGAGTTTTTACAAGAAACACCAGTACCTTAGCAATATTTTTCTTGATTCCGATTTTGATCAAGAGATGTGCAAACTCTTCTTCCTTTTCGGTAAAATATGTTACAGTTTCCTGTCTCATCCATAACACCTAAATTTCTATCAGAAAGGTCTTCAATTGCTAACAATACATGCCCTCTGGTAATTAGCCTTCTGATTTATATTGATTTTTCAATTGATGATCATAGCGATATTTACAACCAAAAGCTTTTTTTAATTATAATGATTAATCATGATAGATTATTTCAACGGGGGGATGAATCCGAAAAATGGCAGTGTATCAGGAAGTAGTGCAGTAAAAAGAGAATCATTGTAATTCTCTTCTTGTGGAAGTATCGAGGAAGTTTTTAGACTTCCGAATTCTGTGATGACCGGGTTCCTCTGCGAACCCTTGTGCAATTGAACTGTACTTACCGTATGGTGTCAATGGGGAAGAGAGGTCAGATTCACAACGCTGAACAAAAAGGGATGCCAGCTGGATTTGATGAAATTCGATTCAGGGCAACTCCTGCGAGTATAAGGTATAACCAGAACCAAAAAAGGTGCGAAAAGAATGACGGAATCATTTGATGTCAAATTGGTGGAAAACGAGAAGTACTACACGCCAGATGCTAACTACAAACGAAATTCCTGGATGGGTGACTACCAGAAAGCATACAATAAATTCCTGGCGGATCCGGATGCGTTCTGGAGTAAGATGGCTCATGAGCTCGACTGGATCCGGCCATGGGACGCTGTCAGGGAATGGAACTACCCGTATGCAAAGTGGTTCATCAACGCAAAACTCAATATCAGCGCAAACTGTCTTGACCGCCATGTGAAGAACCAGCGGCGCAACAAGGCAGCATTGATCTGGAGAGGGGAACAGGGGGCAGAAAAGATTTACACCTACCAGCAGCTCCTCTCACAGGTTATGCGGTTTGCAAATGCCCTGAAAAAAATCGGTATAAAGAAAGGCGACTGCGTCTGCATCTACATGCCGCTTGTACCGGAACAGGTGATCTCGATGCTTGCCTGCGCCCGGATCGGCGCAGTTCACAGCGTGGTGTTTGGCGGTTTTGGTGCGGCAGCACTCAACATGCGTATCCAGGATGCAGGAGCAAAAGTGGTCATTACTGCAGATGTGAGCCTCCGGAGGGGCAAAGCAATCCAGCTGAAGTCCATTGTCGATGAAGCGATCATTGACGCCCCGACTGTTGACCACGTAATTGTGCTCAGGAGAAAAGAACCCCTCGTTGAACTCCAGTCCGACCTTGAACTTGATTTCTATGAAATCATGAAGGATGTGGAAAAAGAATGCCCTGCGGAAGTGATGGAGGCAGAGGATCCGTTCTTCATCCTGTATACCAGCGGATCGACAGGAAAACCGAAGGGAATTCTCCACACCTGTGGCGGATACATGGTGGGAACCTATTACACCAGCAAGTACGTCTTTGACCTCAAAGACGAAGATATCTTCTGGTGTACTGCCGATCCCGGCTGGATCACCGGCCACAGTTACATTGTATACGGCCCGCTGGCTGTCGGCGCGACGGTCTTCATTTCGGAGCTGACACCGGATTATCCTGACGCAGGCAGCTTCTGGAACCTGATCGAGGAGCAGAAGATCACCATATTCTACACTGCTCCAACCGCAATCCGCATGTTCATGAAAATGGGCGAGAGCTGGCCGAACAAATACAACTTAAGCTCACTGCGCATCATCGGTTCCGTCGGTGAACCCTTAAATCCTGAAGCGTTTGAGTGGTATTACCGCACAATAGGGAAGGACAGGTGCCCGATTGTTGACACCTGGTGGCAGACTGAAACCGGGATGCAGATGATTACCACTATGATTGGTGAGCCGATGCGCCCGGGTTTTGCAGGGAAACCTATACCCGGCATTGAAGCAGATGTGGTCGATAAGAATGGCAAATCCGTGCAGCCAGGAACCGGGGGATTCCTTGTCATCAAATCACCGTGGCCTTCCATGCTGCGAACCGTATACAAAGACGATGAAAGGTACCGGAAATACTGGGAGACCATTCCGAACTGCTACACTGCAGGCGATCTTGCGGTCAAGGGCAAAGACGGATACATCATGATCCTTGGCAGGTCGGATGACATCATCATTGTCGCCGGTCATAACATCGGGTCAGCAGAAGTGGAGAGCGCCCTCGTTTCACACCCTGCGGTGGCAGAATCTGCAGCCATCGGCAAACCTGATGCAATGAAAGGCAACTCGATCAAAGCATTCGTGATCCTTCGTGTAGGCAATTCACCCAGTGACAAGCTCATCAAGGACCTGATGTATCACGTGCGGATGACGCTGGGGCCTATCGCAGTGCCGCAGGAGATTGAGTTTGTCGATAAGCTGCCAAAGACCCGCAGCGGTAAGATCATGCGACGCGTCTTAAAAGCCAAGGAAATGGGTATGAATCCCGGCGACATATCAACGCTGGAGGAATAACATAAATTTTTTTGAGGGAAAAATGAGCGAGATAGTTCAGGAAAAACTATTCGGGATGGAACCGGAAAAAGGGCGCTGGATGCTTGTTATACTCGGTATGGTCATTAACCTGTGTCTGGGCTCTATCTATTCATGGAGTGTGTTTGTCGGACCGCTTACTACCTACTTCACCAAAGACCTGGGTCAGACAGTCACCGCTAGTGACATCCTTTTGCCGTTTTCGGTCTTTCTGGCATTCTTTGCCATAGCAATGCCGTTCACCGGTAAGTATATTGAAAGATATGGTCCCCGGAACATTACCATCGTTGGCGGATGTCTCACCGGGCTTGGCTGGCTCCTCTCTTCATTTGCCGGATCTGTCCAGTGGCTCTACCTCTTCTACGGTGTGATCGCTGGGATTGGCGTTGGCATCGCCTACGGAGTCCCCGTTGCCGTTGCAGCCCGCTGGTTCCCGGATCGCCGGGGGCTGGCAGTTGGTCTGACCCTGCTCGGGTTCGGTTTCTCTGCAGTGCTGACTGCCAATATAGCAGGATTCCTCATCGGTACAACAGGAGTTATGAACACATTCAGGGTGTTTGGAATTGCATTTATCATCCTGATTGTCGTACTCGCACTGCCCCTGAAATTCCCGGTAGCCGGTTGGAAGCCTGCCGGATGGACACCTCCTGCCCCGGCAGCCGGTCAGGCAGTCACCTGCGAATTCAAACGCGAACAGATGCTGAAAACTTCCACATTCTACGCACTCTGGGCCTGTTACTTCATCGGCTGTCTTGCCGGGCTCATGGCGATTGGCATTGCAAAGCCCGTGGGCATCGATGTCGGTGTTGAGGCAGGGCTTGCCACGATGCTCGTTGGCGTCTTTGCCGTCTTCAACGGCTTTGGACGCCCGGTCTTTGGTACCCTTACAGACAAGCTGACCCCCCGGAATACCGCGATGGTATCTTTCGTACTGATAGCACTGGCATCACTGCTCATCTGGCAGATCCCGTCCGTGCCGGTATACATCCTTGCATTTGCCGTACTCTGGGGATGTCTGGGAGGCTGGCTGGCCATCGCCCCGACTGCTACGGCAAGCTATTTCGGCACCTGCGATTACCCGAGGTGTTACGGCGTGATGTTCCTTGCATACGGTGCAGGTGGTATTGTCGGACCGCAGCTGGCCGGGTTCATTAAAACATCAACAGGATCATACATGGGTGTGTTCCCCTATGTTCTTGTGTTTGCAGTCGTCGGTATTGTCATTGCGTTCACCCTGATGAAACCACCAAAACCGATAACCTAATTTTTTACGCTCAGGGTTATTTCGATTTTTTTCGCAGTTAACACCAAATTCATTATCTTTTCCCGCACGACAAATCCGGTATATTATGGCGCGACACGCGATCATCTAGCTGGCAGCATTGCCCGGTTGTTTTTAACTCCCTTAAACACCCCTTTTCCGATCCTCATGTTTTGCCGGGAAAATAAGCCCTATACGGGCTCCGATTTTAATATCCTCTCACCATTGTAATATAGAAAACCCCGTATATCCCTCTTTTTCTGTTCCTGTGGAGAATACACTCAAATATCGCTTTGATTGCCAAAATAAGGCAGATTTGCACCTCACCTATTGGCTTGTAAGGCCCTTTAAATCGAGATGTTTTTAGCCCCATATTTTATGCCATCGATTACCCACAAACCCTGCCAGAAGACGAATATGAGGGTTATTTTATCCGACGATAATACTATAAAAAAGGGCAGATGGAAAGGAGTCAGGAAATAGTAAGTTTATCGTAACTTCAGCGGAGATGCTCTCGTAATTTCTGAACGAGAGCGAGCTTATTGCTTGCTTCAATCTTCTTCTCGTTTTCGATACAATCCATAATTTCATCGATGGTATCAATTCA
>Ga0315286_10005237_pt1 | contig 12515 bp, 7 predicted proteins | sample YL17G10_0_MG_FD_205038 | JGI IMG/M metagenome (GOLD analysis project Ga0315286, IMG submission 205038) | Sediment microbial communities from Yellowstone Lake, YNP, Wyoming, USA - YL17G10_0 | ecosystem: Environmental > Aquatic > Freshwater > Lake > Sediment | place: USA: Wyoming | collected... | reverse complement strand
GTGTGAACCGCCTGTACCAAAAGCAATGGGACAGCCAAACTCACAAACCAGTAAGTGCTTTGGAATCAGTGAGCTTTTCTGCCCATCTCGCATCGCCGCCGGAGCCACCTGTGTCAGAGCGACACAGCGTTGTGGCATTCCTCGGCGGCCGCCGCCCGCCCCGATCCCCGCTCACCTGCTAAAACAGGCTGGAAACAGGCAAAAACCTCCAAAACTATCTGAAATTATCTCTTCTCTTCCTAATCTCATTATGGCATATGCTGTCAAGTTTTCGGGGGGTGGTGAACGCGAACACCTTGGAAACAAAGCGAATAAAGTTCGGACACAGGATAAAAGCCAGTGGCACAGGCTTCCAGCCTGTAGTCCGATTCCTCGGCAGCTTCTGAGTTCGCAGGTGTCGCAGACCAACCGGCCGCCGGAATCTGGCAATGTCTACAATCCGCGGATGCCGAAGTTCGCCGCTGTTTTCCCGCCTCGTGTTACTATGTGCCCCATAAAGTTGCGGAGATGTCCACGCACAGCCAGCGCTCGCCTCTCGTACCTCGGCCGGGGCAGATTGTCTCCGGGAGCCTTTTCAGCGAACCGATGCGGGTGGTGACAGTCGCCGAGGTTGCAGCCGGGACCTGGCAGTTCGGGCTGGTGGGGCTCCGCACGGAAAAATTCCGCAGCGTCAGTCTCTCAGCACCGGAACTCGCGTCGCTCAAGATCACGGAACTGACTTGCAGCTACACGGGTGACGGTGCCGTCTTCAAGCTCGGGATTCAGGCCTACGCCGTCGGCATTGCCTTTGAGTTTGACCCCTACTTCGGCCTGTCGGTGTCCCGCGTCGATCCGCTGCCGCATCAGTTGGAGGCGGTCTACGAGCACCTGCTAAAGCTGCCGCGTGTCCGCTTCCTGCTTGCCGACGATGCCGGCGCCGGCAAGACGGTGATGGCGGGCTTGCTGCTCCGCGAACTGAAACTTCGAGGTCTGGTGGAGCGCACGCTCGTCGTCTGCCCTGCCAACCTGACGTTCCAGTGGCAACGGGAGATGAGCGAGAAGTTCGACGAGGAGTTCACCCGGCTGCGCGGCTCCGAGCTCCGTGAGCAGTTCGGGATCAACCAGTGGCTGAGGAACAACCAGGTGATCACATCATTGGACCTGGCCAAGCGGGCGGACGTCCTCCCCAGCCTTCGCCAGGCCCACTGGGACCTGGTCATCGTTGACGAGGCCCACCGCATGTCGGCGGCGGCAGAGGACCGGAAGAGCCTGCGCTAACGCCTTGGGGAGTTGCTCCGCGATATTTCAGACCATTCGCTCCTTCTTACCGCCACGCCGCACAAGGGCGACCCGCTGAACTTCACCTTGTTCCTGCGCCTCCTGGATGAAGATGCCTTTGCCGATGTGCGCTCGGTCAACGAAGCCATGGAGCGCCGCAAGGCCCCCTTCTACCTGCGCCGGGTTAAGGAGGCGATGGTTTACTTCCCCGAGCAGATGCCCGACGGCAGTTGGCAGGCGCGGAAGATCTTCACCAAGCGCATACCGAAAGCGGTGCCATTCAAGATCGACGGCGCCGAATTCGAACTGTACCGTGCCGTGACGCGCTTCGTGAAGCAACAGAGCGTCAAGGCGGCGGCCAACGGGGACGACCCGCGTGCTTGGGCCGTCGGCTTCCTGATGACGCTGTATCAGCGGCGCCTGGCATCCAGCACGCACGCCGTTCGCCGGTCCCTTGAAAAGCGCGCGGCCCGCCTGGACGATGCGCTGAAGCGCGGCCTGCAGTTGATCGTTGAGCAGATGGACCTGCCGGACGAGGAAGATCTGGAAGAAATGGAAGAGGCCGAGCGCGAGCGCTGGGAGGAGAAGCTGGCGCTCATCTCTCTGGCCCGCGACCCTCAGGAAGTCCGTGACGAAATCGTCGAATTGAACCGGCTGGCCCAAGCCGCCCAGGAAGTTGAAAACTCCGGCGCGGAAGCCAAACTGTCGTGCCTCAAAGCGCTGCTCAAGGAACAGGGCTTCTTCGACCAGCCGGATCAACGCTTGCTGATCTTCACCGAGTTCAAGGACACGCTCGATTACCTGGTCGAGCGCCTCAAGGCTTGGGGCCTTAAGGCAGGCTTCATCCACGGCGGCATGCGGCCGGGTCTCCGCGACGCACAGGGCACCCGGCTCTGGGCCGAGCAGCAGTTCAAGGAGGGCAACTTCCAGGTTTTGGTGGCCACCGAAGCGGCCGGCGAGGGCATCAACCTGCAGTTTTGCAATATCCTGTTCAACTACGACATACCGTGGAATCCGAATCGGCTGGAGCAGCGCATGGGCCGCATTCACCGGTATGGCCAGTTGAAGAACTGCCTCATCTTCAACTTCGTGGCCGTCAATACGGTGGAAGGCCGCGTGCTCGACGGCCTGCTCCGGCGCCTGCAGGAAATCCGGAATGCACTCGATGACGACGCGGTCTTCAACGTAGTCGGCGAGGTGCTGCCGCCGGCCCAGATTGACCGCGTCCTGCGCGACTATTACGCCGGCAAGCTGGGTGAGGAGGATCTCGAAGACCGATTGCTGCGCGGGGTGAACGAGGACCGCTTCCGGGCGATCTGCCAGACCGCGCTTGAAGGCCTGGCAACCAAGAAGCTGAACCTGGCGATGCTGGTCGAGCGCCGGGCGCGCGCCCAGGAGCGCCGGCTGGTGCCTGAGACAATAGCGCGATTCCTGACAGAGGCCGCGCCGTTGGCCGGGTTCTCGTTGAAGCCCCATGCGGCTCTGCCGTACACGTTTGACCCTGGCGCCATTCCCGGCCGCCTGCGTGCCTTCGAGCGCCAGGACGGCTGGCGGTTGCCGCGACTCGCCTCCCGTTACCCGCGCTTCGCAACTGATCGCAAGGTGGCCGAGGAGAACGCGCTGGAGTGGGTTACACCCGGGCATCCGCTGTTCGAGGCGCTTCGGCGCAATGTCGTCGAGGAAGCGCGTGCCGCCTTCGCCGATGGTGCATGCTTTCATTCACTGGTCCATGAGCGTCCCGCAAGGCTTGATTTCTATCGCGCTCGCGTCGTTGACGGCCTTGGTCAGATGATTCACGAGCGCTTGTTCGCGGTCGAGCTAGCCGAGGGTGCCGAACCGTTGCTCCGGGAGCCCGCGGTGCTCGGCAACTTACAGCCGGCCACCCCGCCGGATGCGCTTCCGGCCGTCGCAGCTATGCCGGAGGCTGTCGGCTTCCTTCAAGAGCGCGCGCTTGCGCCATTCCTTGAGGAGGTCAAGGCCGAGCGTGTGGCCGAAATCGCCCGCATCCGCGATCACGTGGAAATCTCTCTTACCGAGCTCATTGGCAAGGCGGATCTGGACATTGGGCGCTTCGAAGAGGAGAAGAACCGCGGCATCGAAGGCGCGGCCGGGCTGCTTGCCATTGCCATGGAACGGCACGATCAGTTGTGGCGGCGGCGCGAGCGACGGCGCGAAGAACTCGACCGCCAGGCGTCGCTGTCGCTCCAGGCGGTTGAGCGGATGGCTTCCGCCCTGGTGCTGCCCTTCACGGACGAGGAGGCCGGTGACATCCGGCGCCTGAAGCCGAACCCCGAAACCGAGGCGACGGCGATGCGCGTGGCCATGGAATACGAGCGTGCCGCCGGCCGGGCAGTCGCCGACGTTCATGAAAAGGACCTTGGCTACGACCTGACCAGTCTCGATACCCGATCCGGCGAGCTCCGCCTGATCGAGGTTAAGGGGCTGGCGGCATCGGATGGCACCATCATCCTGACCCCGAACGAGTACCGCGTAGCCGAGGATCGCCGCGACTGCTACTGGCTTTATGTCGTCACCGATTGCGCTTCCAGCCGGCCGCGGTTGCACGCCCACAAGGACCCGTGCCGGTTTGGCTGGCGTGAAGTGACGAAGGTGGCGCACTACACCGTGTCCGTGGGTGCCATGGCTTCCTCAAAAGACGACGGGCAGGAAGGCGACCGCTCATGATGACTCTTCGGCAATTTGCCGCAGGCATCGAGTCGATTCCGGCCGGCGAATTCAGCCTTGCGGATCTCGAGCGTGCCTGTCCCGGCGTCAGCCGGGATATGGTGCGCAGGGTGCTCAGAAATCTGCAGAGGGCGGCGAAGGTCGCGTGCCTGGGACGAGGTCCGGGCGCGGCCTGGCGGAAAAAGGGCAGTACCCCTAAAAGAGGGTAATAGAAAGGGTAATATCCTTCGGCATTGGCAAACGGGGACAAATTGTGATTCCAAGAGAATGCAAGCGGCTGGCGGAGGTGGACTTTCCGGTGGCAAAGGTGAGCGCGCACTCGGCGCGGGAGAAGTCAATCCGCCATGGGCATCCGTGCACGCTCCACCTGTGGTGGGCGCGACGCCCACTGGCTGCCTGCCGGGCGATGCTGATGGCATTGCTGCTGCCCGACCCATGCGACTCCGATTGCCCGGCTGACTTCAAGGGGCAGGCGCGGCGGCTGCTGAGCGGCATGCCAAACTGCGGCAAGACGGCCAACGACAACGCGCTGCGCCAAGCTTTGCTCAGCTTCATTGCCGACTTTGCCAACTGGGACAACTCGGCCAAACCGGCATATCTCGAGTGCGCGCGCGGACTGGTTCGCGCCGCTCATGGCGAGGAGCCACCACTGGTGGTCGATCCGTTCGCCGGCGGGGGCTCGATCCCGCTCGAAGCGCTGCGCGTTGGGTGTGACGCCTTCGCCAGCGACCTGAACCCAGTCGCCTGCTTGATCCTGAAAGTACTCTTGGAAGACATTCCCCGCTCTGGGCCGGAACTGGCCGAGGAGCTGCGGCGTGCCGGGGCGGAGATCAAGCGGCGAGCGGAAGAAGAGCTGGCCGACCTCTATCCGAAGGATCCGGACGGCGCCACGCCCATCGCCTACCTCTGGGCGCGCACCGTGCGTTGCGAGTCGCCGAAATGCGGTGCGGAAATCCCGCTCGTTCGCTCGCTCTGGTTGTGCAAGAAGGCGGGCCGCAAGCGGGCGCTCCGGCACCGAGTGGTGCGACACGCGGGTGAGCCGCCGCGCGTCGAGTTCGAGGTGTTCGCCCCCGCGACTGAGGCTGAGGTGGGACCCGGCTTCGCCGCGGGCGGAAAGGCACAGTGTCCTGCGTGCCACTCGGTGCTCGCCGGCCAGCGTATTCAAGCCCAGCTTAAAGCTCAACGCGGTGGCGCATCGCCGCGATTTGACGAGAGGGGGAAGCGCATCGGCGGGGCGATACTGATCGCAGTTGTCACGACGTCGGAAGACTCGCACGGGCGAGGCTACCGCGCAGCAGACGGACGCGACTACCGGGCGTGCCTTCGCGCAATTCAGAGACCAGAACCCGGCTCGCCCACAGAAGAGATCAACCCCGTCAGACCATCCCCCAATGCCCGAGGGCTTTCCGCCGTCGCACGGTATGGGATCACAACTTTCGGCGACTTGTACTCGCGTCGCCAGATCGAGGCACTGTGCACCTTCGCGCGACAGGTTTCAAGGCAACGCGCGAAAGGAGGAAAGGAGGCTCTCGCCCTCGTGGTCGGTCGCGCCGCAAACGCGTGGACCTCTGTGTGCAGATGGCACCAGACGGGCGAGAAGGTGGAGGGGGCATTCAACGGCCAGAAGATTCCTATGGTCTGGGACTTTGCCGAAGCGACACCGTTCTCAGGAGCAACGGGTGGTTGGGATGGCGCCGTGGAGTGGATCGCGGCAGTGGTGGAGAAGTCTTCATGGCGCGTGCGTCTTGGGCACGTAGAACAAGCTGACGCGGCGAACGCTCTGCTGCCGGACGCCTCAGCCGCAGTGTGGTTCACCGATCCTCCGTACTACGACGCGGTCCCGTACGCAGATCTCGCGGACTTCTTCCTCATCTGGTTGAAACGATGTCTGCCGGGACTTCCGCTAGGTGATCCGTACACGCTGACAAACCCACTGAGTCCAAAGACGCAGGAGTGTGTTTGGAACCAGAGCCATACGGATGACGGAGGGCGCCCCAAGACTCCCTCCTTCTTTGAGCGCAAGTTCTCGGACGCCGCTGCAACGGGACGTAGGACGCTGGCCGCCGAAGGGGTCGCTTGTGTTGTCTTCGCGCATAAATCGACGGCCGGATGGGAGGCGTTGCTCGCTGGCCTGACCGTGGGTGGGTTCGTCGTCAGCGCGTCATGGCCGATCGCCACGGAAATGGCCCAGCGGACAAATGCTCGAGGCACAGCGTCGTTGATGGGAAGCGTCCACCTGGTCTGCCGGCCGCGGACTCAGGATGCCGGAGTGGGCGGCTGGGAAGAGATTCTGCGCGATCTGCCGAAGCGCATCGGTGACTGGATGGAGCGGCTGTCGGGCGAGGGCATCCGCGGCGCCGACCTGGTGTTTTCGTGCATTGGGCCAGCACTCGAGTTGTTCAGCCGCTACGAGCGGGTGGAGACAGCCGAAGGGCGCGACGTCAAGCTGCCCGAGTTCCTCGAGAAGATCTGGGAAGTTGTGGGCCGTTCTGCCCTGCAGCAGGTTTTGGGAACCGCCGAGGCCCGGGCGCGCAATAGTGCCGCAGGAGCGCTTGAGGAAGACGCGCGGCTCACCGCGCTGTTTCTCTGGACCCTGCAAAGCACAGAGCGGCAAAACGGCGGCGCGGCAGAGGACGAAGCCGACGGCGAGGACCAGGATGATGAGGAAGCCCCCAGCCGTCCAGCCGGCAAGGGCTACACGCTGGTGTACGACGTGGCGCGGCGGTTCGCCCAACCGCTCGGCATCCACCTGGAGGACTGGGAGGGGCGGATTATCGAAATCGAGAAGGGCGTCGTGCGCCTGATTCCGGTCCTGGAGCGCTCCGGGAAGCTACTCGGTCCGGAAGGCGCCCAGGCCATGGCGCAAGCCATCGAGCGCAGCCGCGCGATCGAACCGCAACTGCTGCTGTTCCCCGAACAGAGTGGCACAGGCTTCCAGCCTGTGAGCGCAGACCCACAGGCCGTGAAGGGCAGGCCGGCGAGGCACACAGGCAAGATGCCTGTGCCACTGCCAGCGACCACGCTCGACCGCGTCCACGCCGCCATGCTGTTGCAAGCCAGCGGCCATGCCGCCGCCCTCCGCGCCCTGCTGAAAACCGAGACGGAGCGCAGCCCCGACTTCCTCCGCCTGGCCAACGCTCTTTCGGCTTTGTACACTAAGGATAGCGAAGAAAAACGCCTTCTAGATGCTATGCTGTTGGCATCCCCGAGGAGGTGAACGCATTGCTCAAGCGATTGGCGGTGAGCGGTTTCAAGTCGTTGGAAGACGTTCAGGTCGTCATGCCTCGGATGACTGTCCTCTTTGGAGCAAACGCTGCGGGGAAGAGCAATTTCCTGGATGCTGTGCAGGCTCTTTCGCGCATCGGGACGTGCCGCACACTGTCCGACGCTTTATCGGATCCGATCCGAGGCTACCCGGTTGAGGCCTTCTCTTTTCCTGAGGGGGGACTTGCCGCCCTCCTCAGCGGGGAAGCTGCTTCATTCTCACTGGAGGCCGATCTGGACATCGGCAAGGATAGCTATCGCTATCGTGTCGCGGTAGAGATTCAGCCGGGCTCGGGAAGTCTGAGTGTGAGAGACGAATACTTGGCGGTCCTGGGGAAAAGGGGCGACCCCAGGGGCAGCCCTTCCATCGAGAAAGTCGAAAGCGAGCTGCGTATCCGGCGAAGGACCAAGCCTGCGCACCCCAGACAAGAACCCGCAGGGCTCAATCACACCGTGCTCTCGGATCCCCGCTTGGGAGGCGCGGAGTACCGGGCCATCGAGCGCTGCCGCAACGAACTATCGGGCTGGCGGACTTACTACCTCGATCCACGCGTCGCAATGCGGTCGGCAAAGCCGCCGGCCGATGTCCGTGACATCGGTGTGCTAGGAGAGGACATCTCCCCCTTCCTGTACCGCCTCCGGGCAGAAGAGTCCAAGCACTTCGAGGCCCTCAAGCGAGCGCTGCGGTCGCTCATCCCCAGCGTGGAGGACTTGACGGTGGACCTCGACAAACGGCGCGGCACGCTGGACATCCAGATCCGCCAGGGGGGAATCGAATTCTCATCGCGCATCATCTCCGAGGGGACACTCCGCGTACTGGCACTCTGCGCTATTGCTGTGAACCCGTGGAGCGGTTCGCTCCTGGCATTCGAAGAACCAGAAAACGGCGTGCATCCCCGTCGCATTGAGCTGATCGCCCGGCTGCTTGCTTCGCTGGCGATAGAACAGAAACGACAACTCGTTGTTACAACCCATTCGCCGCTCTTTTGTGATGCAATTCTGAAGCAGTCAAAATCGCGGGCGAACGAAATCGCATTGGTTAATGTCCGGCAAGAGGCAAAAGGTACACAATTCCAGCCCTTCCAGGTGAGCGGCCCGCTTTTCAAGGGCCAGGAGATCGCGCAGGCGCTGACCGCAGCTACGGAGAACGGTCTCTTCGAGAGCCTAATGTTGCGGGGCATGCTGGAGGAGTAGCCCGGTGGTTGTGGACATCTTCGCGGAAGATCTTGGCCACGGGGAGTTCCTGAAGGCCCTTGTCAACCGTCTGGCCCGACAAGAAGGCAGGGTGGTCGTTCCACGTGTTCGTTCCGCCAGGGGCGGTCACGGAAGGGCGTTGGACGAGCTCTCTCTTTACCAAAGCAGCGTCCAGCAGGGGTTCGGCGGCCTGACAGTCCCCGATCTGCTAATTGTCGCCATCGACACAAATTGTTTGAGCTTCAACAATGCCAAGAGGCAAGTCCAGGCTAAGCTCCAAGCCCCGTTCGATGATCGGACGGTGGTCGCTTGCCCCGACCCCCACATAGAACGGTGGTACCTAGCTGATCCGGAGTCATTCCACGATGTCGTCGGCGTTACGCCCAAAGTGGGAAGAAGGAAATGTGAGCGGGATCGCTACAAAAGCATTCTGTCGAAGGCCGTCCTGGATGCAGGTCACCCGCCGACCCTGGGCGGCATCGAGTTTGCGCGAGAGATTGTACAGGCCATGGACCTATATCGTGCCGGGAAGCGGGAACCAAGCCTCAAACACTTTCTGGACGATGCAACCGCCCAGATCAGGGTACGTCAGCCCTGATAATTAACCAGGGATCCCCCCAGGGCGGGACGGACGAACGCGGATGGACGCGAATACAAACTTCTGGGAAGAGAAGACGCTGGACCAGTTAGCCGCCGGACAAGGTGTGCCGCCCACACTGCGCTTCGAGGATATCCTGGGCGCCGGGGCGGAGCTTTGGAAGGACGCTCTCGACCTTGAAGAGTTCCTCCGAGGCATCTACCAACGGCGGAGGGAAGAAACGGGCGCTCAAGCTGGGGAAGCCGTCGAAATCGTCGCCTCCCCGTGAACAGTCATGGAACCTTGGTACAAAGTCGCAACGCCGCGACCCGAGGTGCGCGAGGGCCGGTCGTTCAACCCCGATGAGTTTGCCATCGCTCTGGAGCAGGTGATCGCGCACACCGCCCCCGGCGATTACCGCTACCCGAAGCAGTTTTTCGACCGGACCTGCTTCACACGGGCGCTGAGCGAGCATTTGGGTCTCGTGCTCCGCCGGGTGGCCGGCCAAACCGAGAACACCCCGGCCGACCTCAGCCTGATCACGCAGTTCGGCGGCGGCAAAACGCACACGCTGGCCGCCATCTACCACCTGTTCCACAGCCCGAAGGTCTCCGCCGAGCACCCTGAGGTGCAGGCGCTCCTGAAGAAGAACGGGCTGAGCAGCGTCACGGCAGCGAAGGTCGCGGTGTTCGTCGGCAACGCCTGGGACCCCAGCGACGGCCGCGAGACGCCCTGGCTCGACGTGGCCTGGCAGCTTGCGGGGGCCGCCGGTGTGGAGGCGCTTGGAGCCAAGGCGCGGACAACGCCGCCCGGGACCGAACGCTTGGCGCGCCTGTTCGACGTGGCCGGCGGGCGCGTGGTCTTGCTGTTCGACGAGGTCCTGAACTTCTTCAACCGTCACCGTGACCTGGGCGAAGGCTTCTACGCCTTCCTGGATAACGCCGTGCGCACGATGACCGGCACCCGTGGCAGCGCGGCCGTCATCTCCCTGCCGCGCAGCCAGACGGAAATGACCGACTACGACGAGCAATGGCTGAACCGCATCAACAAGTGCGTCCACCGCGTTGCCAAGGACCTGATCGCCAACGATGAAAGCGAGATCGCCGAGGTGGTGCGGCGCCGCCTCTTCGACAATTTCGGGAAGGAGAGCGCCCGGAAGGCGGCCGCCAAGGCTTACGCCGAATGGTGCTTTGAGCGCCGGAACCAGTTACCGCCCGAATGGACGGCGGTAGACGCCACCGCCACAGACGCCAAGGCCCGCGAATTCCTGCGAGTGCGGTTTGAGGCCGCCTATCCCTTCCATCCAGCCACCATCTCAGTGTTTCAGCGGAAATGGCAGGGCTTGCCTCACTACCAGCGCACACGCGGCACGCTGGCCATGTTCGCGCAGTGGATCTCCTGGGCAGCGCGGGAAGGCTTCCGAAAGGCCAGGAGAGAGCCGCTCATCACGCTCGGATCGGCGCCGCTGGACGTACCCGAATTCCAGGCTGCCATAATAGGGCAGCTTGGCGAGCAGCGATTGCTGCCGGCCATCGAGGTGGACATCGCCGGCGCCAACAGCCACGCGGGTGCTCTGGATGCGGACGCCGAAGGGTCGCTCAAAGGCATACACCGCCGGGCGGGAGCGGCGATTCTCTTCGAGTCCACGGGCATCGCCTCGGACAAGGCCGCGCACCTGCCCGAGTTGCGGTTCGCGCTCGGCGAGCCGGGCGTGGACATCACTTCAATCGACAATGCCGCCCACGCACTGGAACAGCGCGCTTTCTTCATCCGCAAGGTCGGAACCGACGGCTTCCGCATCGGCCATAAGGCCACGCTCAAGAAGGTCGTTGGAGACCGCCGGGCGTCATTGGATGACGCCGAAGTCGAGAAAGCGGTCCGTACCGCAGTGAAGGAGGAATTCGAGAAAGGCCAGAAGCTCCCCCCGCAGTTCTTCCCTGACGATGGCAGCGACGTGGCCGACAGCCCGAAGCTCGGCCTTGCCGTCCTCGACCCGTCTGTCGAGTGGGAGGCGGCGGGCGAGGTTCGCCAGAGGCTCGGGGAATGGACGCGCCAGCGTGGTACCTCGCCACGGCTCTATCCCGCCGCTGTTGTCTGGCTGGTGCGGAAGCCGGGGCGCACGCTCCGCGACAAGGCGGAACTGGCGCTGGCCTGGAAACGAGTGGAAACAGACCTATCGTCAGGATTGCTTGGCGCAGAGTATGACCGGTCGGAGCGCAGCGAGGTGCTGACGCAGCTCCGCGATGCGGTCGAGGGCCTGGAAGATGAAGTCCTGGCGGCTTATCGCTACGCGATCATTGCCGACCCGGACGGCGCCGAAGGTCTGCGCGAGATTGACCTTGGCGCCGGCCATGCCAGCGGGTCAGGCAACCTGAGTGATCGCGTAATCGCGGCGCTTAAGGCCGAAGGGCTAATGAACGAGTCGGTCGGCGCAGCCTATATTGATCGGAACTGGCCGGTGGCGCTGAAGGAAGCGGGCGCCTGGCCGCTCAAGGGGTTGCGCAAGGCGTTCCTGGACGGCTCCCTGACACGGCTGCTCGACCCCGAAGACGTGTTGCGGCGCCAGACCACCGCGCTCGTTGAGAAGGGCGACTTCGGACTGGCGTCTGGTCCCCGTCCGGATGGCAGCTATGACCGAGTCTGGTGGAGGGAACGCGTCGGCCCCGAGGACCTGCTTTTCGACGACAACACTTTCCTGCTGACCCGGGCGAAGGCTGCATCTTTCAAGGAGGCAACAGAACCGGCCAAGGACCAACCGGCGGAAACGACGGAGCCGGTCCCCGGACAGCCGCCGGTCGATGACTTCGGCCTCAAGCCGCCCGGCGAGCCGTCGCCGGCCGAAGAGAACATTCGCCTGCGCCTTTCGGGGCCGATTCCCTGGGAGCAATGGAACAAGCTCGGGACGCGCCTGCTGCCGAAACTCCGCAGCGCGGATCAGAACCTCTCGTTGAACCTCGATGCGTCACTGACCGTCCCCTCGCGCGACGTGGCCCAACTGGAAACGGACCTGCGCCAGGCGCTGCGTGAACTTGGTCTGGAAGGGCTGGTGCGGATCGAGAAGGGCCGAGCCAAATCGAATTGACGCTGGAAGGCCGCAGTGGCACAGGCTTCCAGCCTGTGGAGGGCCAGAGGCAGGATGCCTCCGGAGGGACACAGGCAGGATGCCTGTGCCACCTTACAACGGCTCGATGATGGCGATGGCGTGGGCGGCGGCGGCCTGGCCTTGCCCGATCTCGCCCAGCCCTTCCGCAGTTTTCGCTTTGATGTTGACGCAGTCCTGGGGGATTCCGAGCGCGGCAGCCAGCGCCTGCCGCATCGCCTCCCGGTGCGGAGCCAGCTTCGGCCGCTCCAGGATTACGACCGCATCCATGGAGGCGGGACGGTATCCCTTCTCACCAAGCAACTCGAGGATGCGGGAGAAGAACACGGTGCCGGAAGCGCCGCGCCAGGCCGGGTCGTTGTCGGGGAAATGCTGGCCGATATCCCCGAGCCCCGCCGCCCCCAGGAGCGCGTCGGCGATGGCATGGGAAAGCACGTC
>Ga0315286_10005236_pt1 | contig 12515 bp, 6 predicted proteins | sample YL17G10_0_MG_FD_205038 | JGI IMG/M metagenome (GOLD analysis project Ga0315286, IMG submission 205038) | Sediment microbial communities from Yellowstone Lake, YNP, Wyoming, USA - YL17G10_0 | ecosystem: Environmental > Aquatic > Freshwater > Lake > Sediment | place: USA: Wyoming | collected... | reverse complement strand
CCAGCCATGCGGGTGCCGTGCCCGTTGTCGTCCATGGCGTCAGATGAGTCAGTAAGGGTGTTGTAACCGGCAACGATGCGGTCAGATAAATCGGGGTGCGAGATATCGATGCCGGTATCGACAATCGCAATCGTGGTTCCGGTGCCAACTGTTGTGTCCCACGCTGCGGGCGCGCTGACTGTGGACAGCCCCCACTGCTGAGGATAGAGGGGATCATTCGGCAACGCGTCGGCGGTGACGATGTAGTTGCGCTCCACGAAACGGAATGCGCCCGAACTTTGCAGATTGTGTTCCGCCGCCGCCCGCCGCCCCGGCAGGGTCTTCACCACCATGACACCGAGCGGCGATATCTCCCTGCTGTTCACCACCGCCTCGGCCGCCAAGATGGCGTGCGCCACATGTTTCGCACTTGCGAAGGGACGCACCAATAGCTCGTCAGGGACCCAACGTAGCGGCCGCAATGGCGCGGCGTCGGCGCGGCCGCACACAAACCACCCGCACACCAGAAGCATACTCACTGCTGCCAGCCTTTTGCTCGCTACCCGAGGCATGAGCGACGCTGGAGCATGAGACGTGCCCAATCATCCGACGGGGCACGTCGGTTAATTATGTCGATTTCGTGGTGGCTTGGCGGCGTCGGCGAAGTTGATGCTCATGTTGCGTCAGCGTCACGCGGCGTGAACTTGACGGCTTCAGGGAATGGGATGGGAGCGCCGCCACCCAAAGTACATGTCGTATGCTTTTCTCTTTGCCATGCTGCGAGCACAGCCCCTTGTTCCGAGCGTTGGGCGCGCGATCCGTTTTCGTGCTAGCCTCCGGCTGTGGGTAAGCACGTGGGCAGTAGGGTGCTCTGGATCATCGCAGCTGTGGCCGCCGTGGTTGTCGCAGTCTTGTTTCTACGACGCCCGCCCTCTAGTGAGCCGCCGAAATTACAACCGGCATCAATGAACAAATCGGAGCCGTTCTTCGGTCCGTGGCTCAAGTTCGAATCTGAGGAGGCCGGTGGGCAGGCGCAGCTGCAGCACGGCTATCTCGATCAGATCCTGGCGCATCAGGTCTTTCAAATTCCCCCGCAGGACTTGCCGCCGATGCAGGCGCGCGAGATGCTCCTCGACGACGATAAGCTCCTGCTGTCCTCAGGGCGGCTGCTGTGGAATCACGAGCTGCTGAACCAACCGGGGCTGGCCGGGAAGTTCTGTTACTTGCATTCGAGCTTCTGCCTCAGACGGCTCTTCGACGTGCAGTTCTTCGTCGATGGCAGGCCCATCGTCATCTACGAGAACCAGTATCGCATCGAGCGCACGCCGAGCCACACGCGGATGCGGTACGCTCTCGGCGCGGTGAATATCGACGAGTACAAGTACATCACCTCCGACGACCGCGCGGTGTGCACGTATCGAAGCAGCTCCGCCGATCACAACCGGCACCAGCTGGACATCGAGGTGCTGGCATCGTACCTCACGATGCCCAGCAGTGACGATGATGCGAGATTCCCGCTGCTCGGAAGCGGCACGATGCAGGGAATCCCGGTGTTCGCCTACCTCGACGCGCCGGGCTTTTCCCGCCTGGACAGCGCCGCGATCCATTTGCGTCGCACACTCGAGCTCAAGCCCGACGGCGGCGCTGCGCAAGCGCAGGTGGCGGTCAGCTTCGACAACCACCGGCGCGACGGCCCCACGGCGGATCTGCCGGACGATCTGCTTGCACAGCACGAGGCTGAGTATAACCGTTGGTTCCTCGACAACGTGCCGTACTTCGACGCCCCCGATCCGGCCTTCAAGAAGATGTGGTACTACCGCTGGTGGGTGGTACGCTTCAACATGACGCAGGCGGATACGCCTGACCTCAAGGGCTACCGCTTCTACGAAGGCAAGCTGGGGTTCGACAACGAAATCTCCTTCGCCGTCCCCGTGCAGCTGAAGGAGCTGTCCTACTTGCGCAATCCGGAGTTCGGGTTGCAGCAGGCCGAGAACAGCTACCGCAACCTGTCGTCGGGGGCGGTGGTCGACCCGCCGGGAAGTCCGTACTGGGGAGAGACGTACTCGCATTGGATCGCCGCGGCGGTAGCCGAGTTCAACCGTGTACACCCGATTCCGCTGGAGCGCTTGAATAAGCTCCTGCCGGCGATGGCCGGTGACGTCCGCTCCTGGTTGTCGCAGTTCGACAGCGACGGCGACGCACTCCCGGAGCGATCGAAGCCACGCGTCACAGGGTACGACCTCGACATCCTCTCGTATTGGTTCTTCAGCGGGACGAAGCTCGATCTGACGGTGGACCCGCCCGACCTCGAGCGCGTCGATTTCGCCAGCTTCGTCTACGCCAACGCGCGCGCCGTCGCCGAACTGGCGCGCGTCGCCCACAACACGGTGCTGGCTTCCGAGTTCGACGCGGTCGCCGACCGCGTTCGCGCCGCGACGCTGCAGCAGCTGTGGGACGACGACACGCGTTTCTTCTACCCGCAGCGCGCGTCGGACCACACCCGTGTGCCGATCCGCGAGCTGCACGGCTTCTTCCCGTTCACCACCTTGCTGGCGCCGGACGAGCCCCGCTACCTCGAAGCCCTGGAGAAATTCGTCGACCCGGAGGAGTTCTGGGCGCGTTTTCCGCCGGTGATCACCAGCCAGTACTACTATCGGCGCTGGACCTGGGAGATGGACGGCCTGAGCCGCAACATCGCCCCGCATCCGATCAGCATGGGGGCATGGACGCTGTTGCAGGTGTTGAAACATTATCACCAGAACATCATTAGGCCCGATCACTTCATGGAGCTGATGGGGCGCTACACGGCGTTGATGTATCCCGGAGTGAATCCGTACAACCCTTTGTGGCGGCCAAATGTGCACGAGTACTACTCGAAGTGGGAGCCGCACCAGTTGAAGACGCATCCCAAGCCGTCCGACATTTCGCACGACTTCCATTCGATGTACTGCGCGCTGATCGTCGAGGGGGTGTTGGGGCTGACGCCGCGTTCCGACGGCAAGATCGAGCTGCAGCCGGCGGCGTTGCAGTGGGAGCATTTTGTGCTCGATCGGCTGCGCTACCACGACAAGGACCTCACCATCGTCTGGGAGCGGCCCGGCGGGCAGGTGCGCTATCGCGGGTATCCGGAAGGCTTCTCCCTGTACATCGACGGCCAGCGCGCCTTTACGCGCGACCGTCTGAGCCATGTGATCTACGACCCCACCACCGCTACGGTGGAAGACATCGCCGGTCCCTCGCCGGAGCGGTAAGCCGGGCTATCCGACCTTGCTCCTGTCCTTCACAAAGAGCTCAATCGTCACACGAAGCTGCTCTTCCCTTAATTCCCTGCTGCGTCAGCCGGTGGGATCGAGGCGAAATACCCGTCGCGCATTTTCCGACAAGAAGAGCTGTTTGGCCTCGTCGCTAAGAGCAAGCGATTCCAGTCCTTCGAAGCAGGCCGATGCCGTGAGCATCGGATAGTTCGTGCCGAACATCACCTTCTTCGCACCACGCCCGCGCATGAACTCGACAAAGTCGGCTGGGAAGCGCGTCGCCTTGTACGCCGACGTGTCGATGTAGAGGTTCGGGAACTTCGTCGCCAGCGAGATCATCTCCTGCGTCCAAGGCGCACCGATGTGGCCGGCAACGATCCGCAAGTCGGGAAACTCCAGCGCGACGTTCTCCAGATACGGAATCGGACGGCCCGGTTCCGATGTCATAAGAGGGCCCGTATGACCGACCTGCAGGCAGAACGGCACATCGAGCTCGATGCACTCCACGTAGAGCGGGTAATAGCGGCGGTCATCGGGTGGGAGGCCCCAGAGCCACGGTACGATGCGAAGACCCCGAAAGCCGAGTTCCCGCACGCAGCGCCGCAGCTCTCGGACCGCCTCCATAGGCCGCGCGAGATTCACTGAGGCAATACCAATGAGGCGACCCGGATGCTGACAAACGAACGAGGCGACCTCGTCATTGTCGATCAAGGCTCCCTGCGGACCCCACCACGCCGCCACCAATCCGACCTCAACGCCCGCCTGGTCCATCGCCCCGATCGTCATCGACAGCGGGATGTCTGGAATCGACTCCTGCCGCGCCCAGCGTCGGAGGGAATCAAAGAAGGGCTGCTCGAGGAAGCGCCGCGTCGGGTGCTGCATCCACACATCAACAACTCGTATGCTCATCGGCGCGTGCTCTTTATCCTCAGTCCATTGCTGCTCCACACCGTCGTGGATTGCAATGATCGTGCTCGCAAGATCCCTTGCCTCGCTTGAAGTCGGGATGAATCTGAAGGTGAGGTGCGCCGCCACCCTAGGCAAGCTGACTCCCGAACGACGTGGAGGTGCAGCTCTGCTTCGGCTCCCTCGGCTCGAACCGCGAGATCGGGCCGAGAAGTAGGAGAGGTGTTGGGGCACGCGACTTGTCGGCTGGCGCCCGATTTCCTATGGAGGGTGAGGGACACCTGGCTCATTGTCGGTTGCTGATAGAGAGGAGCATGCAATGGCAGAGGAACCTGAGATTCAACGGCGCAGATTGGAGGACTACGTGGTTCTCGCCCGGCAGGGAAAGCGGGTACGAGTTGATGTCAAGCTCGGGAAGCAACTGGTTTCGCAGAAGGTGCATCCGGAGGAAACAACGGATACGCGCGGCGAGATCGGCATGTATCTGCTGATGGCGGACTTCACGTTTACGGTAGAGGGCGAGAGCTGCGTGGTGACCAAAGTCTATGCCTTTGGGGCGCAGGGAGAGCCCATGGAGAGTGCCAATGTCAGCCGGAGTGTCGCTACGGCACGACTGAAAATGGATTACAAGCGATTGAAAGACGCCAACATCGCAGTCGATGAGAAGTACTTCTAGCGGTGCGAAGAAGCAGTTACGTGAGCTGCTCGACACCAGGCGAATCGAAGAGATCGTCGATCTCGCGGGGCGCCAGAGACGTGTGTTGGGCACCCTGCTTTCTCTCACCTTCGACGCCGAGCCGCTGATCGCGTGGCGGGCGGTCGAGGCCATGGGAGCCGCTGCCGCTCGTATCGCCGACGACGATCCGGGATATGTCCGCGAGCATCTCCGCCGTCTGCGATGGCTCATCAGTGATGAATCCGGCGGCATCTGCTGGCATGCCCCGGAAGCCATGGCGGAGATTGTCCGTCGAAGACCGGCGATGTTTCCCGACCACATCCCCATCGTCGTGTATCTATTGCGAGTCATGGAGGAGGAAGACCTGGTGCGCTTTCGGGCCGGCATCCTCTGGGCCATCGGCAGACTCGGGGACGTCGCCGCCAGTGAGATCGAGGCGGTTCTTCCCTCGATCGCAGCGTGCCTCGACGACTCGGACCCTCAGGTCCGGGGCATGGCAGTCTGGTGCCTTGCACAGTCCCGGCGAACCGAGCCCCTGAAGGCTCGAAGAGACCTGCTTTCCGACGAAGGGACCGCGGAGCTATATCTGGACGGACATCTTGCCCGCCGGAGCGTGGCCGAACTGGTGCGCCAGGCGTTGACGTAACGCACACATCGCTGTCGACCTTGCCGATGAGCGTGTCCGTGCCGATCACTGTCCCGACCTTGCGCCGCGTCTGGTCACGCTCAGCCGCTCTCTGTGCATCACTGCCGTGCACATCCGCTGCCGTCGAAGCAGGTGCCGGGGCCAGGCACGTTCATCCGCAAACCGGCGCCGAGGGCAACAGGGAGACGAGTTTCCAATCCTACGGAAGCCGCCCTACGGGAGAACCAAAGGCTGATAGACCTCGACGGGCCCGAGTACCGCGTTACGATGCCCTTCGGCGAACTCAAGTATCGCTGACGGTGTCGGACTCACTTGTTAATTGACTAGCACTACTTGTCAGTTGAGTTCATGACGGAGGGCATGCTCTTGCCTGTGTACATGCGGTAACCGGTGACGTACGATACGCGGCCTTCAGGGGATGGCCTCTGGGGCCGGCCCTCCTAATCCTCGGCCGGGGCTAACCTCAACGAACGGAGGTTGAACGATGGCGACTGCGATCAATTGCAGATGCGGAGAGTCAGGCGATACGGTTGTCGGCGTTCAGTCGTGTGAGGCGGCGACAAGGCCTCAGATCGCTGTCTTCCTCGTCGCGGCGGCAGCTCTTTGGTTTTCGCTGCTCACGCCAGCAGCCGCGCAGACCTGCTGCGGAGACTGTGACAGTGACGGTCATGTCATGGTGGACGAGTTGATGACATGCGTGAACATCGCTTTGGGCGCGTCGGCGATGGATGCTTGCGTTCCTGGCGATACGAACGGGGATCAGCAAGTAACGATCGACGAACTGCTGGCGGCTGTGAATAACGCTCTCTCCGGCTGCCCGCTACCGCCGGGGCTGGTGCGATACTGGATCGGTGCCATTCCAGACCAGGTGGCGTGGCACAACGGCAGGATCCAATTCCTCGTGAGCGCGCCCGACATGCCTTCGGCATCCTTTGCGGTGGAAACGAATCCGCAGCCCGGCGGCACGATTTCACTCGAGCCTGTCGCGGGATCAGATTATTGGCTTTTCCAGCACGTTCCCGCTGCTACCGACAAGGCGGACTTCACAGTCACCATCGTTGCGTCGGTCGACGGTCGCACGATGTCGCAGTCGTTTGTGATCAGCTCCCAGCCGATTCTGCCACCGGAGCAAACCGTCTTCGGCACCGCCGGGCATACCCCTCCGCCGATCACAACCTACGAGACAGAGACCTTTGAACGGAAAAGCCTCGTGCCGGAAAACTTTAATGGTGAAAACCTCGAAACGTACAGAGTCCAGATCATTGGTGAGACGGTGGAGATCGAGGCGAAGCATGCGAACGGACCGAACGGACTATATGAGGCCTATTTCGACGGCAATCGCCGAGATATCAGAGAAATGGAAATCATCGGCGAGACCGTGGTCTTCCGTAGCCCGGCCCGCCTGAAACAAACCGACGTGACCATCTACGCGCGGGAATTGCGATTTGAAGGAGACGGCCAGCTGAAGACGACCCCGGCGGAGATCTTGACATCTCCGGGGCAGAATAACGGGACGGGCATCGACGGCAAAGCGGGCCTGAAAGCGGGAGACGTCACCCTGAACATCGGGTCCTTTTACACCGGGACGCCCAAACCCGACATCGACCTCACCGGCGGCGGGGGGCAGCCCGGTGGTCCTGGGCAGCATGGGACGGACGGATATTCTGCGGGAAATTGGTGGAACGGGACATCATGCGCTGACTCGTTCCCCTGCGAAATGTATCTGGACGATGGGATTCTCTACGCACCGGCTGGCGAGTGTATCACCTACGGGGAATGCGGAGAGAATTCGTACGGAGTGGCAACGTGGCCCACGAATGGCACTCGAGCCTTTCCCTCCGGCAAGCCCGGACAAGGCGGGGTTGGCGGCCGTCTGGTCTCGAACTATGACGTCTTTGGGTTCTTTACGATCGATGGCGGTGCGAGCGCGCCGGGCACCTACCCGACCGCGTGGCCCACGACGTACTGGAAGGGAGGGTATGCAGGAACGCCTACGATGGCGATACACGCAGACTGCTACTGGGACACTTGGAACGCTTGTGTGAGCTGCACGCGTTATGCGAACCCAAACGGCATGCCTACTGTGGCCGGGCAAAGCTTTAACGTTCCGTTGGCGGATTCCCCGTTCGGGCTGGCAGGAACCTATACTCAGGAGGGATCCCCCAACGCTTGGCTGCGCCCTCAGCTGTTGAGAAAGATTCTCAACCACATCCGGGACGACTACCTCGGAGAGCGCGTTGCTGAGGCTGAAGCCCGTCTCAGGGAATATGTGTCCGTTCTGGATGACTACAGGGCGGACAGCAGCTGGGGTGCCCTAGATCCGATGATCCGGTTCGAGCTGGAGCAGATGTATGACGAGATGCAGGCCCTGCTGCAGCAGATCGAAAACAATCTCGATTACTTTGGCAACCCTGCCGGCTGGGTTCCCATGCTGAGTTTCGAGGTGAACAAGGTCATCTTTGACCAGGAAATCGAACGAGCCATGCGAATGCTCTACCTGGCCTATTGGATACGGAACAAGGAGTCGACTGGGGCCGGGAAAGCCGCTGCCCTGGTGGCCGCTCGCGAGCAGTTGCGCGCCGAGATCGGCCAGGCAAAGCTGGATTATGACGATGCCGTGGCTGCGGTTCCCAACCTCAAGAACAAGGCTCAAGCTCTGGCAACGAAAATCCACGAAACCCAGGATCTCCTGGTGGCCAGAGAGAACGAGCTGCTCCAGCAGACCGAAGACCCACCCTGGCTGGCATGCGTCAGGGGTGCTCTCAAGGGTGCGGCCATGGCATGTCAGATGATCCCCGTCTACCAGCCTGCGCTAGGGGCTGTCGGTGGTGGCCTGCGGCTGATGAGCAACATCGACCCCGATAAGCCCTGGGCGTCAATCTTCGACGCGGGTGATATCACCTCCGCCTTTCAGAACTCGGCTTTTGACTCTGCTGCCACCAGTCAGAAGGCTGCCAAGGACGGCATCGACCCTGGCAAGGTCGAGTCCAAGAGTTTCGATTACCTCGGTGCTCTACGTACGGCCAGTGCTGGCCTGACGGCGGGAATTGCCGACATCAGAGGTTACCTCGAGCAAAGGAAGGCGCCGAGTCCCGAAATGCTTGCCGAGCTGGAACGCCTCAAGAGTATGGACCCGGAATTCAAGGAACTGGCCGACAAGGTCGAAGCACTGCTGCAGGAAAAGAGGGAATTCACTGATGAACTGGTCGGCACGATGCAGCAAGTGGTTACGCTTTCTGATCTCATCACCCGTAACATGCTGGCGATCGATGCCATGAACCGCGAGGCGACACCAGGGCTGCTCGTCATGGATGGAAGGGCCAGTTCTTATCTGGATGACATGGAGCGGCGAGCCTATGACCGCCTTGTCAAATACCACTACTACATGGCCAAGGCGTACGAATACCGGTTGCTGAAGCCTTACACAAAGCCCCTTGACCTCAAGCCCCTACTCGATCGCTTCAAGGACATCGCGGACGCAAATTCCGATCATGAGATCACGCCGGCTCAGTTCGATACGTTCAAGGCGCTCTATCAAGACTTGGTTGCCAGCGTGGCCGAGGAAATCTTTGATGATTACAATTCCAATCGTCCGGAGCTATCGGTGCCGATCCGCTTCGCTTTGACGCCAGAGGAAATATCGAGGCTGAATCAGGGCGAAGTCGTCAACCTCAATTTGTTCAATGAGGGGTTCTTCTTGTCAACTGAGGAAAATGTCCGCATTTATGATTTCAAGGTGTTCGATATCAACACGCAACCAGTGGGCGGCTCGTATGGGAGGGTGGCAAGTGTCGATGTAACAATAGACCACACCGGCATCTCGAACTTCAAATCGGACGGCGCCATTTACCAGTTCCGCCACTACAACACCATGACAGAGAATCCCATCGTCTGGGGAGCACGCTACGATCCGGTTAACGACATAATAGACCCGTTCAAGCCCAGTGCGGCGAGTGACTCACTGCTGTGTTCTTTGCTGAATTCGTGCGCTGATCTGGATCACATGATGCTCTACTCACGGCCTTCGGCTTGGGCAGATCTGCACGTTTCCCGCGTTGTGCGGGACAGTACCGGCAGAGGAATAGACATCACTTCGCTCACTCTGGAATTGGTGTTCGACTTTACTCGGAGGAACGATACGCTCGGCAGGAAAGACCTCGAAATCGTGGTCACGACGGCAACTCCTGAAGGTCAAAGCTCGATCGTTTTGGAGGAGGCCAATTTTCAGCCCTATTTCGTTTTCGACCGGCCGGACTTCAACGGGAGGCAGGATGCCCGCGGGCGAGTCATCAGGATCTATCCGTCCAGCTCTCAGCCGCTGCAGGTGAGGGCCGAGGAGGTGTACGGGGCGTGGAAGTTCGACAAGTGGACGGATCGTCTGGGCGGCGATTTGCCAGGCGGGCCGTTTGACAGTCCCGCCATCAGCCTGACCGTGCAAAACGACCGAACGATCTGCGCGCAATACGTCCCGACTGCCGCTCCCACGACCGCTAGCGCGGCAAGCGCGACGCAACAACCAGTGACGACGATCTTCTCCAGAGCGACGCGCGCGGAGTATCTCCGTGGCCGAAGGGAGACCCGGAGTCCCGAGCACTGATGATGCCCCGAGCGAGCTTCCCCTGAGGTACGAGACGGCCCAGGCATGCCCTGGACCCTCTCGGCCGGAGCGGAATCCTGTATGCTTCCATGGGCCCTGCCGGTCGCCCTGAGGCCCCGTCTTTCATGGAGTCGTCTCCCACGGGTGTGCTGCTGCCAGACGGCTTTGCTGTCGGGCTGAGTCGCGTCCTACTCCAATGCACAACCCGGTTGGATCCGTGATGAACGCCTCCGTTGATCTCAGGAGGAGGGCATTGTGCGCGCTGCTTGCGGTTTTCGTCGCTTCTTGCACCATTGAGGAGAAGCCTGATGAGAAGCGTGATATCGAGTCCGTCTATGATACCAGTTATGCAGATGTGTATGATCTGCTATGGCTGGAACAGAACAAGTATAAGTGGGAAGTCGACGAGGTTACAGCGACGATTCGCATACCGCGGTCAGAGGTCAGGATACTCGATTCGGGCTGCGGAACGGGTACACATTACTCCTACCTGGCGAAGTCGTATCAGGTGGTGGGGCTGGATATCTCCGATGCCATGGTCCGCGTCGCCAAGCAAAAGAATCCGAGTGGCCAGTTTGTTGTTGGCGACATGAAGGACCGGTCGTTGTTCGGGCCAGCCTCTTTTTCGCACATCATCTCGATGTACGAGGCTACGTTTTATAATAGAGAGTTGGTGGAAATCCTCGGTAACTACAGCCATTGGCTGCGCGATGACGGCGTTCTGATGCTAGAGACCATCGATCCAGAAAAGCTCGCGGAAAGAGTAAATTCCGACCATCCGCCTCGTTACCATCAACAGACCGAGAAGATGACCAAGGTGGCTTGGTGGAAGCTGCCTGGCAAGGATGATGTGGTCATCTACCATGAGGAGCTCAGGTTCAGCGACGGCCGGGAAGTCGTGAAAGAGCATGTCCTATACCTGCCGAGGTTGAGCGAACTCGAAAATGTGGCCGCGGAGCAAGGTTTTCGGCTCTCCGGGAAGAAGACGTCGCCCTTCTTCCCGGAGGAGGTTCTGTATGTTTTCGAGAAGCGGAAGAGAAATCCATGAGCCGGTTTCTGCGAGGGTAGACGTGTCCATTGTCCAACGCCGGCCGGTCAATCGAGTTCTTCCGTCGTCGCGTCCGCGAGTGCCACCTAGAATGATGCCTTAGCCTCTTGTGGCCTGGTTGGTGAACGCGTCGGAAAGCGGACAGAATGGCTAAAGCAATCGATCGCTTTATGAGAAGCGGTTACGACGCGCGTGCGGTCGTGTTCGTGATCCTGTTCATCAGCATCTCCCGGATGACCTTGGAGGCGGCTTCATTATCGGAGATCACGATCCGGCAGTGTTACGCGAAGTTGTACTTTTTCATCAATTGGTACCTGGTTCTCTTTTTCTCTTTTACCGTCTTACTGCGCCTGGTAGCGCGTTTGCCCTTCGAGAGAGCCGCCAACCCCACGGCTGTCGGCCTGCTCTTCGGTGTCGCGCCTCCGTTGATTGACTGCTTGGTCGGCAAAGAGCCATCAGAGTACGCATTCTTCCGGAGCTTCAAGCCGTTTCTGACCGCCGACTATCAGCCAATCGGCGAGTCGATCGTGCTTTGGCTGCTCATCGTGGCGACGATCATGTTCACTTATTATCTTACGCGATCGCCTGCACGCGCGACCATAGGTGGGGTCGGGGCTTACATCGTCTTTCAGCTGCACGGATTTGCTTTCGCAACCCTGTTTACGGGGAGCGACCTGCTTTCCTCCGACGCAGAAACGCGTCGCGTGCTCCTTGCGGAATTCAACTTGCTGGTGGCGTTTATTATCTACGTGCTTTGGCGCGGGCGGGCGCTGTTGGCTTCAATTGCGCGATTGAACCATTGTTTGCCCCATTTCATGCTGGCGCTTGGCGGTGCAGCATGGGCAGGCTACGGACGCGTTGACAGCGCCGTCAAGGGCGCGATTGTTGTATCCCTTTTTCTCGTACTGTTGATCCATAACGACTACTACGATCAGCAGGAGGACCGTTTTTCCGGTCGTGAACGGTTAGTGACACTGGACGACGTCGTGTGGTCTTCATTTTTTCTATTTGCGTTGACTTTTCCGCTCTTGCAGGTGAATGTCCTGATCGTGTTGCTTTGCGTCATTTGCTTTCTGACCGGGCTCTTGTACCACCACCCGTCGGTTCGCCTGAAGGAACGGTTTTGCCTGTCCTACAAGGCCGAGGGTGTGTGGGCTTGGCTCGCGTTTTTGATCGGGGCGTCATCCGAATCCGGATTTTCGGGACAGCACCTGGTTACGGCGTCGATTCTTGTTTTCGGCGGTGGAACGTTGATATCCATTCCCAAAGACTGGAAGGACGTCGAAGCGGATCGGGCTGCGCGGATTCCGACATACTATGTTGTGTTTACACGGTACGGTTGGGACGAATGTGTAATTCATAGGAGAATCGTTACGGCTGTCACGCTCGCTCTCCTGGTTCTGCCAGTC
>Ga0315286_10005234_pt1 | contig 12516 bp, 17 predicted proteins | sample YL17G10_0_MG_FD_205038 | JGI IMG/M metagenome (GOLD analysis project Ga0315286, IMG submission 205038) | Sediment microbial communities from Yellowstone Lake, YNP, Wyoming, USA - YL17G10_0 | ecosystem: Environmental > Aquatic > Freshwater > Lake > Sediment | place: USA: Wyoming | collected... | reverse complement strand
GCGGAGGTTTTGATATCTTTGGATTCGGAAACACGCTCGACGACCATATGGACACTGAGGAGTCTGAAGAGAAGTTAGCTAAGAGAATTTCTGATGCAATGGAAGCTGCCAGGAAAATGGCGGGTTATATTCCGGCTGCATTAGAAGATGAACTTGGAAAATTAACTGCGCCTAAAGTAACTTGGCAAGATATTATTCGAACCAGATTGCTTAAAGCTCGCGCTGGTAATGGTAGAAATGATTGGACTCGATTTAGAAGCAGACCAATGTTTACTGGACTGTTGGTTCCCAAGAGAAAGAACTACTATGCTCACTTTGGGTGTTTGCTGGACACCAGCGGCTCTATGAGCAAAGATGACATGGCATTTGGGTTGTCTCAGCTTGCCGTATTAGATGAGCGTTCTGAGGGCACTATTGTGCCGGCAGATGCTACCATCTATTGGGATAAGGCAACTAAGGTTAAGAAAGCTAACTTTGAAGAGTTGGCAAAAGTAAAAATCTTTGGTCGAGGCGGAACCAAATATGCTGAGTTCTTTACAGATTATGAAAAGAATATTGGTAAATGTGATTTTATAATTGTAGTTACCGATGGTTTTTTGCTTGACACCGATGTTGCAGATATGAAGCATCCTGGTATAGATGTAATTTGGCTTATCACTAGTGGCAGTTCTTTTAATCCTCCGTTCGGCAGGGCATTTGATTTAAGAGCAACATAAAGGATTAAAATGAGCGCGGTTGGATGGATACTTCTTAGCATATTATTATCGGTTGGATTGTTTTATAATTTATCTAAAGATAAATAATATTGGAGATTAAATGGATACTATTACTAAGATTGCTTTGGCTGGAGGATTGTTTGCCATTATGGCTTTCATTCATTTCTTTGTGGACTGGATATTTCAAAGTCATTCAGAAGCAATGATTAAACACAATCATCCTTGGGTTAGAGCCAAGCATTGTTTTATCTATACAATTGGATTTATTCCTCTAATGTGTTTTCTGAAATATTCATTTTGGGAATGGCTGATTGCACTTAATATTCTTTTCTGGTCTCACTTTGCAGAGGATACATATATTCCAATTTATCTTTGGGCGAAATATATTCGTCGTCCTGCTGAGATGACAGAGCCTTGGAAAGAGAATTATATTCGGGCTGATGGCTCGGTTGCTTTTCGAGTTCATCCTCCCGATCCTAAACACGGCTTTGGAGAATTTATTCAGACTCCAATCGGTAAAATTCTTATGATTACTATTGACCAAATAATTCATCTTACTTTCTTATTTCCTTTAGTTTGGATGGCGCTTAACTAAAATATTTTTATTTATTAAAATGGCGCCCCTTGACCCCAATTTTTCAAGATTCATATTAAAGGGGAAGGGGCGAGGGACTACCTTGCCGCCGAGGTAATCACAGGAATAAATATGAAACTGAATGATATTCGTCCTACGATTGAAACGTCGGGTGATTTGGAGGAGCAACTTTTCTCCATTCAAGATACTGGAATGATTTTCGACATCTTGCGCAACAAGATGTATTCCAATCCGATTTTAGCAATCTGTCGCGAGATCACTTGCAATGCAAGAGATGCTCATCGTGAAGTGGGGATTGCTACAGTCCCTATTCACATTTATTTGCCAAATAATATTGAGCAATACTATAAGGTAAAAGATTTTGGTCCTGGCATTAGCCCCGACCGTATGTCTAATATTTTTATCAAGTATACTGCTAGCACCAAGCGTAATGACAATATGCAAACTGGCGGCTTCGGATTGGGAGCTAAGACCCCATTCTCTTATAGCGATTCTTTTTCTATTGTAACCAACTTTGATGGTATCCAATATAATTATTCGTGTAACATTGATGAAACCAAAGTTGGTAAGTTGATGTTGATGTCTCAGTCGCCTACCACAGAGAAGAATGGTACGGAGATTAAGATTCCTGTTAAAGCTAAGAATTATTCTGAGTTTGCAACCTGGACTGAGCAAGCCTGTCGTCATTGGGATGTTAAGCCGATCATTAAAGGTGGTACCATCACTTGGCAAGAAAATAAGAAAATCTTAGAGGGCAACAAGTGGGCAATCACCGCTTCTCAAGATTGGCAGCGTCATGCTCGAATGATCATTGATGGCATTGAATATCCATTGGAGCTTGACTCCTTGAAAAAGTATGCTGATGCTAAGCTGATTGATGCGGCTAAGGGTCACTTCATTATGTATTTTGGTGTTGGCGAGCTAAGCTTGTCGGCAAGTCGTGAAAACATTTATTTGGACGAACGAACTCAAAATATTATTAGAGCCCGCCTTGATGGCATTCTTAAAGAGATCAAGAAGACCGTAACCGATAAAATTGATACCATGGCTAACTTATGGGACGCCAACATCTATTATCGTAAAGAATTAAAGTCTGCATTTAATAATCTTACGTTCTTAGGAGTTTTATCTTGGAATGGAATTGCTCTTGGAGATAGCCACATTCAGACGGGCTGCCCCACTTTTCATTTTAGTAAGGGTAAATATTCGCGCAAGTTTGGAACTGATCCCAATAAATTAACACGTTCCAACAACGCTTATTTATCTTTTGATCAATCATCGGCTTTATATATTAATGATTTGACTTTAAAAGAGCCGACCCCTCGCCACGTTAAGAAAGCATTTGAAGACGATCCGACATTATTATCAGTACAGATTGTTTGCCCAAATGACAAAATTACTTTGGCTAGTTTGGAAAAATCGATTAGTTTGGATAAGATGGCTCCCAAATTACTATCTTCTATTACTAAGGCATCGGCGCGCAGTTATACGCCCGCAACTTCACGCTTACTTATTTTTAAATTTGACAATAATGCTAACGCTTTTCGCCAAGTGAGCTATGCTTCTATTGAGGAAGATACTAATAAAAAAGTACTTTGCTCTTTAGTAAAAGAAAACTCTTACTCAAGTCATACTAGACAAGTTTATCTTAAAAATAAAAAATGTTTAAATTTGTCTGCCATTAAAACTCTTATTGGAAAGTTTCCGGGCTATTCTTTCTATGGTGCTGATGAAGACGCTCCTAAAACTAGATTGGATGAAGACTTTTCTGATTTTGAAGATATTGAAGTTTTTATTAAAGACAATGTTCTTAATAATAAAAATATTAATTATGTGCAAATTAAATTTGCCACAACGAATTCTTATCATTTAGATGAGAGGTTGTTAAAAATTTATAATAAAATGCAGCCATTGATTACAAATAAAAATTCTTTATATCTAAAACGATTAGAATTACATGGTCGTATTAAAGCAATTAATACGGGAGACCTTGGATTGCTTTCGATATATGAGTCCGTCAATGGAAATATTGATGAAAAAGAAATTAAACTATTTCTAAAGGCTCATCCCGAATTTGATATTGATTCTATTAATGATGATTATGCAAAGCTTTATCCATTATTAAATCATATCAACATTTATAACTATAGTGAAATTACTGCGCATGTTGCTCAGTATGTAAATATTATTGATAAGGTTTAAGGAGAATATTATGTCTAAGAAGAGAGTTAATTATATTATTACTGACAATAACATTACCGTCAATTATGATGGTCAAACGCACATCGTGTCTCGTAAAGATGCTCTTGCGGAGCGCCTCATTACGGCTGTTCGAGAACAAAGATTGGAAGAGATTCCTGATCTTGTGTCAACTGCCCGACGTGTTGAAACTTTTGGTAAGGGCAACTTCGTTGTTAGAGATGGGGAAATTCTTGTCAATGGGCAAGTAGCTCCACGCGTGCTTGGCAATAAAATTGTCAAGTTCTCCAATGAGGGCTTACCTTATCAGCCCTTAGTTCGTTTTGCAGAAAAGATTTTGCAGAACCCTTCCTTCCGAGCGGTCAATGAACTGTTTGAGTTTTTAGAGAAGAATGATCATCCTTTGACTGATGACGGCAACTTTATTGCTTACAAGCGAGTTCGTAGCAACTTCAAAGATATTCATTCTGGCACCTTCGATAACTCTGTTGGAGTAACTGTTGAAATGCCGCGCAATCAAGTCAATGAGGATTCTACGCAAACTTGCAGTGATGGGCTGCATGTTGCTAATTGGGACTATGCTCACACGAAATTTGCCAGTCATAACCCGGCTTCTGACATTATGTTGGAAGTTGAAGTCAATCCTGCTGATGTGGTTTCTATCCCAGTAGATTACAATCAATCAAAGATGCGCGTGTGCAAGTATAAGGTCTTGGGCGTAATTGATCAAGAGCACTCTTCTGAGGTGTCTTTGCGTCATACCGATGATTGTTGCGATCATTCGGAAAAAGATGAGGATGAATGGGATGAGGAAGAAGAGGACGAAGAGGACTCGTGCTCCTCTTGTGGCGGGGTTACTGATGACGGCTATGAGTTATGCGTTGACTGTGAAGAGGAAAAAGATGCGGATGAGACTGATTTAGATTATCCATTTGATCGAGAAACGTTCTGATAATTATTCTTAATTAAAACCCGTAGTGGCAGATATAGTCACTACGGGTTTCTTTCTTTGGAGCTTCATTATGAGCAGCGCAGAAAAAATTGAAATTTATGTAAAAGAATATTTGCATCAACTTAATGAGGCGGAATGTCAAGGAGTAAGGCGCGCTCGTAATACTCTAATTTATGTTCATCAGCATAAGGCAAAGTTAGAAGCCGATCCTCAAAAGAAGCTTTGGCATGAAGAAGAGGCTAAAAGATTAAATGATGATGAAGTATGGAATACAGTTATGGAGCAACTATAGCAAATGTAATTTTGGAGCGCATATATGTAATATGTCATAACAAGATCTATATCATTAGTTAGGAATTATTTATGAATAATATCGCTATCTTAGGAAGTTTTTTTGGGGATGAGGCTAAAGCGAGATGCGCACATCATTTGGCGCCAGATCATCGTTATGTTATTCGATTTAATGGATCGAATAATGCTGGGCACACCGTATTTGTTGATGGTGTTAAATGTGTTTTTAATCAGGTACCATCTGTTGATTTTAGAGCGCCCCATACTAATGGTATCTTGGGCGCGGGCATGGTCATTAATCTTGAAGCATTAAGAGACGAATTGATAAATTTAGAAAAAATTTATCCGAATATGTCTAAAAGAATTATAGTTGATCCTGATGCATTTGTTGTAATGCCCAAACATATTGAAGAAGATAAAGCTAAAAATGCTCATATAGGTAGTACTAATAAAGGAGTTGGTCCGGCTTATATGGACAAAGTATCTCGTAATGGAACTAAAATTAGAGATTATTTAAAAGATAATTCTTTTATTACACAAGAGCTTCAAAATATGGGAGTTAGATTTATCTATACATTAGAAATGTATAATGAATTATTGTCCTCAAAAGTTCTTTTTGAGGGCGCGCAAGGGATACTTCTTGATTTAAATGCTGGCACATACCCTTATGTTAGTTGTGGAGATAGTACTTTAGCTGGTATTTATTCTTCTGGATTTGGATTTATAGCGCCAACTAAAGTTTATGGCGTTGCAAAAGCCTATTCAACTAAAGTCGGTAATGGACCATTTCCAACAGAATACTTTGGAGAAGAAGCTGAAAAACTGAGGAAATTAGGCAACGAATATGGTGCAGTTAGTGGAAGACCTCGTAGAGTTGGCGCATTAGATTTACCAGCGTTACGCTACGCCGCGAAACGCGGGGGACTAACTAATCTAATAATTACTAAATTAGATATATTAAATTCGTATTATACGATCAAAGTATGTGATAAGTATAGCACTGACCCAGTATCTGGTGGAGATTTCTTTGCCGCCAAACCTGAATATCAGTATTTGCACGGATGGAAGGATGCTCACGATGAAGATCAAATTAGACATTTTATTGAATTTGTGGAAGATCAAACCAAACTGAGAGTAGAATATGTTTCGGCTGGCGTTAATCCAGAAGACATAATTAAATGGCATTGATATAGAATGTCATATGCCTCCAAAATTAGATAAGGTTAACCTAAAATTTAGACAATTAGTTGATCTACTATTCTATTCTGATAGAATGGATTTAGATCTGTCAGGATTTAAGCATCTATTAAAAGAAAATTATGAGATCCACTTTGAATATATTTGGGATCGATTTAAGAGATGCTCCGAAATTAGTTGGGAAAATGGAGAACAATTTTGGTCTCATCGACTAACTTTCTTACTTTCTTTAAATGAAAAGACACTTTCTAAATATATTGAAGATTATTTAGAGAAAAGAATGTTCGCCCTGGTGCGAACCAAACATGAGCCTAGTATTCGATATGATATCGAGTATTTACAATTTTTAGAACTTTGTAAAATTAGGTCTTCCCGTCATGAAGATTTAACTTCTGTTAAAAATTACTTGACAGAGATGCCTGCCTACCTTAACTTAGATAAAGTAATTGCTATTGTAAATTCATTTATTCCCATTGTATTTGCAGATATGAATGAGTTTGCACAAGTAATTCTTAAAAAGATTACTTACTCTGTTCGCAGTTTTGATCTTTTATGTTCATTGGAACAGCGCGGAATTAAATTTGATAAGCGTCCAATTATTAACTTGATTAAAGAAATTCTAATTGAACGCAAACATTCTGAAAAAAACATAAGAGCTTTCTTTTCATTATTAAATGATAAGCAAATTGCGGCTTCCTTTAAAAAAGAATATTTACCCGCTTATAAATCTAACTTGATTAAATTAATAAACGCTTGTGATTATCAAATGATTGAAGAGTATCATTTAAGAAATATAAAGAATATAATTACATTGGACTCAACAGTTGCTGATGAGTTATCTTTTATATATGCTGATAAACTATATGCGCGCTATACCGGGCATAAAAAAGCCAACGCAGATAGATTAATCAGATTGTTAAAAACTATTCCAGAAATATCTTCTAAAAAAATTCTAGTTTACTTATCAAATAACAATTATATGTCTGATATAAAATATATCTTATCAGCATTTCCTGAGCTTAAAAAATTAGCAGCATTTATGTAAGGAAAATTATGCAGTGGAATGAATTAGACTGGGACACTCAAATGATCATCGTTGATCGCATCTCATCGCTTCTATCAGAAGATGATGAAATGAATGTGGGAATTATTGCAGCTATTAGCGAATTGGAAATTTGGAGCAACTCTCCCTGCATTGTAATGGAAGCTGACCCATTTGTTTCACTAGCATCTGATCAGGAGTCAAATGATAAGTCTTACTAAACGCGCTGTTGATAAAGTTAAAGAAATATCTGAAGCTGAAGGCATTGGTCATTATAATATTCGTCTCAAAATTATTGGCGGCGGCTGCGCAGGCTTTTCGCAAGATATGCATTATGAAGATAAAATATCTGATCTAGATGAAGTTTATGAGCAAGATGGAATAAAAATAATTATTGATCCATTGTCTTTCCAATATTTAGAAGATACAGAGATTGATTTCGTAGACCATCCCATTAGCGCCGGCTTTAAATTTCTAAATCCAAATGTAAAAGGATCTTGTGGGTGCGGAAGCAGCATTTCATTTTAAGGTGTAAGTTATGAAGAAGCATGATGTATTAGAAAGAATAGTAAAGAATAGCCCTCATATGAGTTGGATTAAGGCTAATACAGTCCTTTTAACTCGTCATGGCTCTCACGCTTATGGAACCAATGTTGCGACCAGCGATGAAGACTTCAAGGGTGTCGCCATCCCTACTAAGGAGTATTTCTTAGGTTCTACCAAGCGGTTTGAGCAAGCTGAGCTGAAGGCGCCCGATCCTGATGCCGTAATTTATGATATTAGAAAATTCTTCAACCTGGCGGCTGAATGTAACCCTAACATCATTGAAGTGTTGCATACTGACCCATCCGATCATTTTATCGTTGACCCAATTGGAAGAATTATCTTAGACCACAAGGATGAGTTCCTATCTAAAAAAATTAAGCATACCTTCCTTGGGTATTCGGTGGCTCAACTTAAAAGAATTAAAACTCATAAGAAATGGATTATGAATCCAAGAGTCATTGAGCCCAAACGCATTGACTTTCAATTACCAGAAGCAACTTTGATTCCCGCTGATCAATTAGCGGCAGCCAGTGCGGAAATCCAAAAGGAATTGGATAGGTTTCAATTTAACTTTATGGAATCTTTGGACGAGCCAACCAAGATTGAAATCCAAGGCGTCATGTCCCAAATGCTTGGGGAACTAAAGATTACTGCTGATCAACATTGGATGTCATCGGCTCGTAAGATTGGACTGACGGACAACTTTATTCAACTTATGCAGCGCGAGCGTGAGTATGCCGGCGCTCGAAGAGAGTATGACCAATACCAAAACTGGAAGAAGACTCGTAACGGATCTCGTTCGGCTCTTGAAGAAAAATATGGTTATGATACTAAGCACGCTTATCATTTGGTTAGACTCATTCGTATGTGTCAAGAAGTTCTAATGACTGGAAAAGTTATTGTTAAACGACCAGATTTTGAAGAGCTATTATTCATTCGTAATGGTGGATGGACTTATGATCAGTTAATTGAATTTGCTGAAAGAAAAGAAATAGAATTGAATGCATTATATAATACTTGCAATATTCTACCCAAGGTTCCTAATAAAGAAAAGTTAGACCGACTAGGTATTAAATTGGTTGAGAAGTCTTTGTCTAAGTATTCTTGGTATAATTTAAGAAAGCGATTTTAAATGGAAATTTATATTAGTACAGACATAGAAACAGATGGACCTATTCCTGCAGATAACTCTATGCTTAGTTTGGGCGCTGCCGCTTTTACTAAAGATGGAAAAATGTTAGGAACCTTTTCTGCCAATTTAGATGTTTTACCCGGCGCGACTGCCGATCCAGACACTATGAATTGGTGGAGTAAAAATAAAGATGCTTATGATGCTACTCGTGAAGATATTCAAGATCCTAAACAGGCGATAGGTAATTATATTACTTGGGCAAATGGTTTGGGAGGAAAACCAGTTTTTGTTGGATATCCTGCCGGATTTGATTTTCTTTTTGTATACTGGTACATTCGCCATTTTGGATATGAAAGTCCTTTTTCATTTTCGGCTTTGGATATAAAAACATATGCGATGGCAGTTATGAAATCGGAATATCGCCAATCAACTAAAAAGAATATGCCGAGACATTGGTTTCCTAAAGATAAACATACTCACATTGCTGTTGATGATGCTATTGAACAAGGAAAACTATTTATTAATATCTTAAAGGAAAATAGTTGATTTTCTAACATAAATATAATGGAAGAGTATACAATTTTAGTTTCTGCCATTGCGGCAGAACAGATTAAGAAGCAGCTCATTAAGCGCGGAACTCCTAATGGTTATCTTAGGTTAGGAGTTAAGGGTTCAGGTTGCTCTGGATTTACTTACGTATTGCAGTTTGAAGATACGGATCCTAGAGATAAAGATATTATTTTTAATACAGAAGGTGTTAATATAATTGTAGATAATAAATCTATTCTATATTTGAATGGATCTACTTTAGATTATGAAAAGACTTTACTTCAACAAGGATATAAATTTATTAACCCAAATCAGAAATCAAGCTGTGGCTGTGGAGAAAGTTTTTCCGTATAACCGAAGGGAACGTAATGATTCATGGAATCTATCTTAAAAGCAGACCGAAGGGTAAGTGGCATTTAGTATCAGTTGCCGCTTCTCCTGAGGCAGCATCTCATGATATTGATGAGGCGCTTAAACAAGCCAAGCTTGAGGGTAACGATAATGCAGAGGCAGCTTCACGATGTTTTGATACATCATTTCATATTCCAGAATCATTATTTGAAATAAAATCACCAAAACCAATGTATAATTAATTTTTACAATTAAATTGTAAATAGTTATCGTTTCTTGAGATGTTATATACTCATATGATATCTTAAGGAAAATATGAGTAATGCATTAAATCTACAGGAAATAGATCAAGAGCAAGCGTTTAATCTAAGTAAATTTTTCATTCGTTCACAACAAAATCTTTTTTTGTTTGGCAGACGAGGAGTTGGCAAAACTCACATTATTCTTCAGGCTGCTGAACAATGTAATTTCAAAGTCAACTATATTAATCTTAGCGTTATTGAAAGACCAGATTTAGCCGGCTACCCAGATATGAGTTCTAAAGGAGACGTGATTACATTCAAGTCTCCTTCTTTTTTGCCCAAGCTATTAGACTCTGCTAAGCCAGATAGCATCATACTTTTTGATGAAGTAGACAAGGCGCCTCCCGAAGTGACGGCACCATTACTTGAAATTTTACAATTCAAACGTATCAATGGCAAACCTATTAATGTTGCTGCCTGCATTCTTACTGGCAACTTGATTAATGAGGGGGCTTACTCTAATCAAATCAGTAGCGCTCTATTAGATCGGGGCGCTAAATATATATTAGCTTTTAATTTTGATAGGTGGATTGATTGGGCAAAAGCTAATCAAGTTCATGATTTAATTTTGGGATTTTTAAGAAGCAACCCCGAATTTGCTTGCGGCAAAACGGAAGATAGTTGTTATGCCAGCCCATCTCCAAGAGGCTGGACTTTAGCGTCCGAGGCTTTGATTAAAGCGCGAGACTTCAAGATCGTTGATATAGAGACCGTCGCCCAAGTTATCTCTGGGTTTGTGGGCGCCGAAGCTGGCTTAAGATTCAAAATTTGGTATGAACATTATCGCAAGTTTGAGCCATATGTTCATTCATTAATTGAATCTGGAATAATGAATTTTGATTTCTCAAACCTTACGCCAACAGAGAAGTTAGTATTTGTTGTTGCGGCATGTTATCATGCCAAACTTAAAAGTTTTTCAGAGTCAGTTAAATCTAAAAATAAGTTTGTATATCTAGAGAATCTTTGCAGATTTTTCATTCAATCTAAAGTAGATCACGAAGTGCAGGTGATGGGTCTATATAATTCTTTTGACTTTGATATGATAACTAAGCATAAGTTGTATTCGTGTAAAGAATTTTTTGATCTTTTTACGAAAATTAGTGAAAATATTTCTATAAAAAGATGAGGCTCTTGACACCCTATTTATAAAAATTATAATAACAAAGAAATGTGAGGCTCGATGAGCGATGTAATATATGTTGATGACAATAATTTTGAAGCTGAAGTACTTCAATCTGAATTACCTGTGTTGGTAGATTTCTCCGCTGTGTGGTGTGGTCCTTGTCAAAGACAACTTCCTATTATAGAGAAATTTGCATCTGAGAACTTGGAGAGAGTTAAGATTTGCAAAATTGATGTTGATGAAGCGCCGGGCGTTACTTCTAAATTTAGTATTAAAAGCGTGCCAAGCATTGTATTATTCAATCATGGATTAAGGGTTGATACCAAAGTTGGATTAACTACTTTAGCAGTGCTAAATAATTTCTTGCTCGAAAAAGCCGGCGCTTAAACAAAATTATTATTTATTATTAGCTAGCTACACGCTGGCTTTTTATTTGGAGATTGAAATGAAATATAAAGTCGGACAATACATTTATACTTCCAAGAAAATCAATGGCTGGTGGGATTATTCGGTCGCGAATCATATTCCAGAAAATACTTGCGGCATTATTGAAGGCGTATGCAACATTCTTAATTTATATAATGAAATTGTATATGCGGTAAGGTTCCCTAAGTTTCCAGAGCTAAAGTGTGTTTTGATTAGAGAGACCTCCCTTAAATTAGGATAATTATGAATATTTATACTGCTGCCCATTATATGAAGGCGGGATATAGAATTAGGCGCCAAAAGTGGATTGGTCGGCACAATTGTGCGTGGATCGATATGCATCATGTCGTCGGAGCAATGTTTCGTCCGGAAGACTTTCTTGCAGAAGATTGGGAAGTTGTCCTTGATGACATTGTGGATAATTATGGGCTTACTGTTTTATATAAGCTTCCAGTTCCTGATGAAGAAGAGGAATAAAATGAAGAAGCCTCAAAAGCCTGAAAAAGTAAGTTTGATACCATTTCGCGCCAATTATGATTTTGATTGGTGCAGTAAAAAGGTTTCGTTAGAAGTCTTTAATGACTGGTGTAAAGAAGTTGTTCCAGATGGCGCAACCGATGTAACATTAGAATTAAAAGAAGATTGGGAGTATGATACCTGCATGACCTATTTGCAGGTTGAGTGGAAAGAGTTGCACGTCAATCATCTTTATGAAAAACAAATGAAGAAATACGAAAAAGCTTTAGCTAAATGGAAGAAATCACAATGTCAAAAGTAACAATGGTTTGCGGCTATCCCGCTAGTGGAAAATCTACTTTAACTAAGGGCTTGGTCGATAAAGGTGCCGTTGCTCTCAATAGAGATACTGAAGGCGGCACTATTGCTGGACTGCTTCCAAAGATGGAGACTTTGCTTCAATCTAACAAAGACATCGTGTTAGATAACCTATTTGTTAATGTTGAGACCCGTAAACCATTTATTGAGTTAGCCAAGAAGCATGGCGCCGACATTAGTTGCCAGCTGATGGGAACGTCTATTGAAGACGCCCAATTCAATGTCGTGGCTCGTGCCATCAAGTTGATTGGTAAGTTTCCA
>Ga0315286_10005233_pt1 | contig 12517 bp, 6 predicted proteins | sample YL17G10_0_MG_FD_205038 | JGI IMG/M metagenome (GOLD analysis project Ga0315286, IMG submission 205038) | Sediment microbial communities from Yellowstone Lake, YNP, Wyoming, USA - YL17G10_0 | ecosystem: Environmental > Aquatic > Freshwater > Lake > Sediment | place: USA: Wyoming | collected... | reverse complement strand
GCGTTGGTTGGGCGCCTACCGCCCCGAGCACAAGCTGGACGCGCGGCTACAGGCGCGCTCCTACCCATCGGTCCGCGTTCTCCTCTCGCCCCGGGCCTCGATTCGGGAACGGGCGAACTTGCGTGGATCCTTCCAGACCTCCATTCACGTTGTCCGCTCTCGGTTCGGAGCTATCCTCGAAGGCAAGGTCACCCCGAGCCAGTTGACTCGCCTGGCGCAATCGGACGCCGTGCTCTGGATCGAGCCGGCGCCGCGCATGAAGTTGTCCGACGAGATTTCCTCCAAGATCGTCGGCGGGGATGACGGGGCCCAGTCCACGTGGACGCTGACGCAGCAACTCGGCTTCGACGGCCGCGGCGTGACCGTCGCCGTCGCGGACAGCGGGTTGAACAACGGCGATGCCGCGAGCATGCACCCCGACCTCGCCGGTCGTGTGGACGCCTTCTTCTATTATGGTTCGCTCACGGACGCGGTGGACGAACACAGCCACGGCACCCATGTGACCGGCATCATCGCCGGCAATGCCGCGACGTCGGAAACGGACGACAACGGCTATCTCTATGGCCTCGGGGTGGCCCCGGGCGCGCACATTGTCGCCCAGCGCATTTTTGATGGCGTCGGCAACTATGAGCCCCCGCCCTCCTTTGAAGCGCTCACCCGCGACGCCGTCCGCGCCGGCGCCGAGATCGGCTCGAACAGTTGGGGCGACGATACCCAGGGCCGCTACGACCTGAGCGCCGCCGAGTTTGACGCGTTAGTGCGCGACGCGGACGCTGAGACGCCCGGTGATCAGCCCTATTTGCTCGAATTCTCCGCCGGCAATGCCGGCCCTGGCACCCAGACCGTTGGCAGCCCCGCCGTGGCCAAGAACGTGATCGCCTCGGGCGCCTCCCAGAACAACCGGCCCGACCTGTTCCTCTACGCAGAGGGCCAGGAGGCGATGGCGGATTTCTCCAGTCGCGGGCCGTGCGAGGATGGGCGCATCAAGCCAGACGTCGTTGCGCCCGGCACTTGGATCGCCTCGCTGAAGTCGGCTTCGGCCACGGATGAAAACGCCTGGGCGCCGATCTCGGAGTACTATCTCTACCAAGGCGGCACGAGCCAAGCAGGGCCCCAGGTGTCCGGAGCCGCGGCAGCCTTCGTCCAGTACTTCCGAGAAACTCAGGGGGGGGCGACACCCTCGCCGGCGTTGGTCAAAGCCGCGTTGATCAACTCCGCCGTGGACATGGACGACGGCTTTGGCACGGGCCCCGCCCCCAACCCCGACGAAGGCTGGGGGCGCGTGGACCTGACGCAGTTGATCGGCTCGCCGCGGCGATTTGAATTCGTGGACCAAACCATCTTGCTGACCTCTGGTCAAACCCATGAGCGGCGGGTGTTCGTGGCCAGCTCGGCCAAGCAACTCAAGATCACGCTGGCCTACACGGACGTGCCTGGATTCCCGGCGGCGATCCCGGCACTGGTCAACGACCTCGATCTCGAAGTCGTGGCGCCCGACGGCCGGGTCTATTGTGGCAACCAGTTCGAGCTGGGCGAGTCGGTGCCGGAGGTCGTCGTGCGCGACACTGTGAACAACGTCGAGGCGGTCCATCTCCGTGACCCGCTGCCGGGCGAATACCTGATCCGCGTCCGCGCCCGCAACGTGGTGGTGGATGCGCGCGTGGACACTCCGGCGGTGGATCAGGACTTCGCGCTGGTGGTCTCCGGCGATCTGCCGTTGCCGGGCGTGGGCGCGCTGTTCTTCGACCGTGGCGCTTACCGGGTTCCCGATCAGATCCGGGTCAAGCTGGTGGACCTTGACCTCGCCGGCCAACCGTCGGTCACCGTGCGCCTGAGCAGTGACACGGAAGCCAACGCCGAGCCCATTCGTCTGTGGGCCTCCGGTCCGCTCGGGATCTTCACCAATGTCGTCCTGACGACGACCGGGGCCCCGGCCGCCGACGGGTTCCTGCAGGTCACCCACGGTGATACGCTGGAAGTCCGCTACGAAGACACCTCGCCCCCGGCCACCCGCACGGCCAGCGCGGTCGCGGACTTGGTGCCACCGGTGTCGAGCGAGGTGAGCGTCACCAATCGGTTCGGGCGGTCAGTGGTTTCCTGGACCACCGATGAGCCCGCCACTGGGGTGATCCGCTACGGCACGAACGCCGCCTTGTCGATGGCCGTCACCAGCACGATTCGGCAAACCAGTCATGAGCTGGCCCTCGGCGGCTTGCCTGAGGGCGCGACGTGCGAGTTCATCCTGATTTCGACCGACGAGGCGGGCAACGTCGCGACGAACGACAACGGGGGGAACCGCTTCCGCTTCACAGTGGCGCCGGCCCGGACCGTCCTGTTGGTCGATGCCTACATCTACCTGCCGGAGTACCTGGGCCAGGAGATTCCCGTGACGGGTTACACCGACGCGCTCGATCAGACCGGCGTCGGTTACGAGGTCTGGGATGTGGAAGCGGATGGTTCGCCGACCGCCGACGATCTCCGCCCCTTCCGGGTCGTCATGTGGCGGGTCAATGACGACTTCTCTGACGACCGGGGCCTGACCGCGGACGAGCAGCGCGCGGTCACGAATTACCTGGCCGGCGGGGGCGCCTTCTTCCTGGCGTCAATGGAAGTCCTGACCCGCTTGGGCGACGCACCCTTCCGCACGAACGTGCTCCAGGTTCAGGAACTGATTCCCAAGCCCGACACGGATCCGTTCTCTCCCTGTGACACCTGCGACGTGGATCACGGCGCGCCGACAATTCTGGGCGTGGCCGGCGATCCGATCACGAGCGGCGTGGATTTTGCGCCCGATTTCTCGGCGTACCCCGTTTTTGAACTCGAGCCGCTCTTCCCCAACATCGGTCCGGATCTCACCGATACCTTCCGGCCAACGACCAACGCCACCGCCATCCTCACCGAGCCGGCTTCGGGTCGCGCCTTGGGCATTCGCTTGCCGCGCACGGGCCAGGACAGCGCGGGCCGCGTGGTCTTCCTCTCCTTCCCGCTCGATGCCGTGCCGGAAAGCGGCGCCGCGCCCAACAACCGCGCCAACCTGCTCCGCCGGATCCTCCGCTTCCTCGCGCCGGGCGTGAACGGCGTCGGCACCCTCGCACTCGACAGTGCGTCTTACACCATCCCCGCACGGGTGACGGTTGAAGTTGCGGATTCGGACCTCGCCGGTCTGGGGCAGGCGTCGGTGACCTGCTTCAGCACCACGGACACGAACGGCCGGGCCGTCAACCTGCAGGAAACGGGACGACGAGGCCTCTTCCGGGGATCGGTCACGCTCGTGCCGGCGACGAATGCGCCCGCGCCCGGCCAGTTGCGCGCGACGCACGGCGACACGATCCGCGTGGAGTACTTCGATGCTTCCGCCGCCGGAGTGATCGGTGCCGTCGCAGTAGTGGACACGGATGCGCCGACGATCGTGGGTGTCGTGGCCCTGCCGGACTACGAGAGCGCCGAGGTGCAGTGGAGCACGTCGAAACCGGCCGACGCGCTGGTCCAGTTCGGCGAGTCGCCCTTCCTCGAACGCACCGCCTATGACGCCGAGCTCTTCGCTGACCACGCCATCACGATTGAGGGCTTGCGGCCCGACCGCCTTTACTACTATCGGGTCGTCAGCCGCGACGCCGCCGGCAACACCGTCTCCGACAACAACCAGGGTCAACTCTACTCCTTCCGCACTCTGAAGCCGCTCACACCGCCGTGGTTTGACGATCTGGAATCCGGCGGCACGAACTGGACGGTGCTGGACAGCGAGGACACGCAGATCAGTTGGCGGCTCGGAACGCCCAACAACGGCCTGGAGACAGAGGCCCATTCGCCGGTTCACACCTGGGGAAGCAACCTGGACGGCTTCGCCGTCGATTCGGTCGAGACCTTTCTGGTCAGCCCCGCCCTCGAATTGACCGGCGGCAACGTCGCGACCCTGCACTTCTGGCACAGCTACGACTTCAGTGAACGCGCCGAGTTCGAGATCTACAACCACGGCCAGGTGCTGCTGGTGACCAACAATGCCGTGACGCCCATCACGCTGATCGAGTTTTCCGAAGACACGTTATCGCCCGTCTCGCTGGGCTGGGAGGAGGCCGAGCTTGACCTCTCGCCTTATCTCGGCCGCACGGTGTTCCTGGTCTGGGCCTCTCGCGTCTTCGCCTTCGATCTCAACGGCCCCTTCGTCTATCCCGGCTGGTTGGTGGATGACGTATCCGTGACGGTCAGCAACGCCGTGCGCGGCGCGATCGTCATCACCAACAACCTTTCCCAGGCGCAGTTCATCCTGAGCGGCCCGATCTCGCGAACCGGCGAGGGCTTGAGCCTGTCGCTCACCAATCTCTTGCTGGGCGAGTACTCGGTGCGCTGGGCCGCCGTGCCGTTCTATCAGACGCCGGCGCCTCAGACCAACCTCGTGGTATCCGAGGCAACCGTGACCTTCACCGGCACCTACTCCTTCGCCGACGCGAATGCCAACGGCATGTCGGATGCCTGGGAAACAAACTACTTCGTCGAAGTCTCACCCAGCCGCACCCCGACGACCGACACCGACGGCGACGGCGCCACGGACTATGCAGAGTTCATGGCGGGGACTGACCCGACCAGCCCCATCGATTGCTTCCGTCTGAGTCCGCCTTTGGTCGAGCCGAACGGGAACCTGCGCTTTGCCTGGACTTCCTCTCGCGGACGGTCTTATCGCCTGCTGTCGAGCCCGGATCTTCAGACCTGGACGCCGTTTTCGGATTGGATGCGGGCGACGACGACCCCGGCCTCCTTGCTGGTCCGGCCGCCCTCAGCCGGGCTCCACGCTTTCTTCCGCCTCGAAGTGCTGCCATAGGCAGAACGCCATTGCCATCTTCGTAAAGACGTTCCACATTGTCTGCCCCGTGAGCACCCTCAATTTCGCCCTCATCGGCTGCGGCGGCATCACCCTCCAAAACCACCTCCCCGGCCTGGCGCTCTGCCCCGACACCCGGGTCGTGGCCCTCTGCGATTCCGATCCCGCCACGCTCGAACGCGCCCGGCAACAGACCGGTGTGGTCATCACTGCGACCGACTACGCGGAGATTGTGAGACGCGATGACGTCCACGCCGTCATCATCGCCACGCCGAACTTCACCCATCCGCCCATCGCGCTCGCGGCCATCGCTCAGGGCAAACACGTGCTCTGCGAGAAGCCGCTCGCCCTGAATGCCGCGGATGCCCGCGCCATGGCGGAGGCCGCAGATCGTGCCGGCGTGCGCCACATGACGGCCTTCACCTACCGGTTCGTGCCGGCCATGCGTTACCTGCGCGACCTGGTCCGGCGCGGCGATCTCGGTCAGCCGTATCATTACCGCTCCTGCCGGCTCCAGGACTGGGGCACGCGCAACCTCGGCTGGCGCCAGGTCAGGCGCCTCGCCGGCACGGGTGAACTCGGCGACATGCTCAGCCACCGCATTGACTTCGCGCACCTCCTCATCGGGCCGATGAAGCGCCTGGTGGCCAACACGAAGAATCTGACCCCCATGCGTGATGGGGCGCCAAACGACACCGAAGACTGGGTCGCCATCCTCGCCGAATTCCAGAACGGCGCCAGCGGCGTCCTCGAGAGCAGCAAGCTGGCAAGTGGTCACAACGAAAGCTGGCACAGCCTTGACTGGGTGGAGGCCAACGGCAGTGAGCGCAGCTTTGTGTTCACGACCGGCAAGTGGAATGAACTCCAAGTTGGCCGCGCCGGCGGTTCCGGTCTCGAGATCATCACCATTCCCAACGAATACCGGACCTGGCCCGGCTCACCGAGGGATCCGTCGGTGGGCGATCCGCTGGTGACCTTCCGCTACGACCAGGCGTGGGAGTTCGTGGACGCGATCCGCAGCCAACGACCGTGCGTGCCGACCTTCCACGACGGCGCCCGCGCCCAGGCCGTCATGGACGCCGCCGTCCACTCGGCCGAGATGAGGCAATGGGTGGAGTTGGAGGAATCGTAGTCGCTGGTGAAGCGGCGTTCGTGGACTCGAGATGAGGGAGTTTTGGATGACCCAATGGATTCGAGCTGCGAGGCAACCACCCTGACGAACCATTGTGCCGGGAGTCGCCCTGCTCGCCGGGCTCGGAGTCGGCTACTTTCTGTGGGCCCCCGGACTTGAAGTCCGTGATGGACGTCATGATCGGGGCAAGAATGGCATCTGGATTTCGCACGGCTGGCTCGGGTCGGACGACTGGTTCACTCGCCACAACAAGACCAACGAGTGGGCGCGCTACCGTGATCCCGGCAGGATTCGGGACTTGGCCGAGCGGCTGCGCGAGCACCATATCACGGATGTCTTTCCGCACTTATGTCCGGCCGGTCTCGATGGCCGTCTGCCGGGAGTGGATGCCCGGCAGACCGAGCGGTTCCTGGACGAGTTGGCTGGATTCCGGGTGATGCCGTGGATTGGCGGACCCAGCGGAAGTCCGGTTCGAAATGAGGATCCACAGTGGAGACGGGCATTCATCGATTCCATTCGGGAGTTGCTGGCGGCTCGTCCGCGACTCGCGGGCGTTCATCTCAACGTGGAACCTTTGCCCAGCGGGGATCGTCAGTTCCTTGGGCTGTTGGAGGAGATGCGCGCCGCGCTGCCGCAAGAGAAGTTGCTTTCCCTGGCGGCCTACCCGCCGCCCACCCGCTGGTATCCATCGGGGCCTGAGCCGTCAGGCTCTGCCGGCCCACTACCAGGGCGTGGCCGTTTACTGTGAGTGGGAAACCGACGCTGCTGAGTGGCAGTACTGGACAACGCACTTTCTCCGCCCATGAGTCCGGGGCGAGTGCGAGGGCAGAGGCGGCGGGGCCGTGGAGATCACCCGGTTGCCCCCTCGATCGTTTCAAGGAGGCGGCGCGGCCACCCGGCCAGGCTCGCGCACATTCCGACCCGTTCGCTGCGTCAAGGCATCGCCCAGGTCACCCCGGCACTGGTCAGCCAACGCCGTGAGCCGGGCCACCACCTCCGGATGCTGGGCGGCCACATCCGTGGTTTCGCCCGGGTCCTTTTCCAGGTCGAACAACGCCAAACGTGCTTGTATGGAGTCGTACTTCACCGGCTTGCCACCCGCGCCGCCCGGTCTCCCGGAGAGCGTCCGGTAGGTGTGAGGGAGAATGAGCTTCCAGCGTCCGCTGCGGAGCGCCTGCAGTTCGTTGACGCCATAGTAGAAGAACAAGGCCTCGTGCGGACTCCGCGCGCCCGGTTCGCCGGTCATCAGCGGCCAGATGTCCCGGCCATCGATCGGGTGAGCCGGCAGACGACCGCCGGTGAGCCGCGCCAGCGTGGGCAGCAGATCGATCGTCATCACCGGCTCGCGGCAGACGCTGCGGGCCGGAATCTTGCCCGGCCAGCGCATCGAGCACGGCACCCGCACGCCGCCTTCCCACACCGTCCCCTTGCCCTCTCGCAAACACCCCGCCGAGCCGGCATGGTTCCCGTAGGACAGCCAAGGACCGTTGTCTGACACGAAAATGACCAGCGTGTCGCGCTCAAGGCCGTGCCGCTTCAAGGCGCGGAGGATTTGACCCACCGACCAGTCGCTCTCCTGGATCACGTCGCCGTAGAGGCCGCGCTTCGATTTGCCGCGGAACTTGTCGGAAACGTGCAGGGGGACGTGGGGCATGCTGTGCGGCACGTAGAGGAAGAAGGGGCGGTCGAGGTTCCGTTCGATGAACGCGACGGCATGCTCGGTGTACCACGTGGTCAACCGGGTCTGGTCTGGATTCGTGGCGAGGATCCGATCGCCCTCGATTAGCGGAAGATCGGGGTAGGTGCCCGGTTTGGACTCGGGGTGGAACGGCCACATGTCGTTCGAGTAGGGCAGGCCGAAGTAATCGTCGAAACCGTGCTGCCGGGGCAGGAACTCCGGGCGATGGCCGAGGTGCCACTTGCCGTAGATCGCCGTCGTGTAGCCCAGCGGCTTAAGCAGTTCGGCGAGGGTCATTTCGTTCGAGTTCAGGCCATGGTTTGCGTTCGGGCCGAGGGCGCCGTGAATGCCGAGGCGATTGGGATAACAGCCGGTCAACAAAGCGGCGCGCGAGGCCGAGCAGACCGGTTGCGCCACGTAGAAATCCGTGAACCGCATCCCTTCTTTCGCCAGCCGATCCAGGTGGGGCGTCCGGATGTCGCGCGCCCCGTAGCACCCCAAATCCCCGTAGCCCAGGTCGTCCGCCAGGATGAGCACGATGTTGGGCAAACGAGGCGCGGCGGCCAACGACCCTGATACGGAAGCCAGTACGACGGCGAGGAGCACCAAGTGCGAAAGAAACGACGCCAAACCCAGACGCGGCGAGCGGACTTTCGAAACTCCAACTGGACAGGGACAGACCGGACTCATGAACTCAGTCTCCTGATTTCTGCCACGCTGGCCAGCCGAAATCGACGCGCCGCAGGCTTGACCGTGCATTTCCGAGTTGTCGGAGCGCCGGCCTCCGGCACGGCGTCGGACACTGCAGCCTCGACCGCTGACTGTCCCCTGCCGGGTCGATCTCCCTGTTCAACGTCGCCGGCTCGGCCTACTCTGCGGCCCGATGCAAACAACCGCGCAGCCTTTCGGGGAGATCGATGTCCGATGATCACCCATCTGTGTGACCGTTGCGGCCGCCCGATCGAGGAAGGCGAACTGCGTTACGTGGCACGGGTCGAGATCTTCGCCGCCGCCGACCCGCTCAAGGTCTCCGCTGAAGATCTCGCCGCCGACACACGCGACGCCCTGGACCAGCTTCTGGAGAAATGCGCCGGCATGACCGAGGAGGAACTGATGCGGGACGTCCATGTCGCGTTCCAGTTCGACCTGTGTCGCCGCTGCCAGCAGGCTTACCTCGCCAACCCGCTGGGTGGCGCTTGACCTGGGTGAGGTTCCCCTTGGCGATCCGAAGCGAGCCCTTTCCCCGCGAGGGACTTGGGGATGAGAGGCGCCTCTTCCCCACCGCGCCCTTTCGGCCGGTGCCAGGCAGGAGAGCCTTGTCCACTTTGGACCTCGGACTTCGTGTTTCCTTCGGGGATCGGCTTTCGGGGTTCGGGTTTCGGATCAACTGGGCGCTGTGCCTCAAAACGCACAGTTGACCGCCAATGACCGAGTGACTAGTGTGCCTCTAACGCACGTGCAGTTATGCATCAACTTCAACCGCTCAAAGCGCCTATGAGTACCTCCTCAGTCCGTCGCCAATGCCGCCCCGCTCGCCCCGTGACCGGACGCACCGGCTTCACCCTCATCGAACTGCTGGTGGTCATCGCCATCATCGCCATCTTGGCAGGCATGCTCTTGCCCGCCTTGGCGAAGGCCAAGGCCAAAGCCCAGGGCATCATGTGCCTCAGCAACACCAAGCAACTGCAATTGGCCTGGCACATGTACGCCCAGGACAACAATGACTTCCTGGTCCCGAACCAGGACGACGCGCTAGGCGGCTGGATCCAGGGCTGGCTGGACTACAATGGCGCGCAAGACAACACGAATATCCTATACCTGATCAGCGAGGATACCCGGTACAATGCGAGGCTGGCGAAGTACACAAAGGCCCAGGGCATCTACCGCTGCCCGGCCGACCTAAGCAAGAGTCGTGGAAGAACCGGTCCGGATCGCGTCCGAAGCATCGCGATGAATCAAGCCGTGGGCACCAAGATTGCCGGCGGTGCCGTGGACGGCCCCTGGCTGACCGGGAGCCACGGCGGGAACACGGCCAACAACGGCCCCTACCGGACCTTCGGCAAGTCGTCCGCGATCATCGACCCGTCCCCGTCCATGCTGTGGATCTTTGTGGATGAGCATCCGGACAGCATCAATGACGGCGGGTTTGGCGTGGCGATGCCTGCCTCCCCGGCGGCAACGGTGTGGGTGGACGTCCCGGCCAATTACCACAACGGCGCGTGTGGGTTTTCGTTTGCCGACGGCCATGCCGAGATCCACAAGTGGATTCGACAGGAGGGGATTCCGAAGGTGAAATACCAGACCATGAGCGGCTTGATCACCGTGCGCAACAACCCGGACATCATGTGGCTCGCCCGGCGGACCTCCTCCAAGTTGAACGGCCAGCCCTTGCCGTTCTAACACGCTGGCTCTGACGGCAGACCGGCGACACACCGAGCTGCCTGGATCACCAGCGGGCGTTCCGGATGGGCCGGTTGAGCGCCTTGGAAAGACGCGCTCGACTGTGGCCCGGTAGTGAGTGTGGTTGCTTTGTTGCTTTGATACGAGACCAGTAGAGTTTTGGTCCTAACCATCCATCACGCCTATGATCACTCCTCCCTCGGGTCCCCAACCGCGCCGTTCGGACCCCGTCACCCGCAGGGTTGGCTTCACCCTCATCGAACTGCTGGTGGTCATCGCCATCATCGCCATCCTGGCGAGCATGCTCTTGCCCGCTTTGGCGAAGGCCAAGGCGAAAGCCCAGGGCATCATGTGCATGAACAACGGCAAGCAGTTGTCGCTCGCCTGGCGGCTCTACGCCGAGGAGAACAACGACTGGTTGATGGCGGCTCAAGACGGCTTTGAAGCGGCCGCCAATGGCAAGCGGAGTAACTGGTGCTCCGGTTGGATCAACTTCAGCTCGGACCGGGTCAACTGGGACATCACCAATGACATCGCGCGAAGTCCCCTGTGGTTGTACACCGGGAAGAGCGCTGCCATCTACAAGTGCCCGGCCGATCTGGCGATGGTGAGGAACAACCAGGGCTTGAGCGTGCCCCGCATCCGCAGCATCTCCATGAGCCAGGTCTTCGGTTGGGGCGAGTGGCTGGACGGGAGCGCTGGCGGCCGGAGCCAGAGAGTCTGGTACACCTACGAGAAGTTGTCGGGCATCTTTGGCCCGTCCAAAACCTGGGTCTTCGTGGATGAACATCCGGACAGCATCAACGACGCCGCCTTTGCCAACCAATGCACCCGGGCGGACACACCGGGAGCCCAGATCATCGATTTCCCGGCCAACTACCACAACGGCGCCTGCGGCTTCGCCTTCTCCGACGGGCACTCCGAGATTCACCGATGGGTCGGCGGCAAGATCCGGAACGCCAAGATCTATTTCGGCCGCGGGGGAACGCTGGCGTTGAATGTCCCGGCGGGTGACTCGTGGAAAGACGTCATGTGGATGATGGAGAACTCGACGGTCAGACGTTGAGCGCGTTCACGCCCCGGGGCGGCTTCAGCCTCTCTTCGGTGGTCGGCCTTCGGCCTTCGGATTTCGACGCCAGACGCTGTGCCCCCAAACGCACAGTTGACCCCGGCACGTTCGGTGACTACTGTCGGCGAAAAGTGCGGTGGTCGTTACCGAACTCTTGACACTCGCCTGTCTATGATCGCCTCTCGACTCTCCCCTTCACCTCGCCGCGCGGAACCGGCTGCCCGGGGACCCGCCTTCACGCTCATCGAACTCCTGGTGGTGATCGCCATCATTGCCATCCTGGCAGGGATGCTGTTGCCCGCTTTGGCGAAAGCCAAGGCGAAGGCCCAAGGCATCATGTGTGTCAGCAACAACAAACAGCTCGTACTCGCCTGGCACTTGTATGGCGATGAGAATGAAGACCGCTGCGCGAATAACTTCACGATTCCTGACACGCTCAACGCAATCACCACCCGGAAGTTCAACAACTGGGTCAACAACATCATGGTGTGGACCACGTCCGGCACGGAAGCCCAAAGCGTGACCAACGTTGAATGGGTGAAGAACGGTGTGCTCGCGAAATACACCTCGGCGGCACTCGGCATTTACAAGTGCCCGGCCGATATCTTCGTGAGCCCGGCACAGCGGCGCCTGAGCTGGCCAGGCCGGTTGCGCAGCAATTCCATGAACGCCCTGTTCGGGCGGTCGGACAACCTCCCAAGTTCGGAGCGGGGGGCCAGTTGGGCTTTCAACGGGCAGTATCGCCAGTTTCTCAAGCGGTCCGACGTTCCGCAACCGGCGATGACGTGGCTGACGCTGGACGAGCATCCAGACTCGATCAACGACGCGTTCTTCATTACGGATCCGGCGGTGAACAACTGGCAGGATCTTCCGGCGTCGTATCACAACGGCGCCTGTGGTTTCTCTTTTGCGGACGGCCATGCGGAAGTCCACAAGTGGCTGAGCGCTACCTCCAAGTATCCCGTCGATTTCGAGTACGGTCCGACCAAGCCGTTCGACGCCGCAGGGAAGCGCGACATGGCCTGGTACAAGGAGAGGATCCAGCTCATACCCTTTGGCCGGTGAGGAACCATCCGTGGACGCCACCAGGCCGGCCTTGCCTGATGGCGAGAACCACGGGTCCGACTTCCGCAAAACCGTGGTTCGGCGATGATCACTCCTTCACCGCCGGAGGGGCTCGCTTTTCCGTGCGCTGACGTCGTGATAACGATCCACTCCGGCTTCACGGAGGGTAACGGCTTGACCATTCGGCCAGTGGATCTCGACGGTGTCCACCCGGTCGCCTTTGCCCAAGCCAAAGTGCACGGTGTTCGCGTGCTGGGAACGGTGGGAATCCCCCGTCACGATCGCTCGAACGGCCGCCTGCCCGTTGCTACGGCACACGACCCGGACGCCGACGGGTGAGGGTTCTCCCCGGCCTTC
>Ga0315286_10005231_pt1 | contig 12519 bp, 9 predicted proteins | sample YL17G10_0_MG_FD_205038 | JGI IMG/M metagenome (GOLD analysis project Ga0315286, IMG submission 205038) | Sediment microbial communities from Yellowstone Lake, YNP, Wyoming, USA - YL17G10_0 | ecosystem: Environmental > Aquatic > Freshwater > Lake > Sediment | place: USA: Wyoming | collected... | reverse complement strand
AAATTCGACTTCATTGTCGTCTGTACGGTAACAGGGTCCACACATGCTGGGATGCTGGTAGGATTTGCCAAGGATGGCCGAGCTCGAAATGTTATTGGTATCGATGCCTCTGCCACACCCGAACAAACCAAGACGCAAGTACTTTCAATAGCACAGAAAACTGCTGAATTGGTTGAGCTTGGACGGGAGATTGCAACCGATGATGTTGTTTTGATGGAGGACTACGCCTATCCGGCGTACGGTATTCCGTCAGAAGCAACAAATGAAGCTATTCGGCTTTGTGCGCGCATGGAAGGCATGATGACAGACCCGGTCTATGAAGGAAAATCCATGCAGGGTCTAATTGATCTTGTCCGAAAGGATTATTTCCCAGATGGGTCGAAGGTCCTCTATGCCCATCTTGGCGGTGTACCGGCAATTAACGCGTATAGCTATATTTATCGAAACGGCTAATGTCCGAAATGACCGTTAACAAACGAAAAACAAAATTCAACAGCTGTGTTTACCCATAGAGTATACGATTATATTATTTGCCAATGAATAAAAAAGCGTCATTATTTCAGAAAGATCCTGGGAACACACCCGACCTTATTGCAAATGCTTTGCGGAACGCAATTTTGCAAGGGCGATATAAAGCTAACCAACCCCTTCGTCAGGACCACATAGCTGAGGAATTAGGGGTCAGCAAAATTCCATTGCGTGAAGCATTGGTACAACTGAAAGCAGAAGGGTTGGTCAGTTTCATGCCGAACCGTGGTGCGGTGGTAACAGAGCTTTCCGCCAAAGCGGTCGATGAAATTTTCACCATGCGTATTGCTCTGGAGACCAAGGCACTTGAAAGAGCGATTCCTAATTTGCGTCCTGCGGATTTTATCCGGGCCAAAAGTGTTTTGGAGATTCTTCAAAAAGAAGAGGACCGTACCCAGTGGAGTGAGCTGAACTGGGAGTTTCATGCCACACTTTACCAAGCATCTCAAATGCCCCGATTGTTGAGTGCAATTCAAACGCTGCACAACAACATCACGCGCTACCTGATCATTTATCTCGATCGGCTTTCCGCGCAGGATATCTCGCAAAAGGAACATTTGGCCATTTTCAAGGCATGTCAAAAACGAGATATAGATGTTGCCACCGACCTGCTTGCTACCCATCTTAGTAAGGCTGCCAAGCGACTGATGGCATATCTTGCTTAATCCACAAAGAAATTCTATTTAAATTAACGCAGTTCTCTATAAAGCCCAGGTTGCGTAATATTCAGAAATCGGGTCCATAGGTTACAGGATAACTTCCAGATGTACGGCTTGCGCTTTGTGTCTTGATGCCTGCCCGGTTGAAGTTATTTCTGGGGGCGATGCGTATAGCATCAACGGCGGGCATTGTCTGGAGTGTGGGCGATGTGAAGAAGTATGCCCTGAGGATGCCATTGAAGCAGCCGAGGGATTATCAGGCCAACCACCTTTTTGATGCTATTCTTTCTCCGTTTTGTGGTATCCTAATCATTACTGAGAAAGCCACACAGACGGTGGTTGAACAGGACGAGGTGCTGTCGGAAAGCTGAGGAAGAAGCTAAGAATGCAAAGAGAGGTATGTGGAGCCAGGGGAGCTATATGAGCCCGAGGGATTGGCGGCAAGCACACCATAACTGATCTGAAGGAATCTGGTGATTTCATCCGACATGTCGCCAAAACGCTGAATCGGTGATATTTTGATTTTGTTGATGGGCCGAACCAGTTTCTTAGACCGATCCGCATAACATGCCGGGATAAATAGCTGGAGCAGCGGTAAGTATTTAAATGAAAGGGAGTTAGTGCGTCTTTGGCAAGAAATCCAAAGGCGTCTTATACGGACAGGAAAGTAAAAATTCGCATTTTATGCGGATCCATCTAATTATTGTTAGGCGGCTTCAATCCAAGTCATCTGCGCTTCTTCCAATATCGGACAACATGAATAGACACGGACGCATCTCCATCGAAAGAATCGAGCAAGCCATTTCAGTGATCGGCCCGGAGTTCCTGAATACCCCCCAGTTTGAATGCGAACCTCTCTCGGCGGAGTTGGAGGCTCGCGTTGTGGTCAAGATTGAAACCATCAACCCGATCAGGTCATTCAAGGGACGTGGCTCAGAACTCTACATGTCGAAGGTCCCTGCTGGCTCTGATGTCGTATGTGCCAGCGCTGGCAACTTCGGACAGGCCATAGCGTATTCGGCGAGGCGGCGCGCTGTTCGAGCAACTGTCTTCGCTGCTAGAAATGCGAACCCGCTCAAACTTGATCGAATGAGGTCTTTGGGCGCCGATATCCGTTTGTTTGGTGAAGATTTCGATGCTGCTCGAGGTGAGGCCCGGCGGGTCGCTGGCGAAGGAGCTGGAAGACTGGTGGTCGATAGCCTGGATATCGAGACCGTAGAAGGTGCGGGCACCATCGGGCTGGAACTTTTACGCTTGCCTGAGCGCTTGGATATATTGCTCGTCGCACTTGGCAACGGCGCGATGTTCAATGGTATTGCCCACGTCATGAAGGTACGTTCGCCAGCAACGCAGATCTTCGCCGTTGGGGCGGAAGGTGCGAGCGCAATGGTCGATTCCTGGCGCTCGGGACGGTTGATCGAGCATTCAAGTGTATCGACGATTGCCGATGGCATCGCCACAAGGACGCCAATCCCAGAGGCGTTGCGAGACATGCAGGGCCTGGTAGACGGAGCATTGTTGGTCAGCGACGAGGCCATTATTCGCGGAATGAAACTGTTGCACCGCCACGTAGGGATTGTGGCGGAGCCATCGGCAGCAGTAGGTATTGCTGCGATGCTGCAAGCGCCTCAAACGTTCAAAGGCGCCCTTGTGGGCGTCGTTGTCTGCGGCAGCAATTTGACCGAGGAGCAAATACACGCATGGCTTTGACACCGAAGACGCCCAACCAGTCGCTCAACCGGACAGGGCTATCGCCCTGCCGGTTAGCTCGACGTGTGTGCCGGGCATGGCACAGAGCTTGTGAGGTGAGAGTCCTCACACCAGGTTTATGCGGAGCCGAAGGATAGGCAAAGGACAAGGGCGTTGTCGTGAGGCAGGGTCTGAAGGAAGCCCAACCCAAAAGCGCGGGGCGACGAACAGGAACCGGATATGAGGTGTGGTACACCCGGGGCGAGTGGGCACGTGACCACGAAGCCCTCCATCCGCAAGCGGGGTATGCTTTATAAATCCGGCGTCTACGCGTGGAAAGTTCTGTGTCTTCCCCCGGGAGATCTCCCCTGTGCCCTGGGACGTCGCGTGCGACTGAAATTGGCTGAGGGTTGAGCGATCAACCCTGACCGCATGGGAGAAGTCAGCAGCGGGGATAGTAGTTTTGCCGCAGAGGCAGGATGAAGGCCCAAACGGTCGCCCGCGAAGGCATTAAAAGAGAGGGGTGTTCAGTTCGTGTTGAGCCCGGGCACAGCGCCAGCAAAGCAGCTTCAGCTGCCCTTCGCAAGGAGGGGTGAAGCCTCGGTTGGGACACGGGGAGAGGACGCTCCGGTTGAGAGCAGTGGGTTGCTGGAACAGGTGGTGGAGAGGTCGAATCTCTTTGCCGCACTTTCCCGAGTGAAGCGAAATGGCGGAAGCCCGGGTATTGACGGCATGAGCGTTGAGGCCTTGCCGGAGTACCTGAAGCGGAGGTGGCCTGAGATTCGAGAGTCTCTGCTGTCGGGGACCTACGAGCCGCAGCCTGTAAGGCGGGCTGAGATACCAAAGCCTGGCGGCGGGGTGCGGAAGTTAGGGATACCGACAGTGCTGGACCGGTTCATTCAGCAGGCTTTGTTGCAGGTGTTGCAGCCGGATTGGGACAGGACGTTTTCGGAAAGGAGCTACGGCTTTCGTCCGGGACGTTCGGCCCAGCAGGCGGTAGCCCAGGCCCAGAGGTATCTTGGGATGGGTTGCAGCTGGGTAGTGGACCTTGACCTTGAGAAGTTCTTTGACCGGGTCAATCACGACAAGCTGATGAGCCGGGTCAGGGAACGGGTATCGGATCGGCGGGTGCTGAAGCTGATTGATCGGTACCTCAAGGCTGGGGCGCTTGCGGCGGAGGGCTTTGAAGCAACGCCGGAGGGCACACCCCAGGGAGGGCCGTTGTCACCGCTGTTGGCAAACCTGCTGCTGGATGGTCTGGACAAGGAGCTTGAGAATCGTGGCCACCGGTTCGTGCGCTACGCGGACGACTGTAACATTTATGTTCGCAGCGAGCGGGCGGGAAGAAGGGTGCTGGGGAGTGTCACACGGTACCTGGAGCGCAGACTGAAGCTTTCGGTAAACGAGGCCAAGAGTGCAGTAGCCCGGCCGTGGCGGCGAAGCTTTCTGGGGTTTAGCTTCACGGGCAGGCGGCCGAACCGTCGCACGGTGAGTGCCAAGGCGCTGGTGAGGTTTAAAGAAAGGGTTCGCGAATTAACCCAGCGTACCCGCGGGAGATCCCTTTATACCGTGGTGCGGGAGCTGCGGGAGTTTGTGCTGGGTTGGGACGGCTACTTTGGCTATAAAGTCGGTGTTCAAGGAGATAGACTCCTGGATACGGCGTCGGCTGAGGTGTTATATGTGGAAGCAGTGGGGTCGGCGTCAGTACCGAGAGCTTGTCAATCGCGGTGTCAGCCGCGATCTTGCCTGGGCACGCGCAAGTCGGCGCATGGGCCGTGGCGGTTAAGCCGAAGTCCAGCGCTGGCCTTTGCCCTTCCCGGAGGCTATTTTGACGCACTCGGAGTTCCGCGGTTGTATCAACGTCACTGATTTTGACTGAATCTGCCGAACCGCCAGGTACGTGATCCGTATGCCGGGTGGTGAGGGAGGGGGGAGGCCGTGAGGCCCCTCCCTATCCCGATTGCGTGCCCCCGGCATGTTTTGGTATCAGATGAGGAGGCCAGCGAAAAAAGAATCCGCTAAGCCTCGCCGTCGGTGCCGGCTGACTGACGGACGTCACATCCGCTGAACCACGACCCGTGGTAAGGAGGTTTTCCGCATGCCCCTGAACCGAATCGACCTGAATTCCGACGTCGGGGAAAGTTTCGGCAACTACACACTCGGGCTCGATGCCGAGGTCATCCCGCACATCAGCTCCGCCAACATCGCCTGCGGGTACCACGCCGGCGACCCGGCCGTGATGCGCAGGACGGTTGCGCTGGCCAAAGCCAGCGGGGTGGCGCTGGGGGCGCATCCCGGGCTGCCGGACCTGGTCGGCTTCGGCCGGCGCAACATGGACGTGACGCTCGAGGAGATCAAGGACTTCGTCACGGTTCAGATCGGCGCGCTGCAGGCCGTCGCCGCGCTTCAGGGTGCACGGCTGCAGCACGTCAAGCCCCACGGCGCTCTTTACACCATGGCCGTGAAGAATCCGGCGATCTGGGATGCGGTGGCGGAGGTGATGGCCGCGCTGGACCCGCGGCTGATCCTGTTTGCCCTGGCCGGATCGGACCGCAAGGATCTGGAAGACATCGGCCGGCGGCGCGGCATCCGCGTCGCCTTTGAATTCTTCGCCGACCGGGCCTACAACCCCGATGGGTCGCTCCTCTCGCGCAAGCTGTCGGGTGCGGTCATCCACGACCACGAAGCCGTGGCGGTCAAGGTGCTGAAGCTCGTGCAGGAAGGCAGGGTCACAGCCGTTGACGGATCCGACATCGATCTCAAGGCCGAGACCATCTGCGTCCACGGGGACAATCCCAAGGCCCTGGTCCTGGTCAAAAAAATCCGGGCGACATTGGCGGCGGCGGCGGTCGCCGTGGTGCCGCCCGAGTCCTTCCTCTGAAAGCAACTCCAACGGGGACCTGTCTACATCATGACCCCACTCTATCGCACGATGGGCGACCGAAGTCTGCTGGTCGAGCTCGGCGAGGAGATCTCGCCCACGACCAACGGCCAGGTGCAGAATCTCCTGCAGCGGCTTGAGGCCGCCGCCATCTCGGGCATCCGGGAGCTGGCACCCGGCTACCGGTCGTTGCTGGTCACCTACAACCCGCTCGTCATTTCGCCGGCAGAGTTGCAGTCGCGCATCACGGTTGTCGCCGGCGACACGTGCCTATTTTCGGCACCGGCCGCCAAGCTCGTCACGGTGCCGGTGGTATACGGCGGCGCGGGCGGGCCGGATCTCGAGACGGTGGCCGCACATCTTCAGATCGGCGCGGAAGAGGTCGTGCGGTTGCACACAGGGACGGCCTACCGCGTTTACATGATCGGGTTCATGCCGGGATACCCTTACATGGGCGAGCTGCCCGCCGCCCTGGCCATGCCGCGCCGCCGCACGCCGCGCACGCGGGTGCCCAAGGGATCGGTGGGGATCGCCCAGCGCCAGACCGGCATCTACCCGGTCGACAGCCCCGGCGGCTGGCAGATCATCGGCTGGACGCCGATCGAGCTGTTCGACCCGCACCGGCAGCCGCCCTCGCTTCTGGACATGGGCGACACCGTGAAGTTCGAAGCCATCCGGCCGGAGGAGGTGGACACATGGCGGTCGTAGACACCTTCGAGGTGCTGTATCCCGGCATTCTGACCACGGTTCAGGACCTGGGCCGCCCCGGCTTTGCGCGCTACGGTGTTGCGCCGAGCGGGGCGCTGGACGACTTCGCCCTGCGGGTCGCCAACCTGCTCGCGGGGAACCCCGAAGATGCGGCCGCGCTGGAAACCGCCGTCATGGGTCTGCGGCTCAAGGCGTTGCGGGACGTGGTGGTGGCCGTCACCGGCGCCAACCTCAAACCCATGCGCGGCCGGGAGCCCCTCACCATGTGGTGCTCGCACCGGATCCGGGCCGGAGAGGTCATCGCGTTTTCAGGACCGGCGGGCGGCATGCGTTCTTACGTCGCCGTGTGCGGAGGAATCGAGGTGCCACCGGTCCTGGGGAGCCGGTCGACCAACCTGTCCTCCGGGTTCGGAGGCGTTGCCGGACGCGCGTTGTGCAAGGGCGACATCCTGCGCCGTACGGTTGTGGAAAACGAGCTCCGGTTTGCCGGCCGGGCTTTCGAGCCGGCGTGGATCCCGGAGTACCCGTCGCGGTGGCGGCTGAGGGTGGTCTGGGGGCCCCAGGACGATCAGTTCGCCGAAGACGGCAGGCAGGCCTTCGTCGCGGGGATCTTCAGCGTGTCGCCGGATTCGGACCGCACCGGCATCCGCCTCAAGGGGCCGGTGGTGGCGCGCCAGCCGGGCCTGCCGGAATCCATCATCTCGGAGGGCGTGATCGCGGGCGCGATCCAGGTGCCCGGGGACGGCCAGCCGATCATCATTTTAGGGGAGACGGCGACCGGAGGCTACCGCAAGATCGCCACGGTGATCTCGGCGGACCTGCCGCTGCTCGGCCAGATCATGCCGGGGGATGAAGTCGGCTTTGAAGCCGTCTCGTTGGATGAGGCCGTTCAGGCCCTGCGAGAGATGGAGGACAAAATAGCCAAGTTTAAACGAAGTTTGAAATAAGAGGATATCTTCCCTTTTCTGAGCGGCAATCTGCTTGCGATTACCTCACGGACTCCATCAAAATCTCTAAGACCCCCAAAGATTGGATATATCGCCGATAGTCGAATCGTCAGCATTTGCGGTTACTATAGATCGGATGAGCGATTTTTTGAATATGGCCCGAATATCTGTATTCGGCTTTGTCCGATTGCTCTCTCCGATGCGTATAGAATAGCACGCATGTAACACCCTCTTTAGCAAGTGCCCGGATATGCCCGGCCGGTTTCTTCTATCGATCGGTCTATCTTCGCTCGTGTCTCAACGCTTAACGTAAATTACATTCGACCCCGTGTCGGCGAGTTCGCTCGCGTGGAAGATGAAAGCCTGCACTCGGTAGGGACCCGGCTGAAGCTTCCGGGTCTCGTCCAGCAGGGCGACCTGCGCCTGGAACTGTCCGGTCGGCTTGGTGGTCGTCTCGGCGCTCCGGTACGTCTTGCCGTCTGGCAACAGGACGTCAACCAGAATACGCTGGCTGGCGCGCGCGGGCCCCACGCTGCCCTGGACGATGACCGCTTCCTTGCGTTGCTTGTCGCTGACTTCGATGATGCGGATGTTCGCGCGCTTGCGCACCCCCACGCGATAGAAGGTGCCGCCGATCGGATAGAAGCGCGAGCCGGCGACGGTGTGGGTGATCTGGGTTTCCTCGCTGTAGCTTCGCTCGACGAAGCCGGCCACGCGAACCGGGGCCAGTCCCGGAAAACGCCCTTCCTTGTTGTGGCCGAACTTGTAGACGTTGACATCGGCAATCGGCCAGATCATCACGTCGATTTCTTTCTCGGCGCGGCCGTCGAGCCAGATCCACGCATTGGGAATCTGCGCGGCCCATCCCAGCGGCAGGCCGCGCAGCGAGACCTGGATCGGTGCCCGCTCATCGAGCGGGTTACGAACCGCCGTCTTGATGAACAGCGGATCGGCCGGGCTGCTACCCGCCGCCTGGAAGTCGAACACGTTCTCCTGCGCGCCGTTGTTGCCGCCCGATATCTCGCCCAGCTGCTGCGACGCAAACACCTTGAGGCACGTGTGTTTGCCCACCACCGGAACCCAGTTGCAGAAGTTATCCATGAAGCCGGACGTCGGAATATTAGCGATCGTGTTGATGGCGATCGGCGACCAGTTGCCATTGTCGCCCACGCCCGGCGGAGTCACTGCATAGAACGTGACCTTGACGTTGCTCGCGCCCATCGCGCCGCTCACGTGCACGCGCGCCGTGAACTGGTTGACGTGCGCGACCCAAGGCTTGTCGCCGTTGCCGGTCGGACGCCCCTGAGCGTCCGTTGGATTGTCGAACGTACCGAACGGTGAGCGGTCGACCCAGATGTCGGGCGACTGCCAATTGGAGTCCCAGGGCTCGACGTTGAGATCGAACGCCCCATTGGGATCGTCGACCACCGTCTGCGCCCACTCCACCCTGACCCTGCACACCAGCGGGCGGGCCTGCACAGCGTCGTTTGTCACCGTGATGCGAAGCGCGCGGGCCGGGTCCTCGACGAAGTCGTTCTGGAGCTGCACGCGTTTGTCGTGCATCAGCGTGATGAACCGCGTTTGCTGGTTGTTGTGCATCTCGTCAGCGATGACGCGCGTGACGATGACGCCTCCCTGGTTGGCCGCCACCCCGATCGGGATGTTGTCGTCGAAGATCTGGGCCGTCATGCCCGGCCGCTGCCGCACCTCGACGTAGTAGGTGAGCGCGTTCGACACCTTGATCTTCAGCACGTGGAAGCGGTTCGGAGCCGCGTCCTCGGCAAGCCCGTGCGCGATCAGGTCGACATCTTCGCTGTGGGGATTGCGATCCCACTGCAGTTCCTTGATGTTGGCCGCCTGGTAGTAACCGAGCTTCTCGAGGTGGTAGCCGGTGAAGATGGGATGGCTGTCGTGGTTCCCCATCATCTCGAAGTCCTGCGCGGTCGCGGCACCCGAGTCGACCAGGTCGGACCCGTAGACGTCCTCGCCCAGTGTCACAGTTCCGTCGCCGGAAGAAGTCGGCGCCGACACGATGTTGTGCCCGAACTCGTGGGCGAAGCGACCCCAGTTGGCGCTTTCGTTGATCCACAGCAAATTGATTGTCTGATTCAGCGTGATGTCGATATGGATGCGAGCCGGATCACCGGTCGGCTTGCCGTTGTCGTAGGAAAAGGTCTGCGTGTCCACGCCACCCCAGGCGCGGATGAAGGCGCCGTCGGTGAAGACGACCGCACAGAGCATCTGGTAGTTGTTGAGATTGAATCCCTGGTCCTGCGCATGCTGGGCCGCGATCGCGGCGATGCGCATCTTCTGGCCCCCGATCACGTTCTGGACGGATGCGCTCAAGTCAACGAAGTCGGAGAAATTGCCGTCGAGTGCCGCGGCTGTATTGACGATGTCGAACTGCACATCGGTCCGCGTATAGCCCGCCTGCGTGTAGAACGTGCGGACGTTGTTCCAGCGGTCGTTGAGGCCCGTTCGTACGTGTGCGAGATTCGCGGGGATCTTGTCGGCGGCCTGGCAGACCACGACCAGCACCCGGACAGTGCCGATTGGGTTCACGTCCCCGGCCTCGCCTGCGCCTGCACCCATGGCAAAGACCGGTGGGCCGTCGTCACCGCCGCCCGGATAGCCCTTGACGACGAAATCGTACGGACCGATCCCGGTGCGCGACCCGATCTTCACCTTCACCGGGCCGGTGTCGACGTCCTTGGTCGCCAGCACCTTGAGTTCTGAAGAGCTCGCCGCGAGCACGGGAACCGGTGTGCCTCCAATCGTCACCTCGTTATCCGTCCTCGCCGCGGCAAAGCGCGTCCCGCTCAATGTCAGAATCGTGCCGCGTTGTCCGCCCGGTGGATCGATCGCGTCGATGCGCGGGCCGATGAACCACGGAATGTGGTGGTTGAGCCAGTCCCTGAGTTTGAGCGGCGACTTCTTGATAGATGGGGGGAGCGTTTCGATATCGAACTTCGTGCGCACCCGCACTGTGGATTTGGCGTTCAGCGCCGCAACAAGGGTCTTGGTCACCTTGTCTGCACGTTTAGACTTTAATGATATCGTCTGCTTATGCTTGGTCATGGATTCCTCCGTAAGTGAAAAACGATAGGTATCACATAGCGGGCGTACCTGCCGTCCGCCGCTGACTATGTACCACAACGCTCATTGCCATAGCGTACTGTACCTCTCACCCTCCGAACTCCCAAGCTCAGCCGCCGTCTTGCAGTAGCGAAGCGGAGGCAAGACGGTCGGCTGGAGCGCCTTGTTGGGCACTGCGATTTCACTCGTGTCTGCTTCGGTAGATTCCCTAAACGATCTGCCACGGGACGATGAGGCCGCTCGAATCGCCAACGAAGGACCCAGAAGTCGACGAATACACGCAAGGGCCTTCATCGGGCCGCCCTGTGTGGCAATTGGACCGGGTTGTATCGACTGCGGCCAACGAGCACGTATGACCCTTGGTCAAATCCACGACTACCGCACTTCCTTGATAGGCCACCTGACCCTTGCTCTCCCAGATCCCCGTGTTGTAGTCGAACACCCACAAATCCATGTCTTTAGCAGTGTTCGATTGGTTGGTAATGCTCACGCTCTTCACTCCGTGCTGGCCTGCCGCGAGCACGACGGTTAGGCCAACCTGCTCGGTGAGCTTGACCACGGTGCCGGCTGGGGGGCCCTGAGAGACGACCTGAAGGTCAGAAGTAGTAATCACTCCAGTCGTGTTGTTAACGAAGATCTTCATCAGGCCAAGGCCGAACAAGATCGTGAAGGCCTGATCAAGACGTTGCCCCACGAGCGAGGGCATAGTTGTGGTCGCCGGTGTCGGGTCGGTGGGTGGCGGCGTCACCGGTAGGCGCTTCCTCGCGATCGTGATGTACACGCCACCATGTGGTGTCCCCCCGGGGCAGTACGAGTTGATGCTCAAGGCGCTTATAGAGAAATAGAAGCTCCCGTTCCTCCACCCTGACGCCGACGGCCGAAGGACCGCCCTGATTTCCGTCATACGGCTCGGTTTCGTGGGATCGAAAGTGCCGTCCGGTTTCGTCAAGATAAACTCAAAGCTCCACCAGCCCTTGCCCTCTGCCTCGAGATCGCGCCGACGAGTAGGGGAATCACTCGGCACGCGTTCCAGGGTCAAACCGTTGCAGATAACTTTGTACTCAGCGGGAAAGGGCAAAATTGCGTTTACGTAGAACCAACTGGGCGTGTCGGGCCAGGGATTGGTCGGCATCTCTATCACTGGCGCATTGTTGGACTCCGAGTATCCGTAGGGTGGTGTCCCGAGCGGGTGAAGTTGGTGATGCATTGCGTACGCAACGGACGTGACGGCCACCAGTTGCCCCAGAGAAGCACCCGGAATGTTCAGCGGGAACGGCGGCTCGACCCCCGCCAGCGGAGAGGGAAGGATAGGAAGCACATCCAGGTTGTTGGAGGCAATGCCATCCGGCGAGGTGGTCAAAAACTTGTTTCCGGCAGAGCTAGTCCTCATCAAGACGTCCACTCTCTTGCCAGCCGGTATCTCGACGAAGAACACGTACTGCCTCGACTCGATTAGCGCTGCAGCTTCAGCGACCGTCAGACCCCACGGAACGCCGTCGCTTGTCGAGCCGCCAACATGGGTGAGCACGCCGGCTGAGTCGCGATGCACACGTTGAATTGGTACGCACATGGTTGCACCTCCGCACTGGTGTTAATGGATAATATTAATTCTTACGGCATTAACGAATTCCATCTCAGTTAATTCCAATCGGTCAGATTGCTCTATGTGTCGCGGTGCCCAACAAGTTATTCTAAAGTTTCTGGTGAACTCCCCAGCTTTTGGAGATCTTCTGGTTTGACTTTAAGCAAGGTTAACCATCCTATGTTACACCGTCAATCATGTATCTTTAGAGCAAGAGGGGAATACGGCTCAAGATGGCGCAATGCCCGTGCTTACTATTGAACAACAGTCCATTATATCCATTATATTTCTAATCGTTTCGGAGAGTAGATTACGATGGATAAACTCAACTTCGGCTGGGGAATAGCTTGGTCATGGTAATCTGACGATTCGTGGGTGGCGTGACACCCTGGCAGCGGGGCATATCACAAATTTGGCGGTTCGGTGATA
>Ga0315286_10005230_pt1 | contig 12521 bp, 9 predicted proteins | sample YL17G10_0_MG_FD_205038 | JGI IMG/M metagenome (GOLD analysis project Ga0315286, IMG submission 205038) | Sediment microbial communities from Yellowstone Lake, YNP, Wyoming, USA - YL17G10_0 | ecosystem: Environmental > Aquatic > Freshwater > Lake > Sediment | place: USA: Wyoming | collected... | reverse complement strand
ATGTCCAGGAAAATGACAAAATCCCTCTTCTGCCCGGCCAGCTCCGCTATCAGGGTTTCGCTGAGCTGGTTGACCATGGTCAGGTGGAACCTCTTGCCCGCCCTCATGAGCGCCCTGGCCATTATGGAAGCGCTGGCTATCCCATCGGCGTCATAGTGCGATATAACCCTGATCTCGCCGTTGAATGCCGTTATTTTTTCGCCCGCCTTCCTGGCCTGCTTCACCAAGGCTTCGAGTTTCTGCAGCATAGGATACACTCTCATTATTGGAATTTTTATCTTAAAATAAGCTTCTTTGGAAAAGAATCTTAAGCAAGAAAAATATTACGTTTTCCGGGAGCGCTTTTGCCTGTCTCGGCCAGAAAAGGGTTATTTTCCGTTAACGCTAAGCTTTTAGAAAAAGCTTAAGCAAAAAACAGGAGCAATGCACGTTTTCCGGGAGCGCTTTTGAATGTCCCGGCCAGAAAAGGGTTAAGTTCAATAGAACTCCCTGTGGACCACTTCGCCCAGCTTCCTTCTCGGGGTTTTCTGGGGCTTCGATGCGGGATATCCTATAGGGATTATCGCAAGCGGCCTGGCATGCGACGGGAGCACGAGCGCCTCCCTGACTTTTTCCTCGTTGAATGCGCCCACCCAGCAGCATCCCAGCTCCTTCTCCCATGCCGCCAGCAGCAGGTTCTGCGTCGCCGCTGCTGCATCCTGGATAGAATAGAGGTTGCTTCCCCGCTCCCCGTAGGAGCTGGAGATCCTCCTGAGGTTCGTGCAGACGACTATGACCACTGGCGCCCTGGATATGAAATCCTGGCCCCATGCGGCCTCTGCAAGGCGGGCCTTCGTCTCCTGCCTGGTGACGACGACGAACTCCCAGTCCTGCGCGTTGCCGGCGGAAGGGGCGCAGATGGCCGCTTCCAGGATTTCATCTATGAGCTTGTCCGGGACCTTCTCCTGCCTGAAGCTCCTGACCGAAGCCCGGGACCTTATGCATTCTATAGTGTTCATAATTGGAGTTGGAAGTCTCGCATTTAAAATATTTCTGAGGGGCGCCTCATTGGCGGCTGTCCAGGCATCCGCAGAACTTGCCGTCGGTCAGGTAGCAGAGCTTCAGGCCTTCCGTGACGGCAAGGATGACCTCTTTCCCCTCGTGATCCATTTTGATCATCCTTATCACAGCCTCTCCTGCATCCCCCTCCACTAAGGCCTTCGTCCCCTGGTTCTCATAGACATGGCTCCTTACGAACTCCTGGTCCTGCAGCTGGGATTGTAATCCGGCGAGGGCGATGGGGCTTATGCATCCCTCATTGTCGCCGAGCAGGAACGGGGGTAGGTCCTTCATGGACTGCGAGAGGTTTGCGAAGTCGTCCATGGTGAGCCCGAACATGGACGTGAAGGATTCGCCAGGGTTTGGGAAGCCTTCGAAGAAGACCACAGAGGCGATGATGACGGCCAGCATGATGGCCAGGCCGCTCACCTTGTGGGGGTCCCTGAAGAACCCGCCGAGCCCGGAATCGTCGCCTGCCTTGGCCTTGGCCTCGCCGTCCCATGCATCGAGCGTCATCTTTGCGCTCTTCTCACCCTTCTTGAGTTCGATGTTCCAGTCATGGCCGGCGAGCTTGGCTTTCTCCGCCTTGAAGCCCTCCATCTCCTTCTCCGCGATTCTCCTGGCATCCTTTTCTGAGAGCTGCTTCCCTCCGCTCTTGAGCAGCTCTTCGAGGGCGGTGACCTTCTTCTGGAGCTTTGAAATAACTTCACCCGGGGAAGGCGTCCTGTCCTTGTAGGTAATCAGGCGCAGCGCGATGAGAAGGAGTATGGAGGCGACGGATCCTGCAATGAACGTGTCTATCTGGAGCACCTTCAGGAAGCCTTTGTTGAAAAAGGGCACGAAGCCGGACAATGAGGTGCCGGCAAGGACGCAGAGAGCGCCCGTCACAAGCCTGCCGAGGAGCCCGGTGACGAAGGTCTTGCGCTTCCTGAAGCCCACCATGGCGATGGAACCGTAAAACAGCATGAGAATGATATAGATGAATATCTGGCTGACGTATAGAATGGTGGGAATCAGCGCCATGATTTCCGGCAGCGTCGAAACCAGGTTCTCCAGTCCCATTAAGATTATTTGTGGCAATCCAAATATATACCAGCTTCCTGCTATCGCTTGCGCTTCTTTTTCTCTTTCCTATCTGCCGTCCTCTTGTGCAGGATGAGCATGTTCATGGCCGCCAGAACCGTGAACACGGCGGAAGCGGCTGCCAGCGTTATCATGGCGTTCCCCCTGCCGGGAAGGATGGCATTGGCAGAGCATCCAAGCTCGTAGCAGAATGCTGCTATGAATACCAGAAGCAGCACCATGACCCCCATGGCGACCTTGGCCGATACGGGCACCATATTATATTTGTTGGGTGAGGGACTAAAAAATGCGCACCTTCCTAACAATATATGGATTTTGCCGCATTATGCAACCGAAACTAATTAAAAACCCTGCCATCATATATGATTGTATTTTACGAGGATGATGCAATGGCGAGGATGCATTCAAGGAAAAAGGGCAAGTCTGGCTCGCACAAGCCGGCCCATAAGAAGGCCGCCTGGGTGAGCTACAAGCCGGAGGAGATAGAAGAGATAGCAGTCAAGCTGGCCAAGGAGGCCAGGAGCTCTGCTGAAACCGGGGCCCTTCTAAGGGACCAGTACGGAATCCCCTCCGTCAGGAGCACGACCGGCAAGAAGATGCACCAGATAATGAAGGACCATAACATGAGCCCGAAGCTCCCCGAGGACCTCAACTACCTGCTCAAGAAGGCTGTCAAGCTGAAGTCCCATCTGGACTCGAACAAGCACGACCGCTACTCAAAGAGGGGGCTCGAACTCACCGAGTCGAAGATAAGAAGGCTCACGAAGTACTACAGGAAGGTGAAGGTCCTGCCGGAGAACTGGGCCTACGACCCCGAGAAAGCGAAGCTCCTGGTTAAGTGAGATAAGAATTGGAAAGCGCGCGCAGAATCTTATTTTCGGTTTAGTCGCTTTCCCAGAATTGTTCGGCTATATTTTCTTGAAATCTTTCACATCCAGATAAATCTGGCCAAGCTTTGTCTTTTCCACCCTTACCGTCAGCCTGCACTTCTCGAATTTTATCTCTTCCTTGCTCCTGACGACAGCGCTCCCGGTTTCATCGAACATTACGTACCATGCGTCATTCTTCCCCTTGCTCGAGAGCTTTAGCGAGCCTTCCATCGTGACTGTCTTTCCCTTGAAGGAGTCCGGCGATTCGTTTATCTGGTAAGTCTTTACCATCCCCGTCTTCCTCTGTTCCTTCTCCTCTTCGGCTGGGGGCTCCGCCTGCTTCCCGGCAAGAGGCGCTTCTTCAATCGCTTCCTCAGGTATCTCTTCGCCTCCCGGAGACCTTACCTCGAGCTTGCCTCCCGCCCTGACCTTCACCACTTTCCTCTTCTTTACCGGCTCCGCATACTGGCTCATCATCATGAAATCCTTGTCTTCTTTTGCTGGCGGCGGCTCCTCCTCTTTCTCTTCGGGCTCCGGCTTTGGCCTGGGCTTCGGTTCCGGCTTCTTCACAGGGAAAGGCTCCAGCAGCCCTGACTCCCCCACCTGCTCGGGCTCGAGGCCCTCCTGGACATCCGAATCTTCGATGACGGCCGGCTCTTCGGGGATTTCATCTTCCTCCCGTTTTGGCGGCTTCCTGCCAGTTGACATCACCTGGGCCTTTATGGACTCCGTATCGGTCGGGCCGGTTTCGGACACAGGTGGCCCCTCAGAATCCGGCTTCTTTTCCGGCTCGGCGGGCTGACTGCGCTTCTCATCCGATTCCGGCGATTCGGCTGCTTTCATTTTACTGCGCTTCCTGAAGATGAATATCACAACGACCAGAAGAACGACGGCCAGAAAGGCCAGTATGCCCATGAGCACTTCCCTTGACAGCCCGAACATGATTTGTTATTTGTCGTAGCGCCTAAATAAATTTAGCCCCGAACCCTTTTCTGAATGAGGCATGCAAAAGCGTTAACGGAAAACATGCGATGCTCCCGTTTTGACTAAGCTTTCTGCTTAAGCTCTTTCATAAAGAGCTTATTGCTTAAGGTTTTTGTGCAAGCGGCAGCTGCCGTAAAAAGCTTATTGTTTGAGCGACTTCAGAATTTCATTCAGGAGCAGCTCGAACCTGGAATAACCGTACGATTTGTTGAAGTGGCCCGCGCGCCTTATGAGATTCAGCGGGGTGCCAAGCCTGTCGGCCAGCTCCTTCGTCCTGTCCAGTGGCGCATAGGGATCGTTGTCCGATGCATAGACATGGAACTGCCTGCAGTTGCGCCTTATCTTCTCCCAGTTGAATTCCCTCTCCACGAAGCTGGTGTTCACCTTGTCGAAATGCACGATTCCCAGCTTGCCGACGAAGCCGGCGACGAAGAAGGAGGCCTTCACGGGATTTTTCAGCTTCTCCAGGACGGCAAGTATGAATGCGGCGCCAATGCTGTGGCCAACGAATATGCTCTTCTCATTTATGTACCTGTCGTACTTCTCGAACACCTTCATCCAATTCTCCAGCGACTGCTTCTCCGGCGTGGGGAAATGCGGCACATAGACCCAGCAGTCGTGCTTCTCCAGCTCAGCCTTGAGCCAGGGGAACCAGTTCTCCCCCGGGTTGCCATAGGAGCCATGAATGATGAAGACTTCGGCCATATTATCTATTTGTGCGGACAGAAATTTAATAGCTTTCTCACAAATATGATGCATGCAAAAGGTCAGGATTTTCGGTTCTGGCAATTTCAAGGCAGCCGCCGGAAGCTGTAGCTATCTGATTCTGGAAAAAAGCGGCGGCATCCTGGAATGGCGCGCGGAGCTGATAGAAGACGTTATCGGGATGGAGGGAGCAAGGCACGACTTCAGGTATAAGGACGAAGGAATAGACGATAAAGGGCGGCCATATGTGATTGAGAACAGCTTAAAGGAATTCCAGAACGCCCATTCATCGTACGAATCAAAGGATGCGAGGGTGGACATGTTCTTCGGCAGGAAAAGGGTCTTCATGATGATAATGTGCCCTCCGGAGGTCAGAAAAATGATAACCAAGATGCTGGACGGCACTGCGGAATTCGTCAGATAGGACTGCCACTGAGATCACGGAATGAAAGCGCAGACTTATGATTTGCTGCGTTTGCTAAGAAAAAATAAATAGGCGGGGCTGCCAGTAACACCGACAGCCCCACCCCCTTCACTACAAAGGGAGGGAAGGGAGGTTTCCCCTCACTTCTGCAGCATCGGTATTCCTAATTCATGCGAAAAAGACTTGTTCGCAGCGGCTTCCTCATGCGTGCGGGCCACGGGCCCGAGTATGTACGGGGACTTGACGCCGGTTATTATGGTTATGACGCGGATCTTCCCGGTGAAGTCCGGGTCTATCCTGGCGCCCCATATCACCTGCGCGTCCGGGTCGAGCAGCTTCGAGACGTACTCGCCGATTATGTTCGTCTCCTCCAGTTTCATGTCGCTGCCGCCGGTTATGTGGATAAGGGCTCCCATGCCGCCTGTGTAGTCGACATCCAGCAGCGGATTGTTCATGGCTTTCAGTATTGCCTCCTCCGCCCTCTGCTGCGTGTTGGACTCTCCTACGCCGATTGCAGCCACGCCCCCGGAGTGCATCACGGTCCTCACATCCGCGTAGTCGAGGTTTACCAGCGACGGCGTGGATATGGTCTCGGTGACGCCTTTCACGGTGGTCGCTATCAGATCGTCCGCGACCGCGAAGGCCTTCTGCAGCGCCAGGTCGCCTGCGACCTTCAGCAGCTTGTCATTCTCGATGACAATCACCGTGTCGCATACCTGCCTGAGCTGGAACAGCCCGTCCTCCGCCTTCCTTATCCTGGCGCCCTCTATCCTGAAGGGCATGGTGACGCAGCCTATGGATATGGCGCCCATCTCCTTGGCGATTTTAGACACTACTGGCAGCGCGCCAGTCCCTGTGCCGCCCCCGAGGCCAGCGAGGCAGTACACCATGTCGACGCCTTCAAGGAGCTTCTTCAGTTCCCTCTCGGACTCCTCGGCGGCCTTCTTCCCTATGTCGGGATATCCGCCTGCGCCAAGGCCCCTCGTCATCTCCCTGCCTATCAGGAGCTTCTTGTGGGCACTGGTCACCGAGAGCTGCTTGGCATCGGTATTGATGGCCAGCGTCTCCGCGCCCCTTATGCCCATCTTCGTCAGCGCGCTCACCATGTTGTTCCCAGCGCCGCCGGCGCCCACTATCATTATCTTGGCGCCCCTGACTTCAATCCCGAACTGGTCGCGTATAGCCTCCTCTACTGAACCAGGAGCGTCATCGCTCCCGCATCCCGAATTCTTATCAAATGCCTTTTGAATTAATGACTCCATACTTCCCCTCCCCTTTGCGGTTTTAGGAATTGCGCTATCCGAAATATATAACGGACTAGCGAAATTCTTTTTAAACCTCTTTCTAATTTTTTAAACAGAAGTAAACAATTATAATTCCAACTAAGAATTAATCCAGGTACAAGCGCTTCGAAGCCGATCCTCCAATCGTTTCAAAGCGACTAATTCTGCGCAATCAGTTTCAAAATGATAATATTTTTTTCGTTTCAGGATATATAAAAGTATCGCAATAGACGACTCTATGCTGTTTAGAAACCCAAAAACGGAAAACCAGCCACTTTACCGCCAAATAGGCATTAAATTTTTGCTTAAAGTTGGAATTTCCCATGAAGGTTCCCTGACAAGGCCTGTTGCCTGAAAACCTTACTTGAAAACAACGAACCTCATAAGCAGGACGAGAGCGGTCACGACTAAAAGGGATGATATTGCGAGCGCTTCAATCGGCACGCCTTCGAATTCGCTGACGAAGAAGCCAGTTATCCCTCCAATCTGCCCGCCGGCCGTCTCGTTGCCGGTCCCATTGCCCCTTAGCTCCCTTGAGACATTGGCATCGACTTCCACGCCTGACAAGGCATTCCCCGAATCAGCAATGACTATGATGTTGTAAATCCTCTCCTCTGTTTCGTAGGGTGGCGAGAGGTAAAGATAGACGGCCTCCTCCTGCAGCGGCGTAAGGTAGACGGAATCCGTGCTCAGGCGCGCCCAGTCCGGGCCTTCAACGGCTATCGCATACCTGTCGGGGCGCAGGCCCATGTTGGTTATGCTGAGATTGAGCGCGACCCCGTAGCCGATTGAAAGGCTTTTCATCTTCTCCTTTATCTGCTGCCTTCCGTTGTCTATGCTCAGATCCACCGAGTAGCACTTATCCTTGCTGCCGACGCTTATGATGGCCTCCTTTTCCACGAACACTCCATGAGCGGAGCGCAGTGAGAACAGCAGCCTGCTGGTGGTGTTCCAGGAATAGTCTGCGTGCACCCTGGTGTCCGCTGTCTTCGTCTCACCCGGCTCCAGCGCGAACTCATCCTGGCCTCCGGGATAAGCCAGCGTGTAATTATCCCTGTAGTTGCCGGTGTTCTTCGCTTCCATCGTATAGGTCAGGGTATCCTCCCTGCATGAACTCGTCTCGGCCGGGCTCACCTTCAGCTCGGCGTCATGGCAGTTCAGGACATTCAGAGTCGCGGAATCCTCGTCAGACACGTTGCCGTCATACGCATTGACCGTGATTATCTGCGTGCCGGCCCTGGCGGCCGCTCCTGTGTCAAGGACGACGTTGTGCGCCTCCCCAGGCCCAAGCACCAGCTTTTTCCTTTCAAGCGTACCGGACGATGAAACTATCTCATAGGCGGCCAGGGCGGTGCCCGTGTTCTCGACCTTCGCCACGAAGCTGGCGCTCTCGCCCCTGCATATGCTCACCGTTGATGGCGAGATGGAAACTGCGACACCCCTGCAGTCCCTTGCGAGCACTAAGCTTCCGGCTTCGATTATCATGGTCGGCTGGTTCACCGATGCAACGGTTACGGCCACCCTGCTTTCGCCCCTATCGGGCGGCGTCGCGGTCATCCTGACGCTTCTCCTCTCCCTGCTGCCAACAGCAATCGTTTCTGATTCGGCAGAGATCCATGAGGGCGTGATTATCCTGTAGTTGTCAGGCCTGCTCCCCAGGTTGTCTATGTTCAGGTAATACTCCGCATCAGAGCCTATGCAGACTGCATTCCTCGCGGGGCTCAGGGTCGCATTGAAGAGATAGCATTTCCTTATGTCAAGCATCACGGTTCTCATGGCCTCGGCGTAGGATGTCTCGGAGACTGCGCGCACGGTTATGTCGCGCGCCCCGGACACGCCGGCCGGCGGATTGAGAGCGAGCGTAACCGTCCTGTTATTCCCCGCATCAACCGATATCCTGCTGGGCGATACTGAGGCCCACTCCGGGGATGCGGAAAGGATGAACGTCTCGCCATACTTCCCCATGTTCCTGATATCAAGGGACACGGTCGCTTCACTGCTCTCGCAGGTTTCGACGGCGGTTTCGGACGAGATCCTGACGTCGTAGCAGGCCATGACATTGAGTTCCAACTCCTTCTCGAACCTCTTACCGGATTTATCAGACTCGGCGGCTATGGCGACCTTGTAAGTTCCCGGCGCTGTCCCGCATGCGGGGGTCACCCATACCGGATTTACCACCCCGGTCTCCCCTGAATCGAGCGTCATGCCGGGCAGTATGAACCCGGTCCAGCCTGCCGGGAGCCTCATCGAAAAGCGGTACGTGTCCGTATCCGATCCGTAGTTGGTGATCCTCACGATCATGTCGTCGCTGGAGACTATGCTGCAAGGGCAGACGTTCGGCGACACGGCGCTCACGTCCAGCGATGCGCCGTAATAGGCAGAGGCTGGCCCTGCCGTCAAAGCAAAACAGGCCAGCACGAAGGCGATATATGCAGATTTCATAGTTATCAATTGGTAGTAAATTTTTTAAACCTTTCTCCGTCAAGCGGCAGACGCATCACTGCCATCCCGGGTTCTCATTGGGCCTCTCCCTGAACAGGAAGTAACCAAGCAGGAGCGTTATTATTACTACGATGATGACACCCGCCGTAAGCAGCACAGACCTGTCGGCTTCTGCTAGCGCCGCAAGGCCTGTCAGGCCTCCGCTCCCCTGGCTAGGCGCAGCCCGGGCCACTTCTTCGGATGAAGCCTTCTGGCCGGCCGCCCAGACGGGCACCGTGAATCTGAATACCCTGCCGCTCGCTGAACTTACCACATTTATTGAAACCTCGTAGCTGCCGGGTTCTGCCGGCTTGACGGCGTAGTACACGGTCTCGTCGCCTTTGACAGTGATGCTCCTTTCCTGGAAGCCCAGCCAGTCCGCCGGGACGCCTCCCACGCTTATCCTGAAGCTGTCGGAATTGGGAGAATGTATCCTTATGGATCCCGTAACAATGCTGCAGGAGACTGTGTTAAGGGATTCCGGCGCGACCGAGACCGACAGCTCGCCATCCTCCGGCTCCGGACCTGGCGGTGCCGGCGAAGGCGAAACTCCCTGGACCCTGATGGAAACGGCGGCCGAGCCCGTGCCGCCATTGGCATCGGTGACCCTTAGGATGGCGTTGTACGTGCCCTGGGCCGCAAAGGTGTGCACAGGGCTCTGGCTCAGTGATGTCTGGCCATCCCCGAACACCCAGTAGTATGAGTAGGGGGCATCCCCTCCAGTCGCAGAGCCCGTGAATGCCACCGACAGCGGCGCACCTCCGGTCAGCGGATTCGCCGACGCCTGCGCTGCCGGCTGGCCGCCATGGCCGTACTGGTAGACCCTTATCATAACGCTTTCCGTGTCAGTATCGCCATCGCTGTCAGTGACGGTAAGGGTCGCCGTGTAGGTCCCCTGGCTGCCATAGGTATGCGTGACATACTGGCTGCTCGAGCTGCTTCCGTCCCCGAATGTCCACCTGTAGGTGTAGGGCGGGTTGCCTCCGGTTGCGCTGCCTGAGAAGGACACACTCAGTCTCACCTCTCCGGAAGATGGTATTGCCGTTATGAGCGCATTGGGATATTCATCACCATGGTAGCCGCCGCCCGAATAGACCCTTATGGTCAGGCTGTCCGTGTCAACGTCCCCGTCGTCATCGGTCACTCTGAATGTGGCGGTATACGTCCCCTCCTCATCGTATGTGTGCGTGGGGTCCCTGCTGGACGAAGAATGGCCATCCCCGAAGGTCCACCTATATGAGAAAGGGCTGTCGCCCCCGCTCACGTCACCGCTGAATTCGACTGTAAGAGGTGCATCGCCTGACGTCGGGCTTGCACTGGCATCCGCGGTCGGGTAATCATCATCTTCATCATGGCCTCCGCTGTAGACCTCTATGGAAACGGTGTCAGTACCGGTGTCCCCATCATGGTCAGTGACCCTGAATGTTGCCGTGTAGGTGCCGGAGCGGCTGTACGTGTGGCCCGGGTTCCTGCTGCTGCTCGAGCTGCTCCCGTCCCCGAATGTCCACCTGTAGGTGTATGGGGAATTCCCGCCGCTCACGCCACCGCTGAAATGTACATGAAGCGGCTTGTCGCCTGAGGACGGTTCTGCGCCCGCCTGGGCGACCGGGGAACCGCTTGGAACAGCCCCGCCGCTCTCGTCATTGTCATAGGGGCTGCTGCATCCGGGATCAGCAGGATAGTCTATCAGCCCGTCGCCGTCATTGTCCAGCGAATCACTGCATGCATAATGCTGTGCCGGAGCGTTGTACTCGTCATCGTCTGCCGGGCTGCTGCATCCAGGATCAGTGGGATAGTCTATCAGCCCGTCGCCGTCGTTATCGATGGTATCGTTGCACTGGTATCTTGGCGGTTGTGGTGGCGGGGTGATGTTGTATTCGCTGTTGTCAGTAGGGCTCGTGCAATCCGGGTCCCTTGGATAATCTATCAGCCCGTCGCCGTCATTATCATTCCCGTCATCGCATTGCACCAGCGGATTAAGTTCGCTGTTGTCCCGCGGGCTGCCGCATCCCGGATCGTCGGGGTAGTCAATTAAGCCGTCATTGTCATTGTCCAGCCCGTCGTCGCAGGCCACAGTCGGATTCAGCTCGCTATTGTCCTGGACGCCGTAGCAGCCTGGGTCGTTCATGTCAACCAGCCAGTCGCCGTCGTTATCCATGCCATCCTGGCAAGCCGTCCTTTCGTTGTCATCGGTGAGGCTTGAGCATCCGGCATCGGCAGGGTAATCCATGTAACCGTCAAAATCATTATCTATGCCATCGTCGCAGGACATCCTTGCACCGAACTCGCTCGTGTCCTGCGGCCCGTAGCATCCCGGGTCAGCCATGTCCACAAGGCCATCACCGTCGTTGTCAATGCCGTCCTGGCAGGCGGCCCTTTCGTTGGTATCAAAGGGCCCGGTGCATCCGGCATCCTGCGGATAGTCAGCATAGCCGTCACCATCATTGTCAATCCCGTCTTCGCACGCATACTTCTGGGGTGCTATGTCCCTTTCATCATTGTCCATGGAGCTGCTGCAGCCGGGGTCTTTATAGTCTATGAGGCCATCCCCGTCATTGTCTCTGCCGTCATCGCACTGGACAAAAGGATTGAGTTCGCTGTCATCGCTGGAGCTGCTGCATCCAGGGTCCTGCGTATCAATCGTTCCATCCCCGTCATTGTCAAAACCGTCGCTGCATGCATGACTGCCAATGGGAGGCGAATAGTCCTCCGTTTCAGTGTTATCGAAAATGCTGGAGCACCCCGGGTCCCTTGGATAATCTCTCAGCCCGTCGCCGTCATTATCAATGCCATCATGGCACTGCACCCCCGGCCTGAGTTCGGTGGTGGACTGGGGGCCGTAGCATCCCGGGTCGTTGCTGTCAATGTACCCGTCCCCGTCGTTGTCGATGCCGTCCTGGCATACAGTCCTTTCATCATTATCCGTTGGGCTTGTGCATCCCGCGTCCGCCGGGAAGTCCCTGAAGCCGTCATTGTCGTTGTCCAGCCCGTCGTCGCACTGGATTGCGGGATTGGTCTCTGCCGTGTCCTGGATCCCGTAGCATCCGGGGTCATTCATATCGGCCAGGGTATCGCCGTCGTTGTCGATTCCGTCCTGGCATGCAGTCTTTTCGCTGTCCCCATTCGGGCCCGGGCATCCGGCGTCGGCAGGATAATCTATATAGCCATCATGATCGTTATCAATCGCGTCGCTGCAGGTGTGGTTCGGCAGAGGTGGCGGATTATATTCATTACCGTCAAAGGGGCTCGTGCATCCCGGGTCCCTCGGATAATCGGCCAGGCCATCGAAATCATTGTCTATCCCATCGTCGCACTGGATGCTCGGATTGGTCTCGGTCTTGTCCCTTTGGCTCACGCACCCCGGGTCGTTCATGTCAACCAGCCCGTCGCCGTCATTGTCGATGCCATCATCGCAGGCCCGTGTCATGTCCAGTTCGTTGTCATCCTGCATGCTGTAGCATCCGGCATCCTCCGGGTAATCCGTCCTTCCGTCGCCGTCATTGTCTATGCCGTCCTGGCAGTCCGATTTAGGCAAGGTTTCATCATCGTCCATAGGGCCTGAGCAGGAGAAATCGCTGGGATAATCTACCGCTTCATCTCCGTCATTGTCAATCCCGTCACTGCACTGGGGCAGCCTGTCGGCACCTGAGCAGT
>Ga0315286_10005229_pt1 | contig 12521 bp, 11 predicted proteins | sample YL17G10_0_MG_FD_205038 | JGI IMG/M metagenome (GOLD analysis project Ga0315286, IMG submission 205038) | Sediment microbial communities from Yellowstone Lake, YNP, Wyoming, USA - YL17G10_0 | ecosystem: Environmental > Aquatic > Freshwater > Lake > Sediment | place: USA: Wyoming | collected... | reverse complement strand
CGTCCCACTAATCATAGCCAATAAAACTCTTGGTGTTATGGTTGTGCAACATTATTCGGATCCCAATGCATATACTGAACCAGATTTACATATGCTTGAATATGTTTCTTCGCAAGTAGCTAGAGCTATTGAACAAAAACGTGCTGAAGAGAAACTTCGGCAGAGTGAGGAACAGTTCCGTTTGATTTCAGAAAACGTTGCCGACTTGATTGCTGTACTCGATCTTGATGGAAAACGATTGTATGCAAGCCCCTCATATAAGGATATTCTCGGAGATCCAAAATCGCTCCAAGGCACCGATTCTTTTCAAGAAATTCATCCCGAAGACCGTGACCGGATAAAACAAATTTTCCAAGAAACAGTTAAGACTGGAGTTGGAAAACGTGCAGAATACCGCTTCTTACTAAAAAGTGGTGGTATCCGACAGATCGAATCGCAGGGAAGCGTTATTAAAGATAAAGATGGAAAGATATCTCAAATTATAGTTGTTTCGCGCGATGTTACCGAGAAGAAAATACTTGAACAACAGTTCTTACGTTCACAACGTATGGAAAGCATCGGCACGCTTGCAGGAGGGATTGCGCACGATCTCAATAATGTGTTAGCTCCCATAGTGATGGCAATCGATATTCTTAGAAAGAAAAATCCTGATAAAACAAGCCAACACATACTGGATTCACTCGAATCCAGTGCTCAACGTGGGGCAGATATTGTTAAACAAGTCCTGGCATTCGCTCGGGGTATCGAAGGTGAGCGCCTTCTTTTACAACCAAAACACATCATTGCTGAAATTGTTAAGATCATAAAAGAAACCTTTCCAAGATCAATTGATATACGGACAGAAGTTCCAAAAAATTTATGGACGATATCTGCCGATCCAACTCAAATGCATCAGGTATTATTAAATGTATGTGTTAATGCGCGTGATGCTATGCCTGATGGTGGGAAGTTGACCATTACAGCCGAAAATATTTTTATCGATGAAAATTATTCTAAAATGCACAGTGAAGCAAAAGCTGGACCCTTCGCTATGATAACAATTTCCGACACCGGAATGGGTATTCCTTCTAAGATACTTGATAAAATATTTGAACCGTTCTTTACAACAAAAGAAATCGGAAAAGGTACCGGACTGGGATTATCAACTGTTCACGCAATTGTGAAAAGTCATGGTGGATTTATCAATGTGTATAGTGAAGTAGCTAGGGGAACTACCTTTAAAATCTATTTTCCTGCTCAAATGAAAGATCAAGCCAGTTCAGCAGAAATGATTCATCCAACCCTGCCTCAAGGAAACGGTGAACTTATTCTCATCGTTGATGATGAAGCGTCTATTCGTGATATAACAAAATCAACTCTGGAAGCCAACGGATATAATGTTATGACCGCAAACGATGGAACAGAAGCGATATCACTTTATGCGCAAAATAGGGATATAATTAATGTTGTTATTTCAGATATTATGATGCCGATCATGGACGGTACGGTAACAATTCGTGCCTTACAAAAAATGAATCCTCATATCAAAATTATTGCTGCGAGTGGTTTGATAACAAGCGATATTAAAAATTTAGGAACTCAAGTCCAAGCATTTCTCACAAAACCATTTTCTGCGGAGAAATTGCTTACAACATTGCATAAAGTTCTTAGCTCATAATGAAATAGACATCGTAAAATTTTCTGACAACACTTGGCTTCAAGATAATTATAACAATCTAGGAGAATCAAAATGTACAAGACCATTGATGACTTTGTTAATGACTGGAAGAACGAGAGCGCATCTACACTCAAAATCTTTAAAGCTCTCACCAATGCTTCGTTATCAACGAAAGTAAGTGCTGAAGGCAGAACGCTGGGCTTTCTTGCCTGGCACATTGCATTAACATTGGGTGAGATGGGTGGAAAAGCAGGATTGACCATTAACGCACCAGTGGAAAATACACCCGAGCCAACATCAGCCGCAGCAATCGCCGCAGCATACGAAATAGCAGCCAAATCTATTAGCGATGATATACAAAAGAAATGGAACGATGCTATGTTGAAAGAAGAAATTGAGATGTATGGAGAGAAGTGGACACGCTCAGTTACACTCGCATCACTTGTGAAGCACGAAATCCACCACCGCGCACAAATGACTGTGCTGATGCGGCAAGCAGGACTTAAAGTACCCGGCGTCTATGGCCCATCAAAGGAAGAATGGTCACAGTACGGCATGCCGCCTATGAAGTGACAGCAGGTTAGTATATAATCCATGTTCAGAACTCTAACTTCTTCTCAAGTTGAATCCGAGTCAGAAGTCGGAGTTCATACTTTTGTCAGCAAGTTTTCTTGCATTCATTTGTCAAATTACTAACATTATCAACCTTAAGCTACCTCAAAAACAATTCGTGCACGATCAAGAGCTACTTAAAAAACTTCAAATTGGCGATGATTCGGCTTTTCGAGAATTATTCGAATTGTATCACACTATGGTATTCAACGTCTGCTATCGCATGCTGGGCAGCAGACACGAAGGTGAAGACATTACACAAGATGTATTCGTCAATGCTTATAAGACGCTGAAACACTTCCGCTCAGAATCAAAACTTTCAACATGGCTCTACCGCCTTGCTGTGAACCATTGCCTGAATCACCAGGCAAGGAAGAAACGCCAGCGCTGGATTTCTCTTGATATTTTCTCCGATACTGAGAATGAGCAATTCTCGGGCAACACCACAGACGACAGACCCGATATCGCGATGGAACGAAAAGAGACCGAACAGATAATTCAAAATGCAATTAACTCACTCCCGAAGCAGCAGCGTATTGCTCTAATCCTCCATCGGTATGAGGGATTATCCTATCAAGAGATCGCAAAAGTATTAGAATGTTCAGTATCTTCAATAGAATCACGCATTTTTAGGGGAAAACAGAATTTGTGCAAAAAATTACTTCCTTACCTAAAAAATCTATGACCGCAAGTTTAGTCCCAATATATTGTCTAATCTATGAAAGGTTTTAAAGAATGAGTCACAGAAGTATCCGAAAAAATTTGCTCCTATACATCGATGGCAGTCTCGGTGAGAAAGATACGATCGAGGTAAAAAAACACCTCCCTCAATGCCCGCGCTGCAGTCAACAGATAACAGTGCTTTCGAAAATCTGGAAGAACGGGATTACCATCGAACAATTACGACCATCGCCTTTTCTTTGGACTAAGCTCGAAGCCCGCATTGCGCAATCTGAAACATCCGATATTGTTATTCAAAAATATATCCCCGCTCTCCGTTACTCGGCAGCCATTGCGTTGCTCATAATTTCCATTCTCTTTGGGAATTATTTAGGGAATCTTCCCCGGAGTTCAGCACAACAAAGTTCTGAAATTACCTCAAACGAATATTTCGCGCGGACATATCACTTAGACGCGTTTGAATTGTCCTCGAACGAGTCGATCGGACAGGTAATGGTACTCACGTCCGCTGAGAGGAAGTGAGGAATTTTATGAAGAAAAAATGGTTTATCATCACCCTGGTTTTTCTAACGGTCGTCAATCTTTCAGCTTTAGGCACCTTTGTATACCAACGCTGGTGCTGCACAGAGCCAACCTGTGCTATGGATAGTACGGAAGATCATGGGTGTTATATGAGGAAACACTTTGACATCACAGAAGACCAAATAAATCGTTTAAACGCAGTTGAGAATTCCTCCCGCCCACTCATTCAAGCTCTGACTATACAGATGAAGGAGCGAAGAATCGAACTGGTGAAGATATTGATGGATAAGAATTCCGACAACGCGAAGATCGAGGCGGCATTACGGCAAATCGACTCACTGCAGGCAACGATGCAGAGACAGATCGTCAAACGTCTTCTTGACGAAAAGGGAATCCTTACCCCACAACAGCAGGAAAAATTTTTCTCACTCGTCCTTGGACGATTTTGCATGGAATTAGATAGCACAAAACAAACTCAATGTCAACAATAACATTCTTCAACGAAAGGAGAAACACCACAGTGAAAAAAACGATTGTAATTCTATCAATACTGCTCATCGCAGTACTCATGACATCGCTCGTCCTGAATGCAGGTGACGAGAAATCAGCCAAAAAGGAGGCGGCAAAATGTCCGATGATGCAGAAACAAACCTCCGGCACGGATAAAAATGCAGCGGCGGCTTGCACAGGTCATAATGCAGTAAAAGCAAAGGATGCCAAATGTGCAGCCGAATGCATGGATAAATCTACTGCGAAAGACAAAGCGAAATGTGCTGCAGAGTGCAAAGATAAAGAAAAATGTTCCGTAGAGTGCAAAGATAAAGAAAAATGCTCGGCGGAATGTAAAGAGAAATGTTCCGTAGAGTGCAAAGATAAAGAAAAATGCTCAGCGGAATGCAAAGAGAAATGTTCCGCAGAGTGCAAAGATAAAGAAAAATGCTCAGCGGAATGCAAAGAGAAATGTTCCAAAGAATGTAAGGATAAGAAATAACAAAACAATCCTAATGTTTCATAGATGCGGCGCGCCTTCTCGGTGCGTCGCATTCTTATTTCACCTTCCTCCCTTTTCCCTGCCGATCTTTGAAAAATGGGCGTACAAAATACTTGGCGAAGTACTTGACAGTTAGAGAAAGATTCTGTACTTTACTGCGTAATATTAGAACGAGTCACAGCAAGTACCCCCACAATGGAGATGATATTATTGCTGAGACGCTCGTGATAATTGACATGATGAATTTACAACTGATAAACCATGGAACACATAAACGAAATAGACGCCATATGGCGTCTATCATGCCGTACCGGGCAGCTAAACGCCATAATTCGTTAATACACTAGTTAACTGCAATTGCCCTTTCACCAATACAAGGATAATTATATGAAACAAATTATATACATATTACTTCTCCTAGCAACAACATCCATGGCTTTCTCGCAGTCTGGTTGGACAAGTCAGACAAGTGGAACAACAAACGGTCTCTATGGGGTTTTTTTCACAAGCAATAATATTGGCACTGCTGTTGGAAATTATGGAACCATTATTCGCACAACAGATGGAGGAACTACTTGGACAAATCAGTCGAGTCCGATATACAATCCTTGGTGGGGGGTTTTTTTCGCAGATGATAACACAGGAACTGTTGTTGGATACAGTGGTTATATTATTCAAACGACCGATGGGGGTGCAACCTGGAGCCAGTCACGACCGCCATACAATCCTTTGTGGGGAGTTTTTTTCACCGATACTAACAATGGTACGGCTGTAGGAGATTTGGGAACCATCCTTCGTACGACTAATGGAGGCTCCACGTGGATGAGCCAAACAAGTGGAACAACACACCGCCTGAATGGAGTTTGTTTTACTGATGTGAATACAGGGACTGTCGTAGGGGACAGTGGAACCATTATTCGCACAACCGACGGAGGGACTTCTTGGACGAATCAAATAAGCGGGACACAAGAGTGGCTTCAGGGAGTCACATTGTGTAATACCGATATAGGAACTGTTGTTGGAGGTACTCATGGCGGTATCATTCTACGTACAACCAACGCGGGTACCACTTGGACAACACAATTAAGTGGTGGGGTACACAATCTGAAGGGAGTTTCTTTCACCGATACTAGTAATGGGACTGCTGTAGGAAATAATGGTGACATTCTCCGTACGACCAACGGAGGGACTACTTGGACGAGCCAGTCAAGTGGTAGACCGTATGACCTATATAGCGTATCCTTCATCGATGCTAGCACAGGCACTGCTGTTGGATCTAATGGCACAATTCTTCGCACTACAACGGGCGGGGTGACGTGGGTTGCTTCTGAACAACAAGGAGCGCCGCCGCAGAGCTATCGGCTGAAACAGAACTACCCGAATCCTTTTAATCCAATAACATCAATTGAGTTTTCGGTGGTTCATATTGGATTGGTAAACCTTGAGATATACAATACGCTTGGTGAAAAAATCAACACCCTTATGTCAGGTGAATTTCACCCTGGAACATACAAAATCGACTGGAATGCCTCAGACGTACCTAGCGGGATTTATTTCATTCGTATGCAAGCAAGTGCGTTTTCTCAATCAAAGAAAATTGTTTTGCTCAGATGAAAGGGCAACTGCAGTTAACAAGGCAAACAACGACGCACGGAGTTTAATCATGGTAGCTCAATACTTTTGTTCACTGAAATGAGATTTATAGGTTCACAAAAGTATTGCGTTGTTTGCCGAGACGTTAGCCGCAACTTGCGCCGCCAGGTATCAACACCCCTCGGAGTCATATGATTTCAAAGGTCACAAACAAACCCCTTTCAGCATTCTGGGATACCAAAAAGGGGAAATACTTCACGAATAAGATCGCTGTAGCCCTGGCCCACTCGGCCATACAGGCCGGTGAGATTGATCCAGAAGGCAAGACTGATCAGCAATTGAGAGACGAGGTCATGTCTTTCCTTCGCACCGTCGTCTATTCAAAAAAGGAGATTCGCATGATTGCCGATCTCCGGTCAACACTACTCAGGGAAGCTCGTAGATATCAAGCGAGTAACTCAGAGCAGCTGTCGGTGATCATGTACGCCACTTGGTTTGAGCATTGGATCAACAATGTCGTTTCAACGATGGCAAAACGAGGAGGGCATTCCGATCAAAGCGCTACTCAAATGATTCGTGATACTTCTATCAGGGCGAAGTTTACATGGCTTGTGTCACTCCTGGGACTGTCGCCCATCAAGAAACAATACGCTGACATCATATTCAGCCTGGCTGAACATCGAAACGCATATGTTCACTACAAATGGGAGGCTAGACCTGAGCAGCTCGATCGCAAACGCGAACAGGAGATCCAAGGGCTGTTGGGCAAGGTAAGCGCAGTTGTGAATTACCTTCACCGATATGAAAACAAGCATTTGTATCGCGGTCTGAAGCACCGTGTTACCAAGATGCTTTAACAAGGAGCGGCGCAAGCTGCGGCTAACAAACGGCAACACGGCGCTCGCACACTGGATAGGCGATGGTGAAACAAAGATTGGCTAAATAGAAAGTGCTCGCAACGGCGTGTTGCCTAAACGTTACTTTGCAACTTTCTCCCAACCAATCTTGGAAAGGTGAGTATAAAGAATACTTGCCGCCGCCGCTGCAATTAGAAAAAACATTAACGCTGTAGTCACATCTCCAAGGATTAATTTTCCAAGTCCAAATAATACATTATAAACAAGCACTACACCTGCCAGCCAATCAATAATCAGCTTGCCGTAACCGGTATCTTGCTTCACGTCAGGGATTTGATTGGCAACCGGTTTCCACCATCCTCCGGGATGTATGCGGGTGAAAAATTTCTTGAGCGTTTCTATTTCGGTTGGTTTCGTTGTGTATGTCACCGCAATCCAAACGATTGTAGTGAATCCAACAATTATGAAAAGTGAATTTGGGAATTGAATATCGGTTGCGAACTTCACATAACCGTACGCGATGAATGGTGCAATCATCGCAGAGATTTCAGACCAGGCATTGATGCGCCACCAGAACCATCGCAGTATCAACACCAATCCCAGTCCTGCGCCTGCCTCAATGATAAATGCCCACGCACCTGATATTGTGTTAAGTATTAACGTAACGCCAAGTGAAACAAACATCATTAATCCGGTTGCTAACCGAGAAATCTTGACATAATGCTTTTCGTCTCGATTGGTTGCGAGAAAGCGACGATAAAAATCATTCATAATATATGATGTCCCCCAGTTGAGCTGTGTTGCAATTGTCGACATGTAGGCGGCGAAGAATGATGCAACAAGTAAGCCCTTCAATCCAATCGGAAGATGATCGCGCATAGCGTAAACGTAACCAAGGCGCTTCTCTTCAGGACCAAGCTGAGGATAAAGGACGAGAGATGCGAGACCGACGATAATCCAGGGCCAGGGGCGGATACAGTAATGTGCAATCGTAAACCAGAGTGTGGCAAAGAGAGAATGTTTCTCATCCTTTGCGGACATCATTCGCTGTGCAATGTAGCCGCCGCCACCCGGTTCAGCGCCCGGATACCAGCACGCCCACCACTGTACTGCAATGAAAGCGAGAAAAGACAAAACACTCAATGCAAGTGCGCCACCAATATTCATCGATGAATCACCGATGACCGGAGTGAATCGGAGCGTCCAAGCTGGAAGTTTTTCAATCAATCCCGACATTCCCCCGATCTGTGGTAATCCGAGAACAACAAACGCAAGCACAATGCATCCGAACATAGCAAGTACAAACTGGAATGCATCCGTCACCGCCACGCCCCACAAACCCGACATTGCCGAGTATCCTGCTGTCAGCAGCATGGCAAGTGTAACATAGATCATTACCTGATTGTGCGGGATACCGAACATTCCTTCAAGTATCGATGCCATCGCGAGATTAACCCAACCGATGATCACTGCATTGATGAATAAACCAAGATAGAGAGCACGGAAGCCGCGAAGGAATGCTGCAGGTTTACCGGAGTATCGAAGCTCGACAAACTCAACGTCGGTCATGATACCTGCACGGCGCCATAGACGTGCGAAGAAGAAGACGGTGAGCATTCCGCCGAAGACGAAATTCCACCACAACCAATTTCCGGCTATACCATTCTTTGCAACAAGTTCAGTAACTGCAAGAGGTGTATCGGCCGCAAAGGTTGTTGCAACCATCGAAGTACCGGCAAGCCACCACGGTAGATTGCGACCGGATAAAAAGAAATCTTTCATGCTTCCGCTTGCCCGTTTTGAATAGTAAATACCGACTGCCGCGCTGATGATGAAATAAAAAAGTATGATGAGCCAATCGAGTAATGACATTTTAGATCTTGGATTTGTGTGTGATTATCTTCGAGCTTATGTTACCGACTAATATTGTCGCGATGCATCCGATCAATGTATGCCATGTCCAGTCGATCTTGGTGTAGTAAAGAACCGCAATCATAGTTAAAAGACCGGCGATGAATCCTACAAAGGCATCACGCTGATTTGTTCGTTTAAATAATAAACCAAGAAAAAACGTTCCGAGAAGTCCACCATAAGTGAACGAAGCGATCTTTAAACCAATCTCCACGACAGGATTTTTGTTGTCGGTGAACAGCATAGCTCCACCAATCAGCACGAAACCCCAAACCAACGTGAATATTTTCGACCATTTTACTTCTTTATCCGGGCTGAGCGATTTCCCTTTTGAAGTCATCTTAAACAAGTCAAGATAAGAAGAAGAAGCGAGCGCACTGATGGAAGAAGAAAGACTTCCCATCGCCGAGGCAAACACACCTGCTATGACAAGCCCAGCGATACCTGTTGGTAGATTCTCAACGATAAACTTTAGAAATATTTCGTCGGACGATTTCAAGCCAAGCTGATCGAACGGTACACCGCCATAAAATGCATAGAGACATAATCCGAGAATCAGGAAGAAAGCGAATTGAAGAACAATTACCGATGCATCCAGCATCAGTGCGCGCTGGCTATCCCACTTCGATTTGCACCCGAGCAACCGTTGTACAAGGAGCTGATCTGTACCGTGAGATGCCATCGTTAGGAATGTCCCGCCAAGTAAGCCGCCCAGGATTGTATAGGGTGAAGAAAGAAAATCAATTATTCCATTTCCAAAATTAGGATTGAAAATTTCAAACTTATTTAAACCATTTGAAGTTGCAAACCCAACAACGTCGTTCCACCCGTTCGGCAGATGATTAAGCATAATAATCATCGATGCAACAGCACCGCTGAGATAAATGAACAATTGAACAACATCCATTGCGACAACGGCTTTCAATCCACCAAGATAAGTGTAAATCAGAGTGAAGCTGCCAATGATGAGGATGCTTGTCGTGTAATCGAAACCCGTGATGATGTGAACGGGTATAGCTGTTGCAAACAATCTAACACCCGAGGCAAGTACCCTTGTTACGATAAAAACTGTTGAAGTAAATTTCCTGAGGGCTAAACCAAATCGCTTGCCGATAAAATCGTATGCAGTTTCTAAATCTCCTTTATAATATGCCGGGATGAAGATGATGCTGACAAGCAGTCTGCCAATAAAATAACCGATGGCAATTTGAAGAAAATGCATGTTGCTTTTATAAGCAAGCCCGGGAATACTGATAAATGTGAGAGTGCTTGTCTCGCTTGCAACGATAGAAAAACCAACCGACCACCACGACATTGATCTTCCACCAAGAAAATAATCATACGAAGACTTTTGTCTACGGGAAATAAATGAGCCGATGATCGTTACACCGAGAAGATAAATAGCGACTATCAGGTAATCGATGGTGGAAAAACCCATCAGGAACCTTATAGAGGTAAGAATAAGGAAGGACTAACCGGTATCAACTTCTTATGCCTTAATTGCTTCCTCAATTTTTTTATTGATGGTAAAGACACGGTCAAGCTGGGAAATCCTCAGAAGATTCATAACTTTATCGTGCACATGAACGAGATGAACATTACCGCCATGCTCACGCATTGTTCTATCTGCTATGAGGAGTGCACTCAATCCACTGCTGTCGCAAAACTGAACTTCAGTCATATCGATAATTAATTTCACGGCGGCTTTCGGTTTGCAGAGGATAAGAAATTCCGCCTTCAGCTCAGGCGCTGCTGTAGCATCAAGTTTTCTACCGTGAAGTTTCAGGATAGTTGATTTACCATTTTTTGATGTTGAAAACTTCATTAAATCTCCATATGATTATTTTAGAACATCGCCAGACACTCAGCAAACTTCTCATAAAGCGCTTGCGGCGTTCGTTGTTTATTGAATTTAAGATGAACATTGAAAAACACATCCGAGACTTGGCTCGCAAAACCAACACGAACCTTGGCACGGGATGCTTTGCAAATATACGCAGTATGCAGGACGAAATCAAGATTGAGATCGATAGCAACATCGAATTCTTTTGTGAAAGTACGTTGTAATACGGCTTTTGTTGGCAAAGAAAATTTATTTATATCCATCGGATCAAGTCGAACCACTTCACATCTTGGAAAATTTGCTAAAGCCGTTTCCCGTGTGCTGTTATGGACAACGGTCAGGTGGATATTAGACATCCTTTCACGAAAATTTCTCAACGCGTTTCCTGCAATAATTGCGTCTTCGTAACCGACCGGAAGTGTAATCAGGATGTTATCCGCCCCTCGAAAAAAATCAGTTAGCAGCTGCACCTGATCGAATTCATTTCGAAATTGAAACTTTGCAAACTGTAATCCTAAATATGCTAATGCACCTTCAAACATTATCTTATCCTTTTTTATACTTTATGACTGATAAGAACTTTTTTTCGTCCCACAATTCGATACCAAGCTTTTTAGCTTGTTCAAGCTTCAAGCCGGCATCTTCGCTTACTATCAATATATCAATATTTTTTGAAACAGTCGAGACAACCTTCCCGCCCTGTTCTTCGATTAACACCTTCGCTCTATCCCGCTTCATAGCCGAAAGCGTCCCGGTAATAACGAATGATTTCCCCGACAGTTCCCCACTTATTTTTTTCTTATCAGCGTTAAATTTCAAACCTGCTATTTTTAATCGCTCAATTATTTTCCGGTTATGTGTATCCTTTAAAAAGCGCCAGATACTTTCTGCGATCTTCGGTCCAATCTCATGAACGGTCTGCAATTCTTTCTGTGAAGCATCCATCAACTTATCAATTGAGGAAAAATGATCGGCAAGGACTTGAGCAACGGTAGTACCGACATGGCGAATACCAAGCGAGTAGAGAACACAATTAAATGGACGTTCTTTGCTTCTCTCAATGCCATTTAATAAATTCTGAACGCTTTTTTCACCCCATCGTTCAAGACCAATCAACTTCTCTTTGTATTTAGGTAGATCATATAAATCAGAAACATTGTGTACGAATTTATTTGCCACCAACTGATCAACAATTGCTTCCCCGAGACCTTCAATATCCATCGCACCGCGTGCAGCCCAGTGTTCGATGCGACCCCGTATTTGTCTCGGGCACTCACTATTTTCACAAAAATAATTTGCCTCCCCTTCAAAGCGGACAAGAATCGAGCCGCATTCCGGACATTTGACAGGGAATGAATATGACTTACTCCCTTTAGATCGCTTCTCCATTATAACTGCATTCACTTTTGGAATCACATCTCCTCCGCGCTCAACAATAACTGTATCACCAATCCGAATATCTTTTTCTAGAATGTAATCCTCGTTGTAAAGCGAAGCACGACTTACAGTCGTTCCACCAATCGGAACCGGTTTAAGGTCTGCAACAGGTGTGATAGTTCCAGTACGACCCACCTGTAAACGAATATCTTTCAGTATCGTCTCTGCTTTTCTGGAGGTAAACTTACATGCAATTGCCCAGCGTGGACTTTTAGCAATTGCGCCTAAAATATCTTGCTGTTCAAGTGAATCAATCTTCACGACTATGCCATCTATATCAAATGGTAATGTGTCTCTTTTTATTTCCAATCCCTTCCAATGATTTATCACTCCCTCAATATCATTAACACGTTTTGCATGGCTATCAACTAAGAATCCAATCTTTTTGAGGAATTGGAGATTTTCATAATGGGTCTT
>Ga0315286_10005228_pt1 | contig 12523 bp, 7 predicted proteins | sample YL17G10_0_MG_FD_205038 | JGI IMG/M metagenome (GOLD analysis project Ga0315286, IMG submission 205038) | Sediment microbial communities from Yellowstone Lake, YNP, Wyoming, USA - YL17G10_0 | ecosystem: Environmental > Aquatic > Freshwater > Lake > Sediment | place: USA: Wyoming | collected... | reverse complement strand
CAGCGCGGACATAAACTCCTCCATGAGTTCAAAGGGAGCCACCACAACCTATTGTACCCCACCCGCGTTATTCCCGCCCGCCGAAAGCGTCACGCACCCTTCCACGATTGCGCGGTCGCGTGACTGCTTTCCCTGTCCCCCGGCTGCCGGTATGCTCGACTATTGCATGACCTTCCTGATCTTCCTGCTGATGCTCCCGAGCTTGGCCATCTCACTGGCCGCCACGGCCGTCATCAAGCGTCTGTCGCCGGCGATGGGGTTCGTGGACGACCCCGGGCACCGGAAGATCCATGACACGCCGAAACCTCTTGGCGGAGGGGTGGCAATATTGCTCGCCTTGGCGATACCGCTTCTGGGCGCACTGATCGTCATGCATCTCCTCCCCAGCGATGGGCAAACGGGAGCATGGGCTCTCCTGCCCCAGTCGGTGGCGAACCATGCTGACGGGATCCGCCACCACACGCCGCTCGCTCTGAAGTTCCTGCTGGCCATTTTCCTCATGCACCTGCTGGGGCTGTGGGACGACCGCAAAGCGCTCGGCCCGTACGTCAAACTGGTCAGCCAAGCGGGCATCGTGACACTGCTTGTGACGTGGGCAGACCTGCGCGCGCTGACGGTTTTCGACGCGTATGCCATGGGGAAGCTGCCGTCGATCGTGGTGACGGTGTTGTGGATCGTGGCCATCACGAACGCATTCAACTTCCTGGACAACATGGATGGCCTTTCCGCGGGCGTGGCGGGTATTTGCGCACTGGCCTTTCTGATCACCGCGTTGTCGATCGGGCAGTGGTTTGTGGCGGCCTGCCTTGCGCTGCTGTTGGGCTCGCTGGTCGGTTTTCTGTGCTTCAACTTCGCGCCAGCGTCGATCTTCCTGGGCGACAGCGGCAGCCTGCTGATCGGCCTGGTGCTGGGGGCGCTGACCGTCCGCACGACCTACCTGCGTCCGGAGCAGCCTTTGGCCGCCGGCTGGTACGCGATTCTCGCGCCGTTGATCGTGATGGCGGTTCCGCTGTACGACCTGATCGTGGTGAGCTTTATGCGGCTGAGGCGAGGGAAATCGCCGTTTGTGGGGGACACGAACCACTTCAGTCATCGGCTGGTGTCGCGCGGGATGTCGCGGCGTACGGCGGTGCTGTGCATCTACCTGATCACGGCGGCCACGTCGGTGGCGGCGATTCTCCTGCCGCATGTTCATTCGACGTTCGCCGCGATCCTGATTTTCGCGCAGACGCTGCTGATTCTCGGCGTGGTGATGCTGCTGGAGCAGCATCCGTTGCCGAGCCAACCGTCGTGAGGCCCGTATGCCAGGAATCCCGTTCGTGAAAGGCAGGAGACCGCCGGGGGGGCTTCTCGGGCAGCGCATGTCCGCCGGCGAGGTCAAGGCGAGGCTGACGCAGTGGGCGTTTGTGCTGGCGGTGGTGCTGGTGTGCGCGCGTGCCCTGATGTCGGAGACCGTTCGCGATGTCTTCACGGCGGAGCCGGGCGCGAGCGCCACCCCGCGCGGGCCAGGCCCGGCGACGAGTCTGCTGCTGGATCTGCTGTGCTGTTTGCCGGCGTTTCTGGTTCTTCTTCGGCGGCTGATCGACCGCACGTATGTCCTGCGGGTTTCCTGGGCGCACGCGATGATGGCCGGTCTGGGGCTATGGGTGGGGATGAGCGTGTGGTGGTCGGCGGACCGCTTTGCAGCGACGATCAGCGCCGCGAATTTGATCAGCGCGCTGGTTGTGCTGTGGTCGGCCTCACAACTGGTCCGAAGCTGGGGGCGACTGCACTTCGTTGCAGCGGCGGTTTTCGCCCTGCTGCTGGTTTACATTGCGGCGGGACTCAACCAGCGGCTTTCGCAGCACCCGGCCAGTGTCCGCGCCTGGTACGACCCGAACAGCGAGACCAGCCGGTGGCGATACATGAAGGACCATGGCCTCACGGAGAACGACTATCAGTTCAAGCGATTTGAGGCGAACGTTCTCAGCGGGACGCTGATGCTCTTCGGGCACTCGGCGAACACGTACGCCGCAGCGGTCGTGGTCGCGACGGTCGTCGCGTTGTCCATCCTGCTGCAACGTGTCGCGTATCGCGACGGGATTGGCTGGGCGATCGCCATCGCTGTCACATTTCCCTTTGCCGCTTATGTGCTGTACTACACGCGGAGCCTGGGCGCGGCCATCAGCATCGTCCTGGCGCTGTCGGCATTGGGGGCGATCTGGCGGCTGAACCGCTGGCTGGTGCGTCACTCGACGAAGGCGTATTGGATCGCCGTGGCGATAATGTGCCTCGGCGCCGCCGCAGTGGTTGGTCACGGTCTGACTCACAACAGCCTGGGCGTGAGGACTTTGACGTTCCGCTGGCACTACTGGACGGGCGCAGCGAGCATCGTGCGTCAGCACCCGCTGGCGGGCGTCGGGTGGGACAACTTCGCGATGTACTACCCGCAGGTGCGTCCGGCGCAGGCCACGGAGGAAGTCAAAGATCCGCACAACTTCATGGTGCGCGCCTTTGCCGAGCTTGGGGTGATCGGGGGCGCGCTCTTTCTGGCATGGATGCTGCGGATGTGGTGGGAGCTGACGCGCCCGGTCTGGCCGCCAATGACCAGCGCAGCTTCCCTGCAGGGCAAGCGGCGCGGGATCATTTTTCTGGCGGCGCCGGCGATTTTCATCGGGGTCTTGAACCTCGTTCTCTCGGTCGATTTTTCACAACAGAGCAGCCATGTTTTCCTGGAGACCTGTTACCGGGTCATGGCGATGCTGCTGATGCTGGGCGGTCTGGCCGCGGCGGGGTTTGAGTCACTGATGACGGAGAAGCTGGACGATCGGCCGGCCCCTTGGGTTCTCTACGGCATCCTGGTGGCGCTGGGGGTGTTTCTGATCCACAACCTGATCGACTTTTCGCTGTTCGAGCCTGGCCCGATGTTCGTTTTCGCACTGCTGTCGGGCAGCGGTCTGGGGGTGCGTCATCCATCGCTGGCAGGCAGGAGGAAGAAGACCGGCGCGGTGGTGGCCAGCGCGGTCGTCGCGGGGCTGCTCTGGCTGGGCGGCGTCGTTTTCGTTTTCTCGCCGACACTGGCGGCCGAGCTGGACGCCGCCAGCGCCGACGCGGCGTTGCACGACCGGCGGATCGCGTACGCAGCGAGGCTGTATGGGGACGCGCGCGGACATGAGCCTGCGAACGGGGAATACGCATTCCGTGCCGCGCAGCTTCTGGCGCTGAACGGTTCGCCGCGTTCGTACACGCTGGGGACCATTGAGTCCGCGATCCAGGCGAACCCGCGGGAGTCGAAGTACCGCCGGTGGCTGGCCAGCTACGAGCTTCGTCAGGTTAGTCCGGATGCGGTTCTGATCAGGCAAGCGTACGAAGCCGCTCTGCGTCTCTACCCGCGGGACGTGGGCGCGCGGCTGGAGTACGCCGCCGCGCTGGGGCAACTGGGCGATGGAGCAGGGGCAGCGGCTCAGTATCGGCAGGCCCTTGAGTACGACGACGAGCTGGCGGCCGACGAGCCCAAGCGGATCCCAAAAGGGAGGCGAGCGGAAATCGAGCAGAGAGTTCGCGAGCTTAAGTGAGGGTGTGCGGAGGTTTGGGGGAGGCCAGCGGGTAGTCCAGGTTTTCTGGTGGAGCGTTCGATCAGACCGAGACGGAATCGGGCAGTTCGGCGTTGTGGGAGACGTTCTGAACGTCGTCGTGATCTTCGAATGCCTCGATCAATCGGAGGATGCGTCCGGCCATGTCGGGCTTCACGGAGACCGTTGCGTTGGGCAGGTTGGTGACCTCGGACGCTTCGATGGGGACGCGTGCGGCGGCGAGCTTTTCTCTGACCTTCAGGAACGCCGGCGGGCTGGTGAAGACCTCAAAGACCTCTCCCTCGTTCTTGACATCGTCGGCGCCGGCTTCGAGCGCTTTTTCGAGCAGGTCGTCCTCGGTTATGGCGTCGGCCTTGACGGTGATGACGCCGAGCTTGACGAACTGGAACGCGACGGCTCCGGAGGCGGCGAGGTGCCCGCCGGCGTTTTCGAATATTTTACGGAGTTCGGGAGCGGTTCGGGAGCGGTTGTCGGTGAGGACCTCGACAATGAACGCGACACCTCCCGGCGCATATCCTTCGTAGATCATCGTTTCGTATTCATGGCCGCCGAGATCGCCCATTCCCTTGGCAATGGCTTTTTCGATGGTGTCTCGCGGCATGTTGACACCGCGTGCCTCCTCGATGGTGTATCGGAGGGTGAGATTTTCGTGGGGGTCACCTCCGCCGGCTCTGGCGGCGATGATGATTTTCCGCGCTATTTTGCTCCAGATTTTACCGCGTTTCGCGTCGTTGGCACCCTTGGCTCGCTTGATTTTCGCCCAGTGGCTATGTCCTGACACAGGGGACCTCCGATCGAGAGTTGGCATGGTGCCGTTGGCGGCGGCCTCTTGCGGCCACCGGCCGCCAAGGGCCGACCGCGTCTTTTTCCTCAGTTCTTCACCTGCACCGCTTCGGAGCTGGTGTCCGTAATCGGCGCCACATTGACAGGCCGGCCGTCCCGATGCTGTTGGAGTTTTTCCTTCAGCAGGAGCAGCAGTTTTTTCAGGTCCTCGCGGTCCTGTCGCATATCGGGCAAGCGGTCGAGCGACCGTTGCCAGAGCTTCGCAGCCTCGGCCGGCTGGTGGAGACGATATAGCGCATCGCCCAAGTGGTCCAGCACCACGGGGTCGGCCTTTCCCGCGGCGTTGACCGCGGCATCAAGGTAGCGATGGGATTCCTGGAACTTTCCGCGTTTGTAGAGGACCCAGCCGAGCGAATCCATATAGGCCGCGTTGTCAGGTTCGACGGCGACCGCGGTGCGGATCATGGCCTCGGCTTCGGGCAGGTTCTTGCCGTCATCGGCCCACATGTAGGCGAGGTCGTTGTTGGCGGGGCCGTTCTGTGGCTCGATCCTGAGCACTTCCTTGAGGACGTCCTCGGCGGCGGTCCTCTGACCCGCGCGGTCGTAGAGGTGAGCGAGGAGGTAAAGCTGGTCGGTGTCGCGTCCTGCGGCGGCCCGCATGCCATCGACGACGCGGACGGCGTCGGGCATCCGCCCTTGCTCCACATAGGCGCTGAGGAGGGCATCAACGACGGCCTGATTGCCGGGGCGTTTGGCTCGCTCGTCCTCCAGCTTGCTGATGAACGTTTCGGTGCGTCCGGACCGGGCGTAGAAGCGGTTCATCTCGGCCAGCACGAGGGGGTGCTCACTCTCATCCTTGAAGAGGTTGAGCAGGGCGGCCTCGGCGACGTCCAGCCGGCCGGCCTGGGTGAGAACGTTCACCTGGACCAGGCGCGCGTTGACGCTGAAGGGATCGGCCGAGAGCCATGTCTGCAGGACTTTCAGCGCCTGTTGCCCCTGCCCGGCATCAAGACAGATTCTGAAGAGTCTCAGGTAAGCATCGTCGTATGTGCTATGGTCCTGGACGATCTTCCAGAGCAGGGTCTCCGCCTGCTGTTGCCTGCCCAGCGCCAGGAGCGCCGTGGCCAACTGGTACTGCATGCCCGGCGACTTATTTCCGAGGCGTACGGCCTCGTCGAAGGCGGCGACGGCTTCGGAGGCTTTTTTCTGATGGAGGCAGAGCAGCCCTCGCAACTCCGCCGCCAGTTCAGGGCGCCCGCGTTCGCTGGCCTGCGTGACGAGTTTTTCCGCGGCGTCGGCCTTCTGTTGCTCGCTCGAATCCTCCCGCTGCAGGTGATCGGCCAGAAGCTCCCGATAGGCGGGCGCAAAAGGCGGGCGTATAGCGACGGCCTGTTCCAGAGTCGCGCGCGAGAGGGATTGCCGGCCTGTTGCCTCGGCCAGTTGTGCTATGAGGAAGAGCTTGGCCCCCTGGTCGTCGCTGGGCACCTGGAGGCGCTGGATCATGGGCAGCCGGAGGCGATTTCGCGTGGACGGTCGAATCAGCCTGGCCCAGGACCGCTGCATGAGCTCGAGCGAGTCTTCGCGGCGAGCCAGGGTCTGGACGACGATGCGCGTGGCACCCTCGGTGTCATCGCGATCGGCGTAGAGCTCGAACAGGCGCAACGCGACGGACAGGTCCTGCGGATTACGCGTGAGCGTTTGGCCCAGCAGGTTTTCCGCCTCCTGAGCCCTGCCGGAGGTGCTGAGGACATCGGCCAGGGCAAAGGTGATCGAGCGATCGTCTGGGCGGTCGTTGAGGATGGCTCGCAGGGCATCGGCGGCGGCGTTTTCGCGCCCGGTGCTCTTGTACGCCTCTTTGAGGAGGCTGACGGACTCGTTGCTGGCGCGATGGGCGGCGACCAATTTCGCGGCGAGCTTCTGCGCCTCGTGGGTTTGTCCGAGGCCCAGGAGGGCGCGCACCACATGAGCCCGGAAGCCGAAATCGTCAGGCTCGCGCTGGCAAGCCTTGTTGTAGCTCTCCAGGGCGAGGGCATAGCGTCCGTGCTTCTCGTTGAGCTGGCCAATCTGTATCAGGATCATTTCGGGGCGGCTTGCGAGGAAATAGAGTTCCGGCGCGCTGCGGAGGTTCAGGTGCCCTTCGAGGCGATTCATCAGCAGCGCATACTGTTCGAGAGCGGCAGTGTCATATCCCTTCTGCTGAAGAGCCCTGGCGAGGAACAGGTTGACGAGGGCCGCGCCTTCGGCGCGAGTCCTGTAGTCGGAGGTTTGGGTGGCCAGCCGCAGATGCTCGATCGCCTGCGTCAGATCGCCGCGGGCGGTGTATTGCTTTCCGAGGAGCAGATGGACGTCGAGATGGTCTGGGCGGATGGCGGCCGCTCGCTGCAGCGCCTGGATCGCCGGCTCCCCCGCGGGGGCCACGCCAAGATGCGCTTGGGCAAGCGCATAGTTGAGTTCGAAGCTCTGGGGGTCGTGGGTGATGGCCTGCTGGAGAAGGGCCATGGCCTTTGGCGCGTTGCCCTGGATCTGGGCGGCCCGCGCCTGGGCATAGAGCTGAATCGCCTGGAGCGGCGGATGGGCCGAGGGGTTGGTGGTCGGTGATGCGTTGGGCAGCAGAGGTTTGGGCTGAATCTGATCGAGGGTCAAGAGAGCCGGATCGGTCGGCCGGGTCGCCGGGGTCGCCGCCGGCTCACTGGTGGCGGGCAGTGCGTCGCCCGCGTCGCCCGCGTCGCCCGCGCAGCCCGCGCCAACGAGGAACAGTCCCAAGAGCATCCATGGCTCAAAGCGCATCTCGATCCTCGATATGCCCCTCATCGTTGCACAGAGAGGATTGTAGCAGGTGGCGGGACCGCGGTCGAAAGCAAGCGAACCTCGGCAGGAGGTTTGACGATGCACCGCTCGCAATGCTATTCTCTGGCCTCGCTGCCGGACCGGGGCCTGATCGTGGGCCTGCGGCCGCCCCTGGTCCGCCGGGCAGAGCGTGGATTTATCAAGGCCCGGCAACGGCAGCGCCGTGGAGCCACCCTCTGATGCCGCCCGAGGCTCCACGCCTTGCGTATGCGCGCTTTAGCAGGAGCATCTGTGAACAGACACCAGATTGACCGTCATTGTCGAGGGATGATGAGACAGACCATCGGTTTGGCCATCGTCGCCGGCTGCGTCGTGATGGCTGCCGTCTCCGGATGCACGACGAGCGGGTCCGAGAACAGCATGGGGTCATCTCAGGTCGTTGAGATCCCCGCGGGGAGCTTTGCCGGGGTGTGGCGCAACGCGTTGCCGATGCAGGGCAAGACGGTCAGCCAGATCTGGCTCAATGACGACATGGTGTTCGTTCAGACGAGCGACAACCACTGTTTCTGCATCTTGCGTAGGGACGGTCACGCGGTCTCGTACGCGACGGCCGCAGCGCCGACGGATACCGTTTTTGCGCCTGTGACGTACGCGGATCGGATCGTTTTTCCATCGACGAAGCATCTGTCGGTGTTCGATCGCTCCGGGGGGCTGAAGCACAGAATTCCGTTGCAGTACAGTTGTTCGAGCAGCGGGGTGGGGGCCGGCCCGTATGCTTTTGTGGGGCTGGACCACCCGAACGGGGGACGACTGGCCGCCATCGACACCAAAGCGCAGCCGTACACGATCACGCCATGGTGGGAGCTGATGACACGCGGGCAGGTGTCGGCGACACCGGCGGTGTTCAACCAAGTGATCTTCACGGGGAGCCGCGACGGGAGCGTTTATGCGGTTCGCAGCGATTCCCGAGAGGTCGTGTGGTCGGAGTTGGCACAGGGCCACTTCCGGACCGGCGGGGAGATCCTGGCCGACCTGAAGGCCGACCGGACGGGCGTGTACGTCGCCTCGATGGACACGAAGTTCTACTGCCTGAAGCCCGACAGCGGGCGTATCGGTTGGGTGTACCACAGCGGGCGACCGCTGCGCGAGACCAGCACACCGCTGGTGACGGCGGACTCGGTGTATCTGTACGTTCCGACGGTGGGCGTCGTCGCGATCGACAAGGCCGGCACAGCGGAAATCCGCAGCCACCGCTGGGCTGTTGCGGAAGGCCGACAAGTCCTCTCGTACGACGACAAGTACATCTACCTTCGCGCGGATGGCAACCGGATCATCGCCGCCGACAAGCAGACTGGCCAGGTGGAATTCCGCTCTTCCCGCAGCGATTTCGACCATTTCGTGACGAACGAGAGCGCGAAGGACAACACGATTTTCGCCGCCACGACGGCCGGCACAGTCTACGCGATCCGACCGGTCCTCAGCTTCGGCTTCGTCGGCGAACTGGTCATGGCCAACCCGTGACTCGTGGCGTCTGGATTTCGAATTGTGACCTTTGACCTCTGGATCTCAGGCCAATCATGTCCGACCTCATTCCCATCAAGCGTGCTCTGATCTCGGTGTTCGACAAGAGCGGTCTGGCGGACTTCGCCAAGGCCCTTCACAACGAGCTGGGCGTGCAGCTCATCAGCACGGGGGGCACTGCGCGCTTCCTCCGGGAGCTGGGTCTGGCGGTTACGGATGTGTCGGAGGTGACGGGTTTTCCGGAGATGATGGACGGGCGTGTCAAGACGCTGCACCCGAAGATCCACGGCGGGCTGCTGGCGATTCGCGACAACCCGGAGCACAAAGCGGCGATGGACAAGCATGGCATCGCGCCGATCGATCTGGTGTGCATCAACCTCTATCCGTTCGAGAAGACCATCAGCAAGCCCGGCGTGACGTTTGAGGAAGCCATCGAGAACATCGACATCGGCGGCCCGTCGATGGTGCGCTCGGCGGCCAAGAATCACCAGTACGTTCTGATCGTCACGTCACCGGAGCAGTACCAGAACGTCCTGGCCGACCTCCGAAAGAACAAGGGCGACTGTGCCCTGGAGACGCGGCTGACCCATGCGCAAGCGGCATTCACCCATACGGCGGCGTACGACGGGAGGATTTCGGAGTACCTCGCCTCCCAGATCAACAGCCAGGAGCCCAAGGGCGGAACTGAGCTCCCGGCGGCGCTGACGCTCTCGCTGACGAAGAAACAGGATCTGCGTTATGGCGAGAATCCACACCAGAAGGGCGCGTTATACATCGACCGGCAGCCCGCGGAACCCTCGGTCGCTTTCGCCAAGCAGCACCACGGCAAGGAGCTTTCGTACATCAACCTGCTGGACGCGGACGGCGCGTTTTCGGCGGTGCGGGAATTCGCCGATCCCGCGGCGTGCATCGTCAAGCACACGACGCCGTGCGGGTGCGCGGCAGCCTCTGACCTGCCCGGCGCTTTCAAGAAGGCGTACGACGGCGATCCGCTGGCGGCGTTCGGCGGCATCGTGGCCCTGAACCGGACCGTCGACCTCCAGACGGCGCATGCGATCACGTCGATCGACAAGCTGCTGGAGGTGATCGTCGCGCCCGACTACACGCCCGACGCGCTGGACCTTCTGAAGTCACGATGGAAGAACGTTCGGCTTCTGGAGGTGGGACCGATCCGGGGCAACGGTCAGATGACGGCTGGCAGCGGCGAATTCCACATGCACAGGATCGTCGGCGGTTATCTGATCCAGCAGCGCGACCTGGTCGGCCTCGATGAAGCCAACTGGAAAGTGGCTTCAACCCGCCCCCCCACGGCGGAAGAGATGGACGACCTCAGGTTCGCCTGGCTTGTGTGCAAGCACGTCAAGAGCAACGCCATCGTGATAGCGAAGGACAGGATGCTTCTGGGCGCGGGGGCGGGGCAGATGGACCGTCCGGCGGCCGCCAGACTGGCCATCGAGAAGGCCGGTCCGCGGGCGAAGAGCGCTGTGGCGGCATCGGACGCATTCTTTCCGTTCCCGGACGGCCCGGAACTGCTGATCAGCGCCGGCATAACCGCGATCATCCAGCCCGGCGGCTCACTCCAGGACAAACTGACGGTCGATCTGGTCAACCAGCGTGGCGTGGCAATGGTCTTCACGGGGCAGCGTCACTTCAAACACTGATTTGGGCGGATATCCCCTGTTCAAAGCCCGGTTCTTCTGGCACAATTCCCGTTGTATCGCCAGTCGTCATATGGGCACTTCAGCGACTCCTGACAGCGCCACAGAGGCGTATTTTCCGGCGTTATTGCCCGTCGATTTCGACGCGGCCAAGCCGCAGTTTCTGCTGCGCCACCCGATTACGCTGGTCGGGCGAAGACAGGACGTCCACATCCGGCTGGCCTCACCCCACGTCAGCCGGCATCACGCTCTCCTATTCTCCTCGGACGGGTCGGTTTTTGTGCGCGACCTGGGCAGCCGCACGGGGGTCCGGGTCAACGACGAACCCGTCCAGATGGCGCAACTGAAGGACGACGATCTCCTCCGCATCGGCAAGTTCACGTTCCGGTTCCGCGCCCCACTTCATCGGCGTTCGGCCAACCGGCCATTCCCTCGGGCCGAGCTTCGGCTCGACGGCCATTCGCCGATTCCTGCCGATCGTCCCATCATCCTGATCGGCCGGGGGAATGGCTGCGATATCCAGCTTTCGCACCCCGACGTGTCCACGGTGCACGCCGTCGTCATTTTCGCGCTGGGCCGCGCCTTTATTCACGATTTGCACTCGCGGACCGGGACTTGGGTCAACGACCGGCGGATCAGCAAGCTGAAGCTGCACGGCGGCGATGGCATCCGGATCGGCCCCGCACGGATCAGCTATATGCGCCTTGACCGACTGGTCCCAGCGGCCGCGCCCGAGCCACCGATCACGTTCGCCGACATCCCGGGAGCCCAGTTCGCTGTGTCAACGCCTGCGCTGCCCGATCCTGCTGGGCTATCGCAGACGCCATCCCCTGCGTCCGAGCCGGCGGTTCCGTCGCAACTGCTCGCAGCGGACTTCGCACTGCCGCCCAACGATTCTCCCGCCGCTCCGTTCTCTTTCACGGCTCTCCAGGCCGATGTCCCCCAGGCTGACCTGCCGCCCCCCGCCATCGTGACGACGGACTGCGCTCTTGTGGAGACGGTGGATTCTCCCGCCCTGTCCATGGTCTGGCCGTCGCTTGCTCCAGGCGACGACCTGTCCGAGGAGGAGCCTGCTGACCGACCGCCCGATCCGCAACCGGCGTCCAGTGTTCCGGCGGATGCGATTCCGACCGAACAGACTGTGGCGGCTGCGCCGGACGTTCCCGCAGCCCAACCAGCGCTGCCGCCCATCGTCAGATTTGAGGCGCCCCCTGTTGCAGCTCCTGTCGAGAGCATCATCGCCGTGCCTCCGGCTCCGGTTGCCTCGCCCCCTCAATCCAGCTCGCCCGCTTCGAAGGCTCCTGCGTCCGCTTCTGGGCCGGCCGTTCCGAACGAGATGAAAGGATGGGGTCCGCTGCCCCTGGCGATGTTCGACCCCGCGCTGCTGGCCGACTCGCCGGAGCCGATGTCACTGGCGGCCGCGAGAATCTCGCCCCTCTTCACTCCCGGTCTGGTGATCATTGCGCTCATCACACTCGCGGTCATCTTCGCGGCGGTGTGGGTGCTCGCGCGCTGAGGGGGACGGGCGTTGATCGGGTGAGCGATGCAGGCGATTCGTACGGATGGCAACGCGGCCGCTGAGCGGGGATAGTCATGATTGACATGGCAAATCGCACTTTTCTCCTGCTGGGCATTGTGCTGGGTTGGTGGTGTGTGGCGCATGGCGCCGAGCTGCGTGTCAGCAATCGATCGGCGGCGCCGGACGAGGTGGGGTACAGACCCGCGGACGGGGCAAGGGCGGAGCTGAATCCGCCGTCGTTGGTCTGGCTGCACGAGGCGGCGGCGCAGACGTATGCGGTGCAATGGTCCGAAGACGAGCAGTTCAGGTCGGCGGAGACGGTGGAGCAGATTCCCTGGAACACGTATACGCATCAGGCGGCCCTGAAGCCGGGGACGTACTATTGGCGCTATCGGTATGCTGGCGCATCTGGGGGGACATCGAACTGGAGCATCACTCGGCGGGTTGTCGTGCCGGCCGACGCGGAGGCCTTCCCGATGCCGACGCGCGCGCAGCAGAGGCAGCGTGTGCCGGAGGGGCATCCGAGGCTGTTCGTCAGGCCGGAGGACGTGCCGAAGCTGCGTGAGCTGGCGGGAGGGGGCGAATCGAAAGTCTTTGCGTCCATCCAAGCCGCCGCGGACAGGCACATCGCCGCAGGTCCGACGCCGGAGCCCGAGCACATGGGTTCTACGCGTGAGAAGGAG